>ENA-UOOR01001777-UOOR01001777.1-fermentation-metagenome-genome-assembly--contig:-NODE-1777-length-24133-cov-3.567738_pt1 | contig 24133 bp, 19 predicted proteins | sample MGYA00245780_ERZ724029 | MGnify/ENA primary metagenome ERZ724029 (study PRJEB28704, sample SAMN03018315) | fermentation metagenome | biome: anthropogenic terrestrial biome; feature: soil; material... | reverse complement strand
CTAAGCTCAATCAACATAAAATGTATACGAATCCGATCCTCCCGGGGTTTTATCCCGATCCTTCGGTTTGCCAGGCCGGTGAACATTTTTATTTAGTGACTTCTTCTTTCGCCTATTATCCGGGAATTCCGATCTTTGAGAGTACAGATCTGGTCAATTGGCGTCAGATCGGCCATGTCCTCGACCGTCCTTCCCAGCTCAACCTGGACGGATTGAAACTGTCGGAAGGGATCTTCGCCCCGACGATTAGATACGATCAAGGGGTGTTTTACGTTATTACCACTAACGTGGGCGGCGGCGGTAATTTTATTGTCACTGCCACCGACCCGGCTGGCCCCTGGTCGGATCCTTACTGGTTGCCGGAAGCGCCGGGGATCGACCCCTCTTTGTTCTTTGATGATCAAGGCCGGACTTACTATGTAGGGACACGCCCGAATCCGGCCGGTCCGGCTTACGATGGCGATTGGGAGGTATGGTTACAGGAGATTGATCTTTCTAAGAAGCGGTTAATTGGGGAGCAGCATTCCCTGTGGAAAGGAGCGCTCCGGGGAGCAATCTGGCCGGAAGGTCCCCATTTATATAAGCATAATGGTTATTATTATTTATTAATCGCTGAAGGGGGTACCGGCCACCAGCATGCTGTTTCGATTGCCCGCAGCAAGGACGTGACTGGACCATATGTGGGCAATCCGGCGAATCCCATCCTCACTCACCGCCATTTAGGCGTTGATTATCCCATTGTCAATGTGGGTCATGGTGATCTGATGCAAACGCCAAGCAACGAGTGGTGGTTGGTGGTCTTGGCTTCCCGCCCGTACGGTGGGTACTATCGCAATCTGGGCAGGGAAACCTTTCTGACACCGGTCTGTTGGGAAGGGGAGTGGCCGGTGGTCAGCCCGGGTACGGGGAGAGTGGAATTTTCCTACCCGGTTCCGGATTTACCGGAAAGCAACTGGCTTCCCCTGCCGATTTGTGATCATTTTGAAGATCCGGTCTTTGATCCAAGATGGAACTGTTTGCGTACGCCGCGGGAGCGGTGGTGGAGTTTAACGGTTCGTCCGGGCTATTTACGGCTGTTCTTAAGACCGGAAGCCATCAGCAAACGGGAAAACCCCAGCTTTATTGGGAGAAGGCAACAACACCAATCTTTCCTGGCCCGGACAGTGCTGGAGTTTGAGCCGGAACAAGCGACTGAGGAAGCCGGCCTGGTCTGTTTTCAAAATGATCAAAATCATTATCGCTTAAGCGTGACGAAGCAGGACGCAGGCCAAGTGATTAAACTCTTCAAATGTGAAGGAGGATCCGAGTCGACTTTAGCCGAAGCTGGCGTGGCGGCACCGCGGATTTATTTGCAGGTGATCGGGCGGGGACAGGATTATCATTTTTACTACGGCGAGCACAGCAATGATTTGCAACTGCTCCACGGACCGGTCGACGGTCGGCTTTTGAGTACGGATCGGGCGGGTGGATTCGTCGGCGCTTACATCGGCTTATATGCCTGTAGTAATGGGGCCTCAAGTAATAACCATGCCGATTTTGATTGGTTTGAATACCAAGCGCTTCCCACCGGTGGAAACCCATCATGAAACAGCACGAAAAGAATACAGGCTGTCACCGCAGAAATAAAGCGGTGACAGCCTGTATGTCAACGTTTAACGGTTAATCTCCAAGATCCGCCTTTCCATAGAATTCAAAAGCGTCAGCGTCGATCAGCATCCCAGGGTTTAATCTGACCATATCATCCACTCTCCCAAGTATTATTTCTTCATTTTCTACGGCGTTCGTTAGTTGAGCAAAGGGTTTTCCCCGCGGGTCAAAAGAGCCTTGAAGAATCACAACCGCATAAAGGTCCCGTTCTTCACCGATTAGCCCACTAGGTAGGTCACACGTGATATCAGCACCAGTGGTACCGGTGAAGACGTGGTCCGCAATAAATACATCCTCTAGCTCCCCTGTAGTATAGATTTTAACCGGCTTGCCAATGGGGATGGGGGTTCCTGACAAACAAGTCGGTGGGAATCTAAAGGTGATTTTCGGATCCGAAACATCCGGAGCCTTGCCTACGAATTTAAAATTGTCGATTGTGATCCCATCATATAAAGAGTATAACATATTTACATTTTCATCCATAGGATCCTTTGCTTGTCCGAACAGAATGGTTCCGTTTTCGACGGCGTCCATTATTTGTGCCCCGGTTTTTCCTTGGAGCTCAAAAGAATCTTGGAGAATTACGATCGCAAGGAAGTAGCGGTCCTGACCAAGTAACTCACCGGGCAGGATACGATCGAAAGTGTCCACCCTGGTGGGCGTGGAGAAAGTATAATCTGCATCAATTGTGCCGTCGGATTCGGGGGCGGAGGCGATGGAATAGATGATAACCTGCTTCCCAGTTGGGATGTTAAATTCGAAGTCACCAGCTTCATATGAAGTCGGCATTGTAAAACTGATTATGCTGACGGACGGACCCTCGCCTTTACCAATAAACTCAAAATTAACAACCTGGTTATTCTTAAATGTAACTACGCCTGTAGCTTGTCCAAACAAGATCTCTCCGTCGGCAGCCGCTGCTTGTGCTTCTGAGATTGTTTTTCCGTTTAGCTCATAGGTGCCGGTTAAATCCACTACTGCGAAAACACAACCTTCTTCGTTATTTAGAAAATCCGGTATATTGAACTGAAATTGCTCATTACCGGTGGTTCCGGTGAAGGTGTGAAGCGATTCAATTATACTTTCTTCACTAGTCGTATCACTTACAACATAGAAGTCAACCCTTTGTCCATCTGGGATGCGATATTTAGTTTCATCCTCCTGACCAACATAAAATTCCGGGATCGAAAATTGAATGGTGTTTAACGTTGGCGCTTTTGGCGGCGGACTTTTGGGCGGAGATTTTTTGCCGCAACCGGCGCCGTTACAAACAAACAAGACGACGGTGATGAAAATTAGTAGTAACCGAAAAACCGGATTCAATCCTAATTTTTTCATTTTAAGTTCCTTCCTTTCCGTTTGGTTGTCTCTTTTAAAAAGAGGTTGTCCTATCCTAATGATAAACATATAAACAACTGAAGGATAAGTACTCAATTTTATGGTACCAAAACAAAAAATAACAATTGTTAGAATTAATGGTTTATGCCGTTATAATATTGGTGGAGTCTTATTTTCCCGGTGTGATGATCCCTTTGGTCTTTACTTTGACAATCGCATCCTTCATCCGTTTGACATTTAGTTTTTTGAGAATGAAACCGATCTGATTTTTAATCGTCTGTTCGGATTTGAAGAGTAATCGGCTGATCTGAGCACGGCTCAAACCCTTTTCCGTTAACGCCAGAATCTCCCGCTCGCTGGGGGTTAAACTCTGAATCTGTTCCGCTTCCTTTAAGCGGGCATAATCCCTTAGGGCAATCTCCACCGGTGAGCGGTTATAGTAAGTGGCTCGGATCGCTTCGGGGATCTCTAGATAGTTGGCTTTTGGGATAAAATTTACCGCGCCAGCGATAAAAGAATTGAGGATAATATCCTCCTCGTTTAAAGAAGTAAGCATGATGATTTTCACTGCTTTTGTCTGGCAAATTTCGGCGGCGGCATAAATTCCGTCATAACGGGTTTCGGTAAGACTAACATCCATTAAAATAACATCAATCGTTAAGGACTGTGCCATTTTAACGGCTTCATTCCTAGTAGTGGCAGTACCAACCAGGGTTAGATCGGGGAAGTTTCCCAATAAATTTTCCATGGTGGTCAGCCATTCAGGATCATTATCAACCAGAAAGACTTTTATTTTGCCCATTGGACGCTCCTCTTGACACACAAAATAATTTCCTAATATACTTAGAGATGGTCTTGAAGATAAAATGGGAGTTTGATAGGAATTTGCAATCTCTTCCATATAATAGCATAAACTTTACATATTGTAAAACATATACACATAGTTTGAGGGGGAAGAATCATGGGTATTGACCGTTATCGATTAGTAACTAGACATAATCCGGTACTGAACAGGTTTGATCCCTTTACGCCTTTGTCGGTGGGGAATGGCGAATTTGCTTTCACGGCGGATCTCACCGGCTTCCAAAGCTTTCCCGAGGCATATGAGGCTGGTATTCCCCTGTGTACCCAGGCGCAATGGGGGTGGCATACGACTCCGGCCGGTGCGGATCGGGATGGTTATGCTCTAAAGGAGCTTCAACAGCGCTTCTATGCTAGTAACGGACGCCAAGTCGGGTATCCCACGGATAGCGCCGGTCAGGAGGAAGTCTACCACTGGCTACGCCAGAATCCACACAAATTTCATTTAGGTCAGATTGGGTTAGTCCTTGCCAAGGAAGATGGGACCGCGGCTACCATCGCCGAGGTGACCGTGGTTGAACAGACGTTGGACCTTTGGCGGGGGATAATAACCAGCCGTTTTGCCTTGGCAGATCAGTTGGTAACGACCCAAACTTGCTGTCATCCGCAGCAGGACATATTAGGCTTTACCATCACTTCCCAGCTGCTGCTGGCGGAAAGGATCAAGATCAAAATTGCTTTCCCCTACGGCTCTCCGGAAAGCACGGCGGCGGACTGGGGGAGTGATGACAAACATTGCACAGCGCTCATTGGTTATGGTCCTGATTATTTTGACTTTTTACGGATTATGGATGGGGAACGTTACTTTGTCCGCCTTACCCATTCCGGCGGGGTGCGGCTCAAGCAAACCGGCTCTAATGTTTTTTTACTCGAAGGAAACGGGGACAGTGGGCAACTCACCCTCACTTGTGCCTTTGCTCCCTACCCACTACGGGAAACAATACCTAGCTTCGGTGAGATTGCCGACGCCAGCGCCGCCTACTGGGCGCGCTATTGGCAGGAAGGCGGGGTGGTTGAACTGGTGGAGAGCAGAGCGCCGGAAGCCCGGGAATTGGAGCGGCGGATTATTCTCTCCCAGTACTTAACCGCGATCCAATGTGCCGGTTCCCTACCGCCGCAAGAAACGGGGCTTACTTGTAATAGTTGGTATGGGAAATTCCACTTGGAGATGCACTGGTGGCACGCAGCCCATTTTCCCTTGTGGGGACGTCCCCAGTTCTTGGAGCGCAGCATGTGGTGGTATCGGTCGATCCTGGCCTCAGCACGGGCCTACGCCATAGGGCAAGGTTATGCCGGTGCGCGCTGGCCAAAGATGACAGCACCAGGGGGGGCGGAAAGCCCGTCGCCCATCGGACCACTACTGATCTGGCAGCAACCGCACCCCATCTACTATGCGGAGCTGTTGTACCGGGCGCGTCCCACCTGGGAAACCCTGGAATTGTATAAGGAGATCGTGTTTGCCACGGCGGAATTCATGGCGTCCTTTGCCGCTCATGACCCGAGCACCGACCGCTATCTGCTGGGGCCGCCCCTGATCCCGGCGCAGGAAAACCATGCCCCGGAGGAAACCGTCAACCCCACGTTTGAATTGGAATACTGGGTGTTTGGTCTGAAGACCGCCAACGCCTGGCGTCAACGGCTGGGACTGACGCCTAACTCCGCTTGGGCTGAGATCGCCGGGAAGTTGGGACCACTCCCGGTTAAAGATGGCGTTTATCTGGCCCATGAACGTTGCGCGGTCACCTTTACGGCGAAAAACCACGATCACCCCTCCATGTTGGGGGCTTTGGGGATTTTACCTGGTGTTCTGGTGGATGAGGGCATCATGCTTAATACACTTAATAAGGTCTTGCGGGAGTGGGATTTTGCTCAGGTCTGGGGCTGGGATTTTCCGATGATGGCGATGACGGCAGCCCGTTTAGGCCAACCGGAGTTGGCCATTGAAGCGTTGATGCTGGAGGCGCCGACCAACACCTACTTGGCCAACGGCCATAACCGGCAAGGGACGAAGCGGGAACTACCTTTGTATTTACCGGGGAACGGCGCGCTCTTGACGGCTGTCGGTATGATGGCGGCGGGCTGGGACGGGTGCGTTTCGACAACGGCGCCGGGTTTCCCCAAAACCGGCGCTTGGAAAGTAAACTATGAAGGATTAGCACTACTGCCGTAGGCAAGCGAAAGGCGGGAAGCAGATGGCAAAGGGAAGCAGTCTAAAACCCGGGGCCTGGGGTGACCTCGGCAATGGTTATTACCGTAATCCGATTCTGAAAGCGGATTTTTCCGATCCGGATGTGATCAGGGTAGGCACCGATTTTTATCTGGTCTGCTCGGACTTTCACTACATGGGGATGCCGGTACTGCATTCACGGGATCTGGTGAATTGGTCCATCATCGGACAGGTCTATACGCGGCTGGATCTTGATCCGCGTTATGACCAAATGGCGCGCTATGCCCATGGTAGCTGGGCCCCAGCGCTGCGGTACCATGATGGCCGTTATTATGTTTATTTCTGTACACCGGAAGAGGGTTTATACATGAGTTCGGCGACGGACCCGGCGGGACCATGGACGCCTTTGCATGAAGTATGTTCCGTACGTGGCTGGGAAGATCCCTGCCCCTTTTGGGATGATGATGGTCAGGCCTATCTGGGCCACAGTACGGTGGGGGCCGGTCCGATCATCATCCACCGGATGAGTCCCGACGGTAAACAGTTGCTGGATGATGGGGTGATCGTCTATATCGGTAAGATTGCCGAAGGAACAAAGATTTATAAGCGAAATAACTTTTATTATTTGGTAATCCCCGAAGGCGGGGTGGAAACAGGGTGGCAAACCACGCTTCGGGCCCGGAATCTTTACGGCCCTTACGAGCGCCGGGTAGTGCTTAGCCAAGGGCAGACCGAGATTAACGGTCCGCACCAGGGTAGCCTAGTGGAGCTGGAGTCGGGTGAGTCGTGGTTTATCCACTTTCAGAGTAGGGGGGCGCTGGGCCGCGTCTGCCATCTTCAACCGGTTCACTGGGTGGATGATTGGCCGGTGCTGGGCTGCGCGGGCGAACCGGTCAGTGTCTCCCGCAAGCCCCGGGTGGCACAGGGAGAACCCCACGCCTGCTTACAAACCTCCGATGAATTTGACGGACCGGAATTGGGTCTCCAATGGCAATGGAATCATAACCCGGCACCCGGCTACTGGTCGTTAACGGAAAGACCAGGCTACCTGCGGCTGAAGGCGATGACAGCGAGAGAGCTGATGACAGCCCGGAACACACTGACCCAAAAATTAATCGGCGGCCGGGGTCTGATCACGGTGGAGCAGCGGGTGGAAAACATGGCCTTCGGGCAAAGGGCTGGCCTTGCTTATTTAGGCGGGGGCGGCACCGAAGCGGAAAACTGGATTGGCGTGGAGCAGCACGACAATAGCCGTCGGATCGTGGCGGTGACATCCGGGGTTCGTTACCATGGGCCGGAGCTAGAGGGGGAACAGGTGTGGTGGCAAACCCAGTATGATTTTACCGGTGCGACTCGGTTCTGCTTTAGTCTTGATGGTACCGACTTTATTCCCCTCGGGGTTGAGTGTAGATTGACCGCCGGTTTCTGGAAAGGCGCGCGGATTGGTCTCTTTACCTATAACGCCCTGGAGGAAAGGGGCGCTGCCGATTTCCACTGTTTTCATTACCAACACGACGGTCCGGCGCTTTCCTACTTTACCTGATTCTGCTTGTATTCGCTGGGTAGTAAGCCGGTGTACTTCCGGAATACTTGGCCGAAATAAGCGGCATTATCACCTAAGCCGACCCGGCGCGCCACCTCGTACATTTTGAGATCATCGCAGACGGTGATTAATTGTTTGGCTTTTTCCATCCGTATGGTCATTAAATAGTCGGAGAACTTTAGACCGTATTCTTTCTTAAAGAGCTTGCTTAGATAGTCGGGGTTGAGAAATAAGACCTCGGCGGCGATCTGGTTGAGGGATAAATTACTGTTGCTTAAGTTATCTTTTACATAGTGAATGATCTGCCGGACCGGCTTGGAATATTGCGCGGTTGAAGCTTCAATCAGGGGGATGGCGTCACTGGGGGGCGAAAAAATCCGTACGGCTTCCGCCGCATTTTCGTACATCTTTGGCAATTGCTCAACCGGTCCCTCGGCGCTGACCGCTGCCCGGATCCCGTGGATGGAAAGACGGGCGGCGGCTTGACAGATTTCCTGGACCGCCGCTTTAACCTTGGACTCTGCCTCTACGTTGAAAACCAGCACGATGCCGTCACGGAGAATGGCGCTGAACTTCCAATCCGTGATCACGGCGTCATTGTCGATACAACGTTTCAACGTGGGTAGGTTGCTGAAATGATCCGGATCGCTGAAGGAAAAGAGGAGTAACTGAACGGTTTTACCAGCTTGCTGGAAGACTTCGGCAAAGAGTTTACCGTTTTTTGGGGAATTGCCGATGATGAAATCACGGAGGATTTGTTCCTGCGCCCGGGGTTCTAGGAGATCAACGTAGCTTTCCAGGTGCGCATGCTGTGCTGCTATGGACTGCTGCTCCTCAATTTGCTGAATCACCCTGGCGATGGTCGTAAAGATTTCCTCTAGGTCACAGGGTTTAAGGATATAGTCCCGAACCTCATGACGCATGGCTTCCTGGGCATAATGAAACTCGCCATACCCGGAAAGAATGACAAACTGTGGACGGTCACTTTGCTTACCGATCCGGGAAATAACTTCGAGACCCGTCATTTCGGGCATGATAATATCAAGGATGGCTATATCAGGCCGTTCTTTTTTGATCAGGGTATAAGCTTCCTGCCCGTCGGCGGCCAGGAAAACCCGGGAGATCCCCAGGCGCTTCCAATTGATCGAACGGGCGATCCCCTCCCGAATAGTCCGTTCATCGTCAGCAATCAATAATGTCCACATCGGCCTCTCCTTCCTTGGGTAATTCAATACTTACCCTTACCCCGCTGGGTTTGATGTTTTCGACGAAGACGCCATAGCGCGCTCCGAAGGACAGCTTTATTCTTTGGTCGATATTCTTCAACCCGATGCTTTTGTTGGTCGCCTGTACTTCGCCGCTGAGCACCTTCTTGATCTGTTCTGGGTCGACGCCAATCCCGTCGTCTTCAACACTGATCCTGATGTAATCATCAAAAATGGTTGAAGTTAAGAAAATATGGCAAATTCCGGCGTGTTTCTCAAGATTATGGATGATACAATTCTCAACGATTGGTTGTAAGGTCAGGCGTGGGATTTTTGCGGAATAAACCGTTGGGGAAATTTCCTCCTGAAACACCAGCCGTTCCTCAAATCTGATTTTCTGAATTTTGACGTAATCTTCTACGAAACTCAAATCCTCTTTGACCGTGACCAGATCCGGTCCCTTGATAGAGCAACGGATCAATTTGGAAAGCGCCCGCACCATGATGGAGATTTCCTCGTGGCCACCCTCGATGGCCTTCCAATTGATCGTGTCAAGAGTATTATAGAGAAAATGCGGATTAATCTGTTGTTGGAGCATTTTGTATTTCATCTCCATGATCAACAGCTGTTTCGTATAAACTTCATTGATGAGATGGTTAATCCGTTGTACCATCTGGGAAAAATTCCGGGAAAGACGGATCACTTCCATAAAGGCAAAACCTGGTTTCTCCTTTGGGCTCGGGAGCGCCAACGTATAATCACCATCTTCCACGACCTTCATGGCTTTGCTTAGATGGGTGATCGGCCGACTGATCGCGTTGGCAAACTGGTAACCGATGCCGATAATTACCAGGACAATAAGGAGCAAGGTAGCGGTGAATAAAAGGTTGGTCTTGTTTAAGCTATGGAGCAGTTCCTTGGTGGATAACAGATACACCAAATTCCAATCATCATGGGTCAGGTTTTTAATGGAAATGAAATACGGTTTCTGGTTGAGGGTGACAATATTGTAGGAATTAGTATTATTCACGGAGCGCAGGAGTTCAGCGGGGGCGAAGTTTAACTCCTCTTTGGCCAGGATTTGCTCGTCGATAAGGCAGATAATTTCCGGTTGGTATTTTTCAGAAAGGGTAGGAGTTTCACTGAGCAGATAATTGGCGTCCACATTAATGATCAGAGTGCCCAGGGGTTTGAATTTATTCCCGGAAATATCTTTGATTAAGCGGTAGAGGGTAACAATATTCTCTCCGGCTACATTGGCGGTCCAGCCGCAGGAACCATTTTTGGCGGTCGCCGCTGTAATGATCTTATCCAGCTCAGGAGCAGAGAAATCCACCCGATTAAGCTGGCCAGTATTCACTTGGTTACCATCGAGGAAGACAAAGCTGATCGAGATGATACTTTTGTCCATAATCAAACGGGCAAAAAGTTGAGAATATAACGTGGTGGACGCACAGTATTCTTCGTATTGATTACCAGAATTATAGTATTTTAACAGGTTGGTTTGGATATCCGGATTTGAAAGGGTCTCAAAGGAAAGAGTTTCGATCTCGGAGAGTTTGGCGTCGGTGATGATGGAATGCAGATTTAAAACTAAAGCGGATTCATTGTAAATCAGGTTCGTATAGATGTTGTAGAGTTTAAACATAAAGACGGCGGTGACCAAGGTAATGATTACCGCCTCTAAAACCAGCAGCGCCACTAGGCCTTTTTTTAGGGAGAAGATTTTCATATTTTAACACCTTGTAAATAATTGCATTATAATTATACACTAAGCAGAAAAAACTGCAAAGCATTCGATGGATTCCTCGGTTTTTTCGAGTCAGACCTCGGAAATTTTTATTGATTTATTACAATAATGTTATAATATTTATAACAAGTAAATACCAAATTAAGGAGGGATTCTTGGTGAATAAAAGGATGATCATCTTCTTTTTGACCCTGGCAATGATTATTTCGCTGCTGGGTTCTGGAGTTGGCGCCGCAAGACGACAAGAGCCAATCCGGATCATGTGGTGGGGATCACAGATTAGACATGATCGAACCCTAGCGGTGCTGGATTTGTACACCAAAGAAACGGGTGTCCGGTTTGAACCGGAATTTTACGGTTTTGATGATTACATTTCAAAGCTAAATATCCTGATTGCGGCCAATGACGCCCCGGACCTGATGCAAATGGGCGGGAACTTCCCTACTTACATCGAACATATTGAGTACTTGAATAAATATATTAAAGACGGAACAATTGATACTACCCATACCGATGACAGCTTTATCGGCATCACCACCCTGGAGGGGAATACCGTCGGACTTTCTTCCGGAACCAACGCCCCAGCAGTGGCCTACGACCCGGCGCTCTTCAAAAAAGCCGGTGTTCCTGAACCCGAATTCAACTGGACCTGGGACGAATTTGAAGCAGCAGCTTTAAAGGTCAAGGAGAAGTTGGGAATTATGGGGATCGGCCTGACGCGGAGCGATGAATTCTGGATTCTTACCACTGTTGTTAGTCAATATGATACGGGCGAAAGCCTCTTCTTGGAGCCTTATCGGCTGAAGTTAAACTATACGAATGATCGATATGTGGCTGATTATTTGAAAATGATCGAGCGTCTGACGAAAGCCGGCGCTTACCCCTCAGCCGCCCAAATGGCGGAGATCAAGGATATTCAAGGTAACCCCCTGGTTAGAGGAGAAGCCGCCATGGCTTGGGTTTATAGTAATCAATTCGTTGCTTTGTCGGAAGCAGCCGGGCGTCCGCTGAAACTGGTTTGCTTGCCCCGTCGGGAAAAGAAAGGGCCGCTTTCGCAGACCATTATGTCTTCGCAAATGTTCTGTATCGCCAAAAATTCTCGCTACAAGAAGGAAGCAGCTAAGTTCTTAAGCTTCTGGGCGAACAGTGTAGAAGCCAACCTCATCCTTAATGGAGAACGGGGCGTTCCTATTATGCGCCATATTCGTGAAGCACTGGCGCCAAAGTTATCCCCCGCCGACCAAGAAATTTATAGTTATCTAACCAAGCTCGGCCGAGAGGCAGCCACGGATATCATTCTTGATTCACCGGTCCAGGCGCAAATCAGAGATGTTTACATTCGTTTTGCCGAACAGGTTGTCTTTGGCCGTATTGAACCAGATGAAGCAGCCCAACGCTTCCGCTCAGAATCGGAAGGCATTTTAGAAAGATACCAACCATAAGACGGATGGACAGCAATTGATTTAGCCAAAAGCAAACTTGGTCTGCCCCGGTTGAAGATACCGGGGCAGATCAGGACTTAGGACAACTGGAGCCGGACGGTGTTTTTAGGAGGTTGGATTATGATCAAGATGGAAACAAGAAAACCCCGAACCATAAAAGGATTTCTCCAAAAAGAAGCGGTTTGCGGCTATATTTTCTCTTCGCCATTTATCATTGGTTTTTTCGCCTTTACGATTATCCCGATGCTGTACTCGCTGTATATCTCTTTTTGTAGTTTTCGCATCTCTTCGGCACCAGTCTGGATTGGCTGGGGTAACTATATCCGGATGTTTACGGAAGATCCCCGCTTTATCAAGTCAGTCACGGTCACTCTATATTATGTTTTAATCTCGGTTCCGCTCAAGATTTGCTTTGCGCTGGTGGTCGCTTTTATGGTAACCCGTCGCACCCGTTTGGCTTCTTTCTACCGTTCACTGTATTATTTACCTTCGTTGATCGGCGGTAGCATTGCGGTCTCGCTGGTCTGGAAAGAATTATTTGCGGTTAATGGCGTCGTCAATAAATTTTTAGCCTTGCTAGGCAGGAGTGAGCCCATAGAATGGCTGGGACATCCCTCGTACGCCATCTGGGTGTTGGTCCTGCTAACTGCTTGGCAGTTTGGTTCTTCCATGCTTATTTTTGCCGCCGGTTTAAAACAAATTCCGGAAAGTTACTATGAAGCGGCGCAAATCGACGGTGCATCATCGCTGCAACAGTTTTTCTATATAACCTTGCCGTGCTTATCGCCAGTTATTTTCTTCAATCTCGTTATGCAGACTATCAACGGATTTATGAATTTCACCCAGGCTTTTGTCATTACCAAAGGCGGCCCGATGGACAGCACGCTCTTTTATGCCCTGTATTTGTACTATAGCGCCTTCAACTATTTCGAAATGGGCTATGCCAGCGCCATGGCTTGGGTGTTGCTCATCATGGTCGCAGTCGTTACCGCCTTAATTTTTAAATCATCAGGCAGATGGGTGTTCTATGAAGCAAAAGGGGGGAATTAAGATGCAACAACAACAGCTTTCCGGATCTTACATCATCCCTAAAAACCATAATTATGCAAAAAGGATCTTCTATCATTGTTTCGTATTGGCACTGGGACTCCTGATGATTTATCCGGTGGTCTGGATGATTTTCGGTTCCTTTAAGACAAATTACGAAATATTAAATGAAGCGCTCAAGCTGTTACCGGCGGAATTTAGTCTTGATAACTTTATCCGGGGTTGGAAGGGCTTTGGTAATATCACCTTCGCCCGCTTTTTCCGAAACTCATTTGTGCTTGGTATTAGCGCAACTGCTGGGGTAACAATCTCCTCCTCTTTCGTGGCGTATGCCTTTTCCCGTTTGCGTTTTCCCGGGCGGAGATTTTTATTCTCCTGTATGATGGCAACCATGATGTTACCCTCTCAGGTGGTAATGATCCCACAATACATTATCTTTCGGAATTTGGGCTTAACCAACACCTATGTACCGTTGATTCTTCCTTCCTGGTTTTCAAAAGCATTTTTCGTCTTCATGATGATGCAGTTCATCTATGGTCTACCCCGTGAGTTGGATGAAGCAGCGATTATTGATGGATGCTCCCGGTATTCCGTTTATTCCCGGATCATCTTGCCTTTGATTAAACCCGCGCTGATTACCACCATCATTATCAACTTTTACTGGACTTGGGATGATTTCATGGGACCCTTGATTTACTTGAGCCGCGCCCAGAAATTCCCAGTTTCCCTGGCGATCAAGCTCTTTGCCGACTCCACTTCTAAGACGGATTTTGGTGCAATGTTTGCCATCTCGACGCTTTCGCTCCTCCCAGTCTTCTTTATCTTCCTGTTCTTCAATAAGTACTTAATTCAGGGTTTCAGCACCAGTGGTTTGCGGGGGTAAGTAAACTTGAGGGACAAAAAAAGGTAGTTACCAGTTACGGTAACTACCTTTTTAATTTTAACCGTGTAATAGAATGCGGTCATCGGATAATTCCCGACCGCTTCTTTCGGCAAACTTAGCCAAGAGGTCGGCGACGGTGATGTGCGCTCTTTCTTTCCCCTTTAGATCGAGGATAATCTCCCCTTGATCCATCATAATTGTGCGGTTGCCCATGGCCAAGGCCTGTTTAAGGTCGTGGGTAACCATTAGTACGGTCAAATCCTCTTCTGTCACGATCCGTTGGGTAATCTCAATGATCTGCAAAGCGGTTTTGGGGTCAAGGGCAGCCGTGTATTCATCCAAAAGGAGAATTTCGGGGTTACCCATGGTCGCCATCAGTAGGGTCAGGGCTTGCCGCTGACCGCCGGAGAGTAATTTGACGGGACAGTCCAGGCGATCTTCAAGTCCCAAGTCGAGTAATGACAAAAGGTGGCGGAACTCCGCTCTGTTTTTCTTATTCAAACCCAGGCGTAACCCCCTGGGCTGGCCGCGTTTGATTGCCAGAGAAAGGTTTTCTTCAATTGTCATTTCGGTGGCTGTCCCGAGCAGGGGATCCTGAAAAACCCTTCCGACCAGGGGCGCTCGTTTGTGAACCGGCCAGCCAGTTACATCCTGGCCATCGATCTCCACCGTACCCATTTCCGGGAAAAAGGTTCCGGCTACTAGATTCAGGAGCGTGGATTTACCGGCCCCGTTACTGCCGATGATGGTAACAAAATCGCCCTTAGGCACATGCAAGTTAATATTTTTCAAGACATAGTTTTCGTTAATCTTGCCATAGTCAAAGATCTTATGCAGCTTATTTAGCTTGAGCATCAGAGGCACCCCTTTCCATTAAACGGGCAGCGAATTCATCCTGAATCATAAAGCTCCTTAAGGAAGGGGCACCCAGCGCCAGGATGACCAGCACAGCCGTGACTATTTTGAGGTCGGTTGCCGCAAAACCCAGTTGGAGGGCGAGGGCAATCGCTAGACGGTAGATGATTGAACCCACAATCACCCCGAGGGTAGCAAATCTAATTTTGCTGGTGCGAATCACAACTTCCCCAATGATTACCGAGGCGAGGCCAATTACGATCATCCCGATCCCCATCCCCACATCGGCAAAGCCTTGGTACTGGCAGGTCAGCGCGCCGGAAAGGGCAACCAAGCCGTTGGCCATCGCCAGACCGAAGATTTTGATCCGATCAGTATTAACCCCCAGACTCTCAATCATCAGGGGACTATCTCCGGCTGCCCGAACCGACATGCCGATCTCCGTATACAAGAAGTAATCCAGCATTAGCTTGACCAGAAGTACGATCACGGCAAAGACGACCAAGGCCACAAAGCGCTCAGAAAGCCCCCAGTTTTCAATGGCGGTCAGAATCGTGGTCTCCCGTAACAAGGGGATATTGGAGCGGCCCATGATCCGTAGATTAATGGAATAAAGGGAAGTCATCGTTAAAATCCCAGCCAGGAGACCGGCAATTTTGAGTTTGGTATTAATCAGGCCGGTGATCATGCCTGCTAGCGCCCCGGCGATAAAGGCAAAAAAGGTGGCGAGAAAAGGATTCATCCCGTTAATAATCAGCACGGCAGCCACCGAAGCCCCCAGCGGGAAACTACCTTCCACCGTCAAATCAGAAAAATCCAGAATCCGAAAAGTCAGATAAACACCCATTGCCAGTAAGCTAAAGACCAGTCCCTGTTCAATTGTGCCCTGAAGAATATTTAACCACATTTAAGTCACTCCATATACAGATGGTTTTTTATTGATTATGCACCATGGTCGCCTTTGCCATTAAGTCCTCAGGGATGGTAATCCCCATGGCTTCCGCCGCATCCACATTGATCACCAGTTCGTTATCTTTCTGACTCTCAATGGGCATTGTTTCCGGTTTGGTCTCACCATTAATAATGCGCAGCGCCATCTCCGCCGTCTGACGACCAAGGCGGTAGTAATTCACGCCGACGGTTGCTAGAGCCCCTTGGGAAACTAAATTTTCCTCCCCGGCGATGATCGGAATTTTGTTCTCTTCAGACACCTTTAGTACAGAAGAAAAAGCAGAAACCACGGTATTATCGGTTGGCACATAAATAACATCCACCCGGCCAATCAAGGATTGGGCAGCTTGCAGCACGACGGCGCTGGTATCAGCTGTTGCTTCCACCACGTTCAGTCCCAGTTCGGCCGTGATTTCTTTCGCGATATTTACCTGGGTAACCGAATTAGCTTCACCCGCATTATAAATGATCCCCACTGTTTTAGCGTTGGGGACTAAAGCCTGGGCTAATTTAAACTGCCCTTCCATCGGCTGGAGATCATTGGTTCCGGTCACGTTATTCCCCGGTCTTTCGGCATTGTCCACCAGTCCGGCACTGACCGGATCGGTCACCGCGGTAATTAGAATCGGTTTGTCTTTGACCAGATTCGCTACGGCCTGGGCGGCCGGGGTGGCAATCGCCAGAATCAGATCGAGCTTTTCATTCTTAAATTTCTGGGCGATGGTATTGGCCGTCGCCATGTCACCTTGGGCATTTTGGATTTGATAGACAATGTTTTCCCCTTCAACAAAGCCATTCTCCGTCAACACCTCGATGAACCCCTTCCGGGCGGAATCAAGGGCTGGATGCTCCACGATCTGCACAATGCCGACCTTTAGCGTATCCGCTGCCGGTTTACGACCGAGAAAAAAGAAAACCCCCGCTATCACCAGAAGAATACCGCCCCACAATACTACTTTACTCTTCAAAACCTACACGCTCCTTTTCCTTGGGTTTCTGGTAGAAATCAAAAGAAAAAGCGCCCCAGTAGGAGCGCATGTTTCCAGCGTCAAACAGAAAAACTAACCCCATCTTCTTATAGTGGTGGCTATTATCTGTTTTGTTTATTTCCTACCATCCTACCAAACTACTGTTATAACTTATGCCAATTTTATTATAGATAGATTTGATTGTCAAGAAAGAGGATTTGCCCGTTTTTTCCGCCACGTGCCTTTCTGATAACAAAGCAGGGTAATAAAAGCCCCTAGGGTCCAAGAGAGAAGAAGAGAGACATAGGTGGACTCGGGTCGGCCGGTTGGATATGCTTCGCTTCTGGTGAGGTAAGCGATTCCATACGCAATGGGGATGCGAAGCGCAACTACAGTGAAGAGAGAGATCCACATGGGCGTAACGGTATCCCCAACCCCCCGCATCACCCCTGATAAAGATTGGGTGACGGCTACCGCTATATATCCAACGGCCAAGATCCGCATCATGCGCATACTTAAATCAACAAGTTCAGCCGTGTCAGTAAAGACATTCATCAGGTGGTGACCGAAAAACAAGAGAAAAATGGTGATCACGGTCGATACTGCCACAGCCATTTTTGTACCATCCTTAGTTCCTTGGTCCATTCGATCCAGTCGATTGGCCCCGAAATTCTGCCCGGTAAAGGTGGTCATAGCGGCCCCAAAGGAAAAATTGGGCATCATCGCAAACCCATCTACACGCATGACAATCACATTACAGGCGATAACCATTTCACCAAAACTATTGGTCAGCGACTGGACAACAATCATTGCCAGGGAGAAGATGGCTTGGGTCAAACCGGAAGGCAAGCCCAGTTTAATTAGGTTAATTGAATGCTCTTTGGTTGGTTTCAGCGTCGACCAATTGAGATCAAAGCTATCTTTCATCTTTAGTAATTTTAATAAGCAAAAGACCGCCGATATTCCTTGGGCAATAACCGTGGCTAAAGCCACACCGGGAACCCCCATTCCGAACCGGGCGACAAATAAAATGTCCAACCAAACATTGAGCGCCGTGGAAATCAGTAGATAGACCAAAGCGGAAAAGGAATCACCCAGCCCGCGCAGGACCCCGGCTAAAATATTATAAAAGGCTAAGCCGGCGCTACCCAGGAAAAAAATGTTCAGATAGTCGGCGCACCAATCCAGAATGGAGGACGGGGTGTTTAGCAGGACAAGTAGTGGTTTAGTCGTCAAAGGGCCAATAACCATAATTACCACCGAAGCAATGGCGGTTTGGGTAATACAATTGCCGATGGTGCGGGAAAGGTTTTCCCGATCTTTCGCCCCGAAATACTGGGCGACCATGATCCCGGCACCCACTGAAATGCCAACAAAAAGAACCATTAATAAAAATAAAATCGGTGCGGCGCTGCCCACCGCGGCAAGGGCGTTGTCGCCGATATAGCGACCGACAATAATGGAGTCGGCGGTATTATAAAACTGTTGGGCCACATTCCCGATGAACATGGGGAGCGTGAACTCAGCAATCCTTTTCCAAGGTGTTCCTTGGGTCATGTCTTTCGGGGCAAACAGATCTTTAGTTATGCCCATAACTTACCTCCTTAAGCTAGGGAAAAAATAAAAGCCACTGTTTGGCTTCTTTTAATACAGATAAATTCAATCTTAATCCCCCTATGGGCTTCTGTCAAGACAGCTGAGAGGAGAATTTAGAGGAATTTTGCAACACTTACTCTGTCTGGTCACCAATCGCCTGTCCGGCCAGTCCATAGAGCATCAAATCCATTAATTCTTTTATTAATTCGTTATTGGTCTTTTTTTGCATCTCAGGCTTCATAAGCACCTCTTGATACATTGTCAAGTGGATCATGGCGGCCTCAAGGGAGATCTCTTTGCGTATATATCCTTCCTGGCGTCCTTTTTCCAGGAACTTACTTACAATATATGGGTATCTGCTTTTATTAAAGTCATCAACCACCTTCTTGACCTCCGGGTTGGAGTTTAACAAAGCCCAAAAACTATCAAGGTTGATTTGGTCAAAAAACTCATTCTTCATAGATGTCAGGCGCTTCAATAATTCAGGAAAGGGCAGGTCGCTTTCGCATAATTCTTTTCTTATTTTCCAACTGCTTTCCAATAAGTTGATAATGGTCTCTTTCATCAGCCCTTCTTTACTGCCAAAATAATTATAGATACTGGCTGGGGAAACTCCGGCCTTTTGGGCAATTTCATTTATATTAGTTTTATCCGTACCATACGTGCAGAAGAGTTCTAAAGCAGCGGTACGGATTTTCTCTTTTTTTCGTTCGGTACGACGTTATGATCTATCGCAGGATGGCCGCAAGTACCGGTTTTCTGCTGATTCCCATGCCATGACGGGAATTATGCGTTTTCTCCTGCCGCTAGGGATCAAAGCTTTGACGGTTGAACCGCCCAGCTTGGAAGAGTTATTCATGCGTCACTATGGTGACGATCTTCGTGACAAGGAGGAAGCATAAGATGAAGCGTAATGGATTTGCCGGCACCGGAACCCTTTTCAAACTTTTTCTGCGTCGGGATCGATTTTTGCTCCCGCTCTGGGTCTTCCTTCCTGCGGTCCTGGGGATGTTTGTCGCCGTTACTTTTTCTGCTATGGCTGACCAAGGGATGGCTAGTGTTTTAAAGGAATTTAATCAAGATCCATTGGTTTCGGCAATTCTTGGTCCGGTCATGTCCTTTAATCTTTCCGGGGCGATCGTATGGCGGGGTAGTTCCCAACTAGCCCTTGTTTTGGCCATTGGGAGCCTGCTTACCGTGATTCGCCATACCCGTACGGATGAAGAAACCGGTCGCAGTGAGCTGATTCGCGCTTACGAAGTCGGGCCTTACGCCAATTTGACGGCGGCTTTGCTTTTAACGATCATCGGGAATTTGCTATCTGGAGTAATGATTGCCTGCAGTATAATTGCCCTTGGGGGAGAAACAGCCGGTTCATTTATTTTTGGAGGTACAATGTCGGTTGTGGGGTGTTTTTTTGCCGGCATTGGCGCTTTAGGGGTTCAGCTTCGGGAAAGCAGCGGAAGCGCCAGGGGAATTGGTATTGCCATCGCCGGCCTAGGTGTAATGATGATGATCATAAATAATGTGGTAGGCGGCGATAGCGTATTAAAATGGATTAGTCCCATGGCGTGGCAGCGGGTAACCAGGCCTTTTGCCGGAAATTACAGCTGGCCTTTGTTATCCTTTATTTCGATTGCAGCGGTACCTGTCTTTGGCTCCTATGTGCTAACCACCCGTAGAGATCTGGGAGCAGGTGTTCTACCGTCACATCCCGGACCGGCGGAAGCAGCTGAAAATTTCTCCACCCCGCTGGCCTTGGCCTGGAGACTGCATAATAGAGGCTTCATCGGCTGGATGATCTGTATATTATTATATATAGTTGTTTTTTCTGCCCTCTCGCCCGGTTTAGCCCAATCCGGGGGGATTAGTGGCTGGCTGTCCAGCCTTGGCGGTACAGATTGGGCTGAACAGGCGGGCTTGGGTTATGTCTTTATCAGTATAGCTATCTATCTGGCCTCACTAGTGGTGGCGGCCTATGCCATCACTGCGGTGCTGCGGATCAAAAAGGAAGAAAGCCAAGGCCGAGCAGAGTTAATCGTGGATAAAAAGGTCAGCCGGATGCACTGGATGAGCAGCCATCTAATTGTAGCCGCCTTTTGTTCTGCAGCCTTGTTGCTCGCCATGGGGATGGCCGGGGGACTGACTTATGGGTTGATGGCCGGTGATTTAGGGGAGGGCTTCTGGAATATTTTAAGCATGAATATGGCAAAAATCCCTCCCGTCTGGATCCTCCTAGGATTTACTGCTCTCCTGTATGGCTTCTGGCCGCACATCACATCGCTCTCCTGGGTGTTCTGGTTAGGCTTTATCCTGCTGGAACTGGGCTGGGAAGCACAGCTCGTCGATTGGTCCCTGCTGCAAATCTCGCCGTTTACCTTTGCGCACTATACCATTAATATTGCAAATCTGCCGTTGATCCCGCTGCTTTCCCTAGTCTGCATTTCAGCGTTCTTGGCGGGCATTGGTTTGCTTGGCTTCAAGAATAGAGATGTTTTGACTAAGGCGTAAATGGGTTGAAAATTGACCAGCTTTTGTCGGCCTTCGACGATTGTCATTCACCCTGGCCTCTATTTTCATCACTTCGTTGCCCTGGCGGAAGCCAGCGTGAGCGACTACTTAGATAATAGCTCTAGTTGTTCACATTCCATTTTCCTCAAGACCGCCCCAACAAACTCGGAGTTTTGAAAAGCCGATATTATTTGATATAAGCAAACAGTTAGTTTACAAAGTCAAGTTTATTGGTATACATTAATAATTAATCAAATGGAAAGGATGTTATTGCTATCGCCTTTTATTTATTTGAAAAAATATTTGACTTTAACTGATATTGACAGAACGAAAGAAGGGGAGCATCTAATGTATTCTTTATTGTTAGCTTTGATTTATTTGGCTTTTATCAGTCTGGGCTTACCCGACGCCCTGCTGGGCTCGGCTTGGCCCGTAATGTATCCACTACTTAAGGTGCCTGTTGCTTATGCTGGAATCGTAGCGATGATTATTGCCGGGGGTACCATCATTTCAAGCCTCAATGCGAATCGGGTGATTAGCAGGTTCGGGACCGGTCTGGTGACGGCGGCTAGTGTCTTGATGACAGCGGTGGCGCTTTTTGGGTTTTCGCTGTCAAGCGCTTTTTGGATGCTTTGTCTGTGGGCTGTTCCCTATGGTCTTGGCGCTGGCGCTGTGGATGCGGCGTTAAATAATTTTGTGGCGCTCCATTATGCTTCTAAGCATATGAGCTGGTTGCACTGTTTTTGGGGTATCGGCGCTTCCATCCGACCATATATCATGGGTTATAGCCTAACAGTCAAAAACAGTTGGGAAAGGGGTTATGCGTCCGTCGGTCTTTTTCAACTGCTTTTAACCGTGATTCTGATTTTCAGTCTACCAGTTTGGCGAAAAAAAGAACAGTCGCAGTGGGAAAGCCAAACAGTCACCCCCCAAAAATTAAGCATCCGCGAGGCCTTGCGAATTAAAGGAGTTAAGCAGGTGCTGCTCGCCTTTTTCGGCTATTGTGCCCTTGAAGCGACAACAGGTTTATGGACCAGCAGCTATTTGGTTTTACACCGGGGGATAGAGGCTGAGGCGGCAGCCAGATGGGCTTCCTTGTTTTATTTAGGTATTACTTTCGGCCGCTTTTTGAACGGCTTCGTTGCTGACAAATTGGGGAATCGCAGGATGATCCGGATTGGACTTGCCATCATTACCGTGGGGTTAGTAGCGGTGATTTTACCGCTCCGAATTGGTCTTGTTACTTTGGGAGGCTTGGTTATGATCGGTTTGGGCTGTGCACCAATCTACCCCTGCATCATCCATGAGACCCCAAGGAACTTTGGACCGGAGAACTCCCAAGCCATTATTGGTATTCAGATGGCCAGCGCTTACACGGGTTCCACCCTGATGCCACCATTATTCGGCTGGTTGGTAAAGCTTGCTACCATTGCCCTATTTCCGTTCTATTTGAGTCTGTTACTGGTATTGATGGTTGTGATGACAGAAAGACTTAATCGTCTGATCTCTGTAAAGTAAGTAGTCGCACACACCCGGGCTTCATTTTTTAATATTTTATTTTAGTTTTGATAATAATTGTGGTATTTTCAGTTTAGCAGTAACATATACTGATAACAAAAGAGAGAAGTTGGTTGATGACGTCCACTGTTGAAGTTGTATGGATGAGAAAAATATCAGAATGTCTGGTGTGTAAAGAAATGTATTACAATGATCAGACCGAGATTTATTTTTGGAATCCAATTATCGCTGCTGTCAGGGACGGAGAATTTTTACAACAGGCAATCGACAGCGACGTAACTTCAATATTTCTACTTACAGGAAGTCTCTTGGATGTGGATAAAACCGTAACCCTTTGTAAAGAAAGGAAAAAGTTTATTTTTATCCATACTGACTTGATCGAGGGTTTGGGAAATGACTTTGGCGGAATCAAGTATATCGCGGAGAGGGTTAAACCCGATGGATTAATTTCGACAAGAAATAATGTCATTAAAAGCGCTAAGGAACTTGGGATTTATACTATTCAACGTTATTTTTGTGTAGATTCCCTGGCCATCCATACAGGAATTAAAACAATCGAACAGACCAATCCAGATGCTGTTGAAATATTGCCTGGAGTAATCCCAAGAGCGGTAAAGCAGATCGGTTCTTGTGTCAGGAAGCCAATCCTTACCGGCGGGATGGTTGTTTCCAAAGAGGATGTACTGGCCTCTTTGAACTCCGGAGCCGTTGGGGTCTCAACTAGTTGTCTGAAATTGTGGAACGAATAGCTTTCATCTGGTAAATTGAATAAAACATGGCGGAGATGAGGAGACCATGCCACCTAACTTTCTTTCCTAAAACGAAAGAAGTTAGTGGTATGGTTTTTTTTGTAGGAGAAGGGAGGTGAAATAATGAGAAGTCTAGGGAGCTTTATCGGAGGAGCAATCGCCGGGATGTTTGTTTTCGGGATCTGGCCGGCAATGTGGCAAACCTACGGGGTGTTTGGCGGATGGATTTCTGCTTTTATCATCATCAGTATCAGCTGGTATCTATGTCATTATGTTGGGGCGATCGATAACAAACCAGGGGCAGCCACAGTCGATATGGCTGTTGGGATTGGAATGTCCGGTACAGTATCCGGGATGGTGAAAAATGGTTTGCCCCTAGGGCCGGCCATACCTACTATTATCCTTTGTATGATCGGTGGCGCCCTTGGTGGGCTGGTAGCGGGGATGCTTACTAAATCCATTGCGAGCAAAAATAACTAAACTAAAAAAATGATGGCTAAGGCGGGGAAAGCGACCGTGTAGTTAGAAAAAGGTACAGGAGGTGGTATTAATGTCGAGTGCTGGAATATTTACTAGCTTGGTTGGCGCTTTTACTTTTCCCTTTTTGATCTGCATGTGTTGGGGAAAGTTGGTCGATAAATATGGTCCAATGGGAGGGTGGATCGCGGCCGGGTTTATCGTTGGGACGATGTGGACGATCAACCATGCTCTCCCAGGCGTGGGTATTTCCACTACACAAACAGTGGTCAACAATCTGATCGTGCAGGGAAATAATGCCCCATGGGTCGATATGGCCTGGGCCGCTGGGACAGGAGTCTATGTGAATTCTCTTTATAATGGGGGAAAAGCAGGTAAATCCTTGCCAACCTTGATTGCCGTTATTCTAGGTGGGATCTTCGGAGGTATTGTTTTGGGCGTGATCGGTAAATGAACGATAACAAATAAAAAATGTAGTGTTTTTTCAGTAGGATGTCGAATTATTAAACGAGGAAAAGGAGGAAAGTGATGGATAAATATATTTTAGCAATGGATCAAGGGACAACTAGTTCTCGCGCAATTGTCTTTGACCATGATGGTAAATTGATTGGTTCCCAAAATCAAG
>ENA-UOOR01001776-UOOR01001776.1-fermentation-metagenome-genome-assembly--contig:-NODE-1776-length-24136-cov-4.279266_pt1 | contig 24136 bp, 20 predicted proteins | sample MGYA00245780_ERZ724029 | MGnify/ENA primary metagenome ERZ724029 (study PRJEB28704, sample SAMN03018315) | fermentation metagenome | biome: anthropogenic terrestrial biome; feature: soil; material... | reverse complement strand
AGGATTTGTTGGGACGCGAGCCGGTGCGGGTCAATCTCGAGGAAGTAGCGGCCTATCTTACCGGCAAACGAATTCTCATCACAGGTGCCGGCGGTTCAATAGGTTCTGAATTGTGTAGGCAGGTGGCCAAATTTAATCCTGAATCTCTAATTATGCTTGGTCGGGGCGAGAATTCAATTTATGAAATTGGAATTGAGATGGAGGAGAGCTTCCCCAAGCTTAAAATGTACAAGGTTATTGCAGACATTCGTGATCGACAGGCTATTAAGCGTATTTTTCAGATGTATCGCCCACAGGTGGTCTTCCATGCCGCCGCGCATAAGCATGTTCCGCTCATGGAAGATTGGCCGGAAGAAGCTTTTAAAAACAATGTTCTGGGAACCTATAATGTTGCTTTGGAAGCTCATGAGCATAAATGTGAGCATTTTGTACTAATCTCCACAGATAAAGCCATAAAACCTTCCAGTGTCATGGGAGCCACAAAACGCATTGCTGAAATGATTATTCGTAGTCTGAGCGGGAATAGCGCAACTAAATTTGTCGCCGTAAGATTCGGAAATGTACTTGGCAGTCGGGGCAGTGTTGTACCGCTCTTCAAACGCCAGATTGAGCACGGTGGTCCGATTACGATAACTCACCCTGATATGAAACGATACTTTATGACCATTCCTGAAGCAGTCCAACTGGTTATTCAAGCCGGAGCTATGGGAGCCGGCGGAGAAGTGTTCGTCCTTGATATGGGGGAGCCTGTACGAATTGTGGAGTTGGCTGAGAATCTCATTCGTCTCTCAGGCTTAACTCTTGGGAAAGACATTCAGATCGTCTTTACGGGGGTGCGCGCCGGAGAAAAACTATTTGAACAATTATTATCTGGTGAGGAAGGTTCAACAGCCACAAAACATGAACGGATTTTTGTAGCCTCCCTGCCCAATAAAATTAAACCCGATATTTTGGCCTATCTTGGTACGATTTCTGAAAAGTGTTATACGGAAAACGTTGATTGTAAAGCACTTCTGGCCTCCCTGGTGTCAGACTATACCAAGTGCGGACAAGAGGTCGCTCCAACCGAGCACGAAAAAGAAGCTGCTCCAACCGCCGAAAATTATTAAAAAATCATCGATTAAGCAAATGAGGGGTTAGTTGATGGATATTTTATCACTTTTCCAGTTGCTTCGCAGAAGGAAATGGATCGTGATTCTTTGCATCCTTCTTTCCGGTGCAGCAAGTTTGATTATCAGCGCTATCATTCCTCCCAAGTACGCCGGTGTAGCCAGAGTAATGGTCAAGACAGACAGCGGTGGCGGGATCAGCTTTAGTAACACTATTCTAGCACAGTTTGGCGGAGCCGCAGCAACACTTCCGACCAATGACTACGCGGAGATGCTAAAAGGATGGTCTCTGCTGCAAGAAACTAATGCCAGGCTTGGCCTTCCAACGGATCCAAACTCATCGGAATTTGGAGATATGCAGAAAAGTATTTCCATCCAGCCGCTAGAGGGTACAAATCTGATGGAGATTCGTTATCTGGATCGCGATCCAGTTATGGCGGCTAAACTTGTCAACGAGCTGATAGTTACTCTTTCCGAGCATAGTCTTGACAGCGGACGCAGCAGTGCAAACTACGCACTTAGTGTGGTCCGTGAAGAGCTTGCCATGCAGCGGATAAAGCTCCAAGAGGCAGAAAAAGCGTTGGAGAGTTTTAAGAAAGAAACGAAGATTATTCTCCCAGACGCATCAATGCGTGCTTATATGGATGCCCTAAGTAGCTTGGATCGTCAGCGGGTAGCAGCTGAAGTGGAGTTGGTGCAAGCTGAGGCGCGGCTGAAGAAATTAGAAGCGGAAACAGAAAACCAGGAAGCTATGGTAATGTATTCGCGTGTGGTTACTAATAACCCAATTGTCAGCCAGTATCGATCCAGACTGGCTGAAAAAGAGGTTGAGCTGGCAAATCTTCTTATGGAGTATACTGAGGCACATCCCAATGTAATTGCTGTAAAGCAGCAAATAGAGTCAATCAAAAAAGAACTCAGCCAACAGACTGAGCAAATCATCAGCAGTGAAACCTACTCAGAAAATCCGATCCTGCGCACGGCAGTAGCAGAGATTTTTGGGATCAGGACAGAAATATACGCTGGTGAAGCAGCCTTAGCGGTAATCCGGCAGAAAATTAGCGAACTGGAAAAAGGCTTAGGCGACTTGCCGGAGACCGAGCTCAAATTAGCGCGGCTTACTCGCGAAAAACTCACTGCCGAGCAAATTTGTGTGGCTTTGGAGCAGAAAGAAACTGAATATCGGCTTTCAGGCGAAGTAAATCAGGGAGAAATCCGGGTTGTTGATCACGCCTTTGTCCCCCAGCAAAGGGCAATCCCACGCACCAAACTCAATTTGGCCGTTGCGCTGGTGTTAGGTGCCTTCTTAGGTCTAGGATTGGCAAAACTCGCTGATCTCTTCGAGATGAAACCCAGTCCGGAGACAAAGAGCTTTGCGCGGAGGGCTGCAGATGACGGCCCAGGTTTGTAATCTTAAAATGCGACGGCCAACAGCCCTATACATGATAGTATTTATTTTAATGCTGATTATTACCAGTGTACTGTCTGGTACGCTATCATCGTTAGCACCGTGGGTCATGATTGGGCTTTTGGGACTCGGAATAGTGATTTTTATGGCTGCTTGCCATCCGAAGATCGGGTGGTATTTAGTGGCTGGCTTAATTCCCTTTTGGGCTTTTTCCGATTTTAGGATACCTCTGGGGCCAATTAGTATGGATCCTTCTCTGGCAGTTGCTGCTGTTTGCTTGGCTGCTTCTGCCTTATTAGTACTGTTCGACAGGCAACACATAAATTTACATTATTCCTTGTATCTAAGTATTGGATTCTACCTTATCAGTATTCTACTTTCTCTATTAATCATGTTTAACAAAGGGCTACCGGTTTTGGGCGGATTGGCGAGTGCCCTCAGGATTTTTGTAGGTGTTGGTGTAGCACTTTCACTTTCCGTTTTTGATAAAGAAGATATCCGCAGAATGTTGCGATACTTTTTGATCGGTGCTGGGCTGCTGTTTACATTGACAATTGCCATCAGGGTATTACGCGGTGAATACATCATATCAGGAAGTATTTTTAACTCCAAAGCGGTAGGGGGAAAGAATCAGGTCGCTATTATAGCAACTATATTCTTTTGTGTGGCCAGCTCGGTGTACTTTATTAAACCCCAATTGTCATTAATCGATCTATGGCTATTTGGCGTGTCATCCGCCGCATTGCTGATGTGCTTCTCACGAACTGCTTGGGTTGCCGCTTTCGTTGCCTTTATGCCAGTCTTTTTTTCTTCATCTCATAAGAGACGGATATTACTTCCCACAATCGCTCTCATAGTGGTGGCAGCTGTGTTTGCCGGGGAGTTGATTAAATTTCTACTCAGGTTTGAAACACTTTTGCGTCTAAAGTATATGGTTACAGGTTCAGTAGCTATCAGGCTCCATTATTCACGCGTAGCATGGGAACTGTTTAGCCGGGCACCATTCTTCGGTAATGGGATGGGAGCTTTTTTGTTTACGTTAATGCAAACTCCGCATAATGACTATCTTTGGATTCTGGGGGAGCAAGGTTTGGCTGGGTTTATACCATTTGTGGCAATCCTGGCATCAATTTGGAGTGGCATTTTACGCAACTTGAGATTAGATCAGGTTCATCAGCTGGGAGTGAAGTTATCTTCTGAAGAGAATCCAGATCGTTGGGTTTGGATAGCTTTGATCAGCATGATGCTTGGGATTCTCATTCTTTTTTTGCAGAATGATTCTCACGAAGTCATGCCGGTTTGGTTTTTTCTCGGTCTTGGAATGTCGATGTGCAAAAGGAGGGACCTTGATGTACCATGCACTGGGGAATTGGCTGATAGATAGCTGGAAACGTCCCGGTATCCATAGCCATGAGGCTTTCTTCCAAAAAAGCCAATGGTGGTCAGCGGAACAGCTGCGGGCCTATCAAATGGAAAAGCTTGCGCGTTTACTTGATCATTGTCGCAAAAACGTGCCTTATTATACTCAGTTTATGAAGAATAGAACGCCCGATTTGCGTGAAATGCCATTTCTGACGAAAGAAATAATTAATAACAATCGGGATGCATTACGTGCAACAAATTACCCGGATGACCGCCTGTATATTTCCGGTACTGGAGGCTCCACTGGGGAACCAATGAATTTTTATCGGAATAAAGATTTGGGGGCCACCGTAGATGCCTTGGTTTATCGGGCACGCAAATGGTGGGGGTTTAATCCAGGAATGCGTTATGCCCTAATTTGGGGTAACTCATTTGAAGCAACAAAACACGCCAACCTGGCGCACCGCCTGTCCAACCATGTGAAAAACAGTATATTTTTGAATGCACATCAGCTTGATGACAACGTAGTTGCTGAACTTCTAAAGGAAATCCAACGTTTTCGCCCAAAAGTGATCTGGGGATACGCAGGTGCCTTGGGCCGCCTATCGCAATATGCTTTAGATCACGGCATCTCCTTTGAGTTGCGGTGTGCTATCAGTACCGCAGAGACCCTGTATCCAAATGTACGGCAGCTAATAGCACAAGCTTTTCATTGTGACGTTTTCGACTATTATGGCAGTGGCGAAGTTGGCTCAATAGCATTTGAGTGCAATACTCATGAATGCTACCATGTATCAGATGAACATGTACTTCTGGAAGTAGTGGATGACCAAGGACGACCGGCTAAGCCTGGCGAAATTGGCTCCGTAGTTGTTACCGATTTAGATAATTTCGGGATGCCTTTTGTTAGATATTTAAACAGAGATCTGGCTGTGTTAGGGCCGGAAAAGTCATGCAGCTGCGGACGGGGCTTATCGCGCCTTGCCAGAGTAGAGGGGCGGGTATCTGACTTTATTTTTACTCCAGAAGGGAAAATCATTCATCCGACGTATCTCATGTATTTGTTTTATCGCGATCCTGACCATGCTAACAGATTGGAAGGAATTCGATCATACAAAATCATTCAGAATACAATCTCTGAATTGCTTGTTTTGCTACAATTAGAGCCTGGCTACGGAGATGAAACCAAACACTATGTTTACAAAAACTTCGCCACCCGCTTTCCATCAATGCGTATTGAAGTACAAGCTGTCGAAGAGATTCCTGTGTCAAAAAGCGGCAAGCGTCGTTATGTAGAATCAAATATCTCAGCATCGAATTTTAGCAAAATTACATCAGGGAGAAAACTCCCAGATGATCTGGGAGTCTAAATCACACATGAGCATAAAGGTTCTTCGGCTAACCGGTATCGTCTTTTTGGGGACAGTAGCTGGCAAAATACTTGGTTTTCTGCGCGAAATGTTTATTGCGGCTCTTTACGGAGCTTCGCATAATACGGATGCCTATTTAGTGGCATTTACAGTTCCCACCCTGATTTCCGCCGGCTTAAGTGCGGCGCTAACCACTGTGGCTGTTACACTTTTTGCTGATAACAGGCAGACTGGAATCCGAGAGAAAAGCGGGACTTTCTTCAGCAGCCTGAATAATATTGTGTTGGTTTTTGGAACAGCAGTATCCCTATTATGCGTGGCAATTGCTCCCTTGATTATTAGGATTTTGGCCCCCGGATTCCAAGGGGATGCATTATCTACGACAACATTTCTGGCTCGGATTATGATTCCTATGTCAACGTTTTTGCTCTTGGCGGGGTTATATTCCGGTGTTCTAAATGCCGAGGGCAATTTTTCAGCGCCTGCGCTTAAAAGTATTTCGTATAACTTATGTATCATTGCATTTATTGTGGTTGCTGGTCAACATTTGGGAATAGAAGCTTTGGCAATTGGAACTATGATTGGTGGGATTAGTCAGGCTATTATTCAAATCCCGGCTTTATTTAAAAAGGGTTACCGTTTTAAGCCAGTCATTCGAATAGATTCAGGAATATTAACCGCGATTCGGATGTTACTGCCGATCTTGATCGGAGTGGCTGTGTCACAGGTAAATCAAATCATCGACCGCATGTTTGCTTCCACTTTAACGGAAGGAAGCATTGCGGCATTAAGTTTCGGTTACCGGATTTTTGACTTGCCGGGCGGTCTGTTTATTAACTCAATTCTTACGGTAGCTTACCCTTCCCTTGTGAGAACGACTACCTCGGAACAAGGAGATTTTAGAAAGGCGATGAGCCGTTCGATATCGATAATTTCTTTTGTAGCTACGCCATTAGCAATTTCAATGATTACCCTTCGGGAACCACTGGTTCGGGCGATTTACATGCGGGGAGCGTTCGAAGAATCTGCGGTTGGAACTACTGCGATTGCTTTAGCGTTTTATGCTGTAGGTTTTTTGCCACTGGCAATTAACGATATGTTAAAACGAGGATTTTGGGCCAACAAAGATACCAAAACGCCTGTATTAGTCAGTATAGGTGCAGTGTTGTTTAATATTTTGTTCAATGCGCTTTTGATCGGCCGAATGGGACATGGTGGTTTAGCGCTGGGTACAAGTCTTTCCATGCTGCTGGCAACAGTATTGTTAGGCGAGATTGCCCACCGCAAAGAGTACTTTTCCTGGACTGAACTGCAGGTGTCATTATTTAAGACCATTGTTGCAGGTGGCGTAATGGGTGTTGGGATGGCACTCATGCTCTGGTTGGTTGATTCGATAATTCCCTTGCACGCCGCCGGTTTTTTATTAAACATCCTGTCTTTGGTAATTATAGGTGCCATAGGACTTGGCATTTATTATTTCACATCCAGGCTGCTAAAAACAGAAGCGGTTCGATATTTTCACAACAATGTGATCGACCCATTTAGGATTAAGCTAAGGCAATTAGTAAGTCATAGACAATCGAATACTTGAGAAATTAAGGAGGCTAAAAATGAACACTATTGGTTTTGTCATCAGTAACAAAGAAAACGAGCGCCGTAGGGCCATTTTACCCAAGCATTTGGCACAGATCAGGAACAAAGAATTGGTTTTTGTTGAAGAAGGTTATGGAAAACCGATGCATATCAGTGATGCAGAATTCCGGGATGCCGGAGTCAATGTAGTAAATACAAAAGATGCTTATGCGGTTGATATTGTTTGTAACCCCAAAAATCCTTTGCCAGATGAATATCAATACTTCCGCAGCGGACAAACACTTTTTGGATGGATTCATGCGGTGCAGGGGCATACAATTGTGGATCTTATGATCGATAACGCCATGACTGCCATAGCTTGGGAAGATATGTTTTATCTCAATTCATGTCATGTTTTTTGGCGCAATAACGAAATTGCGGGAGAAGCGGCAGTCTTTCATGCCTTGCCATACATTGGGTTAGTACCGGAAGAACTTAAAGTTGCCGTCATCGGCCGGGGTAATACTGCACGTGGCGCTATACGTGCCTTTGATCGGCTTGGCGCTGATGTTACAGTCTATGATCGTAAACGCGGCGCGCATCTCCGCAACGAGCTAGGGCGCTATGATGTTATAGTAAATGCGGTCTTATGGGATGTATTCAGGAATGACCACATAATTTACAGGGAAGATTTGGCGAAAATGAAGCCCGGTGCGCTGCTCATAGACGTCAGCTGTGATGAAGGCATGGGCATCGAGACCAGTCGTCCGACATCGATCGAGAAGCCGACCTATGTAGTCGATGGTATTGTGCATTACGTAGTTGATCATACACCGGCAATCTTTTTTGCCAGTGCTACAGAGTCACTTTCAGAAGCGCTGTATCCTTTCCTGGATGATCTCATTGAAGGCAAAGAGAATCCGATACTCAAGAAAGCTACAATTATTGAAAATGGAAGAATTATTGATCAGAGGATCACGCAGTTTCAAAATCGGTGAACTAGACAAACAAGTGGAGGATTCTTATGTCCGCGATTACTGTCTTTTATAGCATGACAATGGAGCGCTTTGAAAACCGCATATTTTGTGTCGGTGCTTTTGGGCGTTTTGTGGACGAATTAAGCAAGCAGTATGATACGGTCTATCTCTGCGCACCAGTCAGGGATTTGGCCGCTCCCAAAGATGAGTACAGCCTGCAATCAGGCAATATTATTCTTCAGGCGATGCCGCCCTATAATTCAATTGTCTCATCTTTGCGTTATGCCAAAGAAGCCCACCGGGCTCTGCGGGAGTATGTCCATAAATGGGAGCGGCTATATATCCGTTTTCCCTCACCTTTTAGCCTGTATGCTTTCAGTCTGGCAAAGCGCCGTAATCTTCCTGTTTTCATGCACCTTGTGGGTGATACCCGCAAAGTAGTCGAGCAGGGTAGTAAATTCAATGCAATCATTCGAATAGCAGCCCAGGCATACTTGGCCTGGGCTGAGCGTGCGCTGCGTCATATGATCAGACATGCCAACCATACTTTAGCTAATGGAAAGGACATGCGGCGTTTTTATCGGGACTGCGGACATAATGTAACTGAAATTCGGACCAGCACTTTCAGTGAAGATGAGATTTTTGTCCGTAATTCCGCGTGCAGCAGCTCCTCAATTCTGCGTTTGATTTATGTAGGGTTTCTAAGGCATGAAAAAGGTCTGGAATACTTAATTAAAGCACTTCCAGCAACAGAACACGCCGTGGGGAAGAAAGTCGTTTTGGATATAGTGGGTAATGGCGAAATAGAAGATGAGCTTAAAGAAATGGTGATAAGCTTCGGCCTGCAAGGTAGCGTTAATTTTTGCGGCTATATTCCAATGGGTGATCGGCTTAGCCGTTTATACCGGCAGGCAGATATTTTTGTTCTGCCCTCCGTATCCGAAGGTACTCCCCGTGTATTATTGGAGGCCATGGCTAATGGTCTTCCGGTAATAGCCACCAGGGTGGGAGGAATCCCGTTTACCGTTGAGGACGGCCTGAATGGTCTGTTGATTGAGCCAAAGGATTGTGAGGCTATTGTGGGTGCCGTAAACGGTATTGCAGGAGATCAGGCATTGCGCGCCAAGATTGTTGCGGGCGGATATCAAACAGCCAGGGAAAACACTTTGGAGCAGCACGTCTGGCAAGTGGGCGAAATTATTCGGAACTACTCTCAAGGTGGGGGAAATTCTTAATGAAGCGCATACTGGTCCAAGTATTTCATTTTGCGGTGTATTCCATACCGATGCACCTGATCTACTTAATCACAGGGCTTATTCCTAACTCCACGCCGGGCAATTTTATCAGAGGCTTCTTATTGCGCCCGTTCTTCAAAAAGTGCGGACGCAACTTTCAGGTTGCCTCAGGAGTAATCTTTATCCAGCCACAAAACATTGAAATAGGCCAAAATGTATACATTGCTCACAATGCGTGGATTGGCGGCGGCGGCGGTCTGATTATCGGCGACGAAGTGATTATCAGCCCTATGGTGCTCATAACCAGTGGTAAACATACTTTGAGTGGTGATTCAGTGCGCTATGGAGACGTAGTCAGTCTGCCGACCAGGATTGGTAAAGGAAGCTGGATCAGCAGTCATGTAACAGTCTGTGGCGGAGTGACAATCGGGGACGGCGTAGTTGTGGCTGCTAATGCAGCAGTTACCAAAGATATTCCCGATAATTCGTTTGCCTGTGGAGTTCCTGCCACCCATCGGCCACGGAAGGGATTCGGCGCATGACGAGTGACTTTGTACGGCTGGCTTTTGTTGGAGATATCATGCCCGGCGATAGCTTCTTTAATGTCGGCGGCGGGTTAAGACGACCTTTGCGGTGCGGCATGGATCCTTTTGAGCGTGTGAAGCCGCTGCTGCAAGATCACGATTTGGTCTTTGGCAATTTGGAATGCGTCTTAAGCACTACGGGAGAGCGACCCTGGCTCGTATCTTCGACAGTTATGAGAGGGGATCCGTCATTTGCCAGCCGACTTAAAGAGGTGGGTTTCAATATCCTTAACGTAGCCAATAACCATACTCTTCAGCATGGTTCTGACTGTTTTAAAGAAACGTTGAAGGTATTGGAAGGGCAGGGTATCTCTGCTGCCGGGATTTTGAAGGACAATGATGGTGCGTCCCGCCCAGTCTTACTTTGCGGCAAGGTGCGCATCGGAGTGTTGGGATACTCGTGTCGGCCGGAGCGTTTTCACAAAGGGCCGTTACTTTACGCTTTCGGAACTAAGGAACGAATTATGAGTGATATTGACGCGTTAAGAGAACATTGCGATTTACTGATAGTGTCGTTGCATTGGGGCGATGAGTTCGTGCACCACCCTTCGGAAAATCAGATTCTTTTATCCCATCAAGTGATTGACCACGGAGCCGATATTATTGTTGGACACCATTCACACACTTACCAGGGAATTGAAATGTATCACAAGCGTTTGATTATCTATAGCCTTGGCAATTTTCTTTTTGACTCTTTCAGCGATTTAACCCGGACCGGTTTGCTTCTTTCCGTAAAGGTCAATCCTCAGGGCTCCGGTCTTGAATATGATATAATTCCCATCAGAGCAAACGAAAGGTATTTTCCACTTCCTCTTGAAGGATCTTATCGTAGTGCGGTTTTAACACATGTAGACAATTTAAGTAAAGAGCTCGTCAATGCTCATCCAGCTGCGGAAGTAACGCAGATAAGTGCCGGACTGGCAACAGTACGGTCTGCCGAAAGAACCCATTTTATGCGATATGCTTTGCAGCATCCATGGTATGCTGTTCAGGATGTGGTTGGGTTTACCACGCGTCGACTGTTTAAAACCGGGGCGTTTGTCCATCGGGAGACTATTCACAACTATTGAGGTGACTCATATGGGCTTAACAAACACTTATCTCGCACTTCCAGCCTGGCTTCAAAATGTCGCAGTCAGTGCCTATGGGTATAAGCTCCATTTTGAACGTTATTGGCATGCGGATGTCGATTTTAAACACGAAATCAACTCAAATTTAGACAAGACTCCTGAAGAACTCGCAAATTATCGCCTGGAGCGGCTAAAAAAGGTTATCAGCCGGGCTGCGCTTCACGTTCCCTTTTATCGGGACTATTTTGCCCGTGAGCATCTTTCCGCGGCCGATTTTCGCTCGCTATCCGATTTGAAGCTTCTTCCGATCATTACCCGCGAAGATTTACGGCGGGATCCCATGCGCTTTGTTGCTGACGATATTCCGGCCGATCGATTGCTATATGAAACAACCAGCGGCTCGACCGGCGCTCCGATTAAGGTGTTTTATACTAAAGATGACCTGCGCCGTCATTATCTGTTTTTCCAACGTTTACGCGATATGAGCGGGGTTCGCCGCGGCATGCGGCGTATTACATTTAATAGCAGGGTTATTATGGACCCCGCCCGAAAAAAGCCACCTTACTGGCGCTATGATTTATCAGAAAACAGCTGGCATTTTTCGAATTATCACCTGACACCTGAGACGATCGGTCTTTATTGCCAAAAGATTATCCAGGTTAACCCAGAAGAAATTGTCAGCTATCCTTCCAGCCTGCATCAGATTGGGCGCTATATTTTAGATCAGGGGTTACCGCGGCTGCATCCGGTATCAATAATCGTGTCGGGTGAAAACTTGCTTCCGGAACATCAGTCAGTCATTGAGCAGGCCTTTCTGTGCCATGTTACAGACCAATACGGCTGTACGGAAAAGACGATTTTTGTCCATAAATGTCATGAGGGACATTTTCATATTCACAACGATTATAGTATCGTTGAAGTGCTTAACTCTGCGGGACAGGCGATCACGGATGGTTTTGGCGACGTTACTACCACGTCGCTCTTTAACGAAACTATGCCTTTAATACGTTATCAAATAGGGGATCTTGTCGAGCTGGATTCTCGAATTAGTTGCACCTGCGGGTTACCGTTTCCCACATTTAAGGGAATTGTGGGAAGAAAAGACGATTTTATTCTTACACCTTCAGGAAAGCGTATTTACCGCCTCGCAATCTGGGAGGGGATGGATAGTGTTGTGGCCTCCCAATTAGTGCAGCACGCCCCTAATAAATTGGAAGTCCGTATTGTAAGGGATTCTAATTATTCGCAAGCAGACGAAGATCATATCCTGACCAGGCTGAAAATGCTCTTCGATGATGAATTGCAAGTCTACCCGAAGTATACAGATCTGATTCCAAAAGAGAAGAACGGCAAGTTCAAGTTTATTGTCCGGAATTTCTAGGCAGTCATTGATGGTTAAGTAGTTATCAATGCAGGAAAAGAAAAGAACAGAGAGAAATGATCTATTTTACTCTATACTTTGCTTTACTCTACGCCTTGCGGAATGAAAGTGGTGAATGTTTTTGGAGAGGCCAATGGTTTCAATCATTGTACCCTGCTTCAACGAAGAAAAAGCCATCGGCGCCTGTTTGCGGAGCATCTTAGCCCAAACTTACACGCGTTCGAAGCTGCAAATCATCGTTGTTGACGGTAACTCAAACGATAAGACCCGCGAGGTCATTCACGATATGGCCAAAGACGGAGATATAGTCCTGCTGGACAATCCCAGGCGCACTCCGCCCTATGCTCTTAATATTGGGCTAAAGGCGGCTACAGGGGATCTGATAATGCGCGTGGACGGACATACAATACTTGCGCCCGATTATGTTGATATCTGCGTTTCTACGCTACTTTCCGGGGACTATGACTGCGTTGGAGGAGCAATACGCAACCGGTTCAGTTCTTCCATGGGAATGATCAACGCGGCTATACTGGGCTCACGCTTCGGAGTCGGTAATTCAGAATTCCGCACCGCAAAAAAGCGCATGCTGGTCGACACGGCCGCTTTTGGGGTTTATCGTAGAGCGGTATTTGATAAAATAGGGATTTTCAACGAAAACCTTTCCAGAAACCAGGATATTGAATTCAATCAGCGCTTGATTAAGGCGGGCGGGCAGATTTTGCTGGAACCCAGAGCCGTCGCCTACTATCAGGTTCGGGAAACACTTAAGGGGTTAATGCAACAAGGTTATGTCAACGGTAAATGGAATGTTATTTCCATCAGAATCGCCGGCAACCACTTGAAATTACGCCATTTTATACCGATGATTTTTGTAACGATGCTAAGCTTATCAACAGTAATATCATTGTTTACTTGGATTCCGTTGGCAGTTATCAGTATCACATACGGCCTTTTTCTTTTGGTAGCCACGTTTGACATGGCAAAAAATGTTGAACCAAAATGCATCGTGTTACTGCCATTTGCAACGGCCCTTTTACATCTCTCTTATGGGTGCGGCTCATGGGCGGCTGTGTTCGATACTGGAAACAATAAAAAAAAGGTAATTGTGGGTGACAGGAGGGAAGCCGCGTGCTCCGATTAATGGCTTTCCTCGGCACGGTTTTTTTGTCTGCGGTTTTCGGTACGTGGCTATCAATTCGGTTAGCCAAAGCTAAAGAGTATCTTGATCACCCGAATGCCATCAAAATTCACGTCATTCCAGTTCCCAGGCTTGGTGGCATAGGGATTTTTTGCGGACTTTTATCGGGATTCACATTTCTTTTTTGGGAAGCTTCTGCCCCGGACAGGTCGATCCTAATTGTGTCTCTGACGGCGCTGCTGACTGTTTTAATTGCTGGAGTAGTAGACGATGTCTATACATTATCCCCGCGGTGGAAACTTGCTGGTTTAGCGATTGGGGCCTTGATTCTGGCTGTTTGGTTTGCACCGCCTCTGATTGCGCCGGGGGTTTTGGGCGGTGCTTTGTCCTTTTTGACGATCATAGGCATGGCTAATGCTATGAACCTGATTGACGGGATTGATGGTTTAGCGGGATCAATTGCACTAATTGCCTTCATCTTTTTTGCCGTTTTATTTCAGGTTTCCGAAGCAGGATTAGCGGCCGGGCTTGCAGCTGCGGGTACGGCAGCCACTACGGGTTTTTTGCTATTTAATCGCCACCCAGCCCGCACTTTTATGGGTGATTCCGGTAGCTTGCTTTTAGGAACACTTCTTGGCTTCTTACTGATCAGAGCGGCGCATCTTTCGTGGACACACATCTGGGCGGGTTTGCTTATTTGCATCGTTCCGATCTGGGATACTGCCGCAGCAATTGTTCGCAGGCTGCGTGGGCATGGATCTATCTTTGAGGGCGATCGGTGCCATAGCTATGATCTGTTATATGAACGAACTCAGTCCTATGCACTGACCATATCTGGCATGATAGGAACCGCCATATTATGCGGATTGGCGGGGCTCGCCGTTCTTTTCGGTAGCAGCATAATTTTCCAAGTGATTGTCACCTTCCTGTTGCTAGGATTGCTGTTGATTGCTTCACTTTGGCTGGGAGTGTTTGTACCGGAAAAGCTTCAATCGGATAAGCATAGCCGCGCTCAGGAGGCCAAATTACGTCAGAGTTGAAAAAGCGTATTTGACCGCGTAGAGTTGAGGTTGGAGTCTTAAAAAGCCATATTGTTGGGAGTGTTAGTCATGAAAAGGAGACGGTTGTTACTCGTATGTGTTTTGGTCTCCATCATTTCTTTAATTGGTGCAATTCCGGACACACTTGCTGATGACTACAGATTGGGGCCGGGCGACGTAATTTTAATCATGTTCGGAGGCACCGGGATTTCCGATCAAAACGTTACTGTGCCACCGGAAGGCCAGATTGCGCTTCCTATGGTTGGCCTGGTACAGGTTAGCGGCAGGACTGTTTTGGAGTTGGCGACGGATCTGACGGCGGCCTTTAAGGTCTATGTCAAAGAACCGCAAATTACCATTATCCTCGTTAAGATGCGCCAGGAATATGTACAATTGCTCGGCGCAATCAAATCTCCCGGGACTTATACTCTTCTTCCGGGTTCAACGGCAGTGGAGGCCATTATGCGCGCCGGAGGGCCTACCGCTGCGGCAGATTTGATAGCTATTATTCTGCAGCGACGTGGGCAAGCCGAAGCCGCCACGATCGATCTTTCCGGAATTGCCAATGGCAGCTTTACATCCGATTTTCCGGTACAAAACGGAGATATCATCTTCATACCTTCCGGCACGATGCATGTGGCTGTAATCGGCGAGGTTTCAAGGCCAGGGGTCTATGAAATTCCCAAAGGCGGACGGCTGATGGATGCGCTGATGGCTGCGGGCGGCCCGACTTCGCAAGCGGTAAAGTCCCGGGTCACCATCTATCAGGGTCAGGAGTTTAAAGAACCAATAGGCAAAATCGAACCCGTTTATAAAGGCACCATGTTTGATAACCCGACGCTGGCAGCTGGTCAGGTGGTTTATGTCCCCCGTTCAATCATTTGGGACATAGATGTTGTAATCAGTATCTTGTCAGGTGCTAGCATCCTGAAGTCGCTGTTTGGATTATAGGAAATCTTGAATAGAGGAGTTGCTTTAATTATGAAAGTACCTCTTTCACAGCCTGATATTAATGAACAAGATATCGTCGCTGTTCTGGACGTTCTGCGAACTAATCAGTTAAGTATCGGACCAAAAGTAATCGAGTTCGAAAAGATAATGGCACATTTGGCGGGGCAAAAACATGGCGTTGCCGTCAACAGCGGTACCAGCGGTCTGCATTTGATCGTGCGGGCTATGGGACTCAAAGACGACGATGAAGTTATCACAACACCATTCAGTTTTGTGGCTTCGAGCAATTGCCTTTTGTTTGAGCGGGCCAAACCGGTTTTTGTTGATATTGATCCGGATATGCTGAACATGGACGCAAATCGTATTGAGCGCGCCATTACGCCCAAGACCAAGGCAATTCTGGCCGTACATGCGTTTGGTCATGTCGCTGATATGGATCCGATCCAGGAAATAGCTAGGCGGCATGGATTGAGAGTAATAGAAGATTCTTGTGAAGCAATCGGGGCTGAATATAAAGGACGTCCCGCAGGTTCTTTAGGCGATGCCGGAGTATTTGCGTTTTATCCGAATAAACAGATGACCACCGGCGAAGGCGGTGTTATTGTAACTAATGATGATGAGATCGCTGCGCTTTGTCGCAGTATGCGTAATCAGGGACGTGGTGAAGGTGACCGCTGGCTTTACCATGAACGTCTCGGATATAACTACCGGTTGGATGAGCTTAGCTCCGCATTGGGGGTTTCACAGGTTTCTCGAATCGATGAGATCTTAGCCATGCGCGCCGATGCCGCTGTCAGGTACAACAGACGTCTCAAATCGGTAGCAGACATCAGGCTGCCGTATATCGCCGATTATGCTAAGATGAGCTGGTTTATCTACGTAATCAGGCTGGCAGACGGAATTAACCGAGAACAAGTAATGCAAAAGCTTGCTGATAATGGTATCGGTTGTCGGCCGTATTTCGCGCCGATTCATCTGCAGCCGTTTTTCCGGGAAATGTTCGGATATAAAGAGGGCGATTTTCCTATTACTGAGCAGGTGTCCGGGTCAACAATCGCGTTACCCTTCTTCAACAGGATTACGGATGAACAGATCGATTATGTAGCCGATATTCTCGAAAAGGCTATCGAGCAGCAGAGATAAAGATAATTATGGGCGGTACCTTTGGGGGGCCGCCCTATTTTTGTGATTTTATACTGCATTTCAAATTATTTTTTGTTACATCCTGTTACATGGCAGGAATTCCCGGAAAGATTGAGGAATTAGAGAATAGGTAAAGACCAACTAATCTGGGTAACGTTGTAAACAAGGAGTCATAGCTTTAATGGAGTTGGAACTCAAGGACTATATCAAAATAATCTGGAAAAGGCGCTGGCTGATCGCGAGCATTTTTCTTGTCGGCGTCATAGCCGTCTATTTTATCAGCGGAGCGATGACCCCGATTTATCGTGCCAGCACCAAAATACTGATCAAAACGGCAGGTGCCGGTCAAATTGATCTTTTTGATCAGTTGGGCGGTACTGTACGTAATCAGGTACAAAACTACATTGAAATTCTGAAAAGCAGATCGCTGGCCAAAAGCATGGGCGAATCAATGGGGTTTGATGTCACAGACAAGGACGGCCGATTCGCGTCCCTGCAAAAAGGCATTTCGATCCAGCCAATTCAAGGCTCGGATGCAATCAACGTCAGCGTGGACTCGACGGATCCGTTGGAGGCAGCTACAGCAGCCAATGCACTGGTGGAAGCCTTTAAAAAGCGGACCCAATACGAAAACCAGGCCGACGTCCGGGCTGCCCGCGAATTTATTGAAGAGCAGCTTTTGACTGTTCAGGGACAGTTGGGAGAAGCCGAAAATTCCGTGCAGGCATATCAAAGCGAGGCCGGGGTTGTTCAGCCGACCCAGGAAGCCGCGGCTATTATCAACCGCCTCACCCAGCTTGAAACGGCACGCGCTGAAGCTGAAGTGGCTATTTTTGAAGCCGAAGCGCGGCGGGAAGAACTGGAGCGCCAACTCTCCGAGCGTGAACAGACCGTGATTTCCTCCCAGACTCTAAGCGAAAACCCGGTGGTGGCGCAATATCGCAAGGCCTTAGCCGACCTGCAAATCCAGCGTGCTCAGGCACTGGAGAAATATGCATCGCATCATCCGGTTGTAGCAGCCATTGATGGGCAAATCGCTGATATCGAAAAACGTTTGGCAGCAGAAATCGAGAGGGTCATCAGCACGGAAACTGTTACCCTGAACCCGGTCCGCCAGGCCTTGATTCAGCAGGCATTACAGGCTGAGTCGGAGGTAATTGCCGCCCAGGCCCGGCGGGATGGCTTGGATCGAATGATAGGGGAAGCAGAGAAACAGATCAGCCGTCTGCCCAGTCAGGAAGTACAGCTGACGCGCTTAATCAGAAATCGTTCAGTGCTTGAGAATATCTATATCATGCTGATGGAAAAGCTGGAGGAGTTTCGCATTTCCGAGGAGATGACAACTGCTGATGTGCAAGTTATTGACCCGGCCGAGATTCCCGAAACTCCAATCAAGCCACGCAAAATGATGAACACAGCCGTGGCTGGGTTTTTGGCTTTGTTTATCGGATGCAGCCTGGCATTTTTATTGGAATACATGGATACTTCCATTAAGACGGCACAGGATGTTCAGCAATACTTGGGCTTGCCGGTGTTGGGTCTGATACCTTCCGCGAAGCTTGAAAGCCAAATCTCCAAAGGTAATAAAACCCGTTTTAGCAAGCCTACGGGCCGTGGAGCGGGGGGTTACAATTGAACAAGGCAACGCATCGTAAGCGTTCTCATAATCACCAAGAATTTAGCGATCGTCTGATTACCCATCTTTCGCCTCGGTCTGCCGTTTCTGAAGCATACCGTACTTTGCGGACCAATATCCAGTTCGGTGCTTTGGATCGGGTTGTCAAGACTATTATGGTGACCAGCGCCGGTCCTGGCGAAGGCAAATCAACCACGATCGCAAATTTGACCATTGCTTTTGCGCAAGCGGGGTATAAAAGTCTGCTTATTGATGCAGATTTGAGGCGGCCGGTGCAGCATAAGGTCTTTGGAGTGGATCAGCGCCGGGGGTTAAGTGCCGTCCTGGTCGGCAAGGTAGAGGTAGCAGAAGCGACCCAGTCCGTAGCAGCCGTGCCTGGGCTGCAAGTTTTGCCTTCCGGACCCCTCCCCCCTAACCCGGCTGAGATGCTTGGCTCGAAGCAATGGCAGGGATTGCTACATGAGTTGCGGGAGTCTTTTGATTTTGTTCTGATTGATGCTCCACCCGTTATCGCTGTTGCGGACGCCTCGATCCTCGCTCCCCAAACGGATGGGGTGATTCTGGTGCTGGATGCCGGCTCTGTGCCACGACAAGCGGCTCAACAGGCCAAAGACCAGCTGGATAAGGTCAGTGCCAGATTTCTCGGTGCGGTTCTTAATAATGTCCGGGTTGAAGACGACTACCAGTACTACTATTATTACTACACGAGCAACGACTGAATTTAGTACTTGGTGCGACTGCCCGGATTACGGATCCGGGCTTGTTTTTTGAGGCAGCTTTTTGAAAAAAAGCAATAGTTTATTTATGACCGACACTTCCTGACGGTCTTAGGAGATATAATTACTTGGAGGGCAACATGACGAGGCCGGAGTTTAAAGGTATGATTGATATTCATACGCATATTCTTCCTAGTCTAGATGACGGAGCGCGCAGCTGGGAAGAGGCGGTGGCAATGGCGCGGGGCGCAGCAAAAGACGGTATTGAAGCGGTGGTAGCCACTCCGCACATTTATGAAGCAACAAGCATCACTCCGCAAGAGACCTGCGAAAAGACGCTCCAATTTCAAACGCTGCTGGACGGCGAAGGAATCAAGTTGCGCGTGTTGCCAGGGGCTGAAGTGCATCTGGCAATCGATTTGCCGGATAGGCTCAGGGAAGGAAGGCTGCAAACCCTCGCAGATAGCGGTCGGTATTTACTTGTTGAGTTTCCATTTGGTCTCCTGCCGCTTTATACGGATGAAGTCCTTTTTGAACTACAGGCCGGAGGAGTCATACCGATCATTGCGCATCCTGAAAGGAACGAGTCGGTGCAAAAAGACCCTAACCGTCTTTATAATATGATCCAAAAGGGTATGCTGGCACAGCTGACAGGCGGCAGTTTGCGCGGTAATTTTGGATCCCGGGTAGAGTATACCGCCAAATTACTTTTAAAGCACAATCTGGTGCAGATTCTGGCGAGTGACGGCCATCGGGCTGACCGCCGGCGGGTTTTGCTGGGCAAGGCCAGTGGTAGCGTTGCGGATTTGGCCGGGCTTGAAGCAGCTCGGGAATTGGCGATCTTGAATCCCCGGAGAATCACCCAGGGAATAGTATTTGATGCCAAGGAATCGAAGAAAATTAGCGGACTGTCTGGACTTATGCACACCATGACATTCAGAGCACTGCAGTGATCAGGCCAGGCCTGAATATGGCAGGAGGTGGATTTATGAAATTCAGCCGCCGCAATATTTTTTTGTTTTTCAGTGATTTAGTAATCGCTGCACTTGCCATGGTAGGAGCGCACCTTCTGAAGTATGATTCCCTTGGAGTCAGGTTCGGTTTGGAATATTGGAGCAAACTGATTCCCGTTATCTGGATCGTTAATCAGGTGGTTTTTGTCACGCTGGGGCTCTATCGTCCGCTATGGCGATACGCCAACCTTAGGGACATATTAAAGATTATCGTTGGTATAGGTCTATCGCAAGCGCTGATTCTGGTAGTCTTAAACATAATTAACATAAGAGTGCCTTCATCAGTATTAATCATTTATTCTCTGCTATTTATGATCGGAATTGCCGCCTTACGATTGGCATTTCGGCTCCGTATCGATGTTTATGAAGAGTTGGTAGGACGGAAACATAAGGGTAAGCGGGCATTGATCGCCGGGGCCGGTCAGGCTGGTGCTATTGTGGTCGGTGAGATGTTGCGCGATCCAAACCACCGTTACTATCCGGTAGCCTTAGTTGATGATGATCTTGCAAAGCAGGCGATGGAACTGAACGGTGTTCCAGTCCGAGGCAGGTTAAAAGATATCCCTGCGTTAATTGGAGATTACCGCGTTCAGGAAGTAATCATTGCCATTCCGGCTATTCCAAGGATAACCGTACAAAGCCTGGTTAAAACATGCAAGGGGCTAAATATCCCTTTACGCATTATTCCCGGAATATCAGAGATAATTAATGGCCGTGTTTCAGTAAGCCAGTTGCGGGAAATCCGGATTGAGGATTTGCTGGGGCGTGAACCAATCCATATGGATATGAACAACATTGCTCATTATTTGCGGGGTAAGAGAATTCTGGTAACCGGGGCCGGAGGCTCAATCGGATCCGAGATTGTGCGCCAGATCAGCCGCTTCGATCCAGAGTTAATCATCATGATGGGGCGCGGCGAGAACTCGATTTATGAAATTGAACAGGAAATGCATGATTTCTTGCCGGAGACACCCGCATGCGCTGTTATTGGCGATATTCGCGATCGTGATTTTGTAGATCAGCTTTTTGACAGACTGCGACCGCAAGTTGTCTTTCACGCCGCCGCGCACAAACATGTTCCATTGATGGAATCCTGGCCTAAGGAAGCTGTTAAGAATAATATATTTGGTAGTTTCAATGTGATCAGTGCTTGTGACCGCTATAACGTGGAACGTTTTGTCCTGATCAGTACAGATAAGGCTGTTAATCCCACCAGTATCATGGGGGCCACCAAGCGTGTTGCCGAGTTCATCATGCAGATTTACGCCAAGCTTAGGAAAAGTACGGTTTATACCGCGGTGCGCTTTGGAAATGTTTTAGGAAGTCGCGGCAGTGTAGTGCCGCTGTTTACGAAGCAAATTGCCCGCGGCGGACCTGTGACAATAACTCATCCTGACATGACACGCTATTTTATGACAATTCCCGAGGCGGTGCAATTAGTCATTCAGGCCGGTTCCATGGCTCAAGGCGGAGAGGTATTTGTGCTTGACATGGGCGAACCGGTTAGAATTGTAGATCTGGCTGAGAACATGATCCGGCTTTCTGGGTATGAACCTGGAAAAGACATCAAAGTAGAAGTTGTTGGGATAAGGCCAGGAGAAAAGCTTTACGAAGAGCTGCTTACAGCAGAAGAAGGCACCAACGCGACGCGCCACAGCCGCATTTTTGTAGCGAAAATACCGGTAGAGATGGACACCGAACTTAAGGCAATAAAAGAGCGTCTATCAGTCTGTCTTCAGCACGGAGATGTTAACGCAATCTTGGAGTATGTTGAAGATTCTGTGATCGGCGGAGGAGATAGAATTGGAAAGCGGACAGGTACTGCAGAAGAGCAGGTTGCTGCTAGCGGGTTTTTGCATTAATAAATGATATGAGGCGCATGGATTGATGATAACAAAGCCAAAAATGCTGCAAATCACTTCTGTGGATTCTACCATCTTTCATCTCTTATTCCCATTATTGAAAGCTCTGAGGGACGACTTCGAAGTCCATGTGGCATGTGCGGAAGGACAATATACCGAGCTGATCAAAAAAGAAGGTTTCAAAGTTTTTCCGGTCGATTTTAGTCGATCCTTAACTCCGAAGTATATCACGAAACCATTTTTTGAATTAAGGAAAATTATCAAGAAAGAACGTTATGATATCATACATACACATACGCCTATAGCTGGGATTATAGGTAGATTTTCAGCTTGGACATGCGGAGTACCTCGAATTGTAAACACAGTCCACGGATTTTATTTTCATGAAAACATGATGCCTCTGAAGCGAAATTTGGCACAGATAGCTGAATGGCTGGCTGGACAAGTTACAACGCATTCGTTTTTTCAGAGTCAGGAAGATTATGAGCAAGCGATAAAGCTTCATATATGCAAAAGCGGTAATGGTACCTGGATAAGTAATGGTGTCGATCAAATCCGCTTCGAACCTAAGAGCAAAGACCTATGCAACAAAGCGGGTATTTTGCGCGGTAAACTGGGGCTTAATTCTCAAGACATTGTTATTTGCACAGTTGCACGCATGGTACGAGAAAAAGGTATTCTCGAACTTCTCGAGGCATTTACCATTGTTGCTGGCCAAGTCAAAAATGTTCATTTGGTTCTAGTAGGGGATGCTTTCGACGGGGATCGTGATGGCATCGTCCAAGAAATTCAAGAAGTTGTCAGGAACTCTCCATTTGGGGAACGAATTCATTTGTTGGGCAAGCGTAATGATATAGAGACTATCCTAAGGGCATCCGACATATTCGTTCTTCCTTCATACCGTGAAGGAATGCCCCGTTCTATTATTGAGGCCATGTCAATGGGCTTGCCGGTAGTTGCCACTAATATTCGGGGATGTAGGGAAGAAGTCCTACAGGAAGAAACGGGGCTACTCGTGCCGGTCGGGAAAGTAGAACCGCTAGCCAAGACGCTGCTTGTATTGATTAATGATCCTTATAAACGCGGGAGATTTGGCATAAATGGACTAGCTCGAGCCAAGGACCTTTTTGATGAGAAAAAAGTAATTGAAAAACAGATTTGGGTATTTAAGCAACTATTGGGGAAACAGGTGTAATCGGTATGAAGAGGTCAGTATATAATTTTTACAAAAGATTTATAGACATTATTATAGCCGTTCTAGGATTGGCAGTCTTAAGTCCCCTGCTTGCGGCGATAGCCATAGCAGTCAGAATAAATATGGGTTCTCCTGTATTGTTTCGCCAACCAAGGCCGGGATTAAACGGGAGGATATTCTTAATATGCAAGTTTCGAACAATGAAAGATGAGTACAAAAATGGCCATTTAAAACCAGACAAAGAGCGTTTAACCCCTTTAGGTTTTTTTCTACGCAAGTTTAGTTTGGATGAATTGCCAGAATTGCTGAATGTGCTTAAAGGCGAAATGAGTATTGTTGGCCCCAGACCACTCAAAGTTGAATACCTTAGTCGATATTCGCCCGAACAGGCTCGCCGGCATGAGGTTAGGCCGGGGATTACAGGGTGGGCCCAAATTAATGGTCGGAACTTATTAAACTGGGAAGACAAGTTTAGGTTGGATGTTTGGTACCTGGAACATCGTAGTCTTTGGCTGGACATGCGAATAATCATTAAAACCTTTATTATAGTCTTTAAGCATAATGACGTTAATGCCGTTGGACATGCAACTATGCCGGAGTTTCTCGGAAATAGAGAAATGGGTGGTTGATATCATGGAAGACGAAAGAATCTTTATATATGGAGCAGGTGGCCATGCCAAGGTTGTTGCCGAGGCAATCTGTTCATGTGGGCTAAAGCCTTGCGCTTTTATTGACGATGCTGTTCAGGTGAATCAGCAAAACAAGCTAATTGGTATCCCGATTTTTAGCCCACAGGATTCAAGAACTTGGCTTAAAAATGGACATGTTGTTGTTGCGATTGGTGATAATTATCACAGGTACATGATTTCCCAAAAGATGGCCATGAACATAGGGATTTTCATTAATGTAGTACACAAAAATGCAGTTTTATCCCCATCAGCACATATTGGGGCTGGATCAATGATAATGGCGAATACAGTAATTAATGCCCAAGCTTTCATTGGAGATCACGTAATACTTAATACCGGTTCAATAATTGAACATGATTGCATCATCGGGGATTTTACGAGTAAAACTTGGCGGGGAAGTGAAAATCGGGCAAGGAGTCCTGATAGGAATTGGAGCAACTATTTCTCCAAGGGTATCTATCGGTGATTGGTCTGTTATTGGCGCGGGCTCTGTGGTATTGCACGATATTCCAAAGAATAGTGTCGCCGTTGGAGTTCCCGCCAGAGTGATAAAAGAAAATATGACAAAGGATGTTGTTTAATAATAAAGAAGTGGTCAAAAAAAGAAGTACAGGATTTCAAGTCGAGGGAATGTAAAACAATGGGAGAACAAGGTTTGGAGATTGCAGGAGAGAATTTACGATGT
>ENA-UOOR01001772-UOOR01001772.1-fermentation-metagenome-genome-assembly--contig:-NODE-1772-length-24154-cov-7.066061_pt1 | contig 24154 bp, 18 predicted proteins | sample MGYA00245780_ERZ724029 | MGnify/ENA primary metagenome ERZ724029 (study PRJEB28704, sample SAMN03018315) | fermentation metagenome | biome: anthropogenic terrestrial biome; feature: soil; material... | reverse complement strand
TTCAGAAAGAACTTTAAGAATGTCCAAGACCTCTGGATATTCTGCAAGGCCCGAGGTAATGGTTACAGGTACATATCTGATTTGGCTCGGAGTCAGACTACTTTAAAAATGTGATTAAAAAATATTAAAAGTTTCATTTATTACTGTGTTATATAGTAACATTATTATTAGAATTGCGAATTATAAGTTTTATATAATGACACTACATCATTTATTACAATTTTTTGGAATTGATATTTACTGGTGGAATACCTGGAGTACATAGAAAAGTTCTATCCCAATTTGAGCAAGCAGAGTTGGGAACTAACAGTAAATATGAACAATTCCCGCTGCATACGATTTACCTTCCCCTCATAGGGTTGTAACGGTTCATAATTCAAATTCTTCTACATGGGAAGGAAAGGGAAAACCGAATGATTACATGAACCAATCTGAAATAGATAAAATGGTAGATGTTGGAATAATGGAATTGACTGGAACAACAACCCCTCAAGATGGATGAAAAAATAACCCTATACAAAAGTGGGGAATCAGTTGCAATAAAAGTGAATTTCAATAATAACTGGCACTATACAAATGGATTTTATTTTAATAATGATTCAGATATGAGTATGCTCAATTACGCAGCAGTTGTAAATACGGTAATAAAAGGATTAAGGTCTATTTGCGTCCCTTCAGACAGAATATGGATAACTGATCCCTCAAGACCAGTGCATGATCAGTTTAGAGAGAATCTATGATAAAGAAGTTCACTATTATATAAATGAGGATTCCGGACCATATATTGAAAGAAGGCCAAATATTTTTCTATCAGGTTATGTTTCGGATAACTCGGAACATGTATCAATAAGCACAACTTGCTCCGAAAAAATAAAACCTGCCAAAGTATTTGTCGATGTAGCCTATATAATCAATATGCCTCAGTTAAAAGGGCATGGATTTAAAAGTGTTGGAAAAGTGACGTTGATTTTGAAGAATAATTTTGGGAGCGTTTCCTATACTGCTGATACACACAGGCGCTGTCCAGCACACAATGCAGATTCATTCGCAAAACTCCTGGCAGATATTAATAATAACTCTGTTTTCCGAAATAAAACCAGGTTAATTATAGGTGACGGTATTATGGGAAATCCCGGTGCGAATACCGCTCCACCCACGTTATGAAAATCATTTGGTAAAAATCCACCAGAAACTCTTTTCTTTGAAGCTGATCCGGTAGCAACAGACTCGATTATGATAGATTATATAAGACGAGAAGCCGGCTCACAGGCTAGTCTAGCTGAGTTTCATGCAGCTGAATTAGAGTTGGGAGTTTTAGAATCATGGAATGATCAAGAAAAATATATCTGTATCGATTATCATCCTATTAATATCGATTATCATCCTATTAATCTAGATAATCAAACATACGATCCACTACATGAAAATTTTACTGTTAATAAGAATTAAAATGAGATGGAATAATAAATTAAAACGGTGTTTAACTCTACCCCTCAAACACAATCTTTCGAAGAGTACATCCTAAATCAGCTTTACTTCAATAAAGAAGGAAATGAAGCATCATGGTTAATTTATTTAATAAAGGATTTCTTGTCGAGAGAATAATAAAATATATTAAAAGAATGTGGTTTTGAAATTAAAGTCCTTGATAATGTTTAATCTTAAACACATAGCTCAAATTAATTAAGCTTATACACTTAAAAATAAGATTTAAACTTAAAAATAAGATTTAAACTTAAAAATAAAGTATAGTTTTGGAAAAATTCAAAACAATTAATTTTTGGAGGTCTGTTATGGTGTTTTTCAGTAAAATTTCCGTGATTAAATTTTTAATATTATCAATCATTATTGTTCTAGTTGCTTCTACTTTAGGATGTACAAGTTTATACTCGGATAAGGACAATTCAAGCTCCAGTCCAAACATAAAAATGTTACCTCCAGCACCTGAAGCAAGTATTACGTTTATTACTACTGGTTCATCATTTTCACCAATTATCACAGTTACAGGTGATCCTGAAATTCAATGGGTATTTGGTGATGGTTCAACGTCTGATTCTGCATCTCCTACTGTAAATTTTGGCTCAAAAGAGACAAGAACAAACACTCTGATAGTAACACCCTGGAGTGCAGTAATTAAGATCAATATAGGTTATGACGGTTCAGATGGCGGAGTAACTCCAGGCTCAAGTACAATAGAAAATTTAAAACAACAGAATGTAATAGCTGTCAGTGGTTTAGAGAATATTGCACCTTACCTCCAGGTGTGGGCTTCGAGTTATAATCCGATAACTGCGCTGGATTTCAGCAACTTCACAGCACTGCATACTATTGAGTGTTATTATTGTACGTCGTTGGAAACCATCAAGCTCCATAATGTTCCATCTCTGAAAAGGCTTTGCCTCGAAAATTGCAATATTTCTTATCTTGATATATCAGAAGCCTCTTCTCTGGCTGATCTTCGTGCAGCAATTCAGCAAAGTCCAAAATATACAATAAATTGGGGCACTACAGGAGCTCATATATGGCATGCATGTATCAGAGATAATCCACATATGACAGGCATATTACCATACAGTCAGTTCCCACTTATAGAAGATTTTTTCACTTGGAACAGTAACCAAAGCGGTACTCTGCACCTAACTTCAACGAATTTGAAAAGTGTTCTATCATCCGATAATAATTATAGTGCTGCTAATTTTTCTGGTTGTTTCCCTGCTGGTAGAGCAGGTACCGTGAATATGTATAATAATGACCTGACAAGTTTAGATATTTCCAATAATCCTGGCTTGATTAACTTAAACATTAGTCAAAACTCACTCAACCAAACAGAAATAGATAGAGTACTTCAAACGGTGGATTCGTATAATACTGAGAATGGTTATTTAGATATAAATGGGAATGCTGAACCTTCAAGTAAAGGAACCGCACATGCGAATAACCTAACTGTCAGAGGATGGAAGATTAAGAGTTCAGATCACATCGTTGAAAAATTAATTCGCACTTCATCATCCCTTAATATCGAATTACTTAAAAATATTTTAGGTAGCAATACCTGAATAATTTGAATACATAACAGTGAAGTAAGTAAATATCTTAAATTGAAAAATAGTGAACCACCACCAGGTAAAGTTCAAAAATAGAAAAGAATAATTAAAAAATTGTGGATTATGAATCGTATTTTCCTGGTTCTAATATAGTTGACATATAGCGAGATAAATGAGTTAGTTTATATAATGTAAAGTTATCAAAATTATATCTATACATGCTCATATTCCATAATTGGATCTGAGTAGTGATAGAGATATCTAATAACACAATTTAAGTACAATTTCAGTGGATTCATCACACCTCCTGCAGATATTAATAGAGATCACATATTCTTCATTAACAAAAGTTAACCCAAACTAATTTATCTTGTACATAATCGAAGTTTTAAGAGAGTTTCCATAAAAATTATCTTAATGGTAAGGAAGTACGGAATCGGCTAAGAATTATAAAACATATTGAAAAATATTAGAGCCCTTAACATGTTGTTTTTATTTAGGATAAATCTTCAAGATAAGTTTGAGAAAAATAACTATTAAAAAGGATTGAAATAATATGATTTCATCAAAAAAGATGTTATATTATATTATAAAAGGAATTGATGGGATAATAACGCCTCTAATCTTATTAATGACAAAAATAATACTTGTAGACTCATCAGTCATTGTCTCGCTCGGGAAAATGAGAGGACTTATATTATTACCATTTATAGAATGTGCTTCAATCCCCTCTATCGGAAAAGATGTTTACTTCTCGGAATTGTTAACTCGAAAATATGCTTTTGGAAAAAATGTAGGTATTTCGAATTTTTGTAAGCTCTTTGGTCCATTAAAAATAGGAGATAACGTAGACATAAATTATAATGTTCAGATGAGGCCACAGACTGTTATTGGTAATAATGTTGGCATAGGTCCAAACACCCTATTCATTACTGACACTCACGAATTAGGAAATGAAAAAAAAAGAGTTGGAGAACATAAAATTAAGAAAATAATCGTGGAAGACGGATGCTGGATTGGAGCAAACGTCATAGTATTAGGCGGAGTAACAATTGGTGCAGGATCTATTATAGGTGCAGGATCTATTATAGATAAGGATATAAAACCTAATACACTTGTAGTGAGTGATCGATCAAATAAAACCAGAGAAATAAGGAAAATGAATTTTTTGAGAAAATCATAATTACATTAATATGAAATTAAAGTAGTTATGCTACCTTAATTCCAGAGTTTACACATAGAAATCCTTGGGAAGAACTAGGAGGAGTCCAAGGAGAAATACACTTATCCTGATAATATAAAGTAACATCACACGGATAAAACATGCAAGGATGTCCAGAGATAAAAATAAAAATTGTATTCTTCCCCCTTACTCACCAGACCTAAATTCCGTAGAGTTTGATGAAAAACAACAAAGTAAAAAGCATCTGTCAGATTCATAGCATTCTAAATAAGTATAAATCAGAACAATTTAATAAGTTTATCCTGATTTTATTTGTGAACTATTTAATGATTTATCCGTGAAAGAAAAAGCAGATAAGAAACATCATTATTACGGAACTGATATAAACCTAAATCTGAATTGACATACAAAAAAATTGCCAAAGAATGTCTGGAAAACAAAGACAGTATTATTGGACAATTTTCTTATGTTTTGGTTCAAATGTCCCCTGGAGTACCCTGCTTCGCCAATTTGAACATGTTTTCTATGACTGAACTTACAGGTTTATATTCTTTCCATTTGTTTATTAATACTTTAAATTTCTCAATAATTTCTTTGTAAAGTTTCTTTTCTTTTTCAGGATCGGAATCATCAACTGATTCATAGTTAGGTGGTTGCTTCCTGCTTACATACTGGAAACTGTTGAAGACTATTTCTTTAGTTTGCTCACTTTGGGGAGTAAAATTAGCTACAGTGCCGAAATATTGGCAAATTGTTGATTCTGTATGTGGGATCTCGCTTTCATTTGTATAGTTCCAGCTACTAATAATTAACCCGTCACTAGTAGAGACAGAGTAATTTATAGAAGTAGGTTCCCAATCAATAATATAAGTTATATTTGTTGCATTTAAATATGGCGAATCAGAATATACATCATAATAGATGTTTGAGGGATAATCTTCAACTGATCCAGGTTGATTGGTGAACCACAAGTGTTCATCACGCCCAGGCCATTGATTTATTTCTATATCAATCTCATTATTATTATTCGCATAAGTAAACATCCCGATTGACGTATTACGTTCTAAATTCAGGGATGGAGAACTTATGCACCATATAAATTTCCCGTACTTGACTGTATAAGGGCTTTCAAGTGTAGTACAATGCCATGTATCACCAACTTTTTGTAACCTCATATGTAGGCGACCTTGATCATCTACCCATGTGCTATTTTCCACCTGGGATATTACCCTCCAGTTGATTCCACTCCACAAAAGACGACCATGACTCACGTTATTCTGATATCCTGCCTTTACATCTGTAACAGGGTCTTGAACTTCTGGTAGTAATAAAGTAAAATTAAAATAATTAATAGGTGTGCTAATTATTAGCACGACAAGATTTAGTAATATGAAGCCAAATATGATTATTAGTTTTTTCATCGTTAACTACCCCAAGACACAGTAGTGAAAATCATGACCAGATAAGCCCAGAGATTACTCTCCCATAATAGTTTTGATACTCTCAGTGATTTCAGGTAAAAATTGATAATGGGAGGAGCTTACTAAGATGTTTATATAAGAACCAGTATAATTTATTAAATATATCTGCTGTATATGGGTTTACTGTGATAATTCTTATGCAGCTAAAATTTCCATCGGAATTACCAGCAGTCATATTCACAGAATATACTCCTACTTCTTCAAAAACGTGAACAGGATTTTTCTCTGTAGAATCTATTTTACCATCGTTTTCAAAATCCCAGTTCCAGTGCTCTGATTTAATCATAGATGTGTCATTAAAAGCTACTGTTAATGGAGCTTTCCCGAATGCTGAAGACATTGAAAACGAGTGTAAAGGAATTCCGGAATCTGTAACATTTATTGTATGAGTGCCTGGATCAACATCGCGATAAATATAATAAACCCCGTTTTTACACCTTATCTCGTTATCAAAAATTTCTGCTCCATCATAATCAGCACTTATTAAATTTCTGTTATTTATCAGTTTTATTGTGAAATTACTTATAGGCTGTTGAGTAGTAATTTCAATAGAAGTTTTATTATCATTACGAGTTGCTTTTATTCTAGAGTCTTTTATTCTCGAATTATACTTAGCAATAGTTTCCAGACTCTCATATGAGACATCATCCAAATTTTGAGTTGCATAGTCAAAAACTTTGGATATATTGGAGGCCATGTCAGTGTTTTCCATAACCCCCTGGATATGTCCTCCTACAATATAATTAGCTGGAAAATTAATATGTTTAAAATGCTGCAAACTGTTTATATTATCTGTATAAATATCGGCTGGAGTATCAGTATTGATATCGTATCTAGTAGGAGTCTCTAGTTCTATTAAACTTGTTTTTTTATTATAAAGTATCTTTTGCTTTGGGAAGAATATATTATTACTTAATTCATCTCCAATAGGGCCCATTCCTGTAAAAGGCCCGTAATTTGAACTTATTAAATACCCACGGTCTGCAAAAATCTGAAAAGCTGGGATTGTACCTGTAGTTCCCGGAAATCTAAAACTATAAAACCCATAATCCTCATTTCCTGTGATGTCATTTATGATATTTTCGAACATCGTAACATTACTATTACTGGCCGTATTTACATCAGTCCAATCCACTCCGTGTGGATGATTAGTGTGAGTATCTCCAAATTGAGATAAATAATCGAGTCCTTCCTTTGTAGTATCACTATCAGGGACAATGAAAAATGTATCTGGAATAAAATATGTAAGACTGTTTTTCATTCTGAAATACCTGGACGTTTTACTTCTTTCATCACTAGAACCATGAATATCATCTATAGTTAATGTGAATATTTTATCTGTTTTTGGATATGTTACAGCTACACTATATGTATTTGATCCGAAACCCAAAATCCAATCTCTCAATGAGTAAAAAAGTGTTGAGGCAGTATTTGAGTCAAAGTAACTATTTTTTCCTCCAGAAATAAACATGTTAGGGTTTGAATAAATTGCTTTAGCTCCAGTTGTTGTATTTTCAAATTTAACAAGCATATTTCCATCCCAATACCCCTGGTGCATTAAAACATTATATCTAAATCCCGATATTGTTCCTGAGCGAGGGCTATAAGCTCTCATCCAGGTATGACTTTCAGTCGATAATTGAACCGGGAGTGATGAGGGGAAACCCGATAAAAGTGGATCGGTATTATCGAAATATATTAGCTGAGCGTGATTAACAGGATATTGGCTCCAATTTCCCAAAATGTTTATCCGATTAGCAGTTTGTAAGTTACCATTCTCATCAAGTATTGGATCACTTAGAAACCAAACTTTTCCACCATCATTCAAATAATTGTTTATTATTGTAGCCGTTGAATTTGACATCTGGTTTTCAGGGACTAGCAGCAAATAAATATCTGATAAATCTTGAGACAAAATCGTATCATTAAACAAATATGTCAGGTTGTACTCATAAAACATCGATGTACAGAAAGGATCATGACTTACTGTCTGTGTATTTTCTAGATATACAGCTATGTGTTTACTATTATTAAGACATTCTACTGGAGTTGCCGATGCCATGCCTGCAACTGCTAAAAAAGAAATTAAACAGATCAGAAGTCCATTTTTAAGTCTCATGTCTCTTTCCCTTTAAAATGATACTACCTTTCTTTTATATTTCTAGAAGCCCTTCTTAAAACAATTATCATGATAGATTATATAAGCTTTCTTAAATTGACCTCACCTTCCGAGCTATTTACCTCATAAATAATATTTTTCGTACTTTTCTTCCATCAGCTTCAGTAGTTTCATTATTTCCTCATCCAGATCAAAGATCCTTCCTATCTTTTTACCCTCAATTTCAATCATTAATTCTGTTATTCTCCTGAACAGGAAGAATACCCATCTCATGGTTGGCGTCCCGATTTTAAAAATATAAAATCCAGGAATTTTACTGCCGACAGTGAGATGGATAATTGAAGAATATTATAAAATATTAAACAGTTTTGTGGAATAGAAATCTATAGGGCAAGGAGATAATAGTTTCCAGAGAGCACATATTATGACGGCAGTAAGAGCTTTCTAAGATTTGAAATGTAAAGAATAAAAACATAGAGTACAGGCTTTGGAATAAAATAGAGCATTACAAGAAATGTTGTTAATTAATTTTTAAAAAATAAAAATACTTTTTAGTTTGAAAATTAAAAATTGCCTGCAAAGCAGGCAAATGAAAAAGTCCTAAAATAGATTTTTCGTTAAATTTCTGGTTTTTCTTATTTTTTCCTTACTTTTCGCTTTTGTCGCTGTCTTCTCCATTTAGCTAACTTCACGTACCTTAAGGCTTTGACACTATGTAATTGTATTTCGTTGTCGAAGTGCTACCTGCTGCATTGGTTACTGTCAGCTTTACCGTATACTTTCCTGCTGCTGAATATGTGTGCTTCGGATTCTGGAGTGTTGAGTACGTTCCATCTCCGAAATCCCAACCCCATGAAGTAGGCGAACCTGTGCTACGATCTTTAAAGTACACAGTCAGAGGTGCAGTTCCCATCCTTGGAGAACCCCAGCAGTTTATAACTGGCTTTCCTACAGTTGTTCCTGCCACTATTATATAACTTGATTTCGTTGCCGTATTACTGCCTGCAGCATTGGTTGCTGTAAGCGTTACTGCGTAAGTTCCTGGTTTGGAGTATGTATGCGTTGGGTTTTTCTCGGTTGAACTGGTCCCATCTCCAAAGTTCCAGTTCCAGGATGTTGGAACCCCTGTGCTTTTGTCAGTAAAAGCAACTTTCAAAGGTACACTTCCTGAGATCGTAGATGCCGAAAACGAAGCTACAGGTTTTTGTTTAGGCTCTGTCCAGGAGGAATCATATGGAGTATAGGTAAAACTACGCAATACTATTTCTGCTGCATTCCCACTTACAGGATAATAACTTCCTGCCAAGGGTAACAGACACATACAAATAGTAGAATTTATTGCTGGGATACCTTCAGGATCTGAATAAGTCCAGTCTTGAATTATGGATCCGTTATCTGCAGTGGCAGAATAGTACACATAATCAGGAGTCCACTCAATTGAATATACTATGTTTTTATCATTCAGGTGAGGATTAGATGAAAAAACACCGTAACTAATATTTGTAGGATGAGCCTCAACTGATCCAGGCTGATTCACGAAATATAAATGTTGATCAGTCCCAGGCCATTGGTTTATCTGTATGTCAAGCTCATTTCTATCATCATGGTATAAAAATAAACCTACAGTCGTATTTCTCTCTAAATTCAAGGTAGGAGAACTTGAAATCCATGTAAGCTTTCCATATTTGATGGTATTACGGCTTTCCAGTAAACTGCCACACCATCTGTCGTTAATTTTTTCTAACTTCATATGCAGATTGTTTTGATCATCCACCCATGTGTTTGAATGTGTCGCAGGCACATACCAAGTAATTCCACTCCAATGCAGGTTGTTATTAACAGGTTTTTGTGAAGAAGCTCCTGTGACTGTTATGTAATTTGATTTCGCTGCCATATTACTACCTGCAGCATTGGTTGCTGTAAGCGTTACTGCATAAGTTCCTGCTGTCGAATATGTATGCGTTGGGTTTTTCTCGGTTGAACTGGTCCCATCTCCAAAGTTCCAGTTCCAGGATGTTGGAACCCCTGTGCTTTTGTCAGTAAAAGCAACTTTCAAAGGTACACTTCCTGAGATCGTAGATGCCGAAAACGAAGCTACAGGTTTTTGTTTAGGCTCTGTCCAGGAGGAATCATATGGAGTATAGGTAAAACTACGTAATACTATTTCTGCTGCATTCCCACTTACAGGATAATAACTTCCTGCCAGAGGTAAGATGTCCATACAAATAGTGGAATTTATTGCTGGGATACCTTCAGGATTTGAGTAAGTCCAGTCTAGAATTACAGCTCCATCCTCTGCAGTAGCAGAATAGTACACATAATCAGGAGTCCAATCAATTGAATATACTATGTTTTTATCATTCAGGTGAGGATTAGATGAGAAAACGCCGTAACTAATATTTTCAGGATGATCCTCAACTGATCCAGGTTGATTCACGAAATATAAATGTTGATCAGTCCCAGGCCATTGGTTTATTTCTATGTCAAGCTCATTTCTATCATCATGGTATAAAAATAAACCTACAGTCGTATTCCGCTCTAAATTTAAAGATGGAGAACTTACAACCCACGTGAATTTTCCATATTTGACGGTATTACGGCTTTCCAGTAAACTGCCACACCATCTGTCGTTAATTTTTTCTAACTTCATATGCAGATTGTTTTGATCATCCACCCATGTGTTTGAATGTGTCGCAGGCACATACCAAGTAATTCCACTCCAATGCAGATTATTATTAACAGGAAACGTTTGGGCGCTTACTGTTAATGGCGTTAACAAACTCAATGTAAGGAAAAACAAAAGTATCCTGGTACAATTTATACTAAGCCCCCCTTATAAAATTAAAATATCCTCAATTGTTGAAAATGAACAGTATTAGATATTTTATACAGGATAAACAGCTGATAAAATATTTAATTGTTTTGGTGATAATTTTTTTAAACTGTTCATCCAGAAACTAATATTGGAGTTATCCCAAAGTGCAAAATTAAGTCCTTAAGCCACAGATTTGTGATAATAATCGATTGTCGGATTATGGAAAAATAGCTATGACCTTTATCACATCAATAATAAAATTAGTTTTGAGATGAAATAAATTACTGAATTGAAAGTACATAGAGAATGTAAAGCTCATCCCAAAACTTGAAATTTGTTTCTGGGATTTATATTTTGAATAATCAATCAAGCTCAAGATTATGAAAATAACATAAAGAATTCTCATTGATTAAAAATAAAGTGGCTTTTGGATAGGCTCAACATATAAGAATTAAACATAAATATCCGGCTCTGTAGAAATCCTCAAAATAATAAATCTTAACTAGTTTGAACTGAATAGCCGGATATGTTTTTACTTATTTAATTTTATCCTCTTGTAAATGATTTAGATAGGTTTTCTACAGAGCCAAATATCCATACATTCATTTTTTATTAGCCTGTCATACTTACAGCAGACCATACATTTTCTCGGTTTTGTACTTAGTCTTCAGCTCATTGTATACTTGAAGATATTGGGTAGATACAGAATCCCATGTAAACAATTTTGCAAATTTCTTTTGCATTGATACAATATGTTCTACTTCCTCAGCAGAATAATGATTCCGAATAATATTCGCAATTTCGTCGACAGTAGGCTCAAAAGATCTCAGCTCAAAATTCATATTATCTACAAAGTCATTTATCCCTGCCTTATTGGAATAGAAGACAATTCCATTTAGTGTGGCAAAAGCCTCTAAAATAGCGAGTGAGAATGCTTCATACCTAGAAGGATATATTGCCAGATCAGCACTTAACAGATACATTTTTATTTGATTGTGAGTAATTTTACCCAAAAATTTTACATTATTGATAATTCCTTCCTCTTCAACAATAGATTTCAAATAGTTCAATTGGTCCCCACTACCTGAAATATATAAAATTGCACCTGATCTTTTACTCTTTGCAAAACCTTTAATAAGAAGATCAACACCTTTTTCATAAGAAAGTCTGCCATGATAGAAAATAGAAGGACAACCTTCAAGATGTATTTTTGATTTGCTTTCGGAAAACCAAAAATCATTTATTGCGTTTGGTATAACACAAACATTTGACACATTATATTTTTTTTCAACAAGACATTTCATATTGTACGAATTAACAACGACCTTTTCTGCATTTTTTAGGAATTGGGAGACAAAAAAAAAGCTTGGTAAATATTCGAAAAAATTGTACCAGTTATTATTTTTAAACTGATTCATGGTTTCTATTTGAATATCACCATGATAATTTAAAATAATAGGTATTCTTTTTAATATAGCTACTAGATGCAATAAAAATCGCTTTGTTGGAACAAAAAAAGGACTCGTAGTCATGTGGACACAAACAAATTCGTTAGAACTAAAAAGTAAATCTTTTAAGCTGCATGAATCCATGGGATACAGATCATTGAAAGGATAAAGACTGATACATAAATTTAAATCTTTTTGAATTTTAATGGCTGAGTACAACTCACGTGCTAAGTTTGCAGGTGCATTGTCTTCTTTTGGATAAAAATATATTAACTTCATACTTTCACTTCTTTTTTATTATATATTCGAAGTCAAATAATTTATTTTTAAATATAGGACTTACGCACTTGAAGTACAAAATCAAATGTATTCAACATCGTAGTTTCAATTTATAGCCTAAACAGTTGAAAGTTTAATGCTATTGATTTCTCATTTCAACCATGTAAATCCTAAAATATATAATAGAATAACTCAGGCAGTCTTTTGCAGTGAATCCTTAATGGTTTTTCTTGCTCGATTTATCAGGTAATCAATCTCTTTAGATTAGCTCGATAGAATTGTTTAAGCATGAAAATTAAAACTTTTGTTAAATAGAATTTAGCTATGGAAGCATCAATCCTATAGATTGGCTAATATAAATATAATTTGTTAACTTTCATAATGGAATGGAATACATAATTTTTTTCAGATTTTCATCAGTTATTCAAGAATAAGATTAGATTTTATCATATTTTAAATATTTTCCTTTATTTAATAAAAAATATATACCTATAATTAGTGCAATAGAAGTTGATATCGTAGCTCCGATTAATCCTAGATGTGGTATTAAATATATAGCTAAAATTACGTTGATAATAGCTATAAGTATTGAAGTTTTATTAACTAATTTAACACCATCCAATCCTTCTGAAGAGAAAGTCCAGTTATATATTCCATAGTAAGCAATTAAAATACTGAGAATTGCAAATGAAAATAATAATGGAATTCTTATTTCATATTCTCCGCCGTAAATGTTTAAAATAATAAATTCGACAATAGTTATAAAAATAGTTCCGAATATAATTAAATAGGGTGCAATTTTATTAATTCTTTTTAGAATAACAGTCTTGTCTTTACATTTTGATGCAACCGGGAAGAATACGCCATTGAAAATACTAAAAATTAACGATGCAATATTTACTGAGGCGAAACAGTAGGCATTATAGAGCCCTAAATTTTCGGTACTCATGTACATGTTTATTAATATTTGATTTATATTGGGGTATAATATGAAAGCCATGCTTCCTATTATTGAGTATACTGCAAAATTTGTCAACTTATGCGCCCATTTTCTATCAAACTTATATGTAAGGTATTTACGAATATAGATCAGTATTAAACTAGTTGTTATTAGATATGAAAAAAGCATTGAAAATATAGCTAATTTGTACGAAAGAACTTTTATATAAGCAATGCTTAAAAAAGTAAATAATAATATAGTGCTATATATTGGAGTAACCATTGCAAACGCTTTCATCTCATGTAATCCATTAAGCGTAGCCGTTAGGAGCATATAAGCTGCATATAATACAGAAAAAAGAATACATAAATCAAATATTTCATTAGATACAGAGAAATATTCTAATATTTTTTGTGGAATGATTAAATATATAATTACTGACACTATTGTAAAAATGAGTACTAAAATATAGGTTGTTGAGATTACATTTCTCTGTCTGTCATATTTTTCTTCTTCAGCATTGTATTTTACCATTGCATTATGATAACCCATGAGCATTGGAATATACAAAAACATTGAAATTGATTGGACTAGACTGAATTTTCCGTACTCTAGAGGCCCAAGTAGCCTGCCGACGAGCACATTAAAGGTAAATAAAAAGGCAGTTCCAGTGAATGTTCCAAATCCTACATATGTTAAATTTTTGAAGAAATGAGTAACTCCTTCACTCATTTTTTCATGGAATACTTTACCATAAATAAAACTCACAACGAGCCAGCAATAATTAAAAACAGATAATTTCACTCAAAGCACCTTTTACTTACTTACTTACTTATTTAATCCTATCTTTTTACCTCTCAACGTAAATGCTTTATGCAATTATAGCAATATTCTTCTATCACGTTCCAAATATCAGGAAAATCTTATCCTTTATGCATAAGTCCATCTAAGATTAATATTGAGAACATAACAAAACTCAGAATTAAGTTCTAAATTTCAAATAAATCTCAAATTTGGGACAATCAATTGATTTTCGAATTAAAGAAATAATTTCGAGAATTTATTACTATGGAAATAAATGGTTTTGAGAAGCTTCATTTTTTCTAGTTATTTTCAGGCCGCTTTTCTGTCAATTGTAATTAAAATCCTATTTTTATCCAGAATCTTTAAGAATCTCACAAATGTACACGGTTTTCAGTTTTATCACTACTCAAATGATAATAAATTGAGGTATAATACTTTTCGGATTGATTCTCAGGTAAGCTTTCAAATGTTATTTAAATAACTGATTAAAACTTTATGACTCATCCAAAACTTGATGTCGCCTCGTTACTAACATCATGACTGGCTACAGTCTGGTAATTCATAGAATACCACCCATTAACATACACGGTAGATCTCCTCATATCATACTCCTCGTCATTTTTGCCTTCCATCATTTGGTAGAAATATGCTGCTTTAGTATATGATGAAACTGCATGTAGATTGTCATCAGATGCATGATCTCTAAAAAAACTAGATCCGACTTCCTGGGACATAGGATAATTGACATAAGAATCTCTGCCGTATGAATAAAATGGATATGTCGCAAAGGTAATCAATAGAAAAGCAATAAAGAAACCCTTAATAATTTTACGTAAAGACTTGGATGGAATATTTAAAGAGCTGAAGGACGAAGCTATGAATATTGAAACAAACAATAGTGAATAATTTAATGTTCGGCTAACAATATTTTGTGTATCTGAACCTCCGAAAATCAAATTAGATAAAGTAATAGTTGACAAAATCAAACCTAGAAGCAGAATAGAATATTTCTTAATAAGCCTGGGCTCTTTTAATATATTTGTATTATTAGTAGTGAAGGCGTAAAAGCCTACAAAGTAAAGGTCGCATATGATTATAATCGCTAAAACCAGTGCATACAATTCATATTTAATCATAGTAAGATTTTGTATCCATACATAATCCGCTGCTAGATTTCCAGAACCGACTGTATACATGGAGGCTTGACCCCAATTTCTTCTTTCCATAGACAAGATACGATAGAGAGTTTCAATAATTCCGGCGCCCATAATGCAGGATGGTGAAAATATCCATGTGATCCAGGAGAAAAAAACGAAGCAAATTTTTTTCCAAGTTATATCCAGTATGTTTAACTTGGTTATATGAATATAAAAATAGAAAAACACAAGAATTACAAGCAGTACAATAGGATGTATTGCATGGGTTGATATAAGTACAATCGCAACTATATAAAATAGAATTTTTGCGTTCCATTTATCTGAGACACATAAAAATAAGCAAATTAATGTTAGTATTATAGCTAAGGAATTGGGAGTGAGTGATATTTCAATAATTTGTGTTGGAATTGCAACCACTGTTGAAATAAAAGCAACTCTTGAATCAAAGAGATGTGCTGTTAATAAATACCAAAAGGCAAACATGGATATTAAAGTTAAAGGTGCAAAAATAAATCGAGCAAACGCAAATAAATCAATACCTGTCAATAGATGAACTACATGAAACAACATGTAAGAGCCAGGGAAACTTTCAGGATAGGGCAACGTAATCGAATCAGATAATACTTCTGGAAGTAAGACAGATGCTTGTACAACGTTAATAGTGTCTGGAAAACGATATAAAGTAGACAAAAAATATGGTGTTGAGTCTATGACTAATACTAAATAAGCGATAAAAATAAGATGAAATATCTTTCCCTTTAGATCATAATTCACTATTATTAGGAAAAGTAATACATAAATTATAATTATAATACAGAGCCAGGGCCATACGCCGTTAACAAGCCAGATAGGGTCTGAGTGCCTTATATCTTGTATGTGGTTCCAACTAACATGTATAAAAAATACCCATAGAGCAAATAGAAAAGTGGAATAAGTAAAGACAGTTGAGCGCAACAATTTTTTATCCAAAGCATTCACCGCAACTTATTGAGCTTTTTTCAGAAATGAAAAATTTACCCATAAATCATATATTTATCATGAAAAATTTATCATGAAAATATCAACTGTATAATGATGGACGACCAATTTTTGATAGGCGACCTAAATCTTCTAAAGCATAATTTTAATTAACGGCAGTTATTCTATTTAATTTTATACATTTAGCGCGTAAGTCATAAGTTAATCAGTTTTCTCTTTACGAGAAGAATTATGGGTATTTTTACTAAAACGTAAAATAAATTTTGATAATGTGTTAGTCAATTGAATGACTTCACCACTAACAAAGCCTCCAAAAACAACAATACAAAAAACAAGGAGCGTAATAATATTTACAGTGTTAGTATAAATATTATTTAGGCGGATAATATTTTTTAATCTCTCAATGAGAGAAAATTTTAGCAAATAACCTAAAAAATTTGTCTCCGTAGACTCTAATTGATTATCTACTAATTTTTTCTGATTACCTATATTTGATATCGCACGACCGTACCCAAAGCACCGTTTCACTAAGAACGCAAAAGATTTACGGTATTCAAATATTTTATGGTAAACAATAGCATTTGGATTATATATTATCTTTGAATCATTTAACGTGTTTAAAACTCTAATGCTAAATTCGGTCTCTTCCCCAGTTCTCATATTGTTATCTATCAGACCGTATTCATCACTAAAAAGACCAACTTTACTAAATATTAATCTTCTAAACGACATATTAGAACCGAAATTACTCCTTACACAATGAATTGTGTTTTTTTGACTTTTATACGAACAACCCATTGTCCAGTAAAACTCCTCTGGAATCCATTTAGCTTCACCGGATATCCATAAAGGTTTCATAGAGCCTCCCACACTAACAACCTTTGGATTCTTATAAAAAACTGCTAAATTGGAAATCCAATCTGTATCTGCGACAGCGTCATCATCAATAAATGCAATAATATCCCCAGATGACAATTCAATCCCTTTATTTCGAGCATTCGATAAACCAGGCAAATTTGAAAAGCCTATTCTCAGATTATTTAATGACTTCAAATAATCGGATTTGTTGAAATCTTTAAATAAACTTAGATTTCGGTCGACCACTAAAATAATCTCAATATTTTGATAAGATTGCCTGACTAACGATTCTATCGTTTCGATAGTATCCAAATATCTCTCATGAGAATGTGAGCAAACAACAACAGACACTTTGGGAACATCATCCATTTTAATAACTCCTCTCAAACCATTATCCTCTTCTGCCCGAAAATAGAATGCAAGCTGCAACCAATTATTGAAATTTTAAACTCCTTTGATATCTCTAATGATTGTGCCCATCGAATGCAATAGTACACCAATCAGCGCCAAAAAGCTCCCTACGACAGTAAGGAGAACCATAAGTATTGTAGGTCCGAAATACAGGTTTCCTCCGGAGTTAAAGACATGAAGAAAGTAAGCTCCCATACAGAGACCAGCTAATACAAGTAACGCACCAGGCACTGTGAAGCAGAAAAGGGGCTTCTTGAACTCTATATCCTTCAAAATTTTTGCAAAAACCTCAAATCCATGTTTAATCGGGCTTAGAGTTGAGCCATCAACATCATAGCGGACACCAATTTCTACTTCTTTAGTTCTAAGACCTGCTTTTCCTGCATCTGCAAGCATTTCGCTTTCTATTGCCATACCGCGAGCATTGAAGCGAAAAACACCCACTGTAGACACTGAGAATGCGCGAAAACCGCTCTGGGAATCAGTAATTTTGAGGCCTGAGTTCAGGCTGGTGAACCTGTCCAGGATGGTCTGCCCCAACCGACGGTATATAGGCGTGTCTGTAGAATGGCCATTTAAATAACGGCTACCGTTGGCAATATCAGCCTCACCTTTGATAATTGGATCGACAAGCTTCGGGATATCAGCAGGATTATGCTGACCATCAGAGTCCATTGTCACAATTATATCAGCACCTAGATTAGCTGCTGCTGTAAAGCCAGTTTTTAGGGCTCCGCCTTTTCCCTGGTTAATTTCATGGATGATCACTTCGGCTCCAGCTTTCCTAGCTATCTCAGCTGTCCGGTCTGAGCTTCCATCGTCGACAACGATGACACTATCTGCATATAATTTGGTAAGCAAGACTATGCTTCCAATGGATACTTCCTCATTGTAGGCAGGAAGAATTACGGTTATATTTTGAGGAGCTTTAATCGCAGTGGACATTTCTTCATTTTTAATCATGCACTGAGGGTTATTATCCATACAAAGCTCACTGCTCATCTCTGGGACCTCTTTTCTGAAATTTACTGTTGGAACGTTATTATCAAAGTATTTGGAAAAAAATTATACAGATATTGTCTCGGGTGTTACAAATTTAATAACAGGCTGAATAAGTGTAATAACTGCCAAAATAGTTACCTTAAAACTCAAAAGCACTCCACTTAATTAGAGTTCTTTCACATAAGCTCGTGTTAATAGTTTAAGCATGTCCTTTTTCAGCTGAAAATGCTAGAGTAATCATATAATGTTAGTTAATTCATAATCTCATTATTATTAGAGTATATGAGTTGACTATATAAAGTTAATGATTATATATTCAGTATATTATCTTAAAAAAGATAACAGTGTGGACGCTATTTATTTGTAGCATCATGCCTAACTTCGAAATTAGACTAAATTTTGGGAAAAAACGTATCTGAAAATAAGATAGAATGAGCAAATATGAAAAAGTAATAAAGTTAAACCCAGAAAACAGCATCATTGAAGCTAAAATATTTGCACTCAGCATTAAGGGCATCTTTGTTTGCTCTAATCGCTTATCACTTGCAACAAGAGTCTTTTTCATTGCATCTGCCTCTGTCTGTCACTTGCCGCACTTCCTCATAGAGAAACTGGATGAAAAAAGAAAGGAAAGAAGCTCACATGTTAATATAACAGACCTGCGGCACGGCTCGTGCATATTTAGTGGTATCCCTTATTCTATTGATATGTCTCCAAGCTTTTTCTATCGTATCTCTGGACAGTGCAGTGTTCTTTTCGATTACCTCCAGAGGTAAATGATGCTCCTGAGAATAAAGCAGTTGATCCATAATCTGAATCGGCATGCGCCAGTAGAATTCTTCATCAGTAGTGAAATGGCTCCATGTATCAGCGCTTGGAGGACGTTTCATAATCTCTTCATTGATATTCAAATATTTCCCAAGAGCATAAATCTGAGTCTTGTAACAGTCTGCCAGAGGCTCGAGATCTACCCCCCCATCCCCATATTTCACAAATTGTCCAAGAGCCAGTTCTGTCTTATTGGTTGTACCACAAACTGCGTAGTTCAACTTCTCAGCATACATATACTGAACGAGCATTCTGGATCTTTGCTTGGCATTCTGCAACCCTATTAATTCCAGATAATCATTTGCTTTCAGCCTGTACTTTCCAACTGTTTCGCCATCTTTTACTAGCCGAATATAAGGAACATTTAACAACCCCTGGTTAAAGAAGTCAGGCAGCACAAGCGACGTTTTATGTATATTGGGATCGTATTCGGGGCAGGTTCTCTTTAGAATTTGCTCCTTTTGATCATAGATCTTAAGGGATCTCAGGATAGGAGAGATGGGCACTTCCTCATATGATACACCCAAGATTTCGCAAATTTCTGACCCCAGAGTTTTACTGGAAGGATCCGATTCTTCTTCAGGCAGGAGAAGCCCGTATACATTTTCATTTCCAAGCTCCTGCACGCACAGGATAAGCGCTACTGCAGAATCGATTCCTCCCGAAACCCCTATAACAATTCCTTTTTTCTTAAAATCGGTTATCTGGTGCCTAATAAAATCCCTTAACTTTAAAGCTATGTTTTCAACATCCCCATTGAGTTCTTCCATAATTTGTATATTTTTATCTTCTGCTGCGTGCATCGTTTAACCCTCTAAATGATTGAATCACTTATCTTAAGATTGAATGTTAGTTGGGATTCATTAAAGAACTTTTAGACTTAAATTAAGCTTCTTTGCAGCCTCTTCAATCAACTGTTGAGATAACTCCTGGTTAATCTTTTCAAGTCCTTTTTCTCTTGGCATTTCACCACTCCTGACAAGCCCTGCAATATCAAAAGCGTAAGGATGGAATCCATATTTTTCGAGGTGGTTGTAACAGGCAAAAGAATTCAGTATACAGTTGGTAGAATTGCTGTCATTAATTCCAGGTTGTTCCCAGCCAATTTTCAGAAGTGTTTCAAGCACTCTATCTTCACTATAATCCCACAGGCACAGAGGATGCAGGATACTCAGAGCATTCTCACCTATGTTTTCAAGAGCCTCTTTTTTCAGGAGGAACAACTCGTCCTTATCATCAATGCCTATTTTTTGGAGTTGCATTTCAAACAGGTTTCTGGACCACCGTATAAAGTTAGCTGATAGATTAATTATAGGATTCGGGGATTGTCCTGCTGTGAAAGCAAAGATAATAAAAGGTGCTTTCTCAGTAATGGCCTTTTCTATCAGTTTTTGTTTAATGATAGTGATACAGGTGTTACATATGTCACTTGCTCTATATTTGGCAAACTTGGGGAACGCATCATATGATTCGGCTGCTTTTCTAAATGTGTCGTAGAGTATTTCCTTTTCCATTGTCAACTGGAAATAGTCACAGCCTGTAATATCGCACATTTTTTTTGCGTTTTTAATTGCTCCCTCGGAAGTAAACCCATTATCAAACTGGACAGCCAGGACTTTTAAAAAAGGATAATCTTTTTTAAGCTTATAAAGTGCGTATGAGGAGTCTTTTCCCCCGGAAAGTGCATAAATTACGTCATAATTGCCTATTCCACTGTATTGCTTAAAAAGTTCTTCCATTCTGGTCAGGTACTCATGCTTCTCCTGTGAGGATAGAGGAATGTAGATCTCGCAAAAGTGACAGAGCCCAGTTTCCTTATTTATAGTGATACCTGGGATTTCGGAACCCAGAGTACACTTTTTACATACTAGCTTTGACATGTTGGTACTCCTTTATAATGGATCGATTGGATATTTTCCCGTTCTCGCTCAAGGGTAGATGATCAATGAACAGAATTTCTCTTGGATACAGGTAGCCTGGCAGGCTTTTTCGGCAGAACGCAAACAGCTTTTCGATTTTTGTTCCTTCTGCAGGTATGACCATGAGACTAATCGCAGTACCCATAAGCTCATGAGATATAGGGACAACAAAAACTCGAGATACTTCATTGTTTTCTTCTACCTGCTTCTCAATCTCTCTTGGGTTTACTCGATGGTCCCCGATTTTAATAAGATCGTCCTTGCGTCCAAGAAGCCTGATGTACCCATTGGGCAATCTCTGCGCAAAGTCTCCTGTATGAAGCCATCCCTCTATAACAGTTTTTTTAGTTGCAGCCTCATCATCAAGGTAACCTAAAAAGATGTTGTCTCCCCTTGCAACAAGCTCACCTGTTGCGTTTAGCCCTACAGATCTGCACTCAGAATCGAAAACATCCAGAAAGACTCCTGGAATTGCTTTTCCTATAGTGTCAGCAAATTTGTCCACGTCTTCTGCTGGCAGGTAAGCAAGCCGAGCTGTGGCTTCGGTCTGACCATACATTGGAAGAATCTCCAGATAAGGGGTTAACGCCCTTATGGTTCTTATAGTATCTTTATCCATCCCCCCGCCTGCAGAGGCGGCAGTTCTAAGGTTCTTAAAAGTTTTTTTGAATCTTTCAGGATACTTGAGAAGTATGTTATAGGTACTTGGTACTCCATAGAAAATAGAAACTCCTGATCCTACCAAATTAAAAAGAGGATCTATAAAATTCATATTTCCGATTTTGATAGTGCTGCCCGCTACCAGATGAGAGTTAATTATCGAATTTCCAAAAGCATGATGAGGAGAGATTACCAGTGCACCTTTATCTTCAGAGGTTATCCGAAGTACCTTTATTATTGATTCTGCGTTTGCTACCAGATTTCTGTCACTCAACATTACCCCTTTTGGAGTGCCTGTTGTGCCCGATGTGTAGAGAACCAGTCGAAGATTCGGGTTATTTATCTCATTCCTTACATTCTTACGCAGAACCTTTACAGAATTGTCACTGGAAATAACGATTACAGTTCCAAAAGGTTCAAAAAAATCTTCCCCAAATCTCAAGTACTGGAGATCTGTTGTAATTATATTGCTGATATTAGAGGTATTGAGGATCCTTTCCAGGCTGAATTTGGGAAATTCTATTGGCAGAGGAATTGCGATGTTAGCTGATCGATAAACCGACATGAGTATTTTTATGTACTGTATACCTGATTCTGCCAGTATTGCAAATCTGTGCTGTTTAAAATCCATCAGAAGTGAAGCGATGGCATCTATATCTTCATTAAGACAGACATAGGAAATTGAATTTTTGCCCTCTTCCAGAGCAATACTTAGAGGGATTTTTCTGGCGTACTCAGAGATATACGCATCAATCCGCATACTCTTTCACCTCGTCAGCTTGGTAATCATACTGGAAATTCCCTGCAGAGAATCAAAATTTTCCGGTGTGAGCATATCCTCAGGAATCTCAATAGAATATTTCTCACAGATATAATCCATAAGTTCAAGCAAACCAATTGAATCTAGTATGCCATTTTGAGTGAGAGAATCATTATCTTTCAGGCTGGTGATCTCATCCATGAAGGAGTTACTTTTCAAATAATTGACTATATCATTCTTAATTTGTTCCATGTTTTATTATCCTCTTTACTAGTTTTATTATCCTCTTTACTAGTTTTATTATCCCCTTTACTATCATGTATCGGTCATAGATACGATAACTACTTTCAATAAAAGTTAACTCTATACTAACCAATGCATTTTTACTACTTAATCAAGTCTTACTTCTTAAATGTTATATATTTGGTTCTGTAGAAATCCTTAATTTGATGTAGAGCCTGTTTCAAAATTATATATTATTTGATTTTATATTATATAGGGGATTAGCATACATTTCGAAGAACTTACTGATGCTCAATGGACTCATATTCACTCACACCTTCCTCCCCAACCTTCGGTTGGGAGGAAGAGAGTAAATGATCGTCAGATCATTAACGGAATTCTTTATGTTCTTGTTACAGGTTGTCAATGGCGAGATATGCCCAAACAATACGGATTTTACGTAACTGCCTGGAGACGACTAAAAAGATGGTCTGAAGAAGGTGTTTGGGATAAGATCCTTAATTCTCTCATAGATGGTTTTTATCAGAATGGACAACTCACCCTTGAAATTGTTGCAATAGATAGCAGTTTTGTAGAAGCAAAAAAAGGGGGGAAAGTGTCGAATATAATGGATTCAAAAAGAGAAAAGGAATAAAGATTCATGCAGCTGTAACCTTAGAAGACCTTCCATTAAGCATTGTTATTGGCCCTGGAGCAGAGTATGATCCTTATAGGTTTGAAGAGACTATTGGAGCAATAAAGGTTAGGACTGGATACAGACCAATAACAAGACCAGAAGAAATAGTAGCAGATTCAATTTACGATGATACGCAGGTACGAGAGTACCTGCGCAGGAGAAAAATCAAAGCTTCTATTCCTGAAAACAAAAGAAACAGAAAGAGAAGAAGAAAAAGAGGAAGACCTAGAAGATTTAGTAAAGAATCGTATGCGAAAAGATTAGCAGTAGAAAGGTTTTTCTCAAGGATAAAAATGGGATTCAGAAGAATTATCATAAGGTATGAAAGATTGGACAGAATATTCAGGGCATTAGTGATAATAACAACATTCTTTATTTATTGGGAAAAGCTACAGGAGAAGTTTTGAAACGAGCTCGTAAATAATTTTTATTACTTTTTTGTCTATGCTATAGACTATCAGTTTAACTTTTACTTCTTTTACTTGATTTCTAAGTTTTCTTGCTCTTAATGTTTCTCCAAATTTCCTTTTTACGACAGAGATTATTGTC
>ENA-UOOR01001765-UOOR01001765.1-fermentation-metagenome-genome-assembly--contig:-NODE-1765-length-24266-cov-9.438768_pt1 | contig 24266 bp, 26 predicted proteins | sample MGYA00245780_ERZ724029 | MGnify/ENA primary metagenome ERZ724029 (study PRJEB28704, sample SAMN03018315) | fermentation metagenome | biome: anthropogenic terrestrial biome; feature: soil; material... | reverse complement strand
TTTACTCTTTTTTCAAAGCTCTATTCTCTGCACCCCAACATTTATTATAGAGCCCTTTTTTCTCTCAGTTTCACTCATAAAATGCGGGGGTTTTGCAGCGATAACGCCCGGAATATAGCTGCCGTCATATCACAGGATCTCCATAATGTCAATTTCTTATGGGCTGCCGATTCTCACGGAGGAATGTACTAATCTCAGCGTTTTGAACGGCTTATCCCGCATGGGGAAAACCAAAAAAATACCGCCCTGTGAAGGGCGGTAAAAAAGAAGGAGAGAAAGTTATGAAAAAGTATATTTAAAATCCTCTTTCGAGGAACTTGTAATTTGTCTGCGGGTCTGTAGTCCGGTATTCCGTCCACACGGCAGGCCCATGCAGTTTTATACTTGGTGTGTTTCTGTTTGGAATGTCTTAAGTATAAGCAAATATTGTGTACGGGCTGTGAATCGAATTTTAAAAAATTGCACAATTCTTGTTAAGAATCTGAAAACAAAAAGCAGAAATAAAAAATCCGCCCCGAATACCTTGCAGGATTCGAAACGGATTTTGAAAGTGCCGTACAGTCTGAGCCTAAACCAGCATATTCAAGGCTCCCGGCTGCTGGTCTTCTGATTCGGAAGAATCGCTCTCTGATTTCTCTTTTACCTCCTGCTCAGCCTGCCGCTGTTCCGCAGAAGTTTCGGCTTTGGATATCTGCGCCTTTGTGGTTTTGGCAATTGCCGAGTGAACGGATTCACCGGAGTTCCGCAGCGCAACCATTGTGGCGTCGGTCTTGTATTGCAGCGTGGAAACGCCAATCCGTTTTGGGCCGGACTTTCCGGTTTCGTCGGCATGCTTCTGCTCCTTTTGCAGCTGGCTGATTTGCTGATCAACTTTAGAAATCAGGTTGTCGAATTCATTCAGTTTCATGCGGATGCTCGTTCCGCCGCATCCGGAGGAATGAGCCTTAATGCGGTAATCGTCTTCCATATTCTGAATGGATTGTTTCAGCCTTTGGAGTTCCGATATGCGGGCTTTTTGACTATTGCCAGTGTCAAGGCCCGCATCTCCCGATTTGCTGGCTGCCGCAGCCAGCGCAATCGCATCAATTCCCATGTTCTGTTCCCGCCTTGCATTAAGATATGTGATATTCTCTATATTTTATTTATCGAACGAAATTTCAATAAATTTAGAAAAATAGAAAATTTTTGCTGTTAAAAGACTCTCAGCGGGAGTTTTTCAGCTTTGCGCAATGGCAGCCAGGGAATATATTATTCGGGTGATTCTCCGTTTTTTTTACCGGAAGCCTGCGCGGAGCCGGATTTACGGAATTCCTCGATCTTGTAGCGTGGGCGTGCTTTTGTTTCCCCGTAGATTTTTCCAATGTAAGTGCCCGCGACACCAAGGCAAGAAAGGATCAGCCCGCCGAGAAGCCACAGTGACCACACGGCGGGAACCCACGCGGCGGTTGTTCCTACCGCATGGGAAATCAGCGTCCAGATGAAGCCGATCAGGCTCACCAGCAATACCGCAGCTCCAAGGATGAAGATCAATTTCAGCGGTTTGACGCTGAATGAGGTGATGCCGTCTACGGCGAACGCCAGCATCTTTTTCAGCGGGTATTTCGATTCCCCGGCGAACCGTTCATGGCGGTCATAATAAACAAAATCGCTCCGGAACCCAATCAGCGGGACAAGCCCCCGCAGAAAAAGATTGACTTCGCGGTATTCGCTGAGGGCGTCCAGCGCACGGCGGCTCATCAGGCGGTAGTCCGCGTGGTTGTAAACGATATCCACGCCCAGCGCAGAGAGAAACCGGTAAAATCCCTGTGCTGTAAAACGTTTAAAAAACGTGTCAGTGTCGCGCCGGTTGCGTACGCCGTATACGACATCACAGCCCTCCCGGTATTTTTGCACGAACTGAGGGAGAACTTCCACGTCGTCCTGCAAATCGGCGTCGAGGCTAATGGCGCAGTCCGCAAGCCGGCGCGCCGTCATCAGCCCCGCAAGCAGGGCGTTTTGGTGGCCGCGGTTGTGCGCCAGTTTAATGCCGCTGACAAGACTGTTTTCTTCACAATACTGCGAAATCAGTTTCCACGTGCCGTCCCGGCTGCCGTCGTCGACAAACAGGATCCGGCTGCTGCTGTCTGCAAGGCCGCCGCTGATCATAGCGTCCAGTTTTTCCGTCAGGCGCTTTTCCGTTTCCGGCAGAACTTTTTCTTCGTTGTAGCATGGGACAACCAGATATACCACAGTCATATTAAAAATCCTCCTGATCCGATGGATCCGCCTGCTCCGGAATTTCCGGAGATTTCACGCGGTAAATTTTCCGTTTCTTTTTTGCGGGGGAGCGTGTATACAGCAGATAAAGGCCAAGCAGTGCAAACCCTCCGAGAGTGACCCAGAATCCGAGCCGTACGCCGGGAGTCTGGTAAGTAAACCGGATAGACGCGGTTCCTTTCGGGACGCGGACCGCCATAAAGCCGACATTGACCTGGCAAATTTCCGCTTTTTTCCCGTTAACAGTGGCGCTCCAGCCGTTTTCGAACGGAACGCTGAAAAATACAAGGCGTTCGGAATTTGATATGGCTGTAGCGGAAAAACCGCCGTTGTCGTGAGAGAACGAAGTGCAGGATGTTGCCCGCCGGGCGGCGCAGTCCCGTAAATAGGCTTCCTTGTTATAGGTCTGTGCGTTGAGATTCAGGTGTTTCAGGTTTCCTTTTTCTTTGGCCGCGTCTGCGTCTTCCAGCACAATTGCTTTCAGCAGAAGCAGGTGGCGTTCATTTTCTGAAGTGCTGTTGTATTCCGAACGGGTAATGTAAGCGCTGTAGCTGAATCCCATGGGAATATAATAGTCATTCTGGTAAATGGTGCACCCGTTCTGCGTATCATAATAGCTCCATCCGGGCATGGCGGTTTCACCGCCGTCGTTAAAATTTTTGCCGCCGGAAGGATCAAACAGCCACCGGCAGCTGGTTAGGCCGCGCAGTCCGTAGACCGTGGTGTCCGGGCGGGAACCGACGTCCCGCTGCACGCCGATAGAGGGATAGAATTCCATGATGGAGCCGGGCACAATGCTGTGGAATGCCTGGATAGTTGGGATCTGCCAGAACATAGCCTGGTTATCCATGCCGTCGTACACGTCGCAGCGGCAGTTCTTTGTATCCGGCAGATGGATATCCTTTCCGCCGTTGAGCGCATACGGAATAATCCACTGGTGTGTGTCGTCGCTCTGCGTTTTGCCCAGCGCTATAAAATAGGAAGCATAGATGGCGGTGATCAGACAAATGCCCACCGTGCAGTTTTTCAGAAACTTTTTGCGGTCACGGCGGTAATACTGGAAGATAATGACCAGAAGGGCAAGGCTGAGGAGCGCAATGGCCACATAGGCCCAGAAGCGCGTCGGATAATCTTCCAGCCCGTATACGGTGCTTTTCCCGCTGCTGCTGTCTACAGTTTTCGGCATAAGGCCGATGGGCAGCGCGATGGCAAGCGTGATGCCGAGGGTCCAGTGAATGGCACTGCGCCAGTCGGCACCCGGCACCTGGAGGGCCGAAACAGTTGCCAGCGCCATCATCAGTGTCAGCATATAATACCAGCGCGCGTAATAAGCCATGTTGAACAGCTGAAACGCGGCGTTCAGAATGGGGACCATGGCCATAAAGAACAGGATGCAGAGAAACGTCTTCAGCCACTGCCTCTTTCGGCTCTGCAAATACGCAATGACCCCGCTCATGCTGAACAGCGGCAGCCACGCACCCAGCGAGGCCCATTTTGCTTCGGAGTTCGGCGTAAAGTTCGGCCGCGCCGGAATATCCGGCGGGAAGAAAAAGCATTCCAGAATGTGCAGATACCGCTGGTTATAGTCATACAGCAGCGCCGACCATCCATTCGGCGGATCATTGACACGCGGATTTTGGATCACTGCCAGCACCGTTGGGATCAGCAGGATGCAGGAACACAGCACGCCGATGACCGCTTCACAGAAAAGCAGCAGAAAATCCCGCACGCTGATTGACCAGCTTCCGGAGAGCATCCGGACCGACCAGTAAAGGATGAGAAAGACGACCTGACCGGCGAAAAAGTAATAATTAATCGTGCAGCACAAAAACACCGTCAAGGCAAATACGCCTCTGCGGCGGTGATACATATATTCGTCCATGGCCCACAGCATCAGCGGGAAAAAGACGATTGCCTCGTGAAAATGGTTGAAAAAAATATTGTAAACCGAAAATCCTGAGAACGCATACAAAAGCGCCCCCACAATGGCATAATCCGGGTGGCGTACATACCGGCGCAGATAGATAAACGATGTCAGCGTGGCGCAGCCGAATTTCAGGATCAGCAAAGGACCCATCAGGTGCGGTACCATCCAGCTCGGAAACGGGATGGTCAGCCAGAAAAACGGGCTGCCCAGCAGATAAAACGAATACGAACCGATAAAATTCGCTCCGAGGTCGGTTGACCAGCTCCATCCCCAGTTGCCGCTGCGCACGGCGTCGTGGCACATCTGGTAGAAAGGGACCTGCTGAACATTATAATCCCCGTAAAATAAAAAATATCCTTTGTCAAATAAAATAAAAGGAACGAAAAACAGAAGTGAAAGGCCAATCCCGTACAGAAAGGCCTTCCGGCAGTATCGGCCGCCCCCGTTGTCCCGCAGGCCGAGATCCTGTGCCACTGTGCCGACTCCCCCCATCCGGTAATTTAAACTTAATTTTTATTATAGCATACGGATTTGTCCAAACAAGAGATAAATTATGAGAAATCAATGACTTTTTCTTGCATTTGAAAGAAAATCCGGTATGATGGAACCGAAAGGGTGAAAAACATGTATCATTTTTTTGCCGTGCTTTCCCGAATGAAGGATATCAGCCGCTGGGGGCTGATGCGCAACACGCGCCGCGAAAACCTCTGCGAACACAGCTTTGAAACGGCGGTAATCGCCCACGCGCTTGCCGTCCTGAGAAATACCCGGTTCGGCGGGCACGCGGACGCTTCACGTGCAGCAGTGCTGGCGCTGTTCCACGACGCAACCGAAATTGTAACCGGGGATATGCCAACGCCCGTCAAATATTTCAGCCCTGAGATCCGTTCTGCTTACCGTGAAGTGGAATCCGCCGCGCGGATAAGGCTTTTAAATCTTCTCCCGGAGGATCTGCAGGACGAGTACCGCCCGCTCCTGGGCGAACCGCTGGAGTCCGACCGGGATCTGCTGCCGCTGGTGAAGGCGGCGGACAAAATTTCCGCCGTGATTAAATGCGTAGAGGAAAAGCGCATGGGCAACAGCGAGTTTTCCTGCGCAGAAACAACACTGCGGAAAACGGTTGAGGATATGCACCTGCCGGAAGCCGACTGTTTTATGGAAGAGTTTCTGCCGTCCTACAGCCTGACGTTGGACGAGCAGGGTGCGGCGAAGCCGAATACCTAAAGCGCGCGGAACGAAATGCTGTTTTTCTTTGCATAGGTTTCGGCCGCCGTTCCGGCATATCCGCTGATGGCAAAACCTTTTCGGGTGCATTCCTCAAAAGCGCCCTCCCCGATTTCGCTCAGCCCTTTCGGCAGGGAAACGCCTTTCAGCTTCTGGCATCCGCTGAATGCACCCCGGCCGATTTTCCGGATGCCGGGCATCGTGATATCAGAAAAATTTTCACAGCTTCGGAAACGGTTTGCGGAGCGGGGGAACGGGCGGCGCTCTGTAAAGAAGCGGATGAATTCGGCGCTGTTTCAGGGGAGGGTACGGGCTTTTGACCGCATCCGGCCAATGTAAACGGAATCAAAGCCGCCGTAGGGCCTGCCGCAAGAAATTTTTAAGTCAGTTCTTTCATAAAATCCCTCTCAGTCTATAATATCTCTCTATATATTTAAGAATACTAAGTAAAAACTGATAAAGTAAGTTATAATAAAAATTTACCATTCGTTATAGCAAATATTGTGTTGGCAGGCAATAATAATTTTTCCAAATGAAAATTTCAGTATGGTGTGCGGCAGGAATTCCGTTTACTTTTTGATACAATCGGTATATAATAAACAAAACTAAAAAATAGAATTTAAAATCTAAAATGCTGGCATTTTTCCGCCGGGTTTTCTTCGGCAGAAACGATTAAGCTGAGGGTTGATGTTATGAAAAATCGAAAACTGATTTTGCTGCGAAATCTTGCTATCCTAATAGTGAGCCTGCTTTTCTTAACGGCAGGTGCGGGCTGCATTTATGCGGATCAGCTGCTGAACAAAATCAACTATGCCCAGCCCGGGTCGGCAGCCGGGGCAGACTCCGGTTCTGCGGGCATCTATGACCCCGGCGATACAGAGCCGAACGACAGTACAGCGGCTGGACTGGTAGGCGGCCTGTACCACGACGACGCAATTAAAAACATCCTTCTGCTTGGTTCCGACGATTACCAGAAAAACGATACCGGGCGCAGCGACAGCATGATGCTTGTTTCGATCGACACACGGCACAAGAAGCTGAAAGTCACCTCGTTCATGCGCGATATGTACGTTGCCATCCCGGGTATCGGCAGCGACAAACTGAATGCCGCTTACAGCCGGGGCGGGGGAAGGGCCAAAGGAGCCCAGAAGGTGGTTTCCACCATTGAAGCAAACTTTGGCATTGATATCGACCGGTTTGTCATTGTCGATTTCAGCGCGTTCCCGAAAATCATTAATCGGCTCGGCGGTGTCACCATAACATTGACTTCCGGCGAAGCAAAGCTGATCAATCGTTATTCGGAGTCCAAAAAGAAGAACCTGACGGCGGGAACCTTTACTCTGGATGGTTATCAGGCACGGTATTACTCTCGCATCCGCGCAATCGGCGACGACTTTGAACGCACTCAGCGCCAGCGGAAGGTTTTTTCCAGCCTAGTAGATAAGCTGAAAAGTTCCAGTCTCTTTCAGATCAACAGTATCCTTTCCGACACGCTGAACCTCGTGACGACCAATATGACGGAAAATGAGATTGTGTCCCTTGCATCCCATTCGCTGACGTATCTGAATTATCCGGTCAGCCAGCACCGCGTACCAGCTGACGGGGAATATAAAGCAGGAAATGTATATATCGGAAAAAGTACGCGCCCATCGGATGTTTTGATTGTGAATCTGGATAAATGCAAAGAAAGCCTGACGAAGTTCCTGTATGAAAACAATATTCCGGAAAAGACGTACGGCTGAAAACAGCTGAAAAAACAACCCTAAAAACCGCGCGGTGTTCAGCCGCGCGGTTGGTTTTTAAAAAGGAGAAAAAACCATGCCCACGCCCTTGTATTCGGCACTTGTGAATCATAGAAATCTCCGCCGCGCGTCTTTTCATACTCCCGGCCATAAAAACAGTCCTGCCGCGCTCCCTTCAGACCTGTATTCGCTGGATTTTACCGAACTGCCGGATACCGGCAGCCTCTACGACGGCACCGGCCCGATCCCGGCGGCCGAAAAACTGGCGGCGGAGCTGTTCGGCACGGCGCGGACCTGCCTGTCAGCGGGGGGATGCACGCTGTGCATCCAGGCCATGCTGCGCCTTGCCGCGCCGCGCGGCGGAAACATACTGTGTTCCCGCGTAATCCACCGGAGCGCGGTCAATGCGATGGCACTTCTTGGCATTCAGCCGGTCTGGGCCATGCCGGGGGATGTTGTTCCCGCCGTTCGGAAGGCTGGCAGCATCTGCGCCGTCTATGTCACGAGCCCAAATTATTACGGGCAGCTTCTAGATATCCCCGCCATTGCCGCCGCATGCCGGGAAAAGGGTGTCCCGCTTCTGGTGGACTGTGCCCACGGCACACACTTGATGTTCACGGAGCCGAATCTGCATCCCCTGACGTTCGGCGCGGCCATGACGGCGGATTCTGCGCATAAAACGCTCGGAGTCCTGACCGGCGGTGCATGGCTGAACATTGCCGACGCACGTTTTGCCCCGGACGCGAAAAGCGCCATGGCTCTGTTCGGTTCCACCAGCCCCGGCTTTCCCGTCCTCGCGTCGCTGGATCTTGCCCGCGAGTGGCTTAGAACTCATCCGGGCGCATACGGCCTTCTCCAGCGGAAGGTTTCTGAAATCCGGAAGTTTGCGCTTTCACGCGGGATCGCACTGCCCGAAGGTCCGTGCGATCCCACCCGCATTACGCTGGACACGTCGCAAATTGGGCTGACGGGTACGCAGACGGCGGAACGGTTCCGCGCGGCGGGAGTGGAGCCAGAATACGCCGACGGCGCGTATGCAGTGCTGATTGCCACGCCGTTTAATACGGACGAAGATTTTGAGCGGCTCTGCCGCGCCGTTGCGGCTCTGCCGGCCGGCCGGCCCCTGCAGAGAAAAACGGGATTTCCGCCGCTGCCGCCGGCTGCGGCGGGGCTTCGTGAATCGCTTTTGGCAGAGACCGAAACGGTGGAACTGTCCCAGGCTGCCGGGAGAGTGGCGGCGGAAGCCGCGTGCCCATGCCCGCCCGGCGTACCGGCTGTGATGCCCGGGGAAAGGATTACGCCTGAAACGGCGGAGTTTTTGTGCCGCTATGGCTTTTTAACAATAAAAGTGTTAAAATAAAAATAGAAAGCCTGTAAAGTCCGGACCGGATGAAACACGGCGGGAGGGATCCAAATGAAACTCATAATGGCGGTAGTGAACAATGACGACAGCGGAATGGTGTCTGCGGCGCTGACAAAGGACGGTTTTGCCGTCACTAAGCTGGCAACAACGGGTGGCTTCCTGAAATCGGGGAATACTACGTTTATCGTCGGTACAGACGACGATAAAGTCGATCAGGTGATTGATATTATTTCCAAGCAGAGCCGCCGCCGCACACAGCTTGTGCCGAATACGGCAGCCATGGATATGGGCATGTATTCTGCTTATCCGGTGGAAGTTTCCGTCGGTGGTTCCACTGTGTTTGTCCTAAATGTGGAGCGGTTTGAAAAAGTATGACACCGGAACAGAACGGGGTACGGGAAAACCGCAGTGCGTGGGCAGGACTTTCCCAAATTTTTGCGGGGGATAGGCCTCCCCACGCGGTGATTCTGGAAGGTGAACCGGGCGGGACGGGTTCTTTGGCAGCACGGCTGGCACAGGCGTCGGTCTGCCTTGCTGCGGAAGGAAAACCCTGCGGAAGCTGCCCGGGCTGCATTAAGGCGAAGGCGGGTTCCCACCCGGATATCCTGACACTGGATGGAAATGCAAACCCGCGGGTGTTTCCCGTGGATACGGTTCGGAAAATCCGCTCTGATGCGTATGAAAAGCCTAACGAAGCGCCGCGCAGGGTATTTGTCCTGCTTGGGGTGCAGAATATGTCTGAAATTTCGCAGAATGCACTGCTTAAAATTCTGGAAGAACCTCCGGAAAATGTCCTTTTTATTCTTACGACGACCAGTGCCGCCCAATTGCTGCCAACGGTGCGTTCCCGCGCCCAGCTGTTCCCGGTGGAAGGGGAAAGCCTTCCGGAGGACTGGACGCTTGCCGAAACAATCGCAAAGGCCGTTGTGGCTACCCGCGAAGCGGAGCTGATTTTTCAGGCAGCAGACCTTATCCAGAATCGGGATGGGATGCGCGGCGTACTGGAGCAGCTGTCCCTGATTTTTCGGGATGCGGTCGCCCTGCGTTCCGGTGCCGGGGGCTGCCGTTCCGCAGGCCGGGGAGCCGCTTCCCTTCTGGGGGATACGCTGACGCGGCAGAACTTGATGCGGATGCTGGAGGCAACGGAAAAGGCGAGGCAGGCGCTGGAACAGAACGCAAACACCGCTTTGCTGGTTACCGCCTACTGCGCGGCTCTGCGCTCGGCGGCGGGCCGGTGAAGAAACCGGGAGGAAAGTATGGCAGAAGTCATTGGGGTCCGTTTTAAAAATGTGGGGAAAGTCTATTATTTTGACCCGGACGGAAACCTCCTGAAGAAGGGGGATCAGGTCATAGTGGAAACGGCACGCGGCGTAGAGTGCGGCGAAATTGCCATGGAGAACCGTCAGGTGCATGACGAAGATCTCGTTCAGCCTCTGAAAAAACTAATCCGTGTCGCTACCCCCGAGGATTTGAAAAAACTGGAAGAAAATCATAAAAAAGAGAAAAATGCCTTTCACATATGCCTTCAGAAAATTGCTGCCCATAAACTGGAGATGAAACTGGTTGACGTGGAATACACGTTCGATAATTCCAAGATCCTGTTTTATTTTACAGCAGACGGCCGCGTCGATTTCCGTGAACTGGTCAAAGACCTGGCGTCGGTTTTCCGTACCCGGATCGAACTGAGGCAGATTGGTGTACGCGACGAAGCCAAAATGATGGGAGGAATCGGCGTCTGCGGAAGGCCGTTCTGCTGTTCTACTTTTTTGGGCGGGTTTCAGCCGGTTTCTATCAAGATGGCAAAGGAACAAGGGCTTTCTCTCAACCCGGTCAAAATTTCCGGCATCTGCGGCCGGCTGATGTGCTGCCTGAAGTATGAACAGGAGAACTATGCCCAGATGCAGCGCCTGATGCCGGACGTTAATTCCGTGGTGATGACGCCGCAGGGCCGGGGGACGATTACGGCCCGTAATCTGCTGACAGGGGCGGTGTCTGTGCGGTTGGATTCCGAACCGGAGATTACCCCCAGCGAGTTTGGCTACAGGGAAATCAAGGTGCTGAAAAGCACCCGCACGGGTTCCCCGCAGGGAAAAGCACCCGAGCCGGCGGGATCCGGCAATGGATAAAAACCTGTTGCATTTTTTGAGTTTTATGCTACAATAAATGATGTTACTAAAAAGGTAAATTATGTTTGGAGGTGTATCTCATGGCATATGCAATTAGTGACGACTGCATTTCTTGCGGTGCCTGTGCAGCCGAATGTCCGGTTGAGGCCATTTCGGAAGGGGACGGAAAGTTCGAAATCGATCCCGACAAATGCACGGAGTGCGGCAGTTGCGCCCAGGTTTGCCCGGTAGGCGCACCGAAAAAGGCGGACTGATTCTTTTGGAAACAAAAAGCGGAGCGCTTGGGCGCCCCGCTTTTTTTCTGGAGTCCGCAGGTTCTGTGCGAAAAAGGATGGAAGAAATGGAAGAAAAATCAGAGCCCCTTTCGCCTGGCATTTCGGTTTTGGTAGGCAGCAACTATACGTTCAGCACGGATACGATTCTTCTGGCGTGGTTTTCCATGCCAAAGAAAGGGGAAGTCTGCGCCGATTTCGGCACCGGCTGCGGTGCAATTCCCTTCCTGTGGTACGCGCGGTCGCAACTTTCGCTTGCCTATGCGGTCGAAATACAGCCGGAAGCGTGTGAAATGGTACGCCGCTCTGTCCGCCGGAACGGCCTGGAGGATAAAATCAGGGTTGTTCCGTGCGATATCCGGCGCCTGCGGCAGGAAAAAGCCCTGCCGTACGGCCTGGATTTAATAGCCTGCAACCCGCCTTACAATCCGCTGGGTGAGGGGATCCCCAGCCGTTCGGAAAAGGCCCGGAAAGCCCGGCACGAAACGGCATGTACTTTTTCAGACGTGGCGGATGCCGCTGCCGCTTTTCTGCGCTGGGGGGGCCGTTTCTGCTGCTGTATGCGTCCCGCGCGGCTTTGCGATACGGTCCTGGCTCTGCGAAGGGCCGGGCTTGAGCCAAAGCGGCTTCGCTTTGTGCAGCAGCGGGAGGGTTCGTCTCCGTTCCTTTTTCTGCTTCAGGCAGTTCGGGGCGGAAAACCCGGCCTTTCTGTTGAACCTGTTCTTATGGTTGAAAACGGGGACGGCGGACTGTCGGAGGAAATGAACGCCGCCTACGGCGGATGGGGAAAGGAGAAAAAATGAGCGGAAAACTGATCGTGGTCGGAACACCCATCGGCAACCTCTCGGATTTTTCCCCGCGTGCCGAAGAAGCGCTGCGGGAAGCCGATTTCATTGCCGCCGAAGACACGCGCGTCACTAGAAAACTAATGGCGCATTTTGAAATTCACAAACCGCTTATCAGTTACTTTGAACACAATAAGTATGAGCGGGGGAAAGTCCTGTGCAGCAGGATGCAGGGCGGCGAGACGTGTGCGTTGGTTTCCGATGCCGGAATGCCGGCTATTTCCGATCCGGGGGAACTGCTGGTGGCCCAGTGCGCCGAACAAGGCATTCCGGTCACTGTGGTGCCGGGACCGAGCGCCGTTGTGTCTGCACTGGCGGTTTCCGGTTTGCCAACGGGGCGCTTTACGTTTGAAGGGTTTCTCAGCGTCAACAAAAAAAGCCGCCGCGAACATCTCACGGGGCTGAAAAACGAAGAGCGTACCATGGTATTTTATGAGGCACCCCATAAGCTGGCTGGAACACTCCGCGATTTGCTCGACGCGCTGGGCGACCGCCGGGTTGCCCTGGTTCGGGAACTGACAAAAATCCACGAGGAAGTGATCCGCACCACGCTTTCGGATGCGGCGGCGCGCTACGCAGACGGCGGCGCAAAAGGGGAATTTGTTTTGGTGGTAGAAGGCGCAAAGCAGGCCGTCCCGAAACCGAAACCGGCGCAGGACGCCATGCTTTTGGCGCGCGGCTATCTTGCACAGGGGATGTCTGCTCCGGAAGCGGCCAAACGGGCGGCGGCAGAAACCGGCCGCAGAAAGAACGAAATCTACCGCGGACTCGTGCGGGAAAAGGAATAACTCATTCCGGTATGCCAAGCTGGGCTGCCGCATTCCGCAGAAGATGCCATTCTCGGATTGAGTTCCGGAGTGCCGCCTGCCCTTTTTCGGTAATCCTGTAATATTTTCGCGGCGGTCCGCCGGAAACACTGCCTTTGCGGCTTTCGGTTTTCCCGTCGGCATTCAGCCGGCGCAGCACTCCGTACACGGTGCTGCGGTCGATTTCCGGGAAAAGTCCGCCAATGGTTTTGAGAAGTTCATAGCCGTAAACTTCTCTTTTTGAAATTTCAAACAGGACGCACATTTCCAGTACGCCCTTTTTCATCTGACCGTCCATGGGTTTTCCTCCGTGACGCTGAGATTTTTTGCAGAAGCAGAAGAAGGATCGCCGCCGCAAAGCTGGGCAGAACGGCGTACAGGATACTGGAGGCGAGGACGGCTGATCCATTGTAGGTATTGAAATCGATATTGGAAAGCGCGCCGGTCAGATTCAGGAACAGCGTAAAAACGGCCGTGTCTGAGAAAAACATCCACCGCGCTTTCGGGTGGCCATGTGCGGCGTACAGGAAAAACAGCACTTCTGAGACGCTGGCCAGAAGCAGAGATGCGGCAATTCCCCACGGTGCAAAAACGTACAGAAATCGGCAGAAAGTGCTGCCGCCCTGTGTAACCTCATCGGCGATGCGGACGAGATGAACAATCTCATAGCAAATAACAGCCGCAGCGGCAGCCATAAGCACAAAAAAGGCTGCCTGCACGCGGGGGACATGGCGGTATCCGGCGTGAGCGGGCACCCCAATCGCCATACGGAGCGAGAAAACAGCCTGTATTAAGAGCGGGAACAGCAGGGCGGGCAAAAATTCCACCGGGCCGCCGTTCTGGAGAACCGGCTTTTCCCACGCGGCAAACGCTGCGGCCGCTAGGACGGTCAGGGCAGCGCAGGTTATATCGGCAAAGCGCATTCCCCTCCGCTTTGCCGGCGTCTCATTCCGGTCGGTCAGCTCCCGGGCTGCCTGTTCCGGCGGACCAAATTCCCGGCAAAGCCTTTCTTCGCTTTTTCCTTCGGCAGTTCCTGAATCAAAAAATTCCGAATAATCCGAAAGAATATCTTTGACTTGATTTTCCGTACAGGTTTTCCGGAGTTCTCCGGCAAGTTTTTTCAGGTAAGTTTTCCGATCCATTTTCATTTTCTCCCCTTTACCCGTTTGAAAATCATCATACATCACTAGTGTGCAATAGTCAATAGATTCCCTGACATCTTCAATATTTTTCCGAAGCGAAAAATTTTCAAAACAAAAAAGGACCGTCTCGTAGCGGAGATGATCCTTTTTACAATAGAAAAATGAAAAGGGAGGATTAAAAACAATCTTGTAATCAAATTACTTCTGAACCAATATCATTTTACCGCCGGAATGTGACCGCGGAGTGAAGCCGGTTTGAAAAGATTAAGAATAAAATATTACGAATTTAAAAACAGACAGAGATTTCCGCTTCCGGGCGGAACGCGAAAGCGGAAATCAAAAATACCTATTCTTTCATTTTCAGTTCTTCCAATTCTTTGTGGAGTTTTATTTCGGAATCTCCGCCCTGATGGAGCAAAACCTGCTGGATTTCCTCCGGAAGTGAAAGCAGTTCTTCTTCATCTTTTGAATTAATGGCAAAAGGCAGGCCGAAATTTCCAAACCCGTAAATGGAATAATTCTCTGTGCTTGTATCCTGCATGGTTAATCACCCCCGAAAATAGTTTTTCCCGAAACCCGGGTTTCAAACTGGAATGATCCGGTTTTGGCGGTGAAAAACAAAGCATGCGAGAGGAATCCAGCGGGATTCTGATCAATATAGGCTATAAATTGGAAATTTTATAGGAATCTGCGGAAAATTTGAAAAAATAATTGACAAAGAGAGGCGATAACTTTATTATTTGATAGGTTGCGTTTCTTGATTTAGACGGCCGGGAGACTTCCTGCGGCAGAGAAACCTGCTGCTGCGCCAAAGAAAACACCGGGATCCCTCTTTTTAAAAGGGCTGCCGGCAGAATGGCCGGTACGGCGTTTTAACAAAAGGGGATGCATGCATTTGGAAAACGAACCAATTATTTCGCTGCGGAATATCTCGGTTTCATTTGACGGGGAAACAGTTCTGAAAAATTTTAATCTTGACCTGAAGAACGGCGAATTTGTTACTCTGCTGGGTCCTTCCGGGTGCGGTAAGACTACGACCCTGCGGATTATCGGAGGATTTGTAAAACCGGATACGGGCGATGTCTTTTTTAATGGCCGGAAAATCAACAGCCTTCCCCCGTATCGGCGGGAAGTCAATACCATTTTTCAAAAATATGCCCTGTTTCCGCACCTGAACGTTTACGACAACGTGGCGTTCGGGATGCGCGTCCACGGGAAGAGCGAAAAGCAGATCCGGGCAAAAGTCGGCGAAATGCTGAATATGGTGAACCTGAACGGCTTTGAACACCGGAACGTGAATCTGCTTTCCGGCGGGCAGCAGCAGCGTGTTGCCATTGCCCGCGCGCTTGCAAATGAGCCGAAAGTCCTGCTGCTGGACGAACCCCTCGGCGCGCTGGACCTTAAATTGCGAAAGGATATGCAGGCTGAACTGAAAAAAATCCAGAAGCAGACCGGCATCACCTTTCTTTTTGTTACGCACGATCAGGAGGAAGCACTTTCCATGTCCGACGAAGTCGTGGTGATGGATAAGGGCGCCATCCAGCAGATCGGGACTCCGCTGGATATCTACAATGAACCGAAAAATGCCTTTGTGGCGGATTTTATCGGAGAGAGCAATATCCTCGACGGCGTCATGCGTGAAGATTATCTGGTTGAATTTTCCGGAAGACCGTTCCGCTGCGTGGATAAAGGCTTCCGCCCGGATGAACCGGTTGACGTAGTGATCCGACCGGAGGATATCGACATCGTTTCCCCCGACGGGGAACATCTGACAGGGACTGTGCAGACAGTGAATTTCAAAGGCGTTTTTTACGAAATCATTGCAGACGTGCAGGGATTCAAGTGGATGATTCAGACAACGGACTGCAGGCAGCCGGGAGCGGAAATCGGCCTGTCGATCCGACCGGACGAGATCCATATTATGCATAAATCAGAATATTCCGGAATGTTTGGCGACTACACGACCTTCAGCGATGAAATGGACGAAGATATCCGAACGCAGCCGGAATCGGAGGAGGAGGGATGACACCATGAAAATGAAATCCGCCGCCTTCCCGTATCTGGTGTGGATGGCGGTTTTTATTATTGTCCCTACAATGCTGGTTGTAATTTTCGCATTCACCGGCCGGGACGGGAGCTTTACGCTGAGAAACCTTGAAAGCGTCGGGCAGTATTCCAACGTGTTCCTCCGTTCTATCTGGCTTGGCGCAGTGGCAACCGCAGTCTGCCTTGCGGCGGGCTATCCGCTGGCATATTTTATTGCACAGGCCGGCGGCCGCCGGCGGAACGTACTGATCATGCTGGTAATGCTGCCGATGTGGATGAATTTTCTGCTGCGCACCTATGCGTGGATGACCCTGCTGGAAGACAGCGGCCTTATCAACCGCGCACTGACCTTCCTCGGTCTTCCCACTCTTCACATGATTAATACGCAGGGCGCCGTTGTCCTCGGGATGGTCTATAATTATATCCCTTATATGATCCTTCCTCTTTATTCCGTTTTGACAAAGATTGACAAAAGCGTGGTAGAAGCCGCGCAGGATCTCGGCGCAGACAGCAGGAAGGTTTTCCTGCGAATCACGCTGCCCATGAGTATGCCGGGCATCATTTCAGGCGTAACCATGGTATTTGTCCCGGCGGTCAGCACCTTCATCATTTCCCGCATGCTGGGCGGGGGAAGCAACCTGCTGATCGGCGATCTGATTGATATGCAGTTCTTGGGAAGCGCTTACAACCCGAACCTCGGCTCCGCCATTTCGCTGGTGCTGATGATCCTGATCCTGATCTGCATGGGCATCATGAACCAATTCGATAAAAACGGGGCGACGGAAGGGGGAATTATGGTATGAAAACCGCTTCCAGGATTTATACTTTTTTCATTTTTCTGTTTTTATACGCCCCGATCGCGGTGCTCGTTGTGTTTTCGTTCAACGGTTCCGAGACGATGAGCCGCTCGGTTTGGTCCGGGTTTTCGCTTCGCTGGTACAGGCTTTTGTTTCAGGATCGGATGCTTCTGAATTCTCTGCGCAACACGCTGGTGATCGCCGTGGTTGCGGCCGCTGTTTCCACTGTGCTGGGCACGGCGGCTGCGATTGGAATCGGAGGAATGAACAAGTGGGCGCGCCGCGCCGTTATGGATATTACCAATTTTCCCATGGTGAACCCCGATATTGTGACCGGTGTTTCACTGATGCTGCTGTTTGTTGCGGCGGCGCGGCTGCTGGGAAACCGTTCGCTTGGAATGCTGTCGCTGATTCTGGCGCATATTACGTTCTGCCTGCCGTATGTGATTCTCTCGGTTATGCCGAAGCTGCGGCAGATGGATCCAAATCTGTATGAAGCCGCGCAGGATTTGGGATGTGCCCCCGTCCAGGCCTTTTTTAAAGTTGTCCTGCCGGAGATCCTGCCGGGCGTTGTAACGGGGATGCTGATGGCGTTTACTCTTTCTATCGACGATTTTGTCATCAGCTACTTTACAAGCGGAACGACGCAGACCCTTCCTATCTTTATTTATGCCATGACGCGCAAGCGGGTCAGTCCGGAAATCAACGCACTTTCTACGCTGCTGTTTGGGACGATCTTTGCTCTGCTGATGATTCTTAATTTCCGGATCGCCGGGAATCCCGGAAGACGCGGCCGAAAAGCCGGGGAGGGAGCGGATCAATGAAAAAACGGATCGGATCATTTTTGGCCGCGCTGGTTCTTGCAGCGGGATTTTCCATTCCCGCCGCAGCCGGGCAGCCGGAAAAAAGCGTGCCGCAGAGCAGCGTTACCCTTCATGTGTACAATTGGGGCGAATATATTTCCACCGGGCAGGACGGCACCATGGACGTCAACGCGGAGTTTACCAAAAAAACCGGCATTAAGGTGGATTACACTACATTTGAGGACAACGAATCACTTTACTCCAAGCTGGCCGGCGGCGGAGCCAGCTACGACGTCATCTTTCCTTCAGATTACATGGTTTCTAAGCTGATTCAGAAAAAAATGGTGCAGAAACTCAATTTTTCCAATATCCCCAATTACAAATATATTGATCAGGAATACCGCAATTTAGTCTATGATCCTCAAAATGGATATTCCGTACCGTATACCTGGGGCGTTGTCGGGATCTTTTATAACAAAAAGCATGTCAAGGAAAAAGTAGACAGCTGGAAAATTCTTTGGGATAAAAAGTATTCCGGGAAAATCCTGATGTTTGACAATCCGCGCGACGCGTTCGGCATTTCACAGAAAATTCTGGGATATTCCTATAATTCGACGAATTCGGACGAATGGGACGAGGCGGCAAAACTGCTGGAAAAGCAGAAGCCGCTGGTTCAGGCTTACGTAATGGATCAGATCTTTGACAAGATGGCCAGCGGTGAAGCGTGGCTGGCCCCGTATTACGCGGGCGACGCGGCGGCACTGGTCGCGGATAATCCGGATATCGGGTTTGCCATACCGACAAAAGAAGGAACCAACTTCTTTGTGGATGCCATGTGTGTCCCTTCCAGCGCCCAGCATAAAAAAGAAGCGGAAGAGTACATCAATTTTCTATGCGAGCCGGACGTAGCCGCCGCCAATATGGAGGCCGTCGGCTATTCTACGCCGGAGTCGGAAGCCAAAAAGCTCCTTCCCGAAGATGTTCAGAAAAATCCGATTGTTTATCCGCCCGAAAGCATCCTGAAAAAGGCGGAAACCTATGTGAGCCTGCCAGAAGACACCGGCCTGATGGTGGATACTCTGTGGGCGCAGGTCAAAATGGGCGGGTCGGGGCAGACAGGTACGCTGGTTGCCGTTCTTGTTGGTTTTCTGCTGGTCTATATCGGTATTGTGGTTTATAAAAAAATCAAGCGGAAGCGGGAGCTCCGGTAAAAAATACGGATTCGGAAGGGAAAGGATTGGCACCTTTCCTTTTTTTTGATTTTATCGTTCTGATTCATCATAAAAATCAATAAAGTTAATATTATTTTTAAATAAATTAATAATAATATTCATTAGTATATAAAGTAAATTTAATTATAAGGGGCGAAAAACATGAGGTTTGTCGTAATAGTTGTTATTGCTGCCGTTGCCGAAGGGCTTCAGTCTTTTCTCGGAAGCCGGAAGCACTGGATTTTAGGCGGCCTTGTTCCGCTTGCGTTTTTGGTGTATACAGTTTGGTACGGGATATTTCATAAGGCCGATATGAACGGCAGTACGGTGGTGGATTTCATTTTAATTTTCGCCGGACTTCTGGCAATATGGTTTTTGGCGAGAGCAGACTGTCAGAAGAAGAAAAAACAGGAACTGGAAAAAATGGAAGCACAGGACTTGAAACGAAAATGATGCCGCTGCTTTTTCTTTATGGTGAAAAGGGGATTAGACAAAAATGGATCAAGTTCCGGAATGGATGAAAGACTTTGATACGGAAGATTCTGAGTTTATCCGAAAATTTCTGCTTTCTTCCGGTTCGCTCAAGGAAACGGCAAAGCTGTACGGTGTCAGTTATCCGACCGTCCGTCTGCGTTTGGATCGCGTGATACAGAAAATACGGCTGAGCGAACAGCGGGAAAGCGACCCGTATGTCACTTTGATTCAGAAAATGGTTATTGAGGAACGGATCAGCCTGGATGCGGCAAAACATCTGATTGCCGCATACCAGAGACAGACAGGGAAAAAATAAATTTTAACAGCGGAGATCTTGGAGGCGGGAAACAAAATTCCTGTTAAAATTTTAAATTTGGCGTGCAGTTTCCACCTTATGCAATATCCGGTACAACTGGCCGCAAATTCCGTAAAACGGCGGTTTTTGTTACTATTTTCCAGATAAAAATAGAATTGACAACATAAAAAACCTCTCCTGTGGCAGAGTAATAGTGCGGCGCGGGGGAGGTGAAATTTTGAAAAAAATCATGAAATTTTTAACTGTAACCGCCGCTGTAGCCGAATTGCTTTTTGCAGCAGTTTTGGGTACGGCGAATTATTTTACCCCTGATTCCTATACAGTTGCGGAAGGAGGGAGCCTAAAGTGGTGTTCCGGGGCATTTTCTCTTATGCGGGATGGGAAGAAGAATGTTTCTGTCAGTGCGGGCGGACGTTTTCCCAAAACTTATCAGGCTACACTGATGCTGTGCAATGCGATTCCCGTGAAGACGGTTCGGGTCAATGTTGTGGATAAGACCTGCGTTGTTCTCAGCGGAAAACCGTTCGGGATCAAGATGTTTACCAACGGCGTTGTGGTTGTGGGCCTTGCTGATATCCAGACAGAAAGCGGCGTCTGCAACCCCGCATCGGATGCAGGTCTGTGCGTGGGCGATGTGATCACAGCTATTAACGGAAAAACAATGGAATCCAACATTGATGTAGAAAAAGCGGTGGAAGCCTCTAATGGAGATACCGAGGTTTTTACCGTGCGCGAAAACGGGCAAAAGCGGGATATTACCGTGCAGCCAGTGCGGGCGGAGTCCGACGGCCTTTACAAAGTGGGCCTTTGGGTGCGTGACAGCACCGCCGGAATTGGAACCTTAACGTATTATGATCCATCCACGGATTATTTTGCCGGTCTTGGCCATGGGATCTGTGATTCCGATACCGGGCAGCTGATGCCGCTTCTGAGCGGCGATATTGTTTCCGTTGCCATCAACGGCATTACCAAGGGGCAGAGAGGGACGCCCGGGGAACTGCATGGCTATTTTTCCAGCGACAACGCCATGGGTTCGCTTTCGGCAAATGTTGCATGCGGTGTGTTTGGCAGGCTTAATCGGTCTATCCAGGGCACCGCAGTTAAAATTGGAATGAAACAGGATGTAAAACCGGGCGCCGTAAAAATTCTGACAACAATTCAAGGCAGTGCTCCTCAGTATTATGATGCTCAGATCGAAAGAATCAACTACCGTGACGATGTCCAAAGCAAAAATATAGTTTTGCACGTGACCGACCCAAAGCTTCTTTCTCAAACGGGAGGGATCGTGCAGGGCATGAGCGGAAGTCCGATTGTGCAGAATGGAATGCTGGTGGGCGCCGTAACGCATGTCTTTGTGAATGACCCGGAGCGCGGATACGGTATTTTTGCCGAAAAAATGCTGATGGAAACCCGGTCCGTCAGTGCCCGTGAGAAGCGCCTTGCCTCTTAATCGAACCCTTTCGCCAGTAAATTCCCCTTAAATTAAAAAAATATTTAAACAAACTATTGCCATTTTTACCAATATATGGTATAATACAGATAAAATAAATCAATTAGGGGGATAAAGATGGAAAAGCGCGTTAAACTGTTGATTGCCAACGATACTACAGAGTTTCACAATGACTGCGGTCGGTTTTTTGAAAATTCTGGGCTGGAAGTCAGCTATGCACCCAAAGACGGGATAAAACTTCTGGAGAAAATCCAGAACTCCCACCCGGACGCAGTCCTTTCTGATTTGTTTATGCCTAGACTGGATGGGATCGGCGTTATGAAGGCGATCAAAACCAAAAACCCAGACAATCAGCCTCTTTTCGTTATTGTTTCTAATTTTACCAGCCCGACCCTGGAACGGGAAGTCATGATGTCGGGCGCAGCCTATTTTGCTGTTGCCCCATTTAACGCCGCAGATCTTGCCGAACGTATTTGCCAGCTCTGCTCTATGAACGACATGAAAGTACCGCAGCAGAAACTGGTAAAACAGCAGGTTCCCCAGGAAGCCGAGCAGGAACCTTCCCTGGAAATTCAGGTCACGGAAATTCTTCATCAGATTGGTGTGCCAGCTCACATTAAAGGGTATCATTATTTGCGCGATTCCATCATTATGGCTATAGAAACACCGGATATTATTAACGCCGTGACCAAGCAGCTGTACCCCGGTGTGGCCAAGCGGTATGGAACAACCGCATCCCGTGTGGAACGGGCTATCCGCCATGCCATTGAAGTCGCGTGGGATCGCGGGGATGTGGACATTCTCAATTCCTACTTTGGCTATACCATCCACAATACGCGCGGCAAACCCACAAACAGTGAATTTATCGCCATGATTTCAGACAGGCTTCGTCTCCATATGAAAACAGCGTAAACCGCATGAATACTGGATTTATTGAATTTTCACACCTACGAATATTTTGAAAATGTGCGTGAAAATGGATTTCATTCCGATAAACTTTTTAATGCAAAACCTATAAACTCCTTTGCTTTATTGGGATAATATTTAATTCCTCAGTAGAGTAAAGGAGCGCTTTTTATGGTTCAATTTGATTATGATATTGATGATTTTATGAGCGATTGTCAAGCGAGAAATTTGCGTCCTGAAACGATGCAAAGTTATGAGCAATCTTTGAGAACTTTTGAAAAGTATATGGTAGAGGTTCAGAAGGTAACTGAAGCATCCGCTGTCAAAGAAGGACATATCAAAGAGTACATACAATATTTGAGAACCAGAGGTAAATATACGGTTGTAGCAAATGAACAATCAAGAAAATACAATATTCCTCAAAATAGACCTGATTTAAACAAACCTATTAGTGAAATAACCATTAATAATTATCTCCGTAATATAAAAGTGTTTTTTAATTACCTTACTGAGAATCATTATATAAGGCAAAATCCTTTTATGAAAATTAAAAAGAATCTGACAAACGAACATAAAATAGTTGAATATATTTCAGATGAAGATTTTAAAAATCTAATCCGCTGTTTTGATTTATCCAAATTTCATGAATACAGGGATTGTACTATTATAGAGTTGATAATGGATACAGGTATGAGGGTTGGAGAAACCTTGTTAATTAAGCTATCAGATGTTGATATGGTTAGGCGTTCAATCTATTTACCGCCTGAGAATACAAAGTCCAAAAAGGGAAGGATGGTTTTCTTTAGTGCTGAGATGGATAAAAGCCTGAAAAGCTGGTTGCAATTTAAAGATCGTTACAGGGACAGCGATTATCTTTTCTGTACAAATAATGGGAAGCCAGTACAGGTAAATGTCTTTGAACGAAACTTTAGAATGTACGCTTCACGAATTGGATTAAAAAACGCTCATCCTCATATGTTGCGAAATAACTTTGCGAAACGATTTCTAATGAATGGCGGCGATATCTATACTCTCAGCCGATTGTTAGGCCATAGCAGCGTTACAGTAACTGAGAAAGCATATTTAGACTTGAATGAAGAGGATTTAAGAGTAAATTATGCCCCTTACTCCCCTCTTAAAAATATAATGAAGAAAAAATTTAAATAGAGCATAGTTAATAAGGGTGTTGCCTTACAGGGTAACGCCTTTTTAATTGCGCTCTACAAAATTATATAATACACGTAATGATACGTAAAAATTCTCAATATCTGTTGACAATACGTAATGCTACGTATATACTGTAATAGTAAGTAGAAAGTGAGGGACAAAAGGAATGAAGACAAGCGAACTGCTAAAGCTATTTAGACAACATAATATTACGCTTGTTGAGCATGGTAAAAGGCATGATCTTTATTACAGTCCTATCACCGGCAAAAAGTTTCCAGTACCAAGACATAAAGAAGAAATTAAAGTTGGTACTCTAAACAGTATGCTAAAGGATGCAGGGTTAAAATAGATACCCTGTGTTCCTTATACGATAAATTGTGAATAACTATTATTTACAAAAGGGGTGATTAAAATGGCTAAATATGTATTTCCTGCAATCTTTACACAAGAGGATAAAGGGTATTCAATTGCTTTTCCTGATTTGGAAGGCTGTTATACTGAAGGTGACGATTTACAGGATGGCTGTGATATGGCTCAGGATGCACTTTGCTTAGTACTTTATGATATGGAAGAAAATAAGAAGTCAATTCCAAAGCCTTCTGATCCAAAATTAATCAAAGTAGATTCAAATTCATTTGTGACATTAATTAGCTGTGATACATTGGAATATAGAAAGTTTAATGATAGCAAGGCCGTCAAGAAAACGCTTTCAATTCCTTCGTGGCTAAACAAAATGGCAGAGAGCAATGGAATTAATTTTTCAGCAACATTACAGGGAGCCTTGAAACAACAGCTTCATATTGAGGATAGAATGTAAAACCAAGAGCAGTGATTACTTGAATGGTAGTCACTGCTCTTATTTACAATTTACGGTTTGCTATAGCGGCTTTAGTGTGCGCTAGTGTCAAGAGAAGTTCGCAATTTGAGGACTCCGGGAAACGAATCAAACTGCGTTTAGCAGAAGTGACTGAATTGATTTGGGATTCAAATATGCTCTGGAAACAGACCAGTCTTCGGCGTATTCCATGAGATATGTTGTTACCAGCCGCAGGTAGGAATCTTTGTTTGGGAATATCCCGACGACGTTGGTTCTGCGCCGGATTTCCTTGTTCAGCCGTTCCAGCATATTGGTCGATGAGATTTTACGGGCATCCAGCTCGGGGAATGCATAGAAAGCCAGTGAATCTTCCAATCCATCTTTCAGAAGTTCGATTGCCTTGGGAAACCGTTTCCCGTATTGCTCCGACAACTGTTCTGCGCGCTGTTGGGCTAATCGGACGGAAGGTGCCAGCCAGATTTCTTTCAGTATGTGGCCCTGTTCGTTGACTCCGCAGACTGCCATCACCGCCATGCTGACGACACGCCCGTCCATACGGACTTTTTCATACAGGGC
>ENA-UOOR01001764-UOOR01001764.1-fermentation-metagenome-genome-assembly--contig:-NODE-1764-length-24270-cov-4.710882_pt1 | contig 24270 bp, 27 predicted proteins | sample MGYA00245780_ERZ724029 | MGnify/ENA primary metagenome ERZ724029 (study PRJEB28704, sample SAMN03018315) | fermentation metagenome | biome: anthropogenic terrestrial biome; feature: soil; material... | reverse complement strand
AATAGTCCTGCATGACCTCTTTATCATTGACAAGGGTTTCAAATTCATAATCAGGCGTGGCGAATACCGGCTTTACCTTTTCTCTTTCAACTGGGCTTAATATTCTGTGAATGATGGCTGCTGCCTGTGCCCTTATGCTTTCACCGTCAGGGTTAAAGGTTCCGTCAGCAGTGCCGTTTATGAGACCTTGTTCCACGCATTTTAAGACCATGGGATGAAGGTCCGGATCTAATTCTTTATAATCCATAACCATGCCCTTGTAGGCTTCCAAATAGTCAGGGTAGGTAACATCAGGGTTTAGAAGCTCAAAGGTCCTGATGGTATAGATGGCCATATCGCTTCGCTTCAAATTGCCCTTACTATTAAAGGTCTCTCCATCTTTTAGAATGCCCAGCTTCCTTGCGGGTTCCTCCGATGTTAGAGGATCCTGATTCTCATAGCCCAACATCCGGCAGAGAATGGCTACATACTGGCCTTCTGTGATAGGGTCGTTAATACCGAAGGTCTTGCCGTAACCGTTTATGTAACCAAGGCTCGAAACATAATCAATACTGTTTTTGGCCCAATAACCGTTTTTGACATCTTCAAAGATCTTTGCTCCACCTATGGCTGCTGCATGGACAGAAATTAATCCAATTGCTGTGATCAGCAATAAAATAGTAATCATAATTTTTTGAAGGTTCTGGCGTTTAAACATATCAATCTCTCCTCTTTATGTTGAGTGATGATTTGTATTAAAATGTCATTCCCTATTTAATTATATTAAATTTTATTATATCTATCAAATTTAAATTCTTTATCTAAATTCAAGGATCTCTTGCTTGTTTTTTCTATTTTTTTGATGTCTGCAAGGTCTGCCTAGCAGCACATAAGCGCTTAGAAATAACAAAAAGCCCTTGCAACTAACTTGTTACAAAGGACTATTATTTATTTTTATTAATTTTATATATCAGTGTTAGTGAAATAATCTATGAAAAAATAGACTACTTATCGAAAATTACATATAACGGGTACGGTGCTAATATATTTAATATTATATTTTACTTTATTTCCGGATTGATTCTTGGGTTAGATTATGCTTCGGCAGGAGGAAAGTCTCCTCTGCCCGCAACAATCTTGTATCCGATTTAATAGATACAGCCGACGTAAGCTATCCGAATTTAATCGGTCAAATTGTGTGCATCATACGGTACAGAGGGAAAGCGATGCGTGGATCCTACTGTGGCTAAAGTATAGAATAGATGACAGATACCAGTTCAAATTACGAATTGTAGAAAAAAGCTTGACAAGAAGCCCTTTAGCCGTTAGAATAGTCATTGTCCGGTTTTCGGACACTAACTGTGGCCCCTTGGTCAAGTGGTTAAGACATCGCCCTCTCACGGCGGGTTCAGGGGTTCGAATCCCCTAGGGGTCACCAATTTAATAAAAACGCTGGAGTAGCTCAGCTGGTAGAGCAGCTGATTTGTAATCAGCAGGTCGTGGGTTCAAGTCCGTCCTCCAGCTCCAAAATAAAACCTTGATAGTTAAATACTTTCAAGGTTTTTATATTTTAAGACGCGTATTTATACAAACCGTGACTGGGAAACTATGGTCGACATTGAGAAGAGAGAGTGGTATGCTCATGAATATGCCTCATTTGTTGACAATTCAGGATTTACCAAAACTAGTACTCTTGATCGTACTCCCACAAATGGGTATGACTCAATAAATGAAGAGTATCGTTTACACTATTCAGATGATAATTGGATATACAACAAAGCGTTAGAAATATACACATTTGATTTACAGACATATTGTGATGCGTGGACACATTCTTGGCCAATTAACCCATAATACAATGTGAAAGCACTAAAACATATACATTATTCGGCAACTATAATTTGGGCATAGAACAATCTTTATCCAATTAGTGTAGCTTATAATATAGTTGGGTAATTATAATACCGGATATACCATTATGCTTCTGTATAAAAGTATGATGATTTTCATTTAATAAAGAAAGGTCTTCAATGAAAAAAAAGTATTTAAGATTAGCAATAATAATTATATTAAGTATAGCGATATTATTTTTTCTACTGAGAATTATAAATAAACAAATGTTATCTCAAGGTCAACCAGCAGAAGGTTTTGATTTTATTATACCTAGTGATGCTGATTTTATCGAAAGTGACGAAAGCAATCTATTCAAATATGATATTGAAGTGATTGTCAATGGTATTAAAGGCAAAACTGATCAATACACCTCACTACAGGTGGAAGTTAAGATAGAGCCAAAAAATGGGCAGCTTTTTAAAAAAGTATATGCAAGCATATTTCTACCAAAACCATATATAGATTTAATGGAAGTAAAAGCATTCACCGAATTCGGGCTAGCGGTAGATGATGCGGTTGATATTTCTGCTAATGAGTCAAATGCTTCAAAGGGCTTAATTATACAAAGAGCTACATGGATTGATAATGATTATCCGGATAATATTGAGGAGATTCTTAAACAGGATATAAAAATAAAGACATGCTGGAAAGAGGGGGTTGAATACTCTATATTTAACGGGAAAAATATAACTATTAAATATGATTAACCCCCAGGGCAATGCGGTTTGAAAAAATCATGCTAGTAAAAGCATTCATCCCAATATCTTTGAACAATTTGACCGCAGTCTGGCTTCTGATGCTTTAGAAAGTATTAAAACTTACTACCTCTTCCAGGCTCTTCTTCCTTCTTACCGGCTGCTCATCCGGATAGCCCAGAGTGACAATGGTAATCAGTTCATGAGAAGGCGGGCAGTTGAGTATCTGTTCGGTTTCAGCGCAATGGTCCCGCTTTAATGAGCCAATCCAGCATGTGCCTATTCCATAATGCCAGGCTGAAAGGATGATGTTTTGTGTTGCCGCACAGGCATCTTCAATATAGCAGGCGGCATCCTTTTCGCTGAAAACGGCAATCGCCGCATAGGCATCCTTAATAAACTTGCCATATCGTGTTATTTCACTGAGTCTTTCCTTCATGGCCTGATCCGTGATCACCACAAAATGCCAAGGTTGTTTATTATGCCCCGAGGGGGCAAGCCTGGCGCAGTCCAGAATATCCAGAAGAATATCTTTAGGGATCTCCTGTTTTGTGAATTTCCTGATACTTCTTCTTGTTTTCATGACCTCAATAACATTCAATCTTTATGCCTCCTTGTTTTACTTTTGGCCCCGATTTTAGAAGCCCGTTTTGAACCGCTTGTTCTTCTGCCCGGTTTACTTTTCTCGGCCGTCTTCTTGCTGGAGCTCCTCTTTGGCTTTGCGCCGATATGCACGAGTATTTCAGCCTTTTCGGCCTTTTTTCTTCTTTCTGCTTTGGTCTTTACTGCTCCCGGGCTGTCTGTCTGGGAATCTTCCCCCTCAGCCTCATCATCAATGAGGATAAAATCGATCTGCCTCGCCTCAGGGCTTGCTTTCACCAATTGAACCTTGACATGATCGCCAATGCGGTATATCTTTTTTGTCCTCTCTCCGACCAGGCATAGGGCCCGCTCATTATAATTATAGTAATCGTCGTCCATGGCGCTTAGCCGTACCATGCCCTCAATGGTATTATCAAGCTCTACATACATGCCAAAGGCCGTTATATTGGAAATGGCACCGTCAAAATGCTCCCCAACCTTATCCGCCATATATTCGGTCTTTTTAAGGTCAACGCAGTCTCTCTCTGCATCCTGTGCAGCTCTCTCACTGTCTGAATTGATGCGCGTAATATAGGGCAATAGGCTTTTATAGTGCTCAATCCTGTTTTCATCCAGCCTGCCGTTTATTTGCTCCTTCATAATACGATGGATGATGAGGTCCGGATAGCGCCTGATGGGTGATGTGAAATGGGAGTAATATTCAGCAGCAAGCCCGAAGTGCCAGTTGTGGATGTCGCTGTACCGGGCCTTTTGAAGAGATCTCAGCATAATCATATTAATGGCCTTCTCTTCCGGCTTTCCTTTAATCTGATTGATAATATCCTGAAGAGCTTTGGGATGCACATCATGATACCCTTTCAGCTTATAGCCAAAGGTACCTAAAATCATATTGAGATTTTCCATTTTCTCCGGATCGGGATCTTCATGGATCCTATAAACAAAGGGCACGCCAATCCAATAAAAATGTTCCGACACAACTTCATTGCAAAGAAGCATGAACTCCTCAATAATATGGTTGGCGATGGTCATTTTATAGCGCTTAATCTCTACAGGCTTCCCATTTTCATCCACAATAACCTTGGACTCATCAAAATCAAAATCCACTGCACCCCGCCGAATCCTTTTCTGTTTCAGGATCCTGGCCAACTTTTTCATGTTTATAAAATCTTCCACATGGTTTTTATACCGTTCTTTCAGCTCTTCATCATTTTCTTCCAGAATTTTATAAACATTGGTGTATGTCATGCGCTCATCAATTTTAATGACGCTCTCAAATATTTCGTGATTGACCACATGGCCAATTTCATCTACCTCCATCATAACGCTGAAAGCCAGGCGGTCTGCCTGCGGATTTAAGCTGCAGATATTGTTGGACAGCTCCTTTGGCAGCATCGGAATGACCCTGTCCGGGAAATACACGCTGGTGCCCCGCAGCACGGCCTCCTTATCAAGGGCCGAGCCTTCTTTCACGTAATTCGTGACATCGGCGATATGGACACCCAGCCGATAATTTCCATTGGGAAGAAGCTCAATGGAAACGGCATCGTCAAGATCCTTTGCGTCCTCCCCGTCAATAGTGACCATCTGCAGATCCCTTAAATCTCTCCTTCCGCGCCAATCCTCTTCTGTAACCGCCTTTGGCGCGGCTTCAGCCTCCTTTAAAACATCAGCCGGAAACTCATAGTGAATGCCATAGGCCCGGATAATGGACATGACATCTACCCCTGCGTCCCCATCGTTGCCCAGGATCTCAATAATACGTCCTTCGGCATTTCTGCCTTTTTCCGGCCATTTGGTGATTTCAACAACAACCTTTTGGCCCTCCTTGGCACCACTGATGTAGTCCTGGGGGATAAAAATATCACCCGAAAGCCGAATATGGTCAGGAGTCACAAAACCAAAATGGTCACTCCGGTCAAACTTGCCGACAATGGTCTTATTCACATGCTCAATAATTTGAATGATTTCTCCCTCGCGGCGCCTGTCGCCTGAAGGGTGATGACTGAGCCTTGAAATGACCCGATCACCGTTCATAGCCCCGTTGATGGCATTGGCCGGTATAAATACATCCTCATCGCCTACATCCGGGATAACGAAGCCAAAGCCCCGGGCATGCCCCTGAAATTTTCCTACAATGAGCCCCATCCGTTCAGGTACACCATAGCGCTCCTTCCGGGTTTTAATAATAAGGCCTTCCTCTGCCATAAGGTTTAGTAAATTTTGCAGATCAGGCAAATCCTGACCTGGCACATCCAGCGCAAAGGATAGTTCGGAGAATTTAAGAGGCTTATAGGTTTGTTCCCTCATAAAGGAAAGAATTCGATTTTTTCTCTCTTCCATTTCTATTTCTACATTTATCATAGACGTTGTCCCTCTTTCAAAGTAAACTTATGTACCGGTTCTTAATCGGTGCTCAGCGCTTTTATTGCCTCACAAAAAATCTTAGATCATTCCCTTCTGCCGTGCCGGTCCGAATTCCACTATCTGACAATAAAATCTATTCTATTATATCAGAACAACAGGCTGTCGAAAACAAGCATCTAAAGCAGGCAGCAGGTTTTTGATTGAAAATCGGATCCCTTCACTATAAAAAGCGGTTCTTACGCAAGGTAAATTACCGCTCCATACTAGAATTCTCTGAAGGCAATCTGATTATGCAAAAGAGGAATCTCGCTCTGCAGGCGCATGCTTAAGGCAGAATAAAAAACGATATTTTTTAAAACATTGTAATCGGCCGCTATATTGGTTAAAATACATTTTGTGAGTTTAACTCATGCCAGTTCGCAATATCCTGGCAAGGCTCCCGCCTTAAAAAAACTACGCAGTGTCCGGTGACTCGATAAACAACCGGTATTTTGCCTTGAGCAAAATAAAAGGAGAATCATGAAATTTACTACAAAAAAAATGGTCACAGCAGCGCTGATCGCTGCTTTATACACAATTCTCACGCCACCCCTTCCCTTTTCTTTCGGCCCCGTTCAATTCAGATTAGCTGAAGCCCTTACCGTCCTCCCCGCTATTCTGCCGGCCTCCATACCCGGTCTTTTTGTGGGCTGTTTGCTGGCCAATATTTTAGGAGGGTTTGGGCCCATTGATATCATTTTTGGAAGTCTGGCAACACTTTTAGCGGCCATATCAACTTATTTATTGAGAAAAGAAAGATGGCTTTATCCCCTGCCTCCGGTTCTATTCAACGGGCTTATCGTCGGCTCTTATGTATACCTCCTCTACGATAAGACATATCCCCTTGTGCTTACCATGTTATTTATAGGCATATCCGAATTCGTATTGTCCTATGGTTTGGGGCTTCCCCTCATATCTTTGCTGAAAAGAAATGCCGCCATTAGAAAGAATCTTGGCATTGACGAATAAGGATCTTTTATTTTTGGAATTTCATGGTATAATTATTTAGTTGTAAACATTTTTACTGCAAGGAGAAAACCTCATGAGACCGGTTAGTTTAGACCAAATCAGCGGCAATGAAGTACTGGCACAAGCTCTCTATGATCTTGACGGCAGAAAGCTTTTAAATGCAGGAGTATCACTAAGGCCAGCTATTGTTGAAAAGCTTTACGAAAAAGGCATATCTGTTATTTACATAAATGATAAATTATCGGAAGGTATTCAGGTTAACGGGCTCTTGTGTGAAGAGACCAAAACCAGAGCCAAATGCATCGTAAGAGAGGAAATGCAAAGGCTTTCCCAAGCGAAAGAATTAAATTATTCCAATGTCAGCGGTGTGGTGGATTCTATTCTGGATGAAATTTTGTCCAGGAGAATTGATATTATGAATGTTAAAGATATTCGGATGCAGGATGAGCAGATCTTTGCACATTCGGTAAACGTATGTGTTATGGCAATCGCTCTGGCCACAAAGCTTTCCCTTCCTATCATGAAGATCAAAAACATCGCCATGGGTGCATTAATGCACGATTTGGGCAAAGCCTTTATTGCACCTTCCATATTAAATAAATCCGATCTCACCAAGGAAGAAATGATAGAACTCAAAAAGCATCCTGTCATCGGATACAACATGGTCAAGGAGGATAATGAGACCACCGCCATCACTAAGATTGCCATTCTAATGCATCACGAGCATTTTAACGGTAGTGGATATCCCATGGGACTGGCCGGCGATAAGATTCATTATTCCGCACGCATATTGACCATCTGCAATGAATTTGACGCTGCCATTAATGACCCTAAAAACTCAAACTTTCTGCAGACCACCGATGCCGTTGAATACTTGATTGGAGCTTCAGGTCATATTTTTGATAAAGCAATGGTCGATGAGTTTATTAAAATAGTGCCTGTCTATTCAGAGGGTAGCATTGTTCTTTTAAGCGACGGAACCATGGCCATTGTGGTCCATAATAATCCCATCAACCTGACCAGGCCGGTCGTTCGTGTTTTTTATAGCACGAAAAAAAAGTCCCGGTACAAAAATCCCTATATTATAGATTTACAGGATGAGCTTTCCATAAAAATCCTTCGCGAGGTCAAACCAAATTTGAAGGATATATTACGGTGAAAATGGGGGCGCATAGCAATGAAGCCTCATCGGCCAAAAACAGAGCCCTGATAAAAACCAGGGCTCACATTTATTTCAATTTTTTTTAATAATCCATTCCTGCCTGAAGCACTATCATCTCCTCAGGAATCATGTAATGCTTCTTTTTAGACAGAACACTGTATAAAGCCTTTTCAAAACCGTCTACCTGAATGCAGCCGGTCTCCTTGATGAGCTTTCCGATCAAATAGATATTGGAATAAGTCTTATTGCCAAACTCATTCGCCAGCTGGGTGGCCGGAATCTCAAACACGCGGATATCCGTCCTCTTCGGCTTTGCATGGACCATTGAATTGTCGATAATTAAAATGCCGCCGGGCTTCAGCCAGCTCTCAAACTTCTCAAGGGAAGGATTATTCATCACGATTAATGCTGAGCAAGAATTCAAAACAGGTGACGCAATTGCCTGCTCAGATATTACAACCATGCAGTTTGCTGTTCCGCCGCGCATTTCCGGTCCATAGGAAGGCAAAAACGATACCTCCATATCCTCCAGCATCCCGGCGTGAGCCAGCAGTTTTCCGGCTGAAAGAATTCCTTGGCCGCCGAAACCTGCAATAATAATTTCATGAAGAACCATATGCTAAACCTCCAAGTCTGCACCGACAAAAACGCCGAGCGGATAATGCGGAATCATTTCGTTCTCAACTCGCTTCAGAGCTTCAACCGGATCCAGCCCCCAGTTGGTGGGACAGGTTGAAAGGACCTCAATCAGCGAAAAGCCCTTATTGGCCAATTGAACCTTAAATGCTTTTTTTACTGCGTCTTTGGCCTTTCTGATATGCTTTACATCATGCAGAGAAACTCTTTCAATATAGGCGGGACCTTCCAATGTGGCGAGCATTTCCGATACCCTTATGGGGTAGCCGTTGGCCTTGGCATCCCTGCCAAAGGGGGTTGTGGTCGTCACCTGGCCCAATAAGGTAGTAGGCGCCATTTGGCCCGAGGTCATGCCATAGATTGTGTTATTGATAAAAATTACAGTAATATTCTCTCCTCTTGCAGCAGCGTGGACAATCTCCGCTGTTCCGATCGCCGCCAGGTCACCGTCGCCCTGATAGGTGAATATGGCATGATCGGGCAGACTTCGCTTAAGGCCGGTGGCCACAGCCGGTGCGCGCCCGTGAGCTGCCTGAACCATATCACAGTTAAAATACAAATAATTATTATATGCACATCCTACCGGTGAAACGCCGACGGTCTTGCCCTCAATTCCCAGCTCATCTATAGCTTCGGCTACAAGCCTATGGGCTATCCCATGTGTACAACCCGGACAATAATGCATGGGGACATCGCATAATGCATGCGGTGCTTTAAAAACAACTGCCATTTACAGCTCTCCTCTCTAATATTTCCGTCGCCGGACTTAGCTGTGTTTTTCCTTAATTTCCTTGACTTTTGCCATAATATTATTCACGGTCGGAATCATACCGCCCATTCTGCCGGTAAAGTACACCGGCTTTCTTCCGTTAACGGTAAGCCTTACGTCCTCAACCATCTGTCCTGCGCTCATCTCAACCGTTAAAAAGGCTTTGGGAATATTCATGACCTTCTCAAATCCTTCTTCCGGGAACGGAAACAGTGTAATAGGCCTGACGAGTCCAAGCTTGATACCCTGTTCTGCGGCTTCATTGATAACACCCTTGCATATACGGGCCACAGAACCGTAAGCAACCAGGATGATCTCTGCGTCTTCACAGTTATACAGCTCATAGCGCTGCTCTTCTTCAGCGATGAGCTTATACTTGCTCTGAAAGCCTACATTCCATTGTTCAAGCACAGCGGGGTCCAAATGTATAGAGGTAATGGTATTGTGTTCTCTCTTATTCTCGTGACCGCATGCGGCCCAGGATTTATCACCGTTGTCGATTTTCTCCTCATCGCGGAAGTTCACCACTTCCATCATCTGGCCCAGAACGCCGTCGCCCAGGATCATGGTCATGACACGATACTTATCGGAGATATTGAATGCTTCTACAGTGAGCTCATATAGCTCCTGTACGCTTGCGGGAGCCAGAACCACCATATGATAGTCACCATGCCCGCCGCCCTTTGTAGCCTGGAAATAATCGCTCTGGGATGGCTGAATACCGCCAAGCCCAGGGCCGCCTCTCATAATATTGACGATAACAGCAGGAAGCTGTGCTCCAGCTATGTAGGAGATACCTTCCTGCTTCAGGCTGATTCCGGGGCTGGATGAGGAGGTCAAAACCCGCTTTCCTGCACTCGCTGCACCATATACCATATTGATTGCAGCCACTTCACTCTCTGCCTGGAGGAATACACCACCTGCTGCCGGCATTTTTTTTGCCATATAATGTGCAATTTCAGTCTGAGGCGTTATGGGATAACCAAAATAGTAGCGACATCCCGCGCGTATAGCTGCTTCTGCAATGACTTCATTGCCTTTCATCAAAAGCTTCTGTCCCATTAGGGTTCCTCCTTCTTATTTCTCAACGGATATCACGCAATCCGGGCATATAGTAGCACAGAAAGCACAACCGATACATTTATCCATTTCGGTCACCTCGGCCGGATAGTAGCCTTTCGCATTAAGTTTTTCGGGATTTTCATGAATGATTTTCTTAGGGCAAACCCGGATGCATAGGCCGCAGCCCTTGCAGCGCTCTTCCCTGAAAGTCACTTTTGCCATATTTGCTGCTCCTTCTTTAACAAAAAATTCTTGCTATTTGAAGTCTGATTTTATGAACTTCTATGAAAGTAAAGAAACCATCACTTTCATATGATACAATATCGTATGCTTCCAAATCTTGCAGATCAGCGAAATTTTAAACATTTTAAAAATCAATTCAACGAATAAATGCAACTGACAAAATATTAAAATGCAAAAAACAGCAGATTTGAAAATGCTTTTTAACTAGTTTAAAACTTATTGAATAACTTGTCAACAAAATGACGGTTTTCCTGCTTCAATTCGCGCTGCTCCGCTTCTGCACTGAAACATCAATCATGGGTGCCTGTAGCCTGTAGAGTGAAATTAAAATGTGCCAGGGCGAATTTAAAGTACGCCCTCAAAACGGCAGCAAAATACTCTTGCTTAAGGTAAAAACCGGGTGGTCCAGCTTCCCCTCCAATTGGCTTTCCAGCCCTTCCATAATGCAGGTTGCAGCCAATGGGATACCGGTTTTTACAGCGACCTCTTTTGCCAGCTCCAAGCCATAGAATACATCTTCCGGGGTGGTTTCCCTAAGATAATGGGTATTATTGATCAGCTTGGTCACTTTTTTCCGTGAAGCCTCTTCAATTTCTCTGATATACTTGATTGTTTCTTCGGCATTCTGAGTCATAGGCCTTGCCCGGTTAATGACAAAATACATATCATACCCGTCTTCGGGTATATCGGCATGGAATCGGCCCAGAACCCTGGCCCCCTCCTCATCTCCGCCCACATCCAAAATCACATGGCGTTTTTCGTTTCTTAAAGCGGCGGAGACTTCGGGCCCCACTACCGGCACATCCACATTGGTATTGGCATATGCGGGTGCAATGGTCCGGATCCCTTTTGATTCAAGCAGTTCTTTCGCATCCAGGCTTCTAAAGAAGGGATTCACAATATCCATATCAGCCATCAGGACATCTTCCTGCTCTTTTCTGATAGACATGGCAGCATTGACCGATATTTCCGATTTGCCGCTGCCATAATGGCCGGTAAAAATATTAATTCTTTTACTAAAATGCAGCTTTTCCATATCTTCATCCTTTGATCTCGTATTTTTTTCTGCCTTCTTTATAGAAATCCTGGCCCTTTGCATCGATAATGACCACACAGGGCATATTTTCCACCTCAAGCTGCCGAATGGCTTCCGTACCCAGATCCTCAAACGCAATAACCTTTTGTTTCTTGATACAGGACGAAATCAGCGCGCCGGCCCCGCCAATTGCGCCAAAATAGACTGATCCGTATTCTTTAATAGCCGCCACTACTTCATCACTGCGCAGCCCCTTGCCGATCATACCCTTTAATCCCATTGCAATCAGCTTCGGCGCATAGGCATCCATTCTGCCGCTGGTAGTGGGCCCTGCAGAACCGATGACTTTTCCCTCGGGGGCGGGACAGGGACCGACATAATAGATGATTTGGCCTTCTACATCAAAAGGAAGGGGTTTTCCACTTTCAATGAGCTCTATCATTCGCTTATGAGCGGCATCCCTTCCTGTATAGACAGTTCCTGTAATAAGGACCTGATCTCCGGCTTTTAAATCCTGAATCATTTTATCGGCTAACGGTGTTGTAATATTCTTTGCCATTATTTTGCCTCTATTCCTTCTGCTTTAGAATATTGAATGCTCGCTTCTCTGGTATATTTGCCGTCTTGGCCATAAATCAACAGGTCGGGCATAATGTGAAGCCCGCCGGGATTTCCGTTCTTCATGGCTTTAATCAGGAAAAGGGAGGGAGAATCGCCTGCACGGGGGCAGACCAGCCGCAGAACTTTAGGCTCCAGCCTGACCTTTCTCATGCCTTCCAAAACATCGGTCAGCCTGTCGGGACGATGAACCATATAAAATTCTCCCTGGGGCTTCAGCATGAAAGCCCCGTTGACCAACACATCTTCCAGGGTGCACTGTATTTCGTGACGTGCAATGGCCTTGGTTCCTGCGGGGTTTATATGCCCGCTTCCCATTCGTGTGTAGGGCGGGTTGGTCACTACCTGATCATAGGTGCCTGCATCCAAAAGCTTGGGCACTTCTCTGAGATCCCCCTCCAGGATTTCAACCCTGTGGGATAAGCCATTGCCTTCAACACTTCGTTTGGCCATCTCCGCAATGGCAGGCTGGATTTCAAGCCCTGTAATCCATTTGGCCTCGGTTTTTGCTGCCAGCAATATGGGAATAATACCTGTGCCCGTACCAAGATCCAATATTCTCTGATTCTTTTTTGATGTAACAAAGCCGGACAAAAGCACTGCATCCATTCCAAAACGGAAGGAGTCCTTTTTTTGAAGGAGATACAGCCCTTTTAACTGCAAATCTTCCAGTGTTTCATCAGGCAGCGCCACAAGTGTCATAAATTTTCTCCTACTATGAAAAAAGGAGCAAAGCCCATGGCTTGCCCCTTGATTCTGCTTTCAAATTACTTAGGTTGCGGTGCTTCGACAGGACAAACATTTGCACAGGAACCGCAATCAATACAAGCATCCCCATCGATAATATACTTGCTGTCGCCAGCGGAAATCGCATTTACAGGGCACTCTGCCTCGCATGCACCACAACTGATGCAATCATCACTGATTGAATATGCCATGGTTTACACCTCCAATACGTGAAATAAACTAAATTAATAAATAACTAAAAATTATCCTATACTATATAATTTGCAATGTCAATGAAATTCCGGCAAGTTTATATGCATATAATTCCGTACATTTATTGCATTGCTTTATAGGGCTTCATCCTGCTTAATCCTCAAGCTCCTTTAGCTCGGCCAGGACCTTTTCGTCTATATCGGCGCGATCCGATCTTCTATCCGCATCCTTCACCACGCGGACTTCCTCAACAGCATACTCGTTAATATCGGTTCCCTGCTCACTGTCAAGCTTAACCTTGACTTTTTGTCTCAGCAAATTCACCTGTACGATTGTCCCCTGACCGTCTGGCGTCTGGACGACCGCATCCACCTTGGGCGTCTTCTTAAGAAGGTACTCATAGGTATCTTGCTCATATTTCAGACAGCACATCAGCCTTCCGCATGTACCTGAAATTTTAGTAGGGTTTAAGGAAAGATTCTGTTCCTTTGCCATTTTTATAGAAACCGGATGGAACTCCGCAAGATGTGTACTGCAGCATAAAGGGCGGCCGCAAGCGCCTATGGCCCCCATCATTTTCGCCTCATCGCGCACGCCGATCTGACGCAGCTCAATGCGCGTACGGAAAACAGACGCCAGATCCTTCACCAGTTCTCTGAAGTCAACCCGCCCGTCAGCCGTAAAATAGAAAAGGATTTTATTATTGTCAAAAGTATATTCCACATCAATAAGCTTCATTTCCAGCCCATGCTTTTTGATCTTCTCCAGGCAAATAGCAAAGGCATCTTTTTCTTTTGTATGATTTTCCTGCACATGCTTTAAATCCTCTTCATCCGCCTTACGGATGACATTTTTCAAAGGGGCAACCACATCCTCGTCTTTTACCTCATGGTTGGCGACCACAACTTCACCGCATTCAATGCCCCTTGCAGTCTCCACAATGACCATGTCGCCTTTTTCAAAGATAAATTCACAAGGATCAAAATAATATATTTTACCCGCAGTCCTAAAACGGACGCCTACAACATTTACCATTTATTATCCTCCAAAGTACCTGCCAACTTTAAATTTCCAGCGTCACCATATCGACGGCGAGCTGGTAATTCATATTTCGTTTCAGGCTGCTCCTGATCTCCTGTATTTTTGAAATCTTCTCTGTTAATTCTATAGGTTTATGGGATTTAGCATACTCTATTATATTATTCTTTTTATCCGAATTAATCAACCCGTCTTCCACATTGCAGAGCACCAACAGCGCATCCCGGTATATGGATTCCAATATATTCATACATTCCGGAAATAATTCCTTTTTCCTGGAAAGGTATTGATTCAGCTTTAAATTTGAAAAACCGTCATCATGGAAGACAAATTCCATGACTGCTTTACGGTTTTCTTCAAATTCCGTATCGCCCAGGAGCCTCAGCAGATTTCCGGGCACCCCCTGGCTCCAGTGGACAAGATATTCCTTTCCCGTCAGGTCTTTTCCGTTCGCTCTCCCAATTTTTGCAAGCTCCTCTATGGAATAGGGCTCAAGTCTGGTATGAACGATGCGGGAGCGCACTGTAACCAGCAGAGATTCAAAATTGGAAACGGTCAGCAGGATGACCGCATAGGGCGGAGGTTCCTCCAATGTCTTTAAAAAGCAGTTCTGGGCGTCGGGCGTCATGCGCTCCGCCCCTTCAATAATATATACCTTGCGTCCCGATGCCGGACGGATGCCGATATCATCAATCAGTTCCCGGATCTGTCTTATTAGAATATTCTGTGTTTCACTCCTGATCACCTGAACCTGGGGATTGATTCCCGCTTCAAAGCTCTTGCAGGCTCTGCAGCGCCGGCAGGGAGCTTCTTTTCCGGTGTCCGCGCAGACCATCATTTCCGCCAGGTAATGGGCAAGAGTCCTTTTTCCCATGCCGGCAGGACCGGTAAGGGCATAGGCATGACTTAAAGCATTCTGTGCCATATTACATCTAAAATTTTCAATAATAGATTGTTGGCCGATAAAATCCATTCAATACCCCCTTACTCATAATATCAAATCCAGAATAAGGCCGCGGATATCCTCAATACGGCCCAGTATTACCAGATTATCACGCTCAGCGCTTAAAACCTGCTTGGTCAGCTCCTCCAGTTTTTCGTTAATGGTTTTTACCGTTGCAAAAACACGATGCCTGCCCCTTCTGTCTAAAAAGCTGTCCTTCGAAAAGCTGGAGGAACTCCTTATGGCATTATCCAGAAATTCGCTGATCAGGCGTTTGTAGGCTTTCAGATCGGAAATATCAATATGCTCGGAAAGCCGCTTCCCCGCCGTCTCAATTTCCTGGGCCATTTTTTTGAGCTCTTCCTCCTGATTCTCTGAAAAATGCCTGTCTAATTGCGTACTGAACTGAGGGCTGCTTTTCCCCTTCACTCTTCCCGTATCCTGTTCAGTACGGCTGCTAATTCTCGGAGGCTTTCTTCCCGAGTTCCCATCAACCTTTAATGCCATAATTCCTCCAACCTGCACCTCACATTATGGATTTCTCCACTGCAAAATAGATATCGTCATTGATGTCTTCAATGGTTCTTATCGCACCGTCCCTGACGCAGAAGATCCTGTTCCATTGATAGGCTTCGGCTATGCTGCAGGCATTTTTGTACGAATTGATCAAATATCCTTCGCTTTTTTCGTGAATATCCTTCTCGCTTTTACCGGTAAACTTATTTTTGCGGTCTTTCATCAGGTCTTGTCCATACTCGGGAGGCATATCGAGAAAAATTACACAGTCCGGCACCGGTATACCCAGCTTAACAAATTCCAGGTCCCAGAGCCAGCCTAAAAATTCTTTTTTCGCTTCCGCGCTCTGAATTTTTGAGGCCTGGTGGATCATGTTGGACATGGTATACCTGTCTGAAATAATTATACCGCCGTCTTCGTAAAATTCCTGCCAGCAGGTTTTATAGGATGCGTACCGGTCCACAGCAAAAAAAGTTGAGGCAGCGTAAGCGTTCACCTCTTCGGGCTTTTTGCCAAATTCGCCGTTTAAGTACATTTTAACCAATGCAGACGAATTGCTCGCATAGTTGGGAAACTGAATTTTTCTGACATTATAGTTTTCCAATAACAGCCGCTGGTATAATTTTTCGGCATGAGTAGCCTTTCCGCTGGAGTCAACCCCTTCTATAATAATGAGTTTGCCTTTCAAACTCTCTCCTCCTCTTATATCTTGTTCATCGCACCTGTATCGACAATTTGTATTTTACCCCCATCCACGCCGTGAACAGGACAGTTTTGGCTTAAAAGAAGACAGATATATTGAATAATATCCGCTGTTATCCTCTCACCCGGGTTTACAAGCGGTATTCCCGGCGGGTAAGGAATCAGAGAATCCGCAGCGATAGCCCCTTCCGATTTCTGGACCGGCAGCTGGCGCTTTTCGGAAAACAAGGCCTCGCTTAGAGATATCACCCTCTCGGGAATGTCTACAGGCCACAGTATAGGCTCGCGGCCTTTTTGACAGCCGCCGTAATCCCTTGACATCTCCTGAAGAGCAGTCAAAAGCCGGTCAAAGTCATGATCTATATGGAAGGGTGTCGCAATAAGCACTACATGTCTTAAATCAGCCATTTCAGCAACAATGCCGTATTTCCCCCGTAGGAGTTCCTCGGCCTGAAAGCCGCTGAGAGAGGTCTTCGCAAAGTCAAGAACAATCCGTGAAAAGTCCGCCTCTACCTCTTTTCCGGGCGTCGTCACCCGCTCAAGACAGGTGGTTTTGACAAGCTTCGCATCAAAGGACCGTATATTCTCCCACAGCCCATCGTAAAGGCTCCCGCCATTCCTTTCCATCAGCTCACGGGCCTGGTCTATGGAAGCCATCAATAAATAGGAGGGACTCGTGGTTTGAAGCATGGATGCCGTCAATTCAACTCTTCTTCGGTCTACATAGTCTTTTTTCCCATGAAGAATTGCCGTTTGTGTGAAAGCCGGCAGAGTTTTATGAAGGCTTTGCACGCAGAGATGGGCTCCCAGCTCCATAGCCGTATCCGGAAAATTATGGTGGAACTTGAAATGGGCGCCGTGGGCTTCGTCGACCAGAAGCGGAATTTGATACCGCCGGGCCAGCCCGGCAAGCTTGGCCAAGGGCTGGGCCATGCCATAATAATTAGGCCTTGTGACCAGGATCCCCTGTGCATCCGGATGAGCCTTCAAGGCCTCCTCCACATCTTCAGCCGTTATTCCAACAGGAATTTGATGCTCCCGGTCCACTTTCGGCGCTACAAATATCGGTTCTCCATGGGCCAGAGCCAGCGCATTTAATGCCGAGATATGGCAATCCCGTCCTATAATCAGCTTTCCGCCGGGGTTTACCGCATACCGGATCATGGTATGTATGCCCGCAGTGGAGCCATTGACCAGGAAAAGGGAAAAATCCGCACCAAAGCAATTGGCGGCCAGCTCCTGAGCCTCACGAATCACGCCAAGAGGAGCATGCAGGCAGTCGGCGCCGGGGATCTCAGTAATATCCAGGCTCCCCGCCTCTTTGAATGGTTCGCTGAGGCCCCTGCCCAGTATATGGCCCGGCATGTGAAAAGCAAGGGGCCTGCTTTCCCTGTATTTTATAAGCATCTCATAAATAGGTGCCGGCATGATTATTTAATAGCTCCAAATTTATTGAAGGGGAGCAGGCGGAATACGGCTCTGCCTTCCACCCAGGAGCTGTCGATGACGCCGAAGCCCCGGCTGTCCATGCTTTCGCCCCGGTTATCACCCATCACAAAAAGCTTTCCTTCCGGAACCGTCATTTTTTCCACGTTGCCGTTCAGGATAATGTTTTCGTCCGGATCGATGCGGGCATATTCTTCTGTTTGCTCCACGCCGTTTATATAAACAATATTGTCACGGATTTCAATCTCATCTCCGGGAACCGCTATTACACGTTTAATAAGCCGGTTTCTCCGGAATTCTTTATGAAACTTTTTCTTAATATCGGTGATATAGATGGAGGCCCTGCCTAAAACACCGTTTACAGGTTCGTCCCTAAGAAAAATAATAATATCTCCGGGTTTTGGGTCATTGGCCACATAGGCCAGCTTATTCATGATCAGTTTATCCCCCGGAACCAGTGTATCTCTCATTGAACTCATATTGACCTCTGTAAGGGCAAACAGCTCGCTTTGTACAACAGATGCAATCAGAAAGGCTGTTACGATCAATAACACCCATTCCATGATTTCTCTCAGCGCGCCCCTATTTTTTTGTTCCAAAAAAAAGCAACTCCCTTCATTCGGTCTCCTAAATGGAAACCTTAAGAACACCATCAATCTCTTTTATTTTAGCGACAATTTCCGCAAAATCCAAATTTCTTTTGCCAAATTCAAACTGGCACAGGATCTTTTGTATCTGTTCCTCCGAGCTTTCCGATATCTCCAGGCTTTTGATAACGATCTCCGAATCCCTGAAAATTCTGTTTAAAGAAAGTATAATATGTATATTGGAGACGGCTTCAACTGCAAGGGTTTTGGTTCTGATTCTATAGGACAGCTTTTTTTCCAGAAGCTTCAGATAGATGAGCACGGCCCAGATCATGGCGGTTGCAACAGCCGCCCCCACAAAAAATCCAATGCCGCAGGCCAAACCCACGCAGGCAACGGCCCAAATACTGGCAGCCGTGGTAATCCCTTTCACTGAAACGCCATGGCGAATAATGGCCCCGGCCCCCAAAAAGCCTATACCACTGACCACCTGAGAACCGATACGCGTGGGATCCACATCGGCAAAACCCGCATAGGCTGTATAAGCAAACTGGGAAATCAACATGGCCAGGCAGGATCCCAGACTCACCAGGATATGAGTTCTGAAGCCGGCCGGCGTATTCCGCGAATACTCCCGCTCAAAGCCTATAACGCCGCCCATTAGACAAGCCGCAAGAAGTCTTGTCAGCACAACCAACATACACTGAGCATCAAATTGAAAAACATACCACTCCATATGACACCCTACCTTTTTCAGCTAATTTTTTTTTTCAAAAGCATAAGGCTATAATTGCGCGTTTCAACTGTTTTTCCGTGAAGCAAAACTCCTTTATCCACTATATACCGGATGGTGCTGTCGGCGCAATCTACCACACAGCGGTCCAAATCCTCAAAGGCTGATTTACGGGAATTCTCTATGCCTTGAAAATTTCGCAGCGGTTCAATGTAGTCCGCACAATAAATAATTTTCTCCAATAGAGTCATACCCGGTCTTCCTGTCGTATGCCAATGGATGGCATTCAAAACCTCCGTATCTGTGACTTCGTAGACCGTTTTAGCAAGATGTTCACCAATAACGCCATGAAGCAGGCGGGTTTGGATCAATTCTACCCGGTCTGCCTCATACCCGATTTTCTGTATATATTCCCTCGCTTTATCCCCTTTATAGTTTTTTCCGCAGTCATGGAGTATTCCTGCCAGTCTTGCCTTGTTTAAATCTGCCCCATAATGCCTTGCAAGTAATTCGGAGGTTTCCATCACATTGACGGAGTGTTGATACCTCACAGCATCCAGCTCAAGCTTCAGTTTTTGCATGATGGTTTCGATTGTCATAGTTTCTCCTAACTCATTACCGGTAAAGTCCTTTCTCATAAATATAGGCTTCCACTCCGGGCGGAACCCGGTATTTGATGGATAATCCCCTATGCACTCTTTCTCTGATTTCCGTAGAGGAATAATCCATGGCCCGGCTGGATGATTTTAAAACTTGAGCATGATAGAATTGCTCCAGCTCGTCAATCGTCTTCGCCAGCCTCTCTTCATCCGTATCCGGTCTTGAAGCCACAATCATAACAGCCAGTGATAGAATCTCCTGATAGCTTTTCCATGCCTTGATCTGCAGCAGCGAATCCGCTCCTATGATGAGCCCCGGCTTCTTGTCAGGCCCATAGATACCGGCGAGCGCCCTTAATGTATCAACCGTATAGGAAGCTCCCGGGCGCTTCATTTCTATGTCGCTCACTTCAAAGTGCGGATTATCCTTTATGGCCAGCCGCACCATTTCAAATCTGTCACCGGCGTTTACAACTTCTGTGAGGTCTTTATGGGGCGGATTTTTCGCCGGCATAAAAATAATTTTCTCGATTTTAAATTCTTCCCTTATAGTATCGCACATTAAAAGATGTCCGTAATGTATAGGATTGAAGGTCCCCCCCATTAACCCGATCACATAAATCCCCCTTAACAAACGGCTTCTAGCCGTAAATTCTGGCGCCAAAAGGAAGTATGGAAAGCTTGGCAAGCTTTAAATGCTGTCTGCCGAAAGGGATGCCGATAATGGTAATACAAAAAAGCAGCGCCAGAATAAAATGGTTTAGGAAAAGCTCCCAGCCCAATAATATAATCCAGAGAATATTGCCTATAAAACCGCCCAGGCCAAATCTGCCAATATCCACTTCTTTGCCGAAAGGCCAAAAGACCAGGGAAGCAATCTTAAAGCACTGTATTCCAAACGGTATACCCACAATGGTAACACAGCAAAGCGTACCTGCAATGATCCATAAAAGAGCCGATATAAATCCGCCAAACAGAATCCAGATAATATTGCCTATCGTATGCATGTGTTCACCTTCCTTTTGGATTAATTCCCAGACAGCCGAGTATATACTTGAATGCCCGTCCTTTTATAGCGGACAGGCATTTAACAAAAATTTTTACGCTTCATTTCACTTTGTAGCCAAGATCTTCAATAGTTCCTTTTATAGTACTTATATCCAGCCTTTCTTCATCATATTCAGCTGCAACATGCTTGGTATTCAAATCCACTATAACCTGGTAAATTCCGTTTAGCTGGCTTAATGATGATTGAATCTTCTGTCTGCAGCTTTCACAATTCATATTCTCCACATTAAAAACAATGTGTTGAGTTTCCAAATTCTATCACCTCACAAAGTAGTCACATGAATTATATAATATTGCTTCAGCTCTGTCTATTAAAAAAGTTTATGAATATTCATCAAAAAATGCCCATATTTTTCTATGAAAGCAACTCCAGCAGCCGATTAAAGTAATCGGGAAGCGGCGCCTCAAAAATCATTCTCTCACCGGTCACAGGATGGGTCAGCTTCAGGTACCTGGCATGTAAAGCCTGTCCCTCCGTGTCCATCAGGCTGCATGCTTTACCGTATACCGTGTCACCGGTTACGGGATGCCCAAGGGAAGCCATATGCACCCTGATCTGGTGGGTTCGCCCTGTTTCCAGGCTAAGCTGCAGGTGGGTATACCCCCTAAACCGCTCCAAAACAGTATAATGCGTGATAGCAGGCTTGCCGTTCAGCCTGTTGACGGACATCTTTTTCCGGTTGGTTGGATGCCGCCCTATGGGCGCCGATATTTTACCGGAATCCTCCTTGATTACTCCGTCAACAATGGCCTCATAAATGCGCTGGACCTTATGAGCCTTTATTTGCTCCGAAAGATTTAAGTGAGCTTCATTGCTCTTGGCGGCGACCAGCAGGCCTGTGGTATCCTTGTCAATGCGGTGGACAATGCCGGGGCGGATGACGCCGTTGATATCCGAAAGCGAATCCCTGCAATGGTATAAAAGGGCATTGACCAGCGTCCCTTCCCAATTGCCGGCGGCAGGATGCACAACCATATTTTTAGGTTTATTGATCACGATGATATCCTGATCTTCAAAGACAATATCCAGAGGTATATTCTGGGGCTCCAAAGACAGCGGAACAGGCTCGGGCTTGTTTACGGTAATATGCATTCCCGGCTTTAACCTAAATCCGCTTTTGACCACAGCCCCGTCAACAGTAACCAATCCTTCTCCGATCAGTTTTTGAATAAAGCTGCGGGTAACCGAACCGGCCTTTTCCACCAGCCAGGTATCCAGACGATGCCCTTCATCCAAAGCTGTCGTGATAAATATCTCAGTGGTGGTTTTGTCCATTTTCCACCTCTGATACCGGCGGGTCGGCTATATCCTTCGGATTCTCTTTCTCCGGTTCCTTATAAATAAACAGCAGATAGATCACCAAAAGGGCTACTCCCACCGTGACGCAAATATCGGCCACATTGAATACGGGAAAATCATAGCCGAAAGGATAAAAATGCAGGAAATCTACAACAAACCCTCTTAACAGCCGGTCGATGAAGTTTCCCAGAGCGCCGGCTATCAAAAGACAGAGAGCACCTCTCAAAAGGCCGTGGCGATTTTTTAGAAAATACCAGATCATGACGCCCACAGCCACTATGGTAAGAATAATAAATGCCCATCTGAAATTCTGGAGCATGCCAAAGGCCGCCCCGCGATTTTCTAAATAGGAAAGATAAAAAAAATCTTTGATAATCTCGTAGCTTTCAAACAAAGCTTGATGACTATAAAAAAACCACTTGGTCCACTGATCCAATGCAATAAGAGCAACCACAGTAATGATCCAGAGCATGTTCTGCCTCCTTAGGGGGTGATGGTATTCAGTATAAGTTTATTCTACCGTTACGCCGGTAAAATAGTGCATTAATATTTTATCATAAGTATAACCCTTTTGGGCAAAACCTTTTGCACCCTCCTGGCTCATACCCACAGCATGGCCCCAGCCTTTGCCTGTAAGGACCCATGTATTGGAGGCAACATTCGTACCGGAAGAGCCCGCAATGACGGAAGAGTCCGCCCCCAATATTTTTACGCCGGATTGGACGGATTTTATTTCAGAAGTTCCGGAGGCCGATACCACCGTCGCCCCATTTAAGTTTACGGTGGACTTGCCGTCAGCTGTCACAACGGATAGCACACTGCCGGTGCCCGAACCGCCGCCCGATGAGTTTCCTGAATTGATGGTAAACATCCGGCTGGGAAGATAGCTTCCGCTGTCCCCCAGAATCTTCCGTATATCCTCCTTGTAATAGATGATAGAATCCTTGGTGCCGGTTATCTTCAATTTATTGACCCGGCCGGCCGGGGTGTATTCCTCCGCCGTCATAGAAATGATATCGCCGATTTCTACTCCACTCAAAAACAGCTTCATTTTTATATCTTCGGCAGTAAAGGTCTTGATCCAGTTGTAATTATAGGAGCTCCCGGATTCATAGGGGTCCTCCACACTCTTTAAATAGGGTATATCAGCGCCCCAGACATTGGTATTATCTTCGGTCATCCCCCCGCTGGAGCTGAAATAAAACAAAGAGGCAAGCCTTCCGTTATATAAAACCTTTTTGCCCTTGGTTTCATTGACGGCCTGGTTAGAGGAGGCTCTTTCCAGTTCATAGCCCCCGTATACCTGTGAAGCAACGGTATTTACAACATCAAAATCCCATTTGCTGTAGTTGCCCATGCTTAGATAGACATAAGTACGGGCCGCGACAGTCTGGGCCTTTAAAGCCTCTATAGGGGCGGTGGATTCAAGCTCTGCCGGAACGACGCCATAAAGATATTCTTCGATGCTCAAAACATTGATAACCGTCATATCACTGTCGGTAAAACGCCTTAACTCAATTTCACCCCGATACTGCCTGCCGTTTACAGATAATATCTTCGGGTTGTTGGATGAATTCGGGCGTGCGCTCAGCCGTAAGTTTTTTGATCCATAGATCAATCGGGCTTCAAAGTCGGAATTATATACAATGAAACGGTTCCCTGCAGGTTCTATTACCGTAAAATCCGAAGCATCCAGCTTGGAGGCAAGGTTTTTTACATCAGCGGCGGCTTTGCCGGCATCTCCGTAAAACCCGGTCCAAACAAACCAGCCATCCTCAAAGACAGGGTATGCGTAAATGCCCGATTCTTTTATCTGATTGGCAAAGCTTTGAGCTGAAGCATAGTCGGAAACCTTTTCTCCAATTTGAATGTGATAAGGGCCAAAGGTTTCTCCGCTGTATGGAATGCCCTCGGTGGGATTGTATTCAGTAAGAGCGCCGGAAGGAGATTTAATAAAATAGGAGTCCTTTCTTATAATAATCTGCTTATTCCCCGCCTCGGTCAATATAGCAGAAAATTCACCATTTTTATAATAGCCGAGTTCCAATCCACCGGCAGAATTCAGCGCCACACTGGGGGCCGATGAAGTACCAAAATAAAGTCCGACCCTGACCGTTTCCGGATAAGTGGCGGCCAATACATTTGTATCAGAAAAGAATATAATGAAAACGCTTATAATGACAAGTATCCATGTAAAAAATCTTGATCCCCGACCCATCGAAACACCTCATTGCTTTTTCTCTCGTATCCATCCATATGAAAACCTTTGTATGTCCCTATTATACCCATATTTCGACAGATTGTATAGATTTCTGCAAAAGGTAAACATGG
>ENA-UOOR01001762-UOOR01001762.1-fermentation-metagenome-genome-assembly--contig:-NODE-1762-length-24279-cov-7.089085_pt1 | contig 24279 bp, 24 predicted proteins | sample MGYA00245780_ERZ724029 | MGnify/ENA primary metagenome ERZ724029 (study PRJEB28704, sample SAMN03018315) | fermentation metagenome | biome: anthropogenic terrestrial biome; feature: soil; material... | reverse complement strand
CATTGTGTTCCTGGCTATCGCTCTGTTTTTTGTATGGCGCTCTTTCTATGGGATGCGCATTCCTACCGATAATAAATAGAAGAAAAGCTGGCTATCCGACCTAAATAAGTGGTAAAAAGACCTCACAACTGTTTAAGGTTGTGAGGTCTTTTATTGAAAATGCCCGCTTAAGGGCAATAACTGTGTAAGATTATCCTATATTTCCACACTTATCTCGCGAATCAATTTCCTCAAAGCGCGTTTTTCAATGCGGGATACATAGGAGCGCGATATCCCTAGTTTACGGGCAATTTCCCGCTGCGTCTCCTTCAGGCCGTTGAAAAGTCCGTAACGCATCTCAATAACCTGGCGCTCCCGGCGGGAAAGGATATTAATTTTGTCCCGCACCTTTTCTTCCTGCAGTTTCGCTTCCACCAGGTCAACAATCTCATTGTCAACGGTAAGAACATCCAGCAGAGAAATCTCATTGCCTTCCTTATCGTAACCAATGGGATCGTAAAGAGAAACTTCCTGTTTCACTTTTTTAATATTGCGCAAATGCATCAACACTTCATTTTCGATGCAGCGTGCCGCATAGGTGGCAAGACGTACGCCCCGATCATCATTGTAGGTTTTGATAGCCTTTATCAAGCCGATAGTACCGATGGAGATCAAATCCTCCATATCCTCGCCACTGCTCTCGTATTTCCGTACTACATGCGCCACCAGGCGCAGATTTCGCTCTATCAGAATATTCCTGGCTTCTTCACTACCGTTCTTCAGTTCAGTTAAGAAACTCCTCTCCTCCGCTTCATCCAGGGGTTGAGGAAACACCTGGTTATGCAGATAACCAAACAGAAAAAGGATTCCCTTGACTACTGCCGTCGCCGCTAATGCCCAGCCCAGGATGGTCAAGCTACCACCTCCAAAAAAATTGAGCGCTTTATACTATATGAAGGTGGTCAGTGAAGTGTGCTTCAATTTGACCGGTAAAATTTAGGCGGCCCCGGCAACCAGGCAGACCCTTCAACGTATGGTCAATCCTGCGCTGGCAAACCCTCCTTTACTTCTCCTCTCCAGTGATTCTCTTGATAGCCATTTTATATACCTGCAGGTCATCCCGGGGACCAATTGCAATGATATCCATCCGGACTATGCCGGTATCAAGTTTAACCGGCTTATATATGACCCTCAAATTCAAACTCTTGCTTTTAATTTTAGCGCATTCATGCAGCACACCTTCACACCGGTTAGCGTTCCCATCCGGCTTTAACAAAGCCCCCTTCTCAGCCTGCTTAATAATCAATTTTAATATATCCTGTCTTTTACCTGCGCTGAAAGAATTATAATCCTGCCTGGCATTAGCTGTAAACATTACTTGCGTCTGATACTTTTCAAGCAGCAGCCGGTTTAATTTTGCAATTTTGTCTTCAGGCATAATTAATCCTCGTCCAATTCCACAGCAGGAAGAGATTCAAGCAGGTTATTCAATTCAAAATCATCCTTCTCTATCACGTCAGTTAACGGTATATCCGCTTTTTCATCTATTCTCTCCATGGCAATTTGGTACATTGCTTCATCCATAGATTGTTCTACTGCTTCCTGAATCCTCAACAACCGCTGATAGTGTTCCAAATCCACCAGAACGCCGATCGCATCACGGTTTTTATTGTTTTGAATAATAAAAACCTCTTCTGTTTCTTCCCCTGCATATCGGTTAAGGATTTCCGACAGCTTATTGGTTCTGGTTAAATCAGTAATGCTGAGCACATTTTCTCTCACAAAATTCAATGTGGTAGACGTTATAGGCTTTTTCACCGCACTCACACTCACTTTCTTATCACATCCTTTTTTAATTATATACATTAATGTGCTATTTTATGTGTTTATTATGCCACGGATGGCCTTTAATATATAATGCTAGATCTGACGCATAAGAATGACGACCGATTACTGGCGTCTGATCTGCATTTTCTTCTCATCCCCAAATAATATAATGTCAATTAGATAGGATAAAGAACTCATGATAGCGCGGATTTTCCTCTTTGGGATTTCTTAAGATATGTCAATTCTTCTGGAGTATTTTTAATGCTGCCGATAACCGGCTTGGTCATATTAAGGATTCTTCTTCCTGGTTTTGTTTTGCCTCAGCTTGGGCATACATTCATTTCCCCCGTTCCCTCCTATGGTTAGGTCTTGTGATTATTGCAGCAGGATATTTGGCTATATTATTATTTTGGGGAACGCTCCTAAAAACCTTTACTGCACTGGACCTTAAGCCGGGAAATGATCTCCTCGTTCATGTTATTGTAGCTATCCCATGGATCAGTCTCCTGCGTAAAATAATGTGGATAAATATATTTATACCACCACTGCATGTCTCGCATCAGATTGTTGCTGGAAATCCCGGCTTCCCGGGTAAACTGTTCTTCCTTTATGGCGATAATATCATGGGCGGCCCGATTCCGTATATTTTCCTCAACACTGCGCATATCTCGAGCCTTCTTCAATACTTTTTCATTGGGGAAGCGTCCCCCGGAAGAGCAATCGAATTCAATCATCGGCAATAACGAAGAACAGGACAGATCACAATCGCTGAAGCCTTTGGGCGAAAACTTAAGATCGTAGTATTCCAGCAGTGCCGGCTCCATCTTTCCCAGTTTTAAACGCTTCATCCTCCACTGTCCCGTGCCGCGCCTTTTCTCATCACAGTAGTCCCTTTTGATGTATCTTGAACATTTTCCCTGTAAAAAAATTCAAATAGTTTGCTCAATGCCGGAGAGATACCGCGCACAAAATCCATCAATTGCCCCGCCTGCTGCTGCAAGCTTAATAAAAGCAGATATTCAAAGAGTTCCTTGCCGTCACCGGATTTAATCGGGAACATATCGTATTTTGCCAGCCGGCTCTCCTTTTCCGCCCGGGGAAGGTCCATATTTTTACGATATTGAGCCGCTTTTAACAGGCCCATAATATCTGCGCTGACAAATTCTTTTACTCCGGTCAGAATATTTGAAGCTGCAGCATAGTTGCAGGCTTCGATATTGCTAATAGCCGTTTCGCGTAAAAAAAGAAAACGCAGGTTGATAGATTCTACCTGATGGACTCTGTTCTGAGGCCCAATTTCCGGGTGGTTATCAAGGTTATCGGTCCAAGTTTTTACCAGATCGTAATCCGGGGAACCGTAATTCTCTCCTTCGTTCGGTGTAGTTACCTGAAGCGGCAGCGAGACGCCCTGCAACTTGTCCCGGGCGACCAGAAATAAAGTATCTTCCTTGATCAGCATGGAGGAGATATCGGCAAAGGCGGCACAGTACCGGCAAAATACTTCTTCCTCTCTCTCCTCCAACTGGCCGGAGGCGCCGCACACTCTGCATTCACGCCCCTCCCGGTCCGGGTCGTTTTTGTTTAATTGCCGGATTTCCGCTGCCGAATAGCGCCGCAATTTGCGTTCCGTAATTTGGGAGGCCAGACTGCGGAAAATGTTGCTGTAGTCCTCCGGGTCCTCGGTCTTGCTCATCAGTTCGTTGCCGCAGCACTCTTGCAGGCCATGACCTATAAAAAGGCGGGCGTCGAAAGTCTCCAGCAGGCTGCGGTTAGCGTTTTCGACTGTTAACGCGGCTTTGCTCCTAACACCATCGGTATTAGGCAGTAAAATATAGGCGTGCCCGCCGCCGGCATAAAGAAGATTGCAACGGTAAAGCCCGCATTCGGCAAGGATTTCATCGACCAGATGTTCCAGCAGCAGTTCCAAGTAAAATGAACGTGAGCGCAGCCCCTTCAAGGCGCCCTTGGAAGAGATGGTATAGATGAACTGCTGAATACCGGAGATATCGCAGGAAAACAGGCAAAAAGCCTTTTCTCCATAAAAACTGTGCCGGTCCCGGAAAAGTTCCCGCTGATAATCATCCCGACCCCGGCTACTCAAATAGAGAACTATACAGGCCGCCAGAGCGGCGGTCAGTTTGGAATGGTCAAACAGGGAAATATCAGCAACTTCTCCCAGGTAAGTAGATGAAGGAACATAGGAAAGGTAGGCTTCGCCAAGCTCCAACAAGGAATTGACATAACTGGCCTGAAAGTTGATGCCGCGCAGTCCCTCGCTCAGGCCGAAAATAATCTCATTATAAGCGGAAGCAGGATTATATGAGTTTAAATCCTGTGGATAATTTATCTTCGCATTGATTGCAGAAACCCGATAGGCTGCTTTTCCATCGGCATTATTCAACAGGTTGTAGATGGATTCCTGCGGCCTTTTTTTATCAAAGCCTTTAGCGCCTTCGCCCTCAATCTCACGCCGGTCAAGTCCGGAAGCGATATTGTCGGCCAGATAAACCGCATAAGCCGGGTGCTTTGATTCCAGACCTGCTCCGGCCAGATCCTGGTGATGATGATAGCGAATACAGTCAAGAATCACGCTGTCATCCGTATATTTATTGATCCAGTCCCGACCTGAAATGCTGTGGGCACGACCGTCAGCCTGGTCCCCCCGATGCAATACCTTGCCAATATCATGCAAAATTCCGGCAATAGTAACCTGCGTTACCTTATTATGCAAATTCTCATCCCCCGACTTGAATATTCTTAACAGAAATACATCTTGTCGGCGCCGCTCTAAAGTTGTTTATAACATTAAAAGGCGCTACCTGAGATACAAAATCAGCGATGAATAATATCCGCACCAAATGATCGCATGCCGTCATAAAACTGGCCTGTTTTCCTATTACTGTTTTGAAATTATAGGGATTTATATTGGATTCGACGATTGCCGAGGCATTTCCTGCCTATGATATCTATAAATTAGCTATTTTTCTACATATAAGTACGCAAATGTACATTAATAGTGACCTACTGAAATGTTCATAAGCAGGAATTAGGATACTGAAGCCAATAGAGACATGGAATCCTCTGAAATATTCAAACTCAATTTAGCGGCAGAAAATAACGATAAGGGGCTTGGGTCATAAAACCGAAGCCCCTTATCGTTTACTGCCGGCCTCCGCTAAAAGATTGTGCAGATTCTCAGACTCTAAGGTTAGTCAAGCCTCTCCCGCTTAATACCATCTGAATTACCTCATCAGTCATTTAATAAAATAGTGAACGCTTCACCCACCTGCTTATAATCATTGCTCATTTTGCCGCTTTTTTCGGGCAGTTGGGCCGCATAAGGCGTCAGGGTAAGGGAAGTTATTTTATCCGATAAATCTCCCTGGATATTTTCGTATTTAAATACTAAATCTTCACCGGATACACTGGTTAAGAAGAATACAACTTCATTGCCTGAATTATCGTGCCCCCTTAAATCAACTGTATAACTGAATTTTGATTTACCTTTTATTTTGCCGAATATCTTTTGATTTACCGGGTTGCATCTAAATTCCTCCAGCATATAGCTTTGATTATCTATACTGAACGAATAATCCAGGGGAAATACTTGAGTATTCGCCATTAGTTCTTTACCATTAGCCGTAAATTCAAATTCCCATTTCCCTTTCATACTTTTTTCCGAACCATCGGCATAATAATTTAAATCGCTCAGTACGATTTTCATATCTATATCGTCACTTAGCTCAATTCCCTTAGCGTCGACCGCACTGGTAAGATAAAATACGGTGTCAGAATTATCAATTGCTCCGGAACTGCCGGTTGCGCCGTAATTAGTCAGCTTGCGGCCGTTGATAAAAATCTGATCGTTAAATCTAAATCCGTCTACCGGTTTATTCATATTGACAAGTATGGAAAAGATTATTTCATCTTTATCCATGATAACATCGCTTAATTTCACTTCTACTCCATTGTCCTCGACGGTTTGGTTCACTACCTTGGCATAGGGGGCAATGTCCCTTTCAATTCCCATGGTTTTCCCAATTGAATAAGAAATCTCTGCAATCTTTGATTCTGCGGCGGCATAGACATTTGCCCCCAGGTTGGTTTGGCTGAAAAAGCCTAAAGTTAAAACGGCCATGGCCGCAATGGCGCCAATTTTTTTAAAGTTAATTCTTCTCCTGCCCGACTTTCTAAACCTACTTTTTAAGCTCTGTTTTTCCATATCATTTAAATCCTCGGGTTCATAGTCTTCCAGGTTAATATTCATATGATTTAAAAGTTCGTAAATATTTTTAGATTCTTTCATTATGCGGACCTCCTTTTATACCGACGGCTTCCCGTATTTTCTTTTTGCCTCTGGAAATCCTGTTATATAGGACAGGTTTGGTCAGTCCCATAGTGCTGGATATTTCGTCCATACTTTGTTCTTCCAGGTATAGTTTTATAAAGATTTCCCGGTCTTCCGGCGCTAAACGGCAGAGCATCTTTTCGGTTTCGCTGCTTACTTCCCGGTTCAGGATTTCCCGGATGGCCTCATCATCTGCGGGGATAACTGTGTTTTCAATGGGTTCATTTTCTAAGTCCCTTAAATATTTTCTGGCATAATTTATGGATTTGTATTTGGCTATCCCTCCTACCCAATTTTTAAAGCTGGATTTTTCCGGGTCATAGTAGCCAATATTTTCCCAGATAGCCCATAAACAATCATTCACACATTCCTCATAATAATTGGGAAGGTAAACCAGATGCTTTTTGATGACTGTTTTGAGAATCCAGGCGTAATGGTCGATAACATATTCAAGAGCCTTCTCGTTCCTCTTTTTCAATTGTTCAATAAAATTTCCTTCGGTTATTTCCAATGGCACCACCTTCATTGACCTTTATTCTCTACATGTAGATTTTATAATAATTGCCTTACACTTAATACTTCGCTTGGGGATAGTGAAATCTATCCCAACTGTTAATGCCGGATTATATAATCCGGCATTAACAGTTGGTTCCCGGACATGGATTTGAACCTTGCATTTACGGATATTCCCTGTTATAAAGTAGAGATCATAGAAATATTGGGGGAGTGGGGTGGTTTCTTTAACCTGAACAAGCTGTAACTCATACGCATTAAACTTAGCATGTAAAGATCAATATGAAGTATAGGGAAAATAATCCGGGACAGGAATAATAACCGGTTTGCCCCCCGGGATAACGCCACCCGGGCGGAAGCAGCGGTTATGCTGCTGAAGATGGGTGCGGCCCTGAATCTTATTAGTCAGACCCGGAGTATGGAGGCAGACTGCCGGCTCCATACATCAGCATCTGCTGGGTGATGGCTTTAAATACCGGGGCGGCGTTTTCAGCCCCGGATTTGCCTCCTTCAGCCAGGACCACGATGGCCCAGCGAGGATTCTCCGCGGGGAAATAGCCGGCAAACCAGGTATTGAGTATCTCCTCCCCATTGGGCCTATAGTTGCCGGTCTGGCTGGTGGCAGTCTTGCCTGCTACCTTTATCTCAGACAGGGCGGCATTTCTACCGGTTCCTGCGGTTACTACTTTTTCCATGAGTTGCTGTACGGTGCGGGCGGTTTCCGGGCTGAGAACCTGTTCTTTATCGGGCCGGGTCAGCATTTGTCTGTTTCCTTCCCGGTCAACGGTAAACCGCACCAGTACCGGCGAGGCATAACGGCCGTCATCGGCTATGGTAGCTACCATATTGCATATTTGCAAAGGGGTGAGCATCACCCCCTTTTGACCCAGGCTGGCATTGCCGACAGCCGGATCGGCATTCTCAATCGTAATATGAGAACCGGCCTTGTATTCACCATAACCCAGAAGTCTTTCATCGGTCAAATGCAGGCGGTCGGCAAATCGCAGCAAACCTTCACGGTGCAGCCTGAGTCCGGTGGCAATAAAGCTGGGGTTGCAGGATAAGGCGAAAGCTTCGGCAAAGCTAATGTCACCGTGTCCCTCTTCCCTCAGGCAGGGTATGGACACTTGATCGTTGAATACGTATTCTCCCTGACAGTTGAAGCGTTCCTCCAGGGTGACCAGTTTTTCCTCCAAGGCTGCCGCTGCCACCAGTATCTTAAAAATTGAGCCGGGAGGATAGGCCATCAGGGCTCGATTGTTGAGGCTGCCGGTTTCATCGTCTTCCACGATTTTTTCAACTTCATAAGGATTAAAAGCGGGACGGCTGGCCATGGCCAGGACTTCCTTGCTGTTTACATCCATCACTACCGCGGCTCCGCTTTTTATCCGCTCATCCAGAGCCTGTTCCACTGCTTCCTGTATCCTTTTATCTATGGTCAAAACTACGGTGCCCTGATATTGTTCCTGCTGGTTGCGCAGTTTAAACATTAAGCCCTGGATAGCTATCCCCCGGGCATCCAGGATTGACGTCAATGCCTGGGAACCGGTATTGGCGCCGAGAATATTATCATAGCACTTCTCCAACCCGGTTATTCCTTTATTGTCTGCTCCTCCACTGCTATAACCCAGCAGATGAGACATAAAACCATGCTCCGGGTAGCGCTTTATCACCGGAGCCACCACTACCCCGGTGAGCTGGGAAGAATTTATACGAGCAGTCTGCTCCGGGGTAAGGTTGGAGGCGATACGGACAAAAGGCTTTCCGGATTTTACCGCTTGTTTTAATTCGCTATATAACTGCTGGCTGGTCTTGCCGCCGCTGACCTCGGATAATAGTCGGGCGGCCTGAATGAGGTTCTGCTCTTCTGATTTAACTGCCGGCTGTCCTGATGTACTGCTGTCCGGGAGACGATTTCGGCTCATTTCCTGGGGCAGGCAATAGACGGCAGTTTCGGTCCGGGTACCGGTTATAGGCAAGAGATTGCGATCCAGTATATCCCCCCGGCTGTATTCTTTCAGTTCCACCTGCCGGCTGCGCATTACTACCGCCTGACGGGCAATATCCTGTCCTTTTATAATCTGGTAATATCCCAGTTTAGCCAGCAAACCGGCGGCGGCTAAGAGAAAAAAAATCATTAATATAAAAACCCGTTTATGCGCCATTAAAAAAAACCCCTTTGCCTAAGCCCTGTTATTATCTTGGACTCTGCCGGGGTCAGTTATACCATATTCTCATATAAACCCGGGGACAGTACCCCGCACTTATTCCAGCAATAAAGGGAAAGGTAAATTCCCGATGATTTCTTCCAGTTCCGGACAGGTGTCTTCGGTTCCGCGGATGATGACCAGACCTTGCCCACGGTCGAGGGTAGAAACAATACCCAGATGGTTATAAGCTTCTATTATGCGGGTAAGCAGGTCAATGTTTTCCGGCGCAACCTGGGCTCTGATGGCTGACGGCATTATATTTTTTCTCCTTTCGGGGCACAAGAGAACCGTCCCCCCATGTGCGCCGCCTGTGCCCGCCTGAGGATGGTATAGGCGCTTAAGGGTGTGGGGTAAGGTATATAAACAGTTTGACGGGCGTGACGGGCACGGTCAATCCGGTTGAATTCTTCGTCATATAGTTCTTCAAGCTGCAGCGGGAGGGTCTTCCCCCCCGGCACCATCAGCTGCAGCGGGTCGCCGGGGCCAAAGTTGGCTCTCTGTTCGATCCGCAGCATGTTTCTACTCTTATGGTAACCATGGACGATGCCGCAGAATTCTGCTCGGGTCTGCTTTTCCTGCTTATCGCTATCCTGCAGGAAAGGAGATTCTCCGGCAATGAATCCGTTGGTAAAGGGACGGGTGGCAGTTTGGGCCAGTTCCTCTATCCAATTTTCCAACTCTTCCGATGAAAATTCTTGTCTATCACTCATATAACGGTCAATCGCCCGGCGGTAGACTGAAGCTGCACTGGCCACATAGAGCGGGCTCTTCATCCGCCCTTCTACCTTGAAGGAATCAATCCCGGCTTCTATGAGCTGGGGCAAATACTCCAGCAAGCAGAGGTCACGGGAGTTTAAGATATAGCTTCCATGCCCATCTTCCTCCAGCGGGAAGTATTGCCCGGGACGTTTTTCTTCCAGCAGGGCATAGCGGTAGCGGCAAGGATGAGCACAGGCACCGGAGTTGGCGCTCCTGCCGGTCATAAAATGGGAGAGCAGGCAACGACCGGAGTAGGAAACGCACATAGCCCCATGAATAAACATCTCAATTTCCACCGCGACCCGCCGTTTGATTTCCTGAATCTCCTCCAGACTCAGTTCACGGGCCAGCACAATGCGGCTGACTCCCAGGCCGCAGTAAAAAGCGGCGGCTTCATAGTTGGTCACACTGGCCTGGGTGCTCAGGGTAAGCGGAAGCGAAGGCGCATAGCGCCGGGCCAGGTTTATAACCCCCGGGTCAGACACAATAAGCCCGCTTACCTTCATTTCCTCCAGTTTCTCCAGATAGGCAGGCAGTTCTTTCAGATCCCGGTTGTGGGCCAGGATGTTTACGGTTACATAAACTTTTTTGTTATATTGGCGGGCAAAGGTTAGTCCCACCCCTATTTCTTCCAGGGTAAAATTATCAGCCGCAGCCCGCAGGCTGAATTCTTTGCCTCCCAGGTAAACGGCATCAGCTCCGAATAGTATAGCGGTTTTCAGTTTTTCCAGATTGCCTGCTGGCATAAGCAGTTCCGGCAGTTTCATCCCATTCCTCCCGGGCTCCGGAAATAAAAATTTTCCGGCGGCGTAGTTTTATACTGTTATTACAATTTTAAGCAGAAGGATCTTAGCATTCTTGCGGGCTGCTATTTTATGTATCGGGCCATGGCCTGGAGATGTTCCTCATAGGTGCGGGAGAAGTAATGGCTGCCGTCCCCCTTGGAAACATAGAAATAGTATGAATGTTCTTCCGGGTTAAGGGCTGCTGCTATGGAGGCTTTGCCCGGACTGGCAATGGGACCGGGAGGCAGACCCGGATTACGATAGGTATTATAGGGGGAATCTATCTCCAGATCGGCGTTAGTCAGCTCGGCTTTCTTCTGGTCAAGACAGTACAGTACGGTGGGGCAAAGCTGCAGGTACATTCCGTCCCGCAGCCGGTTTTTAATGACTCCGGATATGGTAGCGCGTTCATCATCGTGCATAGCCTCTTCTTCAATTAATGAAGCCACTATTATAGTGTCATAAACCTTCATGTTTTCGGTCTGGGCCTGATCGGCAAATTCCCGGTCCCAGATGGCGGCAAAGTTTTTCAGCATCATATCCACGATTTCCCGGCTGCTGGTATTTTCTTCAATATAATATGTATCCGGAAACAGGAAACCCTCCAGTCGATATTCATTACCAGCCGGTACAGCTTTTAAAAACTCATAGGGATAGTCTGCTTTTATCGCCTCCTGCCACGACTCTTCCGTGCACACCCCTTTTTCCATCAGCATAGCGCCAATTTCTTTTACGGTATATCCTTCAGGTACCGTTACCTTGGTTTTGACTACCTGCCCGTCAGCAATACTGTGCGCTATCTGGGCCAGGCTCAGGCTGCGGTTAAAAGAGTAATGTCCCGGTTTCAACTGTACATCCAGTTTTTCTTTACTACAGTAGGACAGAAAGGCCCTCTGGCTGCGAATAAGTTGCTGCTCTTCCAGAATCGCAGCCACCTGGCGGGCGCTGGATTCCGCAGGTATAAAAACATCTACCGGGGTTTTATTGCCGGCATCTACCGGCAAGTATTGCGAGCTCGCGAATCTGGTGCCGCAGAACCCGCCCAGAGCCAGTAAAACAATAAATATAATCAGCAAACGGCCTCTGTTTTTGCGGGGCGGATTAATTTTTATTTCCATCATATCCTCTTCACCTATTAAGTAATTAGACGCAGATTAGCGCAGAGTTATTGTGTTCTGCGCCTATTTCTTCAAACACCACTTCATGATCTGCAGGACCGCAGCCAAATATGAAAATAGCAGGCAGAAGCCTTGGAGTTTGGATGCCTAAATATTCTGTCTCCAGTAATCTATAAGGCATCCCTTACTTCAGCCTCACTGCCGGTCTCTGCGCTTTCACCTTGGTTTTCTTCCGGGATTGCCGGAGGAGAAGCCTCCGTTTCCGGCATCTCCCCGCCGGGCGGCAAATCCTCTGTGACCGGTCCTACATAAACCAGACGACTTAAGGGGCGATAGCTGTCCCGGGCCAGTTGTTCCTGCCGGACGACACTGCCGTCATTGCCGAAAAAGGTGCGAAATGATCTTACCACATAACCCGGACTGCCGTTCTGCTCCACTTTTTCAGTACCAGGCGCCATATCCTCTTTAGTTTCCCTGATTTCCTTAAAATCTATAACCTGGTCCACTATATGGCTGACCTGAATCTTTTGCTTGTATTTCATTTTGCCATATATCGTCATGATTACTTTACCGTTGCCGGCCTGAGCCCATATGTAAATGGGGTCGCCCAGGTTGTTCCGGAAGCAAAAATCCTGGCTGCCGTAGGCTACGGTTGCATCCTGGCCCAACGGTACATAAGCGACTGCCAGATTATGGTTGTGCCGCTCGGTAATCTTTAACCCCGCCAGCAAGCAGGCATTATAAAGGGTGGAGGAAACCTGGCATATTCCTCCCGCCAAGCCTTGTTCAAATTTGTCGCCCACGATAACCATGGCATCCCGGTAACCGCCTTCCGGGAGTCGGGGGCCTACCGTTTTATTAAAGGAAAACACCTCGCCCGCATTAACCATGGTGGTATTAAGGGCTCTGGTAGCTAAAATTACATTATGCGAGCGATCTATCTGGGCGGGATTGTACCAGGTGGTAAAGGAAGCTATTTCCCCCATCCCTTGTAAATCGCGTTCTTTGATTTTAGGTTCCACTTCGCTTACGAGGATCTCAATATTGATCTTTTCCGTCGGCCGCCATTCCCCCGGCAGGGCTGCCAGGGTAGGCTCCAGGTCGATCTTTACACCTTTTTTCGCCGGTATTACTACCAATCCCTTTACCGGGTCCATTTCCAGCCGGGCGTCGGTACATTCGGATTCCAAATGTTTCTTCCAATCGTTGCCCATGTCTTCAAGTTTTTTGGCATTATAGGTAATTTTAACCGGATATTCTATAGTTTCAGCTCCATCCAGATTAAGCAGCTTGGAAAGCAGGTTTCGTTGCCTTTCCTGCTCCCAAACTTCAACCGCTATTTCCCTGGGGTCGGGGGAATCAATCAGATCCCCCAGTTTGGTATCATACTGGTAATCACGACAATAAAATGAAATTCCGGTATCAGACAGATAATTAAACTCTGCCGTCAGTAAATCGGCGGCGCCATTTTGATCGTAACCATCTACGTTTATGGCGGCAATACGCACACCAGGCAAAAAATGCTGGGATTTATAAAATACCTGGTAAAAGTATAAAAATAATGCTGCACTGATACCCAGGAAAAGAACCAGCACATATATGATAAATGATCTCCATTTTACCTGAATCAATAACGCTGCCCCCAGAAGGTTAATTGTTGCTGCTTGTCATCTAGTAGATATATAATGAAAAATCTCTGGACTTATTCATTTTACCGCATTACTCACATTTTGACGAATAAAAAAAAGAGCCTCTGCGGGCTCTTTCGGGTTAAAAGGCTAGGATTCTATGTCCTCCAATTCCTGCCAGGCTGCAACTACCATTTCCAGTTCGCCGTCATCCTCAATTTCACTCATGAGCTCGTTGCCTTCATCATCGTGTACTACCTTCAGGATTACTATTACATCCTCTTCCTCTTCCTCGTCTTCTTCCTCTCCCGCCATAGGCATAAGTACGCGGTAGACTTCATCCTCTATTTCCAGCTCGGCCAGGAGTTCAAATTCATGTTCCTCTCCTTCATCATCTACCAGTATCAGGGTATAAAATTCGTCATCAAACAGCTCTTCTTCGTTACTCATCTTTACACCTCTTTCCGCAAACTAAAGTCATTCTAATATTAATGCCCACCCTTGTCAAACTCCATTGGAACCGGCGGCAAGACGGTCCAGGTAAGCCTGTAGAATGTTCACCGCCGCCATTTTATCAATAACTTGTTTACGGCGGCGGCGAGATAGGTCAGCTGCAATCAGTATCCTTTCCGCACTTCGGGTACTCAGGCGCTCATCCCAGTACTCTACCGCAATGGCTAATCTATTCTTGACCACGGTACCAAATTCCTGCACTTCCAGCGCTTTGGCCCCAATACTTCCATCCATGTTGCGGGGCAGTCCTACTACTATCTTCTCCACCTCATAGTCCCGGCATATCTGCTGTATCTTATTTAAATCCGCTTCCGGTTCGGTGCGCTGAAGCACTGAATGGCCCTGAGCGGTCCAGCCCATAGGATCACTGATGGCTATACCTATTCTCTTTTCTCCCACATCTAAACCCATTATTCTCATTAATGCAACTCCTTAAACAGGTAAAAACAGCCCCATACTTTGAGCATGGGGCTTTTAGTGTTATTGCTGAAGGTAGTTTTTTAAAAGGATCTCCAGTATTTCATCCCGGTCTACTTTGCAGATTAGGTTGCGGGCATTGTTATGACTGGTTATGTAGGCCGGATCCCCGGAAATCATATAACCCACCAACTGATGGACAGGATTGTAACCCTTTTCCTCCAGGGCTGCATAAACCGCCTGTAAAATGGCCTGCACTTTGTCGCTGTCGTCACGTTCCTTTTTGAAGCTGACGGTTTCATCAGGTACCTGAGGCATATAAACACCCCCTCTTTAAAGCTTCCTACTATTGATATTACTAGTTTCGAGCTATTATGAAAAGCTTTTTTCTATTATCTGGCGGGCTGCAGCCATAGCCTGGTCTATCTTACCGCTGTCCTTCGCTCCCGCCTGCGCCATATCAGGCCTGCCTCCGCCTCCGCCTCCTGCGGCTTTAGCAGCGGCGCCTACTATTTTACCGGCATGAAGACCCTGGGCCGTAAGATCCGGACTGACAAAACAGACCAGAAGAACCTTGTCTTCTATAACCGAAGCCAGCATCACTACCGAACTGCCCAGTTTATCCTTGAGCATTTCAGCGTTCTGCCGCAAAGCATTAGCGTCGACCCCCTCTACCCGGGCAATTAAGATCTGAGCTCCGTTAATCCGGTCCGCTTTTTGCAATAAATCAGAACTGGCAGCCTGCGATAGGCGGCTTTTAAGCTGCTCTATCTCCTTTTCTCTATCCTTTAAATTATGGACTAAATTCTCGACTTTATGATGGATATCGTTAGGAGATACTTTCAGAGTATCAGCCAGGGCTTTTAATTCAGACTCGGCCTGTTTAAGATAATCCAGGGCATAGGGTCCGGTCAAGGCTTCAATCCTGCGCAGGCCGGAGCCGATGCTGCCTTCACTGATTATCTTGAATAAACCTATCTGAGCCGTGTTTCTGATATGGGTACCACCGCAAAATTCCTGACTGAATTCTCCTACCTGTACTACCCGCACCTGGTCTCCGTATTTTTCCCCAAACAGAGCGATGGCCCCCATTTTCCGAGCCTGGTCAATATCGGTGACTACGGTGGCAACCGGATACATATTCCAGATAGCCTGATTAACTATGTTTTCAATGGCTTCCAGTTCATCCTCACCCAGTGATGCCAGATGGGAAAAATCAAAACGCAATCGTGCCGGATCAACCAGGGAACCTTTTTGCTGGGCGTGTTCTCCCAGCACCTGACGCAGAGCCCGATGCAGGAGGTGAGTGGCAGTATGATTTCTGGCCGTGGCCAGCCTCTGCTGCTGATTTACCTCCAGCCGCAGTTCTTCACCTGTCTGCAGACTCCCCTGCAGAATACCCCGATGAACAAACCAAGAGGCTACCTTTTGTACATCCACAACCTGCATTTTGCCCGATTTACCCATAATTATACCGCTATCTGCCACCTGTCCTCCGCTTTCCGCATAGAAGGGGGTACTGGCGGTAATAAGCAATAATTCATCATCGGCGGCTTGGCGATATAATTCGCCATCCTTGATTATAGCCAGCAGAGAAGCGGTATCTTTCAGTTTTTCATAACCGCTGAAATAAGTAGGCGGAGTATTATTTAATAATTCGGCAATCTGAATGTCGCGGGCAAAAGCGTTCTCTCCCTTGCCGGCTTGACGGGCACGGTGACGCTGTTCTTCCATCATGGAGTCAAAACCTGATTTATCCACCGTAAATCCGTTTTCTTCGGCCATATCCTCGGTTAAGTCCAGGGGAAACCCATAAGTATCATAGAGCATGAAGGCTTCTTCCCCTTCTATTTCATTGCGGCCCTGTTCCCGGGCCTGCTCCATAATATCCTCAACCTTTTTTAAACCTTCGCTGAGAGTGGCCAGGAAACGTTCTTCCTCCATTTTTATGACTTCTTTGACGAAGTCCGATTTCTCCAGGAGCTCCGGATAAGCCCGGCCCATGATAGAGCAGACTACATCTACATTTTGGTAAAGAAAGGCTTTATTTATTCCCAATAAGCGCCCGAAACGCAAAGCCCTTCTCAATATCCGGCGCAGCACATAGCCCCGGCCGTCATTGGAAGGCAACACCCCGTCGGCTATAAGAAAGGTGCAGGCGCGGCTATGGTCGGCTATAACCCGGAAAGGGAATCCTTTTTCCCCCCGGTCATATTTTTGGCCGCTGATCTTTTCAATCCTAGCTAAAAGGGGGATAAACAGATCGGTATCAAAATTGCTGTCAACCCCCTGCAGCAGTGAAGCCAGTCTTTCCAATCCCATGCCGGTATCAATGCTGGGATGGGGCAAAGGGGTGAGAAGCCCGTTTTCATCCCGGTTATATTGCATAAAGACCAAATTCCACACTTCCAGCCAGCGATCACAGTCGCAGGCTCCCAGGGCACAATCAGGACCGCAGGCATGTTGTTCTCCCCGGTCATAGTGGATTTCACTGCAGGGACCGCAAGGCCCGGTATCCCCCATACTCCAGAAATTATCTTTTTCATCCAGGCGCAAAATTCGCCGGGGATCTACATCGGTAAATTCCTGCCACAAGGAGTAAGCCTCATCATCGTCCCGGTAGATGGTGACCCAAAGCCGGTCTTTAGGTAAGCCCACCACTTCGGTCAGAAATTCCCAGGCATATTGGATAGCCTCCGCCTTAAAATAATCGCCGAAAGAGAAATTACCCAGCATTTCAAAGAAGGTATGATGCCGGGCAGTTCTTCCGACCGTATCCAGATCATTATGTTTGCCTCCGGCCCGTACGCATTTTTGAGCTGTCGTTGCCCGGCGGTAGCTGCGCCGATCTATTCCCAGGAATACATCCTTAAACTGGTTCATACCCGCATTGCTGAACAGCAGGGTGGGATCATTTACTGGTACCAGAGACGAGCTTTCCACTACACTATGACCTTTAGCGGCAAAATATTCCAAAAAGGTGCTCCTGATTTTATCGCTTGTCCACACGGTTTGGCCTCCTCTTTCCCTTTAAAGTACTCTAGTCTATTTTCTTTTATAAAAGCACCTCTGTCAATAAAGCTCTTCTGCGCTGCTTCGTCATTCCACCAGCTTTAAATAACTCCATCCGACAATTACTTTCAATACCGCAGTTACCGGTACGGCAAAGAGCATGCCCCAGATGCCCAGCAGCTTCCCCCCGGCCAGCAGGGCAAAGACTATCACCAGCGGATGCAGCCCCAGTTTGTCGCCCATTATCTTAGGGGTGATAAGATTGCTCTCCAATTGCTGAATAACTACGATGGCTATGGTCATATACAAGGCCAATCGAAAAGAATCGGACGCCGCTAAAGCGATGGCGGGGATGCCTCCCAGAATGGGGCCGAAATAAGGAACCAGATTGGTTATTCCAGACAGTATGCCAATCAGCAGGGGAAACTTTACCCCGATAAAAGCCGCTGCTATGCCTATCCCGCAACCGACAAAAGCAGCTACGGTCAGGTGCCCCTTGATGAATTCTATGAGGACATTATCAATCTGACCGCTTACCATAATAATCTCATGGCGAGCCCGGGGAGAGAAAAGGTTAAGGAAACTCTCCCTGATTTTTTCCCAGTCATTCATGATATAAAAAGCCAGAATGGGTGAGAAAATAAGAGCCAGGATTTTGCCCAGGAAATTATAAAAGCCGCTCAGGAAGCTGTTGAGCGCCTGGTAAATATAGGATTCAATTTTACCCAGGTTTTTATTTATAACCTGGTTCAACTGCTCGGGGGCATTTATTTCATCTAATCTTCCCGCCATCTGCTGGGCCTGTTGGGCATACTGGGGATAGAGTTCGGCCAGCTTGCTCAGTTCCGTTACCAATCCCGGTACCGCCAGAACCAGGATTATACTCGCTATAACAGCAACCCCCAAGTATAGTGCGATAATAGACCACACCCGTTTCAATCCTTTTTTCTCAATGAAGGCTACGGGGCGAAAAAGCAGGTAGGCCAGGAGGGCTCCGAGAAAGAAGGTAAGCAGTACTTCTCTTACCAGGTAGAGAAAATAGACACTGATTATGAGCGCAACGGCAAATATAAAATAATGGGATAATTTGCGGGAATTTACCTGCATCAGGACTCCTGCTCCCCAACCAGAGCGCTCAGTTCTTTGGCAGTGTCATCAATTATATCCACGGTTCTTTTATACCTGGCTTTGATCTGACGGGCAGCGGGTCTAAACTGTTGCCGATTATAAAACGCGGTGGCCGCAGCCCCCACCAAGGCGCCCATAAAAAGCCCGCTCCAATATCCGCGCACAACCAATCACCTCCCGGTTTCAGTTAATGATAAGGGACAAGGACGATTCCTTTGGTTTAAATCAGCTCCGATGTTTTGTCTATAGAAACCAGAGTACCGTCTTCAGCTACCTCATAGAGGTTCAGCCTGCCTTTGTTAAAATTGAACTCCATGAAGCAATTCCAGCAGTAATACTGGTCATTGCCAACTTTTCCAATTTGCATGCCATGGCATACCGGGCACCTAATAATCACTATCATCGCTCCCTTCATCAAATAGCACGGCGCTTTCCGCAGTACTCCAGTTAACCTGTTCCAGGGGGATTTCCTCCCGTCCTTGCAATATATCCTTGATGGCGCCGGAGGATATTTCCACCCCCCATATTTTCATATTGTCCCGGGAGAGGATAAAATCACTTACTGTCCCCAATTCCTTACCCCCTTGGTCAAAAACAGTGTCGCCCATTTTTTTCTGATATATTGATAATTCTTCCCCGGCAACATAAGATTTAATACTTTGGCGGCTGTTAATGGTAATTGACGCTTCCCCTATATCCATGTCTTTACGTAAAACCATGCCGGGTTCACCTTCGGTCATGGCAATAACCAGGTAAGCCAGCCGGTAATCATCCCCTACCACCGCTTTCTCCACCCGGCCGATTACCTGGGCGCTTTCCCGGTCAAACACCGGTAGATTTTTAATATTTCTTATCTTCATAAGGATAGGTTTTCCCGGTAGGAAAAAAAAATGCAGTCGCTAAAAATAGAGGGCAAAATGACTTAAGAACCCTCAGACTGTCAACTCTGAATGGTTCCGCCGCCGAGGACATATTCGTCCAGATAATAGACGACGGATTGCCCCGGGGTGATGGCACGCTGGGGTTTATCGAAATGAAGCAGGACACTGTCGCCCCTTGGTGACAGCAAAGCAGGGGCAGACGGGGCCCGGTAACGTATGCGGGCCTGTACCGCCAGGGGCTCTTCCAGGCCTTCATAATAGATATAGCTATTATCAACTGCCGTCAGGGTCTTAGCCCATAAATGCTCCTGAGCATCCAGTATGAGCCGGTTGTTTTCAAAATCCAGGGCTACCACGTAAAGAGGACGCCCTCCGCTGATCCCCAAACCTTTACGCTGACCCACAGTATAAAAAGGCAGGCCTTGATGCTCTCCCAGTACATTGCCCTGCAGGTCCACCACCAAACCAGGCTGATAGTGCAAACGCCCCTGCAGAAAATGGCGATAGTCTCCTTCAATAAAACAGATTTCCTGGCTTTCCTTGCTTCCCGCCGCTGTAAAATTGTGCCTGCAGGCAATCTCTATCACTTCCGGCTTGCTCATTTCTCCCAGGGGGAAAAGAATCCGCCCTAACTGCTCCTGACTAAGAGCATAGAGGAAATAGCTTTGGTCTTTAGGCAAATACCGGGCCATGCGCAAGAGGTATCGTTTTCTATTCTCATCATACTCAATCCGGGCATAATGCCCACTGGCTACTTTTTCAAAACCCTTATCCAAGGCATACTCAAGGAGGCTGCCGAATTTTATACAGCGGTTGCACACAACACAGGGATTGGGGGTCCGGCCTTGCCCGTAAACCCCGGTAAAATAAGCAATGACTTTCTCCCGAAATGGTTTACGCAGATCTACGGTCAGATGCCTTATTCCCATTGATGCCGCCGCTTGAGCAGCTTTTACCGCCACCTCCGGATTCCAGTTGATCATGGTAAGACCTGTTACCTCATGGCCCTGTTCTTTTAATAAGAGCGCAGCTACCGTACTGTCAACGCCGCCGCTCATGAGAACTGCTACTTTCAATGGTCTATCTCCTTATGAATCTTTTCCAACTATATATATCATCAAATCAGGTCAGCTTCAAGCCGGTATGGCATGCGGCGGCAAATTATTCTATAATTACGGCAAGAGTTTACGAGATAAGGAGATGGAACCGGGGCGCCCTGTTCCGACAAGTTTATGAATCTTTTTGATTTTCAGGGAAACAAAAATCGACAGCAGTCGGCCCCACTGGCTTATCGGATGCGGCCTCGCAATTTGGATGAAGTGCGGGGACAAGAGCATATAGTAGGTCCGACTTCGGTTTTAAGAAGGGCTATAGAAAAAGACGATCTCCATTCCCTGGTTTTATTCGGCCCTCCCGGTACGGGTAAAACCAGTATCGCCCGCATCATTGCGCGTATGACCAATTCCCATTTTGAAATACTGCAGGCTGTAACCGGCGGAGTCAGCGATATAAAGAAAATTGCCGCCGATGCCGCCGAGCGCTTTAAATTCTATCAGCAGCGAACTATCCTGTTTGTAGATGAGATTCATCGCTTCAATAAAAGCCAGCAGGATGTGCTGCTTCCCTTTGTTGAAAACGGTACCCTGCTGCTCATCGGGGCTACCACTGAAAACCCTCTCTACGAACTGAATAATGCTTTACTTTCCCGTCTGCGGCTTTATGTCCTGAAAGCGCTGGATGAAAAAGCTATCCGGCTCATAATTAAAGAGGCTCTGGGAGATGAAGAGCGCGGCTTGGGCAGTTTCGATATCAGGATCGACGAAGCCGCCATAGGGATTATCATCAGTCTGGTCAAGGGGGATGCCCGTATGGCCCTGAATATACTGGAAGCAGCGGTTAATTCTTATGCCGAACCGGGCGGCACTTTAGATATTAATGCCCCATTGTTGCAGCAGATTACCGGAAAGCCCATGCTCAAATACGATAAAACCGGAGATTATCATTATGACACTATTTCCGCCTTTATAAAAAGCATACGCGGTTCCGACCCTGACGCCGCCCTGTTCTGGCTGGCCGCAATGCTTGAAGGAGGGGAAGATCCCAAGTTCATTGCCCGCCGGCTGATTGTTCATGCCGCAGAAGATGTAGGCCTGGCCGACCCCTACGCGCTTACGCTGGCAACAGCCGCGGCGCGCTCGGTGGAGTTTGTGGGATTACCGGAAGCACGCATCCCCCTGGCTGAAGCTACTATTTATTTAGCCAGCGCTCCTAAGAGCAACAGCAGTAAAACAGCTATTGACCAAGCTATAGCTGCGGTACGCAACAGTCCTAAAATAAGCGTGCCTCCACACTTAGGTGATACTTCCCATTCCCGGGCCGGCACGCTGCTGGGCAAAGGTAAAGGCTACAAATACCCCCATGATTACGGAGGTTATGTGAAGCAGAATTATCTCCCTGATGAGCTGCAAGGCAGCCGTTTTTACCAGGCCCGGGATAATGGCTATGAAAAGAAAATCAAAGAATTCCTGGCTATGGTCAACCAAAAAACAAAGCCATCCCCAAAATCATAATTGAAGACGGCTTCTACTTGCCAGCAACCGGGGACAAATATCCCCGGTTATTCCCCCAATACCGAGTCAATGACTTTTTGCAGTTGTTCTTTGCCCTGGGCACCCACTATGCGTTTTATCTCCTGCCCGCCCCTGAAAAAGGCTAATGTGGGTATACCGCGAACGCCGTATTGGATAGCAATGCTTTTGTTTTCATCAACATTCAGTTTGCCGACATTTAATTTCCCGGCATTTTCCGCTGCCAAGACTTCTATCACCGGTCCCACCATTTTGCAAGGGCCGCACCAGGGAGCCCAAAAATCAACGAGAACCGGAAGCTCTGACTGCATTACCTCCTGTTCCCAGTTATCCGCATTTAATTCGGTCAGTGCCAAAAATATCCCTCCTGCTCTTTCCAGTTAAGTTCTACAGGCTACCAGCCTATGTAAACTACAGCTACAGCCACAGCCAAGGAAATGACTGTCCATACCACGGTTCTGAGCATATCAATTCTTACCTGTTTGGTTAATTCATCCATTATGATTCCTCCTGCCCACGAATTAAAAATTCAGGTTTATTATAACATAAGCGTGAAGATAAGTCCTCTAAATAAAAAGGTTGCCATTATTATCTGATTTCATGCATATGATCGGAGAACCCCGGAGCTTCCACTATTTTTTTATAGTTCCCGGGCCTACGGCTATTATGGTATCCCTTCCGGGGGTAAACTCTTCGGCCAGAAGTTTTTTTTCTATTTCCTGGCCATTAACTTTTACTACCCGGTAGCTGCGCTTAATGTATCCGCTCTTGCCCTCCTGCAGAACAATTTGCTGCGGCGGTGATAGTTTTTGGTCTACCTTCATTACGACCCCTGGAGCCAGTTCCTCTTTTTCAGTTATAAATTTTATTTCCTTGCCCGCTTCGGTCTGGCAGCCATATATTTTAACCATAAAGTTGCTGCCTTCTATGACCGCTGTAATCAAAACCGGGTGTTCAAGGTTATTTATAAAACTGGTCCGGGGCCCAACCGGCTTAAGGCCGGCTTGAGAACAGGTCCGGTACAGGACATCATTCACTACGGTCAGAGCCGAGTTATTTACCTTTAAATGCCTGGCAGCTATAGTTTCAGGCAAAGAAAATTCTTCTCCCGGTATCACCACGGAACCGTTGCATATCTCCAGCAAAGGGTCAAAATCTGCCGTCGGCTGGTTTATTTTCTTCATCCCGATTCCCAGTATATCCTTTACCTCTTTTATGTCTTCCAGCCTCACCCGGGGATAAGTCTCACTGGTAACAAGAGGGACAGGTCCCAGAGAGCCTTTTTCCAGGACGGCGCAGATACGGTCCAGACTGGCGGCGATGTCAATGGAATAGCCATTTTTATGGCCAATATAGTCAAGATAATCGTTGTTGTAGAGGATACGGGCGTTAATAGCCGGCTGATCGTAAGTAAGTTTTACCGCACTTAACCGTTGCTGCAGTAAAGTTGCATTCCATTTAATTTCCGGAGCTATATTGCGGGTGCTGCCGCGGGCAATACTATGCTGGAAAATCCCCGCTATGCCCTCCGGCTGCAGGGCGACATCAATTTTGGCGAGGGTGGCGGGAATATCGTAGGCTATATTCACCTGGTTTATCGGTATGCTCAAGGTGCGGGAGGGAGTTTGAAGCAGCAATTGCGTGCCGCAGTCGGCTGGCAGCCGGTCAGCCAGAACCCGGCCGGCTTGATCACGGCTTAATCCGCCCAGTTCCACTCCGCTCACGGTGATATTGGAAGGATAAACCCTGGCATCTCTTTTAGCCAAGGCTAAGGAGGCAAGCAAAAGCGTTAGCATTACTGCCATTATCAGCAATAAAACAATCCGAGCCACATATTTTTTAGAGTTTACCATTTTTACACCTGCAGTTATGCTACTTGGCACACTGAGATAGCTCCACAAAGCGGTTATGCTGTTCGGCCAGATTTATAATATCCTCTGTTACTACGGTGCCTTCAGCAATCAGTATGTTGCCTGCTCCATCCTTAATATCCTGCACCAGTTTTTTCCCCAGCAGGAATTGTCTCTGCCTCTGCTTAAAAAAAGCTGCTCCATCAGTCTCCCCACCGGAAGCTTTAGCAGCACTATCCTCAGGCTGCTCCGCACTGGTGGGATCAGGGCTATCCTCTCTCTCTCTCACAAAGATGACATCAGTTCCATAGGTCAGCACATCGCCTGCTGAAATTATATCAATCTTAGATTCATCCTGCGCCGTCTTATACTCCAGGCGGGTTATTTTTCCGCTGGCCTCATCAACTTCATACTCACTTATTACTCCGATTAAATTTCCCCTGTTGGTTAAAACCCGATTGCCCTTAAGTTCTATGTTGCGCTGCAATAAAGTGTTGGCACTGGAGGTATCATTTATATTGGACAAAAGATGCTCGCTCTCAGTAGTCACAGCATGTTCGCCTATACCCATAACTGCCTTGTAGGGCAGAACCCTGGCCCCCACGTACCAGCTTCCATTACTGACCAGAATAAAATCCAGTTTTCCTTCTTCAGGATTAATCACCAGATCTTTTACCTGTCCGATCTTTCTTCCGTCCACAATAGAAAAGACAGGCAGGCCAA
>ENA-UOOR01001760-UOOR01001760.1-fermentation-metagenome-genome-assembly--contig:-NODE-1760-length-24305-cov-13.208165_pt1 | contig 24305 bp, 17 predicted proteins | sample MGYA00245780_ERZ724029 | MGnify/ENA primary metagenome ERZ724029 (study PRJEB28704, sample SAMN03018315) | fermentation metagenome | biome: anthropogenic terrestrial biome; feature: soil... | reverse complement strand
TTTTTAGAGTTTTCGCTCTCATGATCTTCCACAACTGATTTTGTATAAATAGTATGCCCACCGCTTTTTAAAACTCTGAACGCCTCATGAAAACCATCCATCATTTTAGTCTGCATGCTTTCATAGCCAGCATAAGAAAATACAACATCAATAGAATCACTCAATATAGGTAAATTTGCTCCGTCACAAGCCAGATAGACCATTTCTACATAGGGATTTTTCCATTCAGTTGAGTAAAAAACTTTATCCCATTTTAAAATGCGGTGACTTAAATCTACCATAACTATTGTTACCGGCCAGTTGATTCTTTTTACCAGAAGCTTTATTCCTTGTCCTGTTCCACAAGCCATATCTAATATAAGTCTAGGACGAAGCTTTTCAATCTCTGTCCATATAACATCGTCAGGATTCAAACCTCTTTTATAATTTGGATTTCCAGGTCAATGATGCTCGTGCAGGTATTCATCATAATTCCGATAACTCAAAGACCATTGTTCGCCAGGAATCTCTCTTGTCCTAAAATCAACTACCCCATCAATAATATGGTATTGATGTTTGTCTTCACATTCTAAAAAGAGTGTTTTTAGCTCATGTGTATTCAACTTAAGCATTTTTTTACATATAGGACATATTATAAATTTGTTTAATCGCAAAAGGCCTCTGTCAATGCCGGTATTGTACTCAATAAAATCATCACCCTCCAAAATATTGTTGATGGAAGTTTTACATATCCATGATATATTTAATAGAACATCAATATCCGGCAACGTAAGACCTGTTTCCCATTTTGACACAGCTTGTGTACTTACGCTTAATTTTTCAGCAAATTCCGCCTGTGAATAGCTTAAATTTTTGCGCAAACTACTAATTCTTTTACCTACATCAATTTTGTTAATCATTGTGTTTCCTCCCGCCTTTTTAATTTTATTTTACAAGTATTTCAGAAGAATACAATGGAATGTAAGTTTAGGGCTGTTATACAATTATCAACCTACAGTTGATAATAACTCATAAATCAATATTTATACACAGTATATACACTCTTTACTTTGCCACACAAACATATTCGAACCACCATATAAACTTAATACTATATTATGGAATTCTATAAATCAATACATCATATAAAATATAAATTGCATGTTAACCACTGTAATCCTGTAAGAATGTTGTAAAATTTAAATGACTTCAGTATTATACTTTTTTACTATAATGTCAATTAGAGTAGAGAGAGCCTGAAGACTACTCGGAGGTGGAACTTTTTATATTCCTTGGAGTAAGTAATTGCTTTAGTTATAGAGAAACTTGAGTACAGGGAAAGTATGAAGCATGTATGGTCAACCTCTGTATGTGAAAACACCATTGACGAAAGTCCAATGGCTTATAAACCGGTAGAAGAGATAGTAAGTAATATTAGTGACACTGCGGATATAGTTCATATTATAAAGCCTTTGTATAATTTTAAAGCTAATTAATGCCCTAAGCCTAACATGCCAATGAGCAAAAGATAACGGAGAGCAGATTAATATTCTGATCTCCGTTGCAGTCAGGTTGCAGTAATTTCGCATTTTCTATTCTATAAACTTCCCTGTAATGTTGGAGCCCTCAATCAGAATCGAACTGATGACCTCATCCTTACCATGGATGGGTTCAGTTTTTAGTGCGAGACGTAAAAGGCTGGTTTTGCTATGTTTCAAGGTTTGTAACGTCCATAATTTTATAAAAAGTAAACCATTTGTAAACCATTTCACTTTTTCGGTGCTCAAAAGCTGTGTCCAGCAGTAAGAGTTAACGGCAATTCACAAGAAATTCTTTTACTATTTATTCTCGATAGATTTATATAGGCAATCGGTTAAGGGAGCAAAATTATTATCAACTGATATGATTGAGGCCTTTAATAGCTTCTGACTATCTACTAAAGACCAATCAATAACATAACTACACTTCAGGGCTAAACACCTGATAAATTCTCTGATTGTTCTACCGTTACCTTCACGAAAAGGATGTATCATATTCAATTCAGCCATATAAACAGCAGCACGCTTTGAAAACTCTATTAGGCTTAAACCAACCAGAAACTTCTCAGCTTTTAACTTTTCAAGGAGTTCTTCTAAAGCCTGATTAATAAATTGGCTCCTGCAGAAAAATGTGTCGCCCTTCCATATATCTTCTTCTCTGAACTTACCTGCGAAAGGGTAAATATCCATAAAAATGTACTTATGAATATTCTTTAAATGAGTAACACCAAAACTACCTTTTAAAGGTTCTTCCGATAACTCTGCCAATCTATGGTTTGTTAAATCCTGTTCCAACTCTATAAGTATTTTTTCATCTTTAATCCCAAGCTTGTTTGCCAAAACATCGCAATCGTTGAAGAAATAAATTGAACGGATAGTTTCATCACGATTATATCTTGAGAAAATATTATCTGTCATATTATTTTACCATTACTTTTAAGTGTTTATCTTTTATTCTTTGTATCGCTTGTTTACTGGTTATTTTACCCTCCAAATACTGGCGAGTAATCGCAGTTCCAGATTCACTCGGCTTTAAGCCTTCAACTGCCAGTGTAGCAGATACACTTGCAATTATCTTATTAATATCTTTTGGTTTTGTTTTCATAGTTTTAAGCCTCCATTATCCTCTAAAAAGCTTCTCGCTATATTATATCACATTTTTGAGTTTTTCGCCTCAATAACCAATATTGGGACTTATTCTTTTATCTCCCTATAAGCATATTTGTACTTTGGCAAGCCGCCAAACACTCCACTCAAATACATCCATTCAAGTTTCTGAGCAACTCTAGGCTGTTCGTCTGAAAAACGTTTTATATGGCTACCATTCTGTCCATTAAATTCAACTGAATATATTTGATACAAACTTTACTTTATATTAGTTTAGAAGATTTTCATAAATTTCATTGGTAATCTCTATTTTTAATTCATCCAGCCCATATAAAAATGCTCCAATCACCGGTGATGCTTTCGGAATTATAATGTATGCTTTTGGTGCTGTTTTATGAATAGTTAAGGTATAAGCATCTTGTAGAAGAGGATTATTACCATGAAACACACTTCCACCTATAACTATTGGTATTTCCATCGACTCCATATTAAGACTTTTAATAACTCTGGAAGTCATCCTACCTAATATAGTACCCATTTTAATTAGGATGTCTTGGCATACAGTATCTCCCATTGCTGCTAATTCAAAAATCAAGGGAGGTACCTTTTTCATTTTAGAGTCCATTTCAGGGTCGGTATCGGGATAAAATTTGCCTACTAAATCATTCATATCTTTTGCATCTAAAATGTTGGGAAGGTGTTTTTCAAGCATGGTGTTCTCTCCAGTCAACTCATTTGAACGAAAAGCATAATGCATGGCTTCGCTAGTAATATCGTTACCACCACCGTAGTCACCTAATTGATAACTTAATGCACGAAGCGTTGCCTGCCTACCATCAGGATGAAGAGAAATATAACACAATCAACAATAGGTACAGATATAATTTCTGAGACTACATCAGTAATAGTACCAACATCAACCTGTATATCTTTAACAGTAGCATCCATATCCATAGTAGAACGAGCATCTAACCCCACTATAGCGGCTACCAGCATGCCGCCTTTAAGGATGAAATTATTCCTATATTTTGATAAAGAAATTCTCTCCAATAATCGTTCCATCATATAGTTTCTCATTAAGACTTGCGCATCTGCACTCTTTTCTTTAGAAAGGTTGTTTATCAGGTCTTTTAATTGACGGGATGTTTTTATCATTACAAAAGCACCTCCAGATATTGATTTAAAATTTTATCTACTTGTAATTGCTCTGCATACTGCATCAATAGACGAAGGTTCTTATCTTTACGCTTTGTATATTGCTTTAAGGCATTTTGAAATGTTTGAATTTCAATTACACTTCTACTTCGAATAATATCACAAATTGTTCTCTCCATACTATAAGTACGTACAGTGTTGCCAAAAGTTGTTTTTGCTTCTGTTACACCCATACTATAAAGCTCTTTTTTAATTGTATATACTTTGATTCCATCTACCTTTAATTTTGAAGGATTATATCCTGTTTTAACAGTAACAGAATGCTCCATTGGCTCACGATCGGTCAAGTCATGAAGAAAAAGTGCAGTTTCATGCGAAAATACTGTTTGCTGGCTGCGTAAATTAATAACATACATTGTATCCAGCCATGCATCTGGTGAGACATAAATGCCATGGGCTGTCCGTTTGTAATTGTAATCTTTTAAAAACTTATAAAAGATAGGTTTTGAAATACCAGCATTAATAGCATCAGACGTCTGGATAATTCCTCTTTTATCTGAAGCAATTTGCTCAAGGTGTTCGTAATATTTCACGGCAATCATTCCTTTCATGCTAATATCATAATCTAAATTAGCACAAAAGTAAATATAATAATTTTTTTATATTAATCACATCATAACCTCTCACTTAGCTTAACAAAATTTTCACCATCAGTTAAAAACTGATCCACTTCAAAATCCTTCATCTTCATATATTAAACACCCAGCTTCATAGCATTTTCTAGAAGTTCTTTAAAGGTGTACAACTCGTTTGGATTTAGAAGAGCAAGTAGCAACTGACCAGTCATTTATGTTGCGGTTAAGATAAACACTATCGCCATAATCGTCAAAGCTGATCACGGCGGCATTCACCAGTTGCGATCTTAATGCGTTTGTGACAGCTGTTTTGCCGCTGCCAGATAAGCCGGAAATGCTTATAACAAAAGGCCTTTTCATAGTTTTCTCGCTTTCTCCGTAACCTCACGAATAAATGCAGTTTTTGCGTTGGTATAGCCATCCCTGTCATGTTCAAAACCCTTACGCAGCTTTGTTTTAAGCACGGCATATTCAGCAAGTTTCCTTCTCTTGTTTTATTTGATGATATTCTAACGGTTCCGGCATATCATCACGAAATGGATTGAGTTCTATAACGTAATATTTTATATCATGCCACGAACCGAGCTTATAGCCAATATTCGGTAACGTTGATACTAATGAAAATCCCATTTTTTGGTGAAAAATCTCACTTTCTTCATTCGGACAGCCAAGAACCGCAAACGCCTTTACAAATCCCTGCTGTTTCAAAGCATGAAGAAGATTTGCATATAACAATTTGCCTACACCTCTTTGCGTACAACCATTCTTTGCATAAATTGAAGTCTCACATACCCACTGATATGCTTTACGTTCCCTAAACTTATGTGCGTAAGCGAAACCGATTATTTCGCCATTATCCTCGCAAACAAAGAAAGGAAATTTATCTGAAATATCAACTATTCTCTCTGCAAACTCCTCGGCAGACGGTGCGACAAGCTCAAATGAATAAGGAAAATTATCTACATAATATTTATAGATGTCAGATAGTGCATCGGCATCGTTGATATTTACTTCACGAATAATCATATTCATCGACCCCCTTCATCTTCTCTCAACATCCTCAAATACTCTCGGATTCGAGCTTCCTCGTTCTGCCGATAATTGAAGCCAAAATGCGCTGCTACCGTGACTGCGAGAGCATGGAACAAGTCGCACATCGCATCGATTGATGCCCATATGCTGGCATAGCCGCTACCGGAATAGGTGGTGGCGTATTGCGAATATAGCTCAGGTGAGAGATATTTTTTAAAATACTTGCCGTTCTTGCCTGTAGAAATATCAAATCCGTGCCGTGTGCCGATGTACCAATTAATCATATCGTGTAATTCAGCCCGAACCCAGCTATTAAGCATATGCATGACATATATGCTGTATATAAGGATTTACATCCCCAGCTTTTAGCAAGCTTTTTCATATTATAAGCATGGATAAAAGATTCAGGTTTATCTAATCTATCTGTTATCCAGTCAATAAAGCTCCTCATTGCTCATTAATTCTTGTCCCTGATTTTCCATAAAGCCATAGGATGATTTTTGATCCTATCTACAATATTAGAATCATCAAACAACAACCCCGGCAAATACTCTTTACTCTTGAACCGCTGCAAAAATTCCTGTTCATCGGCATTAAGCATGATCAACCTGTTAATAAAGTCTTTAACACGGGTTCGGGATACATCAAGGTCAAAGTGTTCATTTCGACGCAGCATAGGGAGTAATGTCTGCTTGATTTTGCTCCAGGTTAAACGGTCAATTTCTGACAAATCAAAAGATATCTCAAACTCCTTGCTACTCCCAACTGCGAAGTAAAAAAGGAAACACTTTTTAAGCATTGGCAATTCGCTTTCATCAAAAGTACCGAAATAAACCATGTTGTCTATATCATATAAATCCCTTGCTGCTGTCCTGCCAACAAGAGCATTGATTTTTGTGCCAAATAACTCCAATGGGGATAGTACCCTTATGGAAAAGCTTTTCTCCAACAAATCAGTCTGAATAGGCATTTCAGCAATTGGTAGAATATGCGCACGCATTGAATAGTTTATCAAAATTCCAAGACCTCCACTTCTATAAGTGGGGGTTCCTTATTCTTGCTTCGGTGGGGGTAGAGTCCCCCACCGAAGTCCCGATGTTCAGCTTTAGCTGAACGAGTTCACTTCTACTTTGAGATTGTCCCTGTTTCCGGCTGAATTTATATACCAGAAAACCCATGAATCAAGAGAATGAGGGTTCTTGCCCTTCTCAAGATTTAAAGCATAACCCTGTGTCTGCAAAAATGTTATTAAATCTTCATTGATTCTCTTACGGTACTCCAACATCTCTTCCCTTGTCACAACCATGCAAAAATCCAGGTCAAGATCAACAGAAAGCCTTGGCATATTGAATACTGTAAGATTAATTGCTGTACCGCCTTTTAAGGCAAGACAATCCCTGTGTAGAGGGTTCTTATTGATGTATTCGAGAATATCAGCCAGCCGGTATACTTTTTCAAGACTGTCTCTTATAAAGCCTGTCTCACGAGTTCTTTTATCAAAATAGCTTTTATCGTATTTATACAAGTTCGTCACTCCCCTGTTCCATGAAAGTCATCAGATTTTCAGGCACAAAAAGTCGCCACTCTGAATTATAAATCAAATCTTTTTCGTCCTTATCCGTCAGATAACGCTTACTTTTTACTATGTTTTTATGACAAAAGTCAAAAAAGCTATAGGGCAATTTGAGCTCATCCTGAAAATGTTTCAGGAGAAATCCCGCTTTCTGATACAAAAACTGAATATTATACAACTTTAAATATTGGATCATCTTTTCGCTGTCAAGAAATGTAATCAGGCGTAAGCACTGTAAAAGTTCCTCAATACCCCCTGCCTTACCCAAATCTTTTATACAGTCAATTACAGTTCTCTCCAGGTTGGTAACTCTTACACCACGGTTCGTATTGTAAGTTACTACGCCATCTTCAAATTTCGAAGCTACGTACCGGTATGTTATTCCGTCATATTTAAAAGGCTTGAATACAGAACCAGATGAAACATATATTTCAAAAAACAACTGATGTCCTACGCCATGAAACTCTAATGCACTGTGGTGAGATACATATGCATCCTTTGTTATACTACTTCCAATTTTGAACTTATCTGCGACAGGTATTCTGTTTTCAATATCATTGCAAACATAGAGATTTTTCTTGATGCTTTTAACTAAGCCATTTTTTAAGAGTGCTCTTACTGCTGAAGTTGCGCTGTTTCTATTTCCATAAATAGTGTCCACATCATTTATAGTAAACACTCCAAGTCGTAATAATTTTTCATAAGTTTTCAAGTTTATCACCTCTTGGTTTAATTTTAATATAATTATGTTTAAATTTCAATATTTATAATCAAAATTTAAACCAAAATTATACTTTTTGGTTTAAACTCTCGCCCATCATGTGCTAATTTAAACACTATATCAATAAAAATAAACCTATAATCTCTGAGTCCCTCTTCACAAGGTCGACTATGCATATTACCGTATCAACCGCGGGATTTCCCCTAGTCCCCTTCCAGACATCAATACCACCTCCATCCATTGAAGTAGTGCCTTTTAAATAACCATAGTCGACCTGATATACTATATCAGGATATCTTGGATGTCGGCTCCCTTTAGGACGGTCTATCACCATCTCTGATTCTGCAACAAGCTTGTCTAAGGCTTGCCAAAACCCTACTGCATTTTGTTTTGAGCCCAGTATTTCATTTTGACAAGACGATTTTACCCTGTTAAGGTATTCCATCATATTTGTTTCTTCAAAGACCCGCATGAACCTCTATATGCCTATCCGTGAAAAAACAAATTCAAAAGAGGTTCAAAAGTGTCCACTAACTTTTGATGAGCCAACTTTTACAAATAAGGATTCCTTTACTATTATTGGACTAAAATGCGATGCAACACCCCAGGATAATGCTTCCAATTTTACTGTTTTTAGGCTTTGGGACTGCTTTAACAAAAAAGAGAATAGAAAAATACGCGATATTGAAGATAAGTCAGGAAGCTATGGAGTTTTTCTTCCCTTCCCCAAGCACGAAGGTAGTTATAGTTATGTCTGTGGATTCATTACTAAAGATTATGCCATTATTCCGGAAGGAATGGTATCCCATTTACAACCAAGAACCAAATATGCAGTATTTACATACAAAAGCCCTACCGAAAACACATTTGACTTGTCTGGAATATTATTGTTCTGGCACTCAATTTTCATCTGTACAAGGTCTTGCTCATGCGACCAATTTACAGCCATATCGAATAATGCCTGTCCGACGCCTTTATGTTTATAAGCATCGTCAACTTGAATGCCCCACAGTACGGCAAGGTCATTTCTGCCTGCAAGCATATTTACTTCCTTATCCCGTGAAGCGATCGTCGCTGCGCCGACAGGACGCTCGCCGTCGAAAGCCATGAAGAACGCCCAATTACCAAGATCGAAACGCTTCCATCGCTCTACGGTTTCATCGTCGCCTATGCAGAAGTCCTTGATATACGGCTCGACGGGCGTCTCGATAAAGGTAAAGCCGTCCAACCCCTGGTTGTGTTTTTCGATTCGGTAATAGGACGACACATGAACAAGCATTGGGATTTGATCGTATTGCGGGAAGTATGTTTGATCCACCTTTTTATATGTAATCATTTCGCCACCTCACATTTCTCAACCATCTCATCGAAATATAGGTAAAGCCACGCACTCACAAACTCACCCGTTGTCATCATCTCACGGATTTTGTCGGTGGTTGCCCACATTGCGTCACAAACCTCGCTCCCATCATAGGCGACCGATTCAATCGGCTCGTTATAATCAAAAACCCACACATCCTCAAACCATGTGTGTCCGTTATCGCCAAGTCGGGGAGTTCGTTTACTCTTCCCAATATTGATCCATTATAAAGTTATTGAGCTTATCTTTAGTTACTCGCCAATCAGGAAGAAACTTATCTATATAATCAATAAAAACTGAATTATGCGTCTTTTCTATTAGATGCATAAGCTCATGTACCACAACGTATTCAAGGCATTCAATGGGCTTTTTGGCAAGCTGCAAATTAATCCATATACGTTTAGCCTTTGTATTACATGTCCCCCACTTTGTCAGCATATTTTTTACTCTAACAGATTCTGCCTTTACGCCTATAATACTTTGCCACTTTTCAATATATGCTGGAAGCTTTTGCTTAAGCTGATTACGGTACCACTCTGTCATTACATTTTCTCTCTGCTGGGTTGTGCTCGCTTCCCTAACAGTAAGAATTAGTTTGTTACCTTTGATTTCCACATTATTAATGTGATTATGCTGTATTTCCATCCTATATCGTCTGCCCCATAGATAGTGACTTTCACCAGAAACATACTCTCGCTCTGTTTGACGCTGCTGGTTTTTATATTTAGCCATTTGCTTTTTAATCCATCCAATTTTGGTTATAGCAAAAAGCCTAATAACCTCATCCTTAGCAGTCATAGGAGCGGAAATTCGAACCCTTCCATCAGGCGGCAACACCGATAAATGCATGTTTTTAATCTTCTTTTTATTCACTTCTATTTCAATGTCTGATATCACTAGTTTATTTGTCATATACGTCGCCATGCTCTTTCAAAATATTAAACACTTTATCAACTGCTCCATCATCCTGGGTAACATCATAGATAGCGCTTCTGATAACATTTTCCTTAGCCTTGTCCCCAAGCCACCTATCCGGTTTCACAGCCAAAACGCTTTGATGGATTTTCATTATAAGCTCTTCATCTTTTGTAACATTATCATAAAACGCTCGTAATGCAGGTGACTTTTTTATTTTATAGGGATATCCGGAATATTCCTCCGGTTTTTCTACTTTTCGGGTAAGCTCAACTATCTTTTCTAAATATTTTTTGTATTCAATCTTTTGATTTTTCCGTTCCTCAATAATTTTCTGAAGCAGCTCTGACATTTTTTCATAATAAAGCGGGTTTGTACTGCTTCTCTCAATTATCTTTCTGCGCACATTATTTTCAATGGTTTCTGCGGCAGCTTGCTTATTTTTTTTCATTCCTTCCGGTAACTCGTTGACAAATTCAACTCCCCGCTCAACGATTAACTCAATAAGGGTCATATCATCAAAGGTTGATAGCTGCTCACTTTCTCCAGCACTTATATAATTATCAATTAAATGGCGCATATCTGCTTCGTACTTCTTTAGGTCTATATAATCACCACTGGCAAGCTTTATTTCGTCTCTGACCTTTTGGAAATGGACAACTTCTTGTTTTATTTCGGTAATCTGTGTTGCACTGTAGCCACATTCATCCAAGTCACCTATCACCTCTGTAAAGGCACGAAGAAGTGATGCAGTAAATTGATACAGAGCCAGGCGTTTGGGCTTGTTTTCCTCAAGCTCATCAACATCTCCATCATGTTCGAAGCAAAAATATTTGATATATTCCAGCGTAGACCGAGGCATTTTTACCGGTTCACACAGTGCTCTTAAGCTCTCAAGCAGCTCTTCCAGGTGCTTTTTGGCCTCTTGGATACGATTCTTAAGCAATCCGGTTACGTCTGCTGCTTCAAAACCATCAAATGCTTCAGAGGTGTAATCAGCTACGGCTTTTTCCAAGCTCTTAAAAAGATCCATATAGTCTATGATATAACCATATTCCTTGTCTTCACCGTCAAGCCTGTTAACACGGCAGATAGCTTGAAACAAGCCATGATCCTGCATAGATTTATCAATGTACAGGTATGTCGCACTGGGTGCATCAAAACCGGTGAGAAGCTTATCCACGACAATTAATAGCTTCATTTTTCCGGGTTCTTTAATAAACTGTTCTTTTACTTCCTTCTCAAAGGTTTCAACATCCCTGCCATTTAACATTTTATTATAAACGTCATACTTAAATTGATTCTCTGTTTTCCTTGCCTCTCCTGTTTCTTCACCTTTGATTTCAGATATAATGCCGGAATACGAGGTTACAATAGCACATTTGGTAAAACCATTATCTACGAATAATTTATAGTATTTACAGGCTTCGTATATACTTGATGCGATTAGTATGGCATTACCACGGTTATCCATCAGTCTATCCTTTGTTTCCATGTCAAAAACAATGTCTGTAACAATTTTAGATAACCTTGATTCAGAACTATACACTTCCTTCAATGTGCCCCAACGCTTTTTTAGTTTTGCCTTTGCAAGCTCTGTAAGTCCTTTCGTTTTTGTATCAAACCAGAGGTCTATTTTGTCTTGAGAAACCACTTCCTGTGGGATATCTCTTGCCTCATATCTTAAGTCCAGAACCACACCATCAGCTACTGCTTCAGGGTATTTATAGGTATGAATATAAGTTCCAAAAATCTCTATGCTGCTTTTTATCCCACGCTTTGCCATTTCTATTCGACTAAGCAAAGGTGTGCCTGTAAAGCCTATGAATACAGCGTCCGGAAGAATCTTCTTCATCGCATCATGAAGTTTTCCCGACTGTGTTCTATGACACTCATCAACGAAAATATAGAACTCTCCCTTTGGCATAAAACCAGGTGGTAAGCTTGCCATAATCTGCTCTATGTAGCTATCGTACGCCTTTTCTTCATCACCTCTGCGGCCAAACTTATGAACCAGTGAACACATCACTCTTGGCAATTCAACATTTAGTCTACCAACTAAATCATCACTGCTTTTGGTTCGATAGATTTCATCTCCAACACCATCAGCACCAAAGACCTTGTTTTCAATTTGATCATCTAACTCTTCACGGTCGGTAATAATGAGGATTCTTGATGCTGGGATATTTTCTTTAATCCATCTTGATAGCCATACCATGGTCAAGCTCTTTCCACTACCTTGGGTATGCCAGATAATGCCGCCCTCTTTTGCTTTGATTCTCTGTATTGCAGCTAATACTCCAAAATATTGATTATGGCGGCATATCTTTTTATAACCACTGTCAAAAACAATGAAGTTATAGATAATATCTATCAAACGCTCTTTCTGGCAAAGGCTGATTAAATGACGGTCCATTTTGTAGCTTTCCGATTCGCTCTGTGCCTGGATAAAGAGTGATAAAGCATCTGTAGCCTTTTCATCCTCTTTCCATTCGATAAAATGTTTTTCTTTTGTTTCTATAACTCCAATTCGAAGGCCTTCGGTATCGTTACCTGCCATAACCAACTGTATGGTAGAGAAGAAAGGCTTTATAAAATTATCGGTTTGGTTATCCAGGTTTTGCCTGATACCTTCTGAAACAGATACAATGCTCCGTTTGAGTTCAAGTACACATACGGCAATTCCATTGATATAAAGAACGATATCAGGTCTTTTATCGTGCACACCACGGACGGTAACCTCTTCAGCTATGTAAAAATTGTTCTTATGCGGCTCATTCCAATTAATAAATTTGACGGTCTGATTGTGTTTACTGACGTCTTCTTTGACAGAAGCCCCATATCGAAGGAGCGAGTATACATCTTTATTGGCGTAATACAGATCCGGTCTTTTGGCTGTTTCTTGTAGAGCATTTATGGCGCGGCGAATTAATTCGGGGGAATAGCCTTGAGCAGATAGATATTGTTTTAATAGCTCTTCCTCGATATTGGTGTTTTCTCGATAATATAGACTACCAAGAGAAATATACTTTAGTTTATCTACGAAAAGCTTTTTCACACGGTCTTGTGTAACTCTTTCTCTTTCGCCAACGCCACTCAATTTCACTACCTCCTATACCAGTCGAATTCTGCCTGTAAGAAGTTCCTGCATCATGCCTTGTTTTATGCTTTTGTATTTCTTCAACTTTTGCTCAAGTGCTTCAATTTCTGCGTCCATGTCGGATAAGATGGTTACAATTGCGGTTTGTTCCGCTCCTTCAGTTGGAAGTTTTATAGTCAATCTACTATATTCAGAAATCCAGTACCTTTGATGGTCTTTTAAGGGAAAATCTATCATCTGCATAAGTTCGTAAACTAATTTAATGCTATTAGATGTGTCTTTTAAGCTTAGTATTTTCATGGCTGATGATTTTACTTTAAATGCAAATGTCACATATTGGCTTGATGTCGTAAAGTCATCAAAAATAATTACTGGATAATTCATAAAAATTCCAGAAGTTTCATTGGTATACCCAAGAATAAATGATTTGCCAGCTGTTAAGACTGGTATTCCTTTATCAACATATTCTGTACAACTAACTATATAATTTGTTGGCTGTTCGTAGTCTAGGAGTTCATTTAATTTGAAACTCCTCCACTCCCCACTAAATCCCTCAAGTCTTCTCTTTCCTGTTAGTAACTCCTGCATTGCGCCTTGCTTGATGTTTTTCTTTTTATCAATTAGCTTGGTTAGTGAGTTAATAAGGTTGTCAACATCGGATAAGGCAGAGGCTATGGCTTGTTGCTCTCGATTTGGTGGTATAAGTAGCATTACCGAGGCCACCAGCTCTTTATTTAAATTTAAGACACTACTACCCGAAGCCTTACTAATATACTGATCTATAATAATATTTGAACTTAAAAGGTAATATAAATAGTCTTGGATAAAAGAACTTTGATAATTCTGTAAAACCAACCACCCATCATGTATACAGCCAGAAATACGAAGAATATATGGTCGACCAAAACTCATAGAATTTGAAAGCAAAAAGTCCCCTGTGCTTACCCTTCTAGAACGCAAAACTCCTTCTGGAACTATTTTTTCATCAGTTTTATCAATGTATTTTGCGCCAACTCCAACATCACCGATTTTGATCCAATTGATACCGTTTTCAGACCTAGTTATATAATTTTGTATTGGTCGTGGTGAGCCACCTCTATATATATCTATTCTTTTGCCTAAATACTCCGTTGCCCACTCCACAGGTATAACCCCAACTTCCGTCCTCTTATATCCCTTCCTTACTTCCATGCAAACCCCATCCTTTCCAGATGAGATTTCACCTTAGCTTCATAATCGGCAACCTCTTCTTCTATTTGCGCCAGCGTTTCTTCGTACCTGTCCACAAGCTCCATGATACGATTTGTTAAGCTATGGGATATGCCAGAATAGATTTCCTCAATGCCTTTATATACGGTTCGGCACCACTTCTTCTCTATCACCAAATCCTTTATTTGTTCAATCGTAAGCTTTTCATATTTATCATATACAAGCTTATCTAATGCAATTACCGCAGCCTTAACATCGGAATTGAGTTTTGCTTCTTCCGCCATCAGCCTTTCATATTGGAGCAGTATTTTAAGCTCATCTTTGGATTCATTATCGTTCTTTATTTCCCTTATCCGCTTTTGTAGATCCCCCTTGGCAATATTGCCTTTATCATTTATTACCTCAGCGAGTAAGCCTTCATCACCACTATGCTCCTCTTTCATCTCATCCATCAGTCTGACTGTATCATCTCGCTGGCTTTCAAGCTTATCGATATCAGCTTTTTCCTCAGTATAAAATTGATCAATGATCAAGCTTTTTGGGATTACTCTTCCTTCAAAAGATTTCATTTTACCACTTATAGAGCCATCTTTCTTCTTTACCATTTCACGTTCAATATCTCTTCCAGATTCCCAACCATCGAATACAATGGCATAAACATCGTCCTGCATGGCTTCTTCCCAAAAGCTCATCAAGCACTGAAACACATCATACTTATCAATTAACGAAATTTTACTGAAATTACTTATTAAACTTTTAGCGATATCTTCAATAAACTGCTTTGGCTGGTCTCCGTTTTTGATGTCATTGAACTTATTCCAGTTGTCTTGTTTCCACTGTTCAAATGCTTTCTTTATTTTCTCTGCGTAGCCTTCAAATTCATTATTATGGTATATGGTATTTCTGATATTTTCTTTCTCTATATTCAGCTCCAGATAACCTTCACGAGAACTTACCTTGAAAAGCTCGTTCTTCAAAGAAGGGAACTCATTCCAATAGGAAGATAAATCATCCAAATCTTTTTTCGGTATTCCTCCGTTCAAATGGGCGGTAATATCTTGTAGATCCTCTACATCACTACCATCAATGTATCTGGGGATATTTAAATTATAGTCATTGCTTTCAATTTCACTGTATGGAATCATTCTCGAATATTTCGGGATTTCCTCGAATTGATTGAAGCATTCTACAATTTTTCGGATATCTTGCTCACGGAGCCTATTTTTATTGCCATCCTTTATGAACCCTTTACTTGCATCAATCATAAACAAACCTTTTCTTGCATGCGCATTTTCTTTGTCAATGACAATAATACACGCCGGTATGCCCGTACCATAAAACAGGTTTGCTGGTAAACCTATAATTCCCTTAAGAATTCTTTTTTCAATGATCTCCCTTCGAATAGTTGCTTCGGCATTTCCCCTGAAAAGTACACCATGGGGAAGTATAATCGCACCTTTGCCTATCTTTGGCTTAAGCGAATGAGTGAAATGAATCAACCAGGCATAATCTCCGTTTTTATCAGGTGGAGCAGCTTTATAATCACGGAAGCGTTCATCGCTGGCGGTATCAATTCCATTAGCCCAGGACTTATAGGAAAAGGGAGGGTTTGCTACGGCAAAATCAAAACGTTCAAGCTTCTCGGGATTATATTTGTCCTTAAACTGCGGATTGGATAGGGTATTCGCATTTGCGATTGTTCCGGTTGATTTATTATGTAAAACAAGGTTCATTTTTGCCAAACCAGCTGTTGTAGTGTCATATTCCTGACCATAAATCGTCACACCGTTTGGAGCTTCATCTGCCGCCCGTATTAGTAGGGATCCAGATCCGCATGCGGGATCATAAAGGGTTTGGGAAGCCTTGGTAGCACCACTTATTCCAATAACTTTAGCCATTACTCTTGATACTTCTGCCGGTGTATAAAACTGTCCTTTGCTTTTACCACTTTCAGAGGCAAAGTTTTTCATCAGATACTCATACGCATCACCAATAATATCATCGCCACCGGCGCGGTTCTTTCTAAAATCCAAGGATTCATTTTGGAAGATTGAAACAAGGTTAGTTAGTTTGTCAACCTTTTCCTTACCACTACCCAGCTTTGTATCATCATCAAAATCCGCAACATCAATAATTCCGCTAAGGCCATTTGCTTCGGCTAATTTACTGATTATCTTGTTCATTTTGTCGCCGATGCCGTTTGACCCTTTGGCATTGATCATATCTTTAAAGCTTCCACCCTCAGGAATCTCTATTTCAGCATAGCGATCTCCCATGTAGCGATCGGTAACATATTTTACGAACAACAAGGTTAATACGTAATCCTTATACAAAGAGGCATCCATTCCTCCTCTTAATTCATCACAACTATTCCATAATGAGCTATACAACTCGCTTTTTTTTACTGCCATTTCATCTACCTCGCTGGTTTTTTGTTTTCAAGTTTTATTATATCGTACCTGATTATATTATCAAATGAGTTTTATATATGTATTTGTTATTATAGGCTATTATTGTTCATTGCCTTAATTGCTATACTGCAAGATAACCGCTACTGATCTCCTGAGATAATGCCCTTTTTAGACTCGCTCTTGTGAATTTTAAGCCATGCGTATCAGCTAGCCAATTATGCCTATAACTGAAAGATTATCCACTCACCTCGTTCAAAAAATCAATCACATAACCCCTCTTAATATCATCATGGTGTTTCTGATTATAATAATTTCTTAAGCATGAATAGCACGATGAATCCTTGCTTTCTCCCCCACAATCGCATCGCTCCATCAATTTTAATGTTTCTTGAATAACGTCTTCTAATACGCCCTGATTATTAAGACGTCTTACATGCCCTGCTCCACCTGGAGTTTTATCGTACAGTACCATGGCATAGTTCCGGCGATAAGTAATATCATTATAAAAATATTGCAAACATCCTGAGATATCGTTCTGCTCAATGTTTAGGAAACTGCAAATTCCTCGCAACAGACCATAAAGCACTGATAATGATACATTCTTATCATATAAATCTGGATTAATAAACCTCAACTGCAGAACATCAGTTTCAAATCTATAGCCAAGAGAATATCGTTTTAATAGATGCGTTCCATCGTTTTTACAACCGTAGCCAGCAGAATTCTTATGTGGTATCTTCTTTACTCGAGTAAAACTTTCCTTGCGGAGCTCTGTATAGCCACAGCTCTCGCAAACGTAAAAATTGGATTCGTTTAGAACAGCCATTTCATCACTGTGGCTAATGTAAAGCTCTATATCCGAATTCTTAATTTTATATTTCTGTAGGTTGACTTCGCTTTTATATCCAACATAAGCTACTTCCCCTCTGTATGTCCGTTCTGGTCTGATAAGCCCGGGCTTCTCAATCTTATCGCCATCTGCCTCAAACCCAAATGCAGGAATCAAAAATGTCTTCCTCTGCTTTGTATCAATTGCTTTTTTGCAAACCTTACACTCTTTTAGAGTAGAAAACTCATTATCCTCTATGTGAGGCTCAATATTAAGTGTTTCACACTCGCAACTAATATAGTCATACATTTTCCAACTCATATTAGGTATTTTTCTGATATATCGGCTTGTGATTAAATTACCGTTTGCAACAATTTGAGAGTCTGGAGCATATTCAGAAATTGCCATGGATAAATCTCTTTGAAGCTGTAGGCCAAACTTATTCTTGCTATTCTTGTCTACGATGGTCATTTCAACTGTATCAACTGGAAAGCCGTATTTGGGTAATACATTTTTCCTTGATAAAAATGCTAAAATCTCTTCATTTTTATATACCTTCATACGCTGCTGCAAATAGTATGGGTTTTTTTCAGACTCAATGGCTCTTTTTATAGAATCATTGAGTATTTCAACCTCATAATCATATTCTGCAACAGCTTTAGTTAAAATCCCAGGATTGTTTTCATCCTTCGATAGCAATCCACTAATCCAGCCATAGGAATCTACTTTAAACTTATAAGCTAACCTTCCAGGAAGAAACTCACTTGAAAACTCCATTAGATTTGTTGGTTTACTATTCAAGAAGTTTGTGAATGCATCAAAGCCACTTATGCCATTATCCTTTTCTTCTGCCATATCAGACGCCCTAGAAAAGTATTGGGGATAAATTTTCCAAAAGAAGCTAAGAGCAGAAGCATACAAATGTCTTATAGCAATTTTGTCATTTTCAACATTAAACTTTGGTGAATTTATTTTACCTCTTATCATTTGTTCAGGCATCTTAAAAAATGTAAAATCATGATTGCTTTTATTACAGAAAGTTAGGGCATAAGCTGCGGAATTTTTACTACGGCCTGCCCGACCTGCCCGCTGTGCATAATTAGCCGGAGAAGGAGGCATATTTCGCATGAAAACAGTTTCAAGAGAGCCAACATCAACCCCCATTTCAAACGTAGTTGAACAACTTAAGACATCAATCTCTTTTCGTTGAAACTTTTTTTGAAACTCATATGCAGTTTCCTTATCAAGCTGAGCTGTATGCTCTACAACTCTCAGCTCTCTAATGTCTAATGTTTGATATAGCTGATAATAATGATTATTCTTATGGAGTGCATCCAAATCGACGCTTGCTAATTCTCCATCACATTTATATGTCGGGCATACATTATTAACGTTATGTATAGTCACATTATTACATTTCGGACAAATGTACCATTGATTCTTTCCAGTAACCACTATTTTGTTTATATCCAATCTATATTTACCGTTTGTAGCTTTAACTATTTCCTTTCCCTGAGCACATAATATTCTTTCCCAAATAGCAGAGAGCGATTGGGTAGCTCTTTCCTTATCCACTTCAAAACCTTTTTTCTCAATGACTCTTGTCAAGTAATCGAGACGTTTATTGTTCATGTTTGCTTTCGTCGGGATGAATGAGCGCTTATATGATTTTGCATTAGAATCAGAAAGTGTATAAGTATACTCAATACCATTATGAGTGAAAAACTCTTTATCTGCTTTATTTAAGGGAATGCTGTAATCAATAGCAGCATCAGACATCATGCCCAACGAAAAAACGCTGCAAAGAGTTGCGACCTCTCTAGCTGAAAGATTGTAATTTCCATTTGGAGGTATGTTCGTAGGATCTATACCAATACTAATAAGACCCATGCTGTAAAGGGATGTTCCACCGTTGTTATCTACCAGTTCATTTAATACTGCTTTCCATGCTTCTTTCTTAGTAATGTCATAATTATTGTCTGCGACTTCATATTTTTCAAATTGATAAATTAAATCTTCAACAAAATGACCTATACCTTTGCTGGTAGAATTACTTTTATTTGCGCTTAACGCCTCAACTATTAGCCTTTTGTATAGTATGGATCTGTGTGTCTGATCAAGATAGCTAGCATAAAACGCAGCTGCCTGCCTGCTATCTGAAAAGGCAATAAATTGTTTGGCTTCCTTCACCTTTTGGCTGGGTATTATAGCCTCACTATCACCAAAACCCGTGTCGTCTTCATCTTCAATCCTTACTTCGTTAATAACTCCATATGAAGGAAGTTCCCCAAAGAGTGCCGTCCCTATAACACTCGTAACAGCTTCTTGCCCTGTAAAAAACATTCTTATAATTCCATAACTATTTGTGTTCTCGCAGGATAAACATTTTGTCAGTTTACCGGTATCATTGTTTATGTTAACCTTTATAACCTTTGAATATAAGCTTTTATCATGCTCACACCCTCTATCACCTATTGCTCCGGCTTTCATTATATAACCACATCTTGGACATAATTCGTATTCTTCTGCTGCTATATTTTCATCCTCCAAAGTGTGATCTTCGTCAGTATCTGATATAGTATCTGCTAATAAATATACTGATCTCATCGAAGTTTCAATTAATGAATTTGATTGAATAAAATAGCTATTTTCCTCCTTACCGACTAAGTATATAGCGTGACATGAACTACATGTTCCTATTTCAAACACTTTATAACCAGTTCCATCTCTTTCATAATGCATATCTTTTCTTGTTAAAAAAAGTCTTTTACTTGGACTGAGTGTAATAAATACGCTTTCAGTTGCTCTTAAAAACATGTGATATCTAGCGTCAAAAAGCCGATCGCCGTTTTTTTCACACTTTGATGCAACCGTTACAAAGCTTGCTATCTCCTCAGGGTAACATGACATTTCTTTTGCAAGTGCCTCCACCGTTTTTGCCTGATTCATTAATAGGACCCGAATTTCCCAATATGTTTCATCATGAAGAACTACATCGCACAAAAGCTCCTCTAGCGATTGGCTTAAAACAGGTATATTTAGTTCACTGTTTATTGCTTTTCTAATCTGTGTTTCATTGCTACCAGTATCAATTAGATTTGCGATATGTACGTAAAAGCTCATCGGAATGCGTAACTTATCTCTTTCGGGTTTTGGGGTTATTCTATATGCCCTAATAACATCTTTTTCATCAAACTTGCTATCACAAAGATTGCTTGCAAATTCAGCAACTTCTTTATTATCGTTTTCACCACCTAGAGTGGCACTAGTCAGAATATATCTTATACTATTGTTTTTAAGTGTTGCTTTTAGTCTTCTTAGCAGCATCGATACCTCAATTCCTGTTGAACCGTTATATACATGCGCTTCGTCTAGAACAATGAATTTCCAATTTGATGAGTATTTAGAACTAAAAAAAACGCTGTCCTCAGGTCTAAGCATCAAGTACTCAAGCATTGCGTAATTAGTAATGAAAATATGTGGCGGGGTAGCTTTCATTTGTTCACGAGAAATTAGTTCATTTCCTTTGGGTACTTGCCCATTGTTGAGGCTTTTGTACTCAATTATCGCATCATTATATTTATTCTTTGTTTGACCTGTATAGCTTCCGTATGTTATTTCGGGATAATTAGCAAGAAGCCCCCTTAATCTCTCAATTTGATCATTTGCAAGGGCATTCATAGGATAAATCAATAAAGCCCTTATACCTGGGTTTAGTTTACCCGACTCATGTTGTCGAATTATGTGGTTCAATATTGGGATTAAAAAGCTTTCTGTCTTTCCTGAGCCGGTACCAGTTGATACTACTGTATTGTTTTCTTTTATCACTCTTGATATGGCTATTTCCTGGTGCTTGTATAATGAACGTGTTTGAGGAATATTTAGCCTTGAAAAGCCTTTTGCTAATTCATTCTTCTTTATTAGCTCTTCAATGCTACTTCCTTTTACAAACGAATCTGTTACATCAAGATAGGGACCTGTTGAAAAAACATCTTTCCTACTGAGTTCTTCATTAAATTGATGATTATAGTTCTCATCTGAAATAGTAAAAATCGTGCTTAAATAACGCTTATATTTTTCACTAATGTTTTTAGATGCTTCTACTGGTGCAAAACTCATTATAAATACCCTCCTCTTACTATATCTTTATCCTTCGTACCCTTTTATTGGCACTTCTCTTCATCCCGTAACCTTCGTTTTTGGTATTGCTATTAGATATAAATGAGACCAAATAAACATATTCTTCCGGATACATTGGCTCGTATCGCCTATATTTAACTGCAGGTGGCAAGCCTTTTTTTTCCTCTTTAACAATAGCTTGATTTACATTATCATATAAAAATTCAAGATTTTCACCGTAAGAGCGAAAAGTAACATAAGCAAATCTAATCTTATTTAGGTCATAAAACTCCATTTCTATTAATGATGTATTAATTATCTTGCCATAGTTATCCTCAACAATCATATTTCCGGTATATAAGTGAAATCCGTCATCTAAAGGCATTAAGTTCTCAACTCTATAGTTATACTTGAGAGGCAAATAGAATCTACTTCCTTCACCTTTCTTAATATTTTGAATATAAAGACTTTTACCCTCTAAATTATTCGGATTTATTAAATCGCAGAAATACTCGCCTAATAACAAATAGTTTTCTTCGCCAAAGCCGGTGTCATCCTCCTCATCTTCATAAAGTGAAATCTTATATTCTCCACTACTAAGCTTTGATTGAACCTTAAACGCACCATTTTTTAGCGAAACCTTTTCAGAAATCTTAACACCATCATATTCAATATCCGCATAATAATTTGCTTGTCCTATAATGTCAAATTCACCGATAATAAAATTATTATTGAAATCCCCTCTTATTATGTTTGATACCACCTGGCTTCTAGTTATGACATCTAAGAACGGAATACAGCTAGATGAATTTTCAAAATAAATTGTTTGCTTTAAATAATCCCGATTAAACCACGATTTAAATCGTGTTACATCACACTCAAAAAAGCCCTTCTCCTTTAATTTTACATAATCTACATAGGTTTCATCTTTATCATCATATTCAATACGATCATCTGTACTCAGCCTAATTGAATCTTCTGGATAAATGAAGCTTATTTTAGTTGGAAAATCTCTATACCACAGCTCAGAAGGTTTTTCAATTTCCCAGTTTCCGTCATCGAATTTCCAATTCAATACCGGCATCTCGAAATCAACTCTTAATAGTTCTTCACCAACATCCATACTGCAACTTAGACATTTTTTTTCAGGCAGAATTATAAAATTATACTTATTCTCATATGGAACCTTGGTATAGCTTTGATGTATCTCTTTAATGTTAATACTATTGCTGAATGAAATTGTACCTTTATTCTTAAATATATAGGGGCTATCCTCAAATTCGTATTCCATTCCCTTTATTAATGCAAAATCCCATGCCCTATTAGTTCTATCGTTTGGTACATCGATAATTACACTATATATACCATTTACTTTACAATTGTAATCCTTAAGGTCTAATACGTAACCTATATCACCACTTCTGCCATTTAAATCTATCTTAGTGAATTTTAGCTCAAGTGTTTCCTTATCAAACATTTTATAAATTGAATTATTTAACTTAACAACAGTCCCCGATACCCTGTTTTTTGGAATCTTAATAAACACAACCGGTTCATTTTGATATATGGGAATATTTTTTTCATTCTCTAAAACTGTCGCGTTTGGGACGATACCTCTTTGAGTTAAGCCTTCTTCAAGCCTCTTACCTATTGAAACAGGCTTTCCATCTGGTAATCTAACAATATCGCCTGTCTGAAAGCTAAAATAGGACATTAATAACGAACCTTTTGTTTCACTGTCAATCAGTGCTTTTGATATAACTTGATCATATGCATTTGTAAACGAATATACTTCTCCACATGGTAGGGCATCCGTTCTTAAGTTGGAACCAGTTTTGTCAAAAAAACGTATGCAGTCCTTTTGAATTTTGAACGTCTTTATTCTCCGATCGTCGCATAATAGTTTTATATTGATTTCGCCGAAAAGCTCTTCGGAATTGATTTCTAGTATTTTTGTCTCTGTTTTTTTCCCTGTAACAGCTTCTTGATACAAATCGTTAATTAATATATGGTGTCTATCATTTACCGTAACATCCCAGTGAACATTGTTATTATATTCATAGTTAATTAATTGAGATGGTAAAACAAGTTCAAAGTGTGATGCTTTAAAATCGCACCTGATATAAGGAGAAGAAAAGCTTCTTTTACCACCTACAGCTTGCCCTCCCACATTATACTCATTTGTGAAAATCTCAAAATTTTTAGAAGTATCCTTCCAAGAATTAAGCAATCCTGTTAGCCTGTGAGAGGATCCGAACAAGTCGATTCTTTCCCAAAAGCACTTATCAATAAGGCGAAGGAACCTTCTAATACGAATTTTACATCCACGTGTATTTGCTCTGATTGCATCTGCCGTATGCTTGACTAGAAAATATGATCTTCCTGTGTTATCATCACGAAGCATTGTTTCTATTAATGAATTCATGGCAACAGTGTCATTCTGTTCAATATCTCTTTCTAAGTCAATACGATAAAATGCAAAGAGAAACTCAAAAAAATCATTCGCATAATAATCAGCCACAAAACAATGCATTAGAATATTATTTATAGTATCGTCCCCTTGAATGGTAAGTTTTTCATATTTTCTTAAGGTATCATTAAAGGTCTCTCGTATCCATGTTT
>ENA-UOOR01001757-UOOR01001757.1-fermentation-metagenome-genome-assembly--contig:-NODE-1757-length-24335-cov-5.113797_pt1 | contig 24335 bp, 18 predicted proteins | sample MGYA00245780_ERZ724029 | MGnify/ENA primary metagenome ERZ724029 (study PRJEB28704, sample SAMN03018315) | fermentation metagenome | biome: anthropogenic terrestrial biome; feature: soil; material... | reverse complement strand
TTGGCCCTGCATGAATCGGCGCAGTTGTCGCGCGATCCCGGCACAATGTTCACACGCGCTCCGTGCGCCTTTATCATGTCTATTTTTTTGGGAGACGTCCCCTCAGGCACAAAGATCTCACAGTCTATGCCGCATCTTCCGCAGTATGCCGCCACGCTGTTTCCGGCGTTGCCGCTGCTGTCCTGGACAACAGAATCCACACCTATCGCTTTGCAGTGAGCTATAAGGACCGCTGCGCCCCTGTCCTTGAAGGAGAGGGTCGGCATGAAATAATCCATTTTGAGGAGCACATCATCACTGAAGCTTACTATCGGGGTCATTCCCTCTCCGAGAGTAACCTGACGCCATGTTTCGTCCTCCAGGGCCATGAACTCTTTGTAGCGGAACATTCCCCAGATGCTTTTGTCTATACGCGACGGATCATAGCGGGGCGCATTAAAATCAAGCTTCCAGAGCCCTCCGCAGTCGCACTTCGGCTTTCGGGTCGACGTGCTTTCTTTAATGCCGCATTTGGCACAGATAAAATTCATTTGGGCACCTCCGCGACCGCTTCTATCTCAACAAGACATCCGAAATGGAGCTTTCCGCAGGGCACTACGCACCTTGCAGGCTTGTGATCTGCAAAAAATTCTGAGTACGCCTCGTTTACTTCATCCCACATATCTATGTCAGATATATAAATGCGGCACTGTACGACGTCTGCTTTGGACAGTCCTGCCTCACACAGAACCCTTTCCATGTTTGCAAGCGCAAGCACAGCATGTTCCCGGGCGCCTCCCGAAGCCACCTCCCCAGTATCGGGATCCCTTGAGAGCTGGCCCGAGATGTAAAGCTCTCCGTTAGACAATATACCGGGGCTGTAATGTCCCTTATTCTCTGTTTTGTACTCAGGAGCGATCCTTTTCATACCAATATCCTCCCTCTCATCGACGGACGCAAACTGTGAGGTTGTCGGTTTCTGTCAAAATTTTGTTTTTAGTCATCTGTTCTCCTATTATTATAGACGGGAAATAGCATGAATGAGAATACGGCCCGCCTCTCAGGTTCATGCGGAGCATACATAGATCAACAGCTTGTCGTCACTGTACAGGATCACAACTATTTATAATTAGTAATGACATCATGTCTTCAGCGAATTATAATGATATCGTCATAACACTTTGGGGAGGCGCATCTTATGAAAACAACGATCATATTCTTCCTTTTTTTCGTTTTCCTTTTTATTTCAGTACCGGCCGGTTTGGTAAACGCTGCAGGCCCGGAATATGACCAGGCCTACGCTGTATATCAGAACCAGGGAGCAGGGGCAGCCGCTCCGCTCTTCAAAAAGATCGTCGATAATAAGCCTGACCCTGATGCAATGTGGATGCTTGGCTATATTTACAAAAACCAGGCAAACTTCGATACGATGTACGCTGAAAGTGCAAAGTGGTACAAGAACTACCTGCAGTTTCCCTTTGTAAAAAAAGATTTTGCCATGCACGAACTGGGACAGATCTACAAGACCGGAGGTTATGGCGTTGAAAAAGATCTCATCAAGGCGAGGATCTATTTCGAAACACTTGTGGAGTCTGGGTGGTCTGACCCAAATTACGCCAGATATCCCGTGAATGACCTGACTGAGGTCATGGGTGAACAGATGGCGGGCTATACAAAAGATGACACTGACTACGTCAAAGCAGGCAAACTGCTTGCAAAAAACAAACCAAAGGATGCGCTTGCGCCGCTGAAGCAGTCAGCGGAATACAAGAACTCCGACGCAATAGAAGTTCTGGGGACCATGTACAAATACGGCCTCGGCGTCAAGCAGGACTACTTCGAAGCGGCTTCCTGGTTCAGAAAGGCTGCGGAAAAAGAGCTTCCCTATTCCATGCTCAACATGGGGAAACTCTATGACAAGGGAAACGGCGTGACACAGGACGACACCATTGCCAGAGAATGGTACAAAAAATCGGCGCTGGCAGGTAATGAAGAGGCGAAGACTATCCTTACCGAAAAGATGGTCAGGGATCCGATTGCACCCGAGACGGCAATAGAGATGATCGGCAAAATGAGGTATGCTAAGGACGGACTCCCCTGGGGCGAGGTTGTGGGCAAATTTATACTCAAGCCGAAATGGGAATATTATTTCAACGACCAGGAGGGTCACGTGGTAAAACTCAGGGGTTACTACGAAGACGGACAGAAGGAAAAGAACGCCATCACCGTATGGTACTACCTGAAATGTGAACCGAACATCGCTGAGGGAACGAGAGCATTCTCGATAAAACAGCTTTACTCCGCAGTAAAGGATGAAAAATCAAAGCAGGGCATCCCCGACTGGCTGGCCTACGAACTGGAATGACCTTTTGGGCACTTTTCGCATAAACTGATCACACGACATGGGCCGCCTCACGATGAGGAAGGCCCATGTCCATTTTATCCTTCGGTATTATAATAAAGAGGTAAAATTATCATCAACAGATAGCTTGCCATGCTGAAAAAGGAGGCGGTATCAATGGGTATTCTTGCTGCTGTTATGGTCCCGCACCCCCCGCTGATCGTTCCTGAGGTCGGCAGAGGTGAAGAAGAAAAGATAAAAGATACAATAAGAAGCTTTACAAAGGCTGCTGAACTCATTGCAGGACTGAAGCCTGAAACTGTTCTGATCCTCTCTCCGCACAGTGCCTTCTATTCCGACTATTTCCACATTTCCCCGGGGAGATCCGCATCAGGAGACCTGTCTAAATTCGGGGCGCATAGGGTCACCTTCGATGTCCGCTACGACTCCGAATTCGTCCTTGAGCTTGAAAAAAGGGCCCGCATAGAAAGCATTGAGGCCGGAACGATGGGCGAACGTGAAAAAAGCCTGGACCACGCTACGACAGTTCCCCTCTACTTTTTGAAGAAGGCATTCGGCGGGTTCATCCCGTGCAGAATAGTAAGGATAGGACTTTCGGGGATGCCTCTTGAGGAACACTACAGGTTCGGCAGCGTGATCAAAAAGACCGCGGAGTTGCTTGGCAGGAATATCTGCGTCATAGCAAGCGGAGACCTCTCTCATGTACTTAAAAGGGAGGGTCCTTACGGATACAGGTCTGAGGGTCGCGAGTACGACAAAAGGATCATGGATGTGATGTCCCGGGCCGCTTTCAGTGAACTCTTTGATTTCAATGATTCCTTCTGCGAAAGAGCCGCCGAATGCGGACACAGGTCATTCACTATAATGGCGGGATGCTTCGACGGGCTCTCCGTAAAGGCAGAAATGCTCTCATACGAAGGCCCGTTCGGCGTTGGTTACGGGATCTGCACCTTTATACCAGGCGAACCGGACCAAACGAGAAAATTTCTTTTGACACAGGAAATGGGGAGCGGGGAGAAGATGGATAAGATCAAAAAGGAAGAGAGTCCCTATGTGCGCCTCGCCAGAGAGACGGTGGAAAGGTATGTAGATGAGGGAAAGAGGCTGTCTGTTCCGGAATACCTGCCGGAAGAGGCCCTGACAAGAAGGGCAGGGACCTTTGTATCGCTGAAAAAATTTGGTCAGCTTAGGGGATGCATCGGCACGATATCCCCGGCCGAGGCAAACATAGCGGAAGAGATCATACACAACGCAATAAGCGCATCGACCAGAGACCCAAGGTTTCCGCCTGTATCGCCCTCCGAACTTAAAGACCTCGACTACAGCGTAGACATACTTGGCGAGACGGAGGACATCGATTCTCCCGAAGAACTGGATGTGAAAAAATACGGCGTGATAGTCTCAAGCGGATACAGAAGAGGCCTGCTCCTTCCAAACCTTGAAGGAATCGATGACGTAGAAGATCAGATATCCATAGCCATGCAGAAGGCGGGAATAAGGAAGGGCGAGAGGATCAGACTGCAGCGTTTCGAGGTCGTGAGGTATCACTGAGATGATCTGTGACGTCTGTCCGCGCAGATGCAATATCGAAGAAGGCAAACGAGGCTTCTGCAAAGCAAGGGGCAACCGGGGAGACAGGAACGTCTCCCTCAGTTACGGCAAGCTGACATCTATAGCATTGGATCCGATCGAAAAAAAACCCCTTGCAAGATTCCATCCGGGAAGCAGGGTCCTCTCTGTCGGCTCCTTCGGCTGTAACATGGACTGCCCATTCTGTCAGAACTACTCGATTGCCTCGGCTTCTGAGGATGATGTCAGAACGAGGTGCCTTTCTCCCGGGGAACTGGCCGTGATGGCGGAAGAACTGAGGGAAGAGGGAAACATAGGGCTTGCCTTCACATATAACGAACCGATGATCGGTTATGAATACGTCAGGGATGCCTCGCTGGAGGCTAAAAAACGGGGAATGAAAAATATGGCGGTTACAAACGGATGCGTTATGCCGCATATACTTGAAGAGGTGCTGCCGTTGGTCGATGCCTTCAATATCGACCTCAAGTCCTTTTCGGAGGAGACATACAGCAGGCTGGGGGGAGACCTTAGAATAGTACAGGATTTCATAACAAGGGCGGCGGAAAGATCTCATGTTGAGATAACCACTCTCATAGTGCCGGGCATGAACGATTCGGAAGAAGAGATGAAAGCCCTCGCAGTCTGGCTCAGCTCAGTCGACCGTTCTATCCCGCTCCACATAACCAGATTTTTTCCCAGAAGAAAGATGTCTGACCGGATGCCGACCGACATTGACTTGCTGAGAAGGCTTTGCGCTACAGCGGAGAAACACCTGGACGACGTGCTTATCGGAAACGTATAGCCGGGCGCCGCCGCCCGGCTATACTCCGTGATGCCACAGATATTCTACTTTGATCCCACTTCATCACAGAGGTTCATAGTCAGATATTTTGCAACCTCACTGACTGACATCCGCGGAATGAGCCACATCAGCTTGGTCACTATCGCCTCGAACCCCATGTCGAGGGCGCTTACCGCGCCTGTTTTCAGTGTCTTCTGCCCCACGTCGTACGTCGAGAGGTCGACCCCGCCTTCGGGGCATTGCGTCGTTATTACAGGCAGTATGCCCAGGTCAACGGCTTTTTTGATGCCGGGGAGGAGATCCTCTCCCATGTAAGGCAGCCCTCCCAGGCCGAAGCACTCAACTACTATCGCTTTTGGCTTCATTTCAATGATCCTGTCGAAGTAATCCGCCCTGAAACCGGGGAAAAGCTTCACCGGGATCACTTCTTTCGAAAAAGATATTCCTTCTGATCCGGTGCCGAAGCTGCAAAGGGTCTTCATGTCAATGAAGGGAGATTTAAGCAGAGAGACCTTTTTGCCGTCTGATACTCCAAGTTCATCATAGTAGACAGACTTGAACGCTTCGATCCTCTTGCCCGACATCTTCTTAGCCCTCGGTCCGTGGATCAGCCTCCCGGCAAAGGCTAAGGCGATCCCCGACTGCTTTTGGGCAAGAAGGGCCTCGACAAATCTGAAGGCGTCCTCAAGGTTCCTTTTGGCGTCCGTTCCCGGCTCAGACATCGGGATCATCGACCCAGTCAGGACTACCGGCTTTTCGAGGTCCCTCATGACATAGGAAAGGGCGGCCGAGGTATATGCCATCGTGTCTGTGCCGTGAGTTATCACATAGCCGTCATATGAAGGATTCTCCCTGACGCATTTTATGATGGCCTTCCAGTCGGCCGGATCAATGTTGGAGCTGTCTTTGGAAAAGACATTGGCGATATCAATGTCGGCGATCTCGTAAATACCGGGTACCTGAGCCGCCAGTGCCTCGCCCTGGTCTATCGGCACGAGGCCCTCTGCACTCTGCTGGGATGCGATCGTGCCCCCGGTAGATATGAGCAGTATCTTCATTGCTCCACCCTCCTTCGTTATCTCCGGCCGATCTTTTTCAAGGCCGAAAGTATGATCCTCACGTAATCATCCCTGTCGGGTCCGGTGATCAAAGGTATGACGTGGTCCTTAATGTAGTTTTTTCCGACGATCATGGAGAGGACTGCGGATGTTCCGGGATGGAGTCCCGGGCTTGATGATTCGGCAAAGACTGGCCTGCTCATGTAGGTGAAGCCTGCAGCGTCCTCTGATACCAGTTTCGCCAGCTCTCCGACCAGCCTAACCTTTACCGACGACTTCTCCGTCTTTCTCAGTTCAGCCGCTATGTTCTCGAGCCTGTCCGCGAAATTCGAGGAGAGTGCCTGGAACGAGTCGGCATCATAATTAAGCAGATCGTTCCTCACAAAATATGGGACGGAGAGCTCTTTGCATGACTCTTCCAGAGCTCTTGCCACAGAGGGATCTCCTCTCTCTTCGGAGTAGCGGATGAGGAACCTGTTATGGTCTGACTCTTCCGAAAGGACGCTGCTCACCTTGCTCTCCGCGACTATGGTGGGGAGCGGACAGCCAATCTTCTTCATCATCTCTCCCTTCATGCCGTGCATGAAGTTTCCCTCATAATCCTCATCGGGGCCAAGTCCGCCTCCGGTGAAATTGACCGGCATCACTACAGCAACGGGCATGCCGTCGAGATCTATGACTGTTCCCAGTATCGCGCCTGCGTTTTCTTCGCTTTCAGGAACCACAAAGACCCTTTCCGGGTCGGCCTTTTTGAAGGAATCGAGCACTGAGAGGGCCAGCGCACCCTGAAAGCATGCAGCCGTCTCCGCAACTCCTTGGCCATACACCCGTCCAAAAACTTCCGCTGCTACTCCTTGCGAAAAGAGGGCGTCTTTGCCCTCCGCCCTTTTCATCATGGCGGCTTCCTGTGGCGTGACCCTTCTCCTTGGCATCGTCACTGCGCTGCCGCCGCCCATAAGCTTGACCGTTATCTTTTCAGTGGTGCAGGAGACCTCCCTGATCCTTGTGTCGACAGAGAGGGCATGCGAGACTATCGTTCCGGCCGCGCAGAAACCGCCTCCGTCATCCTGCTGGTAGTTGTTGGCTCCGTGCGCGTGGGCTATGCCCACATGTCCCGTAAGACAGACAATGCCATGTTTTTCATCCGATAATGAGAGCTTTTCCTTCAAGATTATCCTCTCCTCTTTCATCTTGATAATTCCAATAATTTTCAGAAGGTTTTTTGAGGTCCTCAGCAACTCCCTTGATATAACAAAAAACCGCCGGCATCGCTGTTGATTATTGCCGGCGGACGTGATCTATAGCTTGATAAAGTACGCTATTTCTTTGCGTTGAAGACTCCCAGGTCGAGCTCTTTCATCAGTGAGGCGACGGTCACCATCCCCACTGTGTCCCCCGTAACGTTGATCATTGTGTTGGGCATGTCGATCAGGTAGTAGATACCGGCTATCCACGGGACTATGTCAAGCGGGAGTCCCATCACCTGAAGCAGCACTGCCGACATGATGATGCCACCTCCGGGGACACCCGCAACTCCGGCCGCCATGATGATCCCAAGCGCGATAATGACCAGAAGGCTGGTGAAGGGAAGGTCCACTCCGTATATCTGGGCCGCGAATACCGCGTAGATCGGCATTTCAGCAGCGCAGGCATGCATGTTTATGGTCGCCGCCGGAGGGGCTATCAGGTTGACCATGTCTTCCGGGACACCGGCTCTCTCCTTGGTCGACTTCATTGTGAGAGGAAGGGTGGCGCTGGAGGAACACGTCGAGAAAGCCAGGAGCATAGCAGGATAGATATTCCTGAAGTGCTGCAGCGGGCTGACTTTGGCTATGAATGCCAAGATCAACGGGTATATGATGACTATGACTGTCCCGTAAGCAAGATACTGTGTCATAAGCATCTTGCCCAGTCCGTAGAGGACCGTGGAACCAAGGGTACCCGTAATGTTGGCAACAAGCGCGAAGACGCCGTAGGGAGCCAGAGCGATGACCCAGCCGACTATACGCGTGAAGAACTCGTTGAGTGAATCGAACATGTCGAATATCCTCTGTCCATGCACCGTATCCTTGAAGCTGGCAAGGATAAACCCGCATATAAGTGCAAATACGATGATCTGGAGGATGTTGCCCTCCGCAAATGCTGAGAAGGGGTTGTTCGGGACCCAGTTTACAAGCGACTGCAGAAGGTCTACATCCACTTCGGGGACTTCTTTGGCTCCGAGCTTGATGCCAATGCCCGGCTTGATTATAAAGGCCCAGACTAGGCCTGTTGTTGCGGCAAGGGTCGAAGCTATTGCCCAGTAAACTAGGAAGTAGCCGCCGACCTTCTTCAGCCGCGACATGTCCGCTACCTGTGAAATACCGTTGATTATGCTGACAAAGATGAGGGGATAGATGCACATCTTAAGGAGGCGTATAAATACATCTCCGATAAACTGGATGTAGGTCGCCTTCTCTCCGATAACGAAGCCGAGCGCTGCACCCAGCACCATTGCGATAAGGATCTTCAATGGCAGGCTGATCGGTTTTTTTGCTGTCTGTTCGGTCATGGTATCGATTCCTCCTATAAATTCATAATGATAAATACCATAGAAAGTTTACATATTTTTGGTAATGCTGTCAATTACAGAACTATATTTAAAGTAATTTCAGCAAAATTTACCTCCTTTCAAAACATCTCAATTAAAATCTATTTTACGGCACAATTTGATCATTTAGGTAAACTGACCCCTCTGTCCTTAAAGAGGGCGCCCTTAAAAATCACTTTATGAGAGTGAAGGAAGTGCGGGTTCCGGGATGCTGAATCCCTCAAGCAGCTCGTTCATCAGTTCTTTTACCTTCATGATCGAATTGACCTTGAACACGTTGCTGCCGCAGAAGAAGAGTCCGTTCTCCCAGTCTCCCCTGTAGGCGTTAACAAGAGCGTCGGCTATACAGAAAGTCTCATGCTTTATCCTGCAGATGCAGTGGGTAAGGCATGGCGTCCTGCAGGGCATCCTCTCCTGGATCCCGGCAAGGTAGCGCTTCACCATCGGGCTGTTGATCGCACGGCCGGGGAGTCCGCAGGGGCTGTTGATAAGCACCACGTCTTCCTCTTTCGCGTCCACATACGACTGCTTGAACCTGTCTGAGGCGTCGCCTTCCTCCGTAGCGGCAAAACGTGTGCCAAGCTGAACACCCTTCGCCCCCATCGAAAAGGCCTTCGAAATGTCTTCGCTGTCCCATATCCCTCCGGCAGCGATGATAGGAATATCGAGCTCATTTTCCTTCAGGTAATCCGCGAGTGCGGGAACGACAGCTTCCAGCGAGAGTGCCGGGTCGGACACCTGTTCAATGTCCCTCGCGCCCAGGTGTCCGCCGGCGGTGTTCGGCGTCTCCACGACTATACCGTCGGGATAGCGGTCATAATGTTTTTTCCAACGGCTTATTATGATGTTGGCAGCCTTTACGCTGCTGACGATGGGCACCAACGCAACGTCGGGGAAACCGTCCGTCAGTTCCGGAAGCTTCAGGGGAAGTCCAGCACCCGATACGATTATGTCCGCGCCCGCTTCGCACGAGGTCTTTACGAGCGACTCATAGTCACAGAGGGCGCACATGCAGTTTACCGCAAGAACTCCGCCCTTTGCGGCATCCCTTGCCTGCCTGATGTATTTTTTCAGCATCGTGCTGTTGCGTTCAGCAAAATTTTTAGCGTTGTATCCCTCGGTGAGAACTCCGAGACCCACGGAGGCAAGAGTGCCTATCCCGCCCTCAGCCGCCACCGCTCCGGCAAGCCGGGGGCCAGATATCATTACCCCCATCCCTCCCTGGACTATCGGATATTTGGGCTGATGCTTTCCTATCCTTAAGACAGGGAGTTCTTTTTCTTTCGTTATCATATTCACTGATACTCCTTAAAATAAACTTGGCAGACAAAATTGACCCGCCTGATTTTAATAGTGGAATAACGGATATGTTATTCTGTTTTTATCATTTTGGCAAGGGCGATAGACCTTAAATCCCTTGCTTTGCATCAGTTTGGGATCGAAAAACGATCTTTTGGGGCCCTTTTCTCATTTTTGAACCGGAAGAGCCTGAAAATCTTTCAGTTCCCTGCCCCTTCCGGCTTTATTTGTGGTATAACATTTTTTAATGATCACTATTTTGTATCCAATCGGAGGCGTTCTCTTTGTCTGAAAGCAGACTGAAGACTTTTCTCGGCATCACCTCCGCCGCAGCGATATCAATGCTTGGTGTGGGGATCGTAGCTTCAGGCCTCCCGGCGAGGGTGATAACGCTTTCGGGGGGCGACGCCTCACTTGTAGGACTCCTTGCCTCCTGTTTCGCACTGCCGTATATATTCCTACAGGTCCCTTTCGGAAACCTTTCTGACCGTTATGGATTCAAGCCCTTCCTGCTCTTCGGTTATTTTCTTTCAGCCGTATCGGGCATAATATTTTATTTTGCAGGATCACCCATGCCGATATTTATCGGCCGCGCGGTCCAGGGAGCGGGGGAGATACCCGTCTGGGCAACTGCTCCGGCTATAATCTCGATAGCATATCCGTGCAACAAAGGTAAGATGATAGGGATATACACAGCAGCCGTGTACATAATGCTTGCTGCAGGACCTCTCCTTGTTCCGAGCATGCCGGATCTTTTCGGTGAACGGGGCGGCTTCCTCTTTTTCAGCTTCCTCTGCTGTCTTGCGTTTATGATAATATTTTTTACGCAGAAAAACAGGAGACCCGGACCCGGCAGCAAGAAGGAATCACTTGAGATAAAAAAAGCCTTCTCCCTCCTTTCCGATATCCCCGTAAGGATCGTCCTGCTTGGAATATTCCTGTACGGATGCGGGCAGGGCCTTCTCTTCAGCATAGCTCCAGGCTGGCTTGTCACGGCAAGGCAGTACGGGGCAATGGACATAGGCATCCTCTTCTCCGCCTACTACCTCTTTATCGCAGGGGCACAATTCTTTTACGGGCCTCTTTCGGACAGGTTCGGCAGGGAGATATTCATGATGCTCGGACTTACCTGCTCCGCCCTTGCATGGGGGTTCTTTCCTTACACCGGCAAGCTCTCCGCAACGGTACTGCTGGGCATTTCAGCCGGATCCCTCGGCGGCTTTTTCGTCTCATCTATGGCGTTTTTGAATGAAAAGGCCCCCGACAGCCTGAAGGGTACGATATCCGGCGCATACTACCTCTTCTGGGGCATGGGATACTTTCTGGGCCCGATAATGTGGGGAGTCTGCGGGGCGTTCTGGGGCATGGAGAAGAGCTTCTTCGCCTTCAGTGCCTTCCTCCTTATGACAGCGGCCGCCATCTGCCTGATCAGGCGCAAATATTCTCCTGCAAAGGCGACATGACTTGCTTCAGCCTCTTCGGGAGAGCAGGGGAGAGGTGGACAAAGTGTCCGGAACGGTGTTACATTAGACTGGTCTTTAAGTTTGAGTCTGTGAGAAACTCCGTACAGATAAGGAGATGATCAATTTGACCAAGATAGATAAAATACTTGACGCTATCAAAAACGATCTGCTGCCTCTTACAAAAAAGGGAGTGGAAGAGGGCAACCATGTATTCGGCGGACTGGTCCTGGATGCCGCGAGCTTCAGGACCGTCATTGCCGGAACAAACAACAGACAGGGAAACCCGATCTTTCACGGTGAGATAGACACTATCCTTCGCTTCTTTTCAATGAAAGGCCATCCCGATCCTTCCGAATGCATTTTTGTGGCGAGCCATGACCCATGTTCAATGTGCATTTCCGCTATTGCATGGTCCGGTTTCAAAGAGATCTGGGTCCTTTTCGGATATGAGGATGTTGCTAAGGATTTTGAGATGCCAGTCGATCTTATGATGTACAGGGAAATCTTTGGGGTAGAGGGGGCAAAAGAGGAAAATGCCTTCTTCAGAAAGTACAGCATAAAGCGCGAATCGGAAAATGCTCCCGATGCCGATGCACTGAAGGTCAAGATAAGGGAGATAGCTGAAAGGTATGCATCCTTTGAGGTAAAGGACTTCGACTACCCCGGAATTTAGTTTTTCAAAGGACCAGTTATTCTGGATCATTGAGGAAGGGCAGATGCCCTTCCTATTTTTGTATCCTAGATAAGCTTCCGGGGGCGTCCCACTGTCTTTTTCTTCTCTCCTGTCAGTATTTCCTCAGCAAGGTCGGCAGCCCGTTCATAGTACTGGCAGAGAGATTGTCTGAAGGGAAGATCTCCTTTCCAGAAGGGAAAATCGTTGATGATCTCGAGTGCCGCTATCCGTCTTTCCTTTTCTTCAATATTGTATTTGAATTCGGGGATCTCATCCCCATACCATTTTGGCCGGACCGAGGCCTCTGAAAAGACCTCGGGCAGATTGGGAATGCCTGCAGGGATGTCCGGGTCGTTTTCAAAACCCCCGGTGATCATCATTGGCAGCTCCCCGTCCTCGCTGATCTCCTCCCCTTCGCAGTTATCCTCTTCATTTTCACCGGATGACTCAAGCGTAAGAAGGTTTATCAGCGTTTCACGGTTGGCCCCTCTCAGTTTCAGAAGAAGAAAGGGGTCATCGTCAAAGACCTCGGCAAGCAGCAAAAGCACAGCGATTATATGCTTGCACGGGACCGCGTCGTCCGGGCAGCTGCATTTGTAGCGGCGCAGGTCGGTTTTGTTGGGGAATAGTCCCACCCCGGCTTCCCTGAACACCTTCTCCATTTCCTCCGGCATCTCTCCAGCCAGAAGCCTTGCCGCAAAGGACGACCTCTCCCTGAAACGGAAGAGGAGAAGCGCCTTGGCTTCATCCGAGAGGGTTTCGAAACCAAGCCTTATCTGGTACGGCTTCTTTCTGGTCCCCTGTACAGATGCGGTAACGAGGCCCGGTTCTATTTCGATATCTACGACCTGTCCCCGTCTGGCATAGCTCCGCCCTCTTGAGAGCCGTGCAGCGTCTATGCTGCTCTCAAGTATTTCCATCCAGCGCAACGACCACCAGTTGGAACCGTGAAAGCGCCCCCTGTTAACGCGGGATTTTATTCCGCCCTTTGTACTGAGTGGTTTTGTGTATGTCCAGGAAGTCCTTCTTCTGTACATCTAGCTTATGTCCTCCACTGCATCTCTGCTCAGCCTGAAAAGCTGCCTCAGTTCGCTGTCCGACATCTCTGTCAGCCAGTTCTCGCCTGCGGATACCACTGAATCGGCTATCTCTTTCTTCGATTTGATCAACAGTTCTATCTTCTCTTCAAGAGTCCCTTTGCAGCAGAAATAGTGGACCAGGACCCTTTCTTTCTGTCCTATCCTGTATGCCCTGTCCACTGCCTGCTGTTCGACTGCCGGATTCCACCACCTGTCAAACATGACCACGTGGTTTGCTCCTGTAAGATTGAGACCAGTCCCACCCGCTTTGAGAGAGAGTACGAAGAAGGGCGGAGCATCTTTAGAATCCTGGAACTTCCTGACCATTTCGTCCCTTTTTCCTCTCTCGACCCCTCCGTGCAGGAAGAGGGCCTCTCTTCCGAAAGTTTCCTGAAGATAATTTTTCAGCATAGCGCCCATTTCAGCATATTGTGTGAAGATCAAGGCCCTGTCTCCTACGCTCAGCATCTCCTCTGCGATCTCGGTCAGGCGGGCAAGTTTCCCCGAGCGTCCTGCTATCTGCGACCTGTCCTTAAGGTAGAGAGCAGGATGATCACATACCTGTTTCAGGGAGGTTATCGCGGCAAGAACAGCTCCCTTGCGTCTGATGCCGCTGCTTCCCTTCAGCCTCTCTTCAAGGTCGTCCAATACCGCTCCGTAGAGCGAGGCCTGCTCCCTGTTCAGCGAGCAGAAGACCTCTGTCTCGATTTTTTCGGGCAGGTCGGAAATTATTGATTTGTCCGTCTTCGATCTTCTCAGAATGAACGGTCCTGTTATCTTTTTTATCTTCTGGAGTGCGCCGGTCTCCCCGGCCTGTATCGGACGCATAAAATCCCTTACGAACCTTGTTTTGTTCGGCAGAAGGCCCGGCATCAGGAATTCCATTATGGACCACATGTCTCCGACGTGGTTTTCGACCGGGGTACCGGTAAGGGCGAAATGCCATTTCGCCCTTATTGAGCGGGCGGCCTTTGACTGCCTTGTTTCAGGATTTTTGATGTTCTGGGCTTCATCCAGGATCACTCCAGACCACTCTGTCCTGTTAAATGTATCATTGTCTCTGTGAAGGAGCGAATAGGAGGTAATAACGAGATCCGTTCCCTTCACCGACTCAGAGAACTTTTCACCCCTCTGCCTCCCGGTCCCGTGGTGTATCCGGACAGAGAGGTCAGGAACGAAATGTTCGGCTTCCCTTCGCCAGTTCTCTATGACTGAAGTGGGACATATGAGAAGGACCGGGTCTTTTTCTCCCTTCAGTATCCTTGTTTTCATGAGTGCCAGGGCCTGTACTGTCTTTCCAAGCCCCATGTCGTCCGCCAGGCATCCCCCAAGCCCCGTTTCCGCAAGCCACGACAGCCATGAAAGACCCTTTATCTGGTATGGCCTCAGTTCTCCTCGGAACCCCTCGGGCTGCGCTGTCTGCTCTATCTGTTCAACGCCGGTCAGGACAGACCTGACTGAATCAAGCCAGTCTGAGCCGGTAATAGCTGAAAGCGGAAGATCGCCCCTGCTCTCCCTGAAGGAAGAGATCAGGGCCTCTCTTCTGGATATTTTGCGAGGCAGCTTTTTGATCCCTTCCATTACCCTCTCAAGTTCGTCGCGGTAGATAAGGATCCATTTCCCTCTTATGTTCGCAAGGGGAGCCTTAAGCTTCCTCAGCATCGAGAGCTCGCCCTCCGTCAGTACATCATCCCCGACAGCGACGGACCAGTCGACGTCCATCAGGTCGCCAAGGTCCATCCCGCTTCCTGAAGAGAAGACAGAGCTTTCCCTTACGCTTCCCTTTACCGCAAGTTTAGGCCTGTCGGACGGGGAACCCCATGAAGAGGGGAACTGTATCTGTATCCCATGGTCGAGTATAGCCGGCACATTGTCGTGGAGGAACACGAGCAGTTCGTCAAACATCATGGTACAGGAAATGGGGGAGGGTCCGTTCAGGCTTCTTGCTATCGCCGGGACAGAGGAGGATATCTGCCCAAGCATTTGAAGCAGGTACCTTCTCGGATTGGCTCCTGAGGCACGAAACCACTTTCTTTCTGCAGGGCCCGGACTCCATACCTTTTCAGCGGCAACAGAAAGGGTAGGATCCATCGCAGACTGCAGATGCCATGAGAGGGTCCAGGTCCCCTCCCTCTCCCCGGACAAAGGTTCCTCAAGCCTCAGGAAAAGTCTCCATGGCTGGTTCGTGACCACCCTTACAGAATCGGTCCATTCCGCTATCTGAGATGAGACCTGGCTCATCTCGTCTTTCCATCTGTGGAGTGCGGACCTCGGCCAGGCAAGTGACCGGAGCCATATATCGTGGGGGTTGGTCTGGTCGACCTGTCTTCCCCTTCTTCCCGGTGCTGCCTGGGCTTTCCGTACCATATCCTCAAGGAAGGACTCCAGCATTGAGTCCGCGATCGCCTGCGGCCCCTCATTCGCCGGTCTCTCGCATGATAGTGAGAAGCTCATCAGAACAGGCGGGAGCGCGTTTACGAAGGCTGAGTATTCATCCTGGTATTTAGCCAGATGTAACGGCCTCCAGACGGAAAAATAGCTTTCGCCCGAAGACTCCATGCCCGGGAGGTATGTCCCCCTAATTACCATCATTGATGCATATTCCAGGCCCTTTAGGACATATTTTAGGTCGTTGCCCCACAAAAGACCCGGCACAGGCAGCCTCTCCCTGCCTTCCCTTATGATCCGGAAAAGCGCTGTCATCTCTTCGTGAGAGATCCGAAGAGCTTCTACAGAAAACCTCTCTGTCGTCAGTTCTCCGTCAATTTCAGGAAACTCGCCCAGAAGAGGTGAGGACGGCAAAGGGCATCCCCTTTGCGAAGGAAGATCAACATAAGCCACAACTGTTGATTCTGCAAGATTTTTCCTGCTGTGGCGTATGCCTGCCCTCTTCAGTGCATCGTTGACCGCAGCGCTTCCCGCGTCCCACGGTATTCTGGGTATCGCAGCGTGGGTCATTGGCTGCAGGTCAGGACCATTCGGCCCGAATGAGCTTTCCCCCCACACGAAAAAACTGTTGTCTGCAAAAAAAGAATGCAACACTATCATTTTTCACACATACCGTACCAGTCTTTATTCAAAGCAGCTTCCGCCGATGAACTCCCGCAATATGGAAATATTCGGGACATCGTCTGAGGGTATTACCGGAACGAAACTTAGTATGGAAAGAAGCCTCTGTGACTCACCGTAAGCGGGCGAATCCTCTTTCACGGAAGCCAGGAGGGGCTGTACGTAACCTTTTAGCACAGGGATCTCGTACGCAAGCGATGTGTTGAAGAGCGTATCGGCGTTCTCCTGGTACGGGAAGATGTGGCGGTGAGAGCCTCTTACCACTGAAGGCCACTGCATAAGGGTAGCCTCGGGAGAGTGCCCCCTGGTCCTGTAGTCGCGCAGCATGCGCCTGAGAAGGCGTGTATCTGTCGTTCCTATCCTGTTGTGCATGTCTATGGCAGCGCCGGTAAGGGGACAAATGAATATCCTGTATTTATTGTCGGCAGAAACGCTCTCGGAGAGCTTTTCGTTCAGTCCGTGGATGCCCTCCATCACCAGTATCTGATCCTGGGTAAGTTTCATTCTGTATCCCTTTTTCCTCTCCCCTGAAGTGAAATCGAACTTAGGCACGTCAACTTCCCTGCCTTTGAGCAGAGCTTCGAGATGTTCGTTTATAAGGTCAATGTCAAGCGCTTCAAGGGCTTCAAAATCGAAATTGCCGTCGGCATCCCTCGGTGTCCTTGCTCTCTCTACAAAATAATTGTCCAGTTCGAGCGTGGCTGAATTTTTGCATGAGGCAAGGAGCTGTACTCGTATACGCCTTGACGAGGTCGTCTTACCTGAGCTTGAGGGGCCGGCGAGACAAAGCAGACGCACCTCGGGCCTGTCTGAAATGTACATGGATATCTCACTCAGTGTTTTTGTGTGGAGAGCCTCGCAGACCATTATGAAATCACGGGAATGACCATTCGCCACAAGGTGATGGATATTGTCCATCGTTGACACCTTGAGGTTGTCAAGCCACCTGGCATAGCCCTGGAAGAGGGAGAAGGTCTTCGCCGAGGTCTTGAAGAGCTGTGTCTTTGTCGGATCAGTGAAAGAAGGGCCTGATATGAAGATGCCCCCCTTATAGAGGTGCAGGTCGAATACAGGGACTATGGCGGCATTGTCAGCAAGTGCCGCCCCGAAAAAGTCGTATATGCCCTCGCATCTGTACAGGACAACAGGATCGTTGTTGACCCAGCGGAGGAGTCTCTCCTTGTCGATGTAACCCTGGGAGGACATGATAGCGCGAGCCTTATCCAGGGAGAGTTCCTCCCTCACCAGGCTTACTCCCTCCTTGACCATCCTTCGCATCTCTGCCAGTATGGCCTTTTTCTGCTTTTCGGTGACAGGGCCGTCAGGGCTGTCGTAGTAGTATGAATAATTCATCGACTGCCGAAGGTGCAGCCTTATGCCGCATACTCTTGTGGCCGCAGAGGTCAGCATGAAACTGATGGTTCGCAGGTAAACTTCCGAACCCTCTATGGTGTCGTATGTGATGAACTCAAGCCTGGAATCCATGTCGATCTCCCATGAGAGCGGGCGCTGGACTCTGTTCACCCTGCATGCCACGACCCTGTCCCTTCCGGGGAAATCAGTCCTTATAAGTACATCCCTCGCGGTCATAGGGAAATCGCTTTTGATCTCCTGCATGTCTTTGAAGCTTATAGTGAAGCTCATTCTTTATCCTCCCCGTACAGGTCATCCGGACACCGGGATCCGGTGAGCAGATCATTAAATCTATATGTCAGGTTTTTAAAATAATTCCAGACACAGAACCTCATCTGAACATATTATCATAAAATCGCTGTTGTATACACCAAAAAAGTAATTTTTTAATGACGGGAAATATTCCGCCGATACTGCGAAGGGGGCAGGATGCTTATGCACCCGGCCCCCATGAGATCGATCTTCTGACTTGGGTCCTGTTTCGGACTAATTTACTGTCAGTTTCTCTATGACTACCTTTTTCAACGGGCGGTCCCTTGAATCCGTGGGGACTTTGCCTATCACTTCAACTACATCCATTCCCTCAGAGACATGCCCGAATATCGCGTGCTTGCCGTCAAGCCAGGGGCATGGGACGAGGGTAATGAAGAACTGCGATCCGCCTGTGTTCGGCCCCGCGTTAGCCATAGACAGGATCCCGGGCCTGTCGTGCTTAAGCCCTTTGCCGAACTCATCAGGTATGTTGTAGCCTGGGCCCCCCATGCCTGTGCCCTGGGGGCAGCCTCCCTGGATCATGAAGTTATCTATCACACGATGGAAGATTATTCCGTCGTAGTAATTTTTTTCGATAAGATCCGTGAAATTCTTAACCGTGTTCGGCGCAAGATCGTTGTAGAGTTCGATCTTGAAAGTACCCGCGGATGTTTCAAAAACTGCCGTCTGACGCTTTGGTGCTTCTTCCGCCGATGCGGGGCCTGCTGAAAATATCTTCATGCTTATTCCTCCAATGTCTTCTTTTGTCTGTTCCTGACCTGCAGATTCTAACATTTATACCTGTCCTCAGCCACTCTCCGAACCCTAAAAAGTGCGGCAGAGATCTGACCGTTGCTTTCAATATTTCCCGATCATCATCCAAATTTTTTTAAAATTTGATCCGCACCCTGTACTTTTTTATGAAGTCCGTGGGCAGATATGACATCTTCGCCTCCCGAAGCCCCGGGTCGTTCATGTCCTCTTCCCTGTTCACGACTGCCAGTTCAGGATGTTCCTGAAGCATGCGGCACATAAATTCCTTGTTGATCACCTGGTATGCGGCTCCATATTCCAAGCTGGCCTTTTCGAAGTGTACGAGTATCGTATTGCAGGCAAGCTCGGCTATCGTGTAGGCTGCGACCTTCCCCGACACTTCGATGACTCCTCCAACGATACGCGGGATGCTCTCCCAGTTGCTCAGTATTCTTAATATGCCATGGTTTTCCTGAAGCAGACCCTTGTCCGTGCATCCGTTATTGGCTTGGCACCATGCAAGCTGGAATTCCATGACTTCAGGAATTATCTCCTGTGTTATGGGCCTGAAAAGATAGTCGTAATTCCTGCGGAAATGGTTTACCCTGTTACGTTTCTTCATATACCTGTTGCCCGGAAGCATCGCCAGATCCCTTATGTCGTAAAGGTATTCCCAGCTTCCCCTCATATCTTCCGCTTCAAGCTTTTCTCCCAGCTGGTCCTTCCAAATTTCGAGAAGTTTTTCGGGCACGAGCCAGAATTCAGGCTCATTGCCGAATCTTTCTCTTATAACGTCGGCCCAGTCTGTTCTTTCCCAATTCCCCAGCGGTGCGAGGTCGTAGTCACGGGGAAGGGTCTGCCTGATCCAGAGCAGATCCTTGTCATCTTCCCTGGCTGTCCGGTATCCGTAGTCACAGGCCCATCCCCAAAGTATCGGAAAACTGTAGTCGGATGCTCTTTGGTTTGTGATCTTCCAGTAACGCTCAAAAAATGAGATGTCTTCAAGTTTTATGTCACTATATTGAAACAAGGAACGATTCCCTCCGTTCTGCTTACGATTAAAGATTAAACCTCTTTCGCACTTTTTGCCAATAGCAAAAGAACGTATATCTGCTACAATTTTGTATCAGCATCAAATATTAAAAAGGGATCGATGGACTTGACAGAAAACAATTGCGCCGGCAACCAAGAAAAATGCCCTGAAACAGTTCCCGAAGAACAGACGGGGATGACAAAAGAGGAACAGGAGTGGGGGCTGAAAAAAGAACCTCGTCCTCCTCTGCCTCGCTATGTCTTTGGCGTCATCGCTGCGCTGATCCTTATAATTTTTCTCGGAGGAAGCCTATGGTACTACAGAACAAGCGTCCTGCCCGAAAAATATTACCAGAGGGCATCGTCGCATTTCAAGCTGGAAGAATACTCGGAAGCCTATCTTCTCTACGAAAAAGTTCTGAAGCTGCGTCCCGAAAGAAAAAACATCCTTTACCAGATGGCGTTCTGTCTTGAAAAGACCGGAAGGACCGACGAAGCGATAACCCGTTATGAAGAGCATCTTAAGACAATTCCGGGAGATGGAAAGGCTCTCCTTCGGATGGGCTGGCTCTACACTCAAAAGAATGATACGGGAAAAGGCCTTGCTGCCCTCAAAGAGGGAGCGGCAAAGCTGAAAGACCCTTATGCATGGGCGCTTGTAAGTGAGGCCGCGATAAAATCGAAGGACTCAGGAACGGCTGTTGAGGCCCTCCTGAAGCAGACCGAACTCTTCAGGGAACCGGAACAGGTGCTGACCTGTTCAAAGATGCTCATGGGCCTTGGTGCATGGAAAGAGGCTCTTAAGGGCTACGAGAGGTTCTCGGAACTTGCCCCTGAGGATAAACGGGGGGAACACGGGGCAAACGCGGCCAAGGCGATGCTGGGTTGGCCGACAGACCAAAGGCTCGTCATCAGGCCGGGCAGATCCATCGGACCGGTCGAGATCGGCGATACGAAAGATGCGGTCAAGGGAAAACTTGGCGCGCCTGAGGCAAAGGAATTCAGGAAGGTCGGAGGAAAATCGATCCTGTCGGACGACACTGCGGAGATCTGGACTTACAGCAGGACTATGCCGGGAAGAGGACTTCGTGTGATATTCATAAACGGCAAGGTCCGCGAAGCAGAGGCCCGCTCCGGGGAGTACAAGACAGAGACCGGGCTGGGGCTGACGAATTTCCTTCTCCCCAAAAACTCATCAAGGCTTGAATGGAGAAAAGAGGGAGAGGACAAGGCTGTCGTATGCCTTGCGAAAGGCGGCGGGCTCACCTTTTACGCTGCGGGGCTGAACAGCAGCGGCACTGACGCGAAGTACAAAAAACTCCGCGTCCATAAGGGAAATTCATCGATCGACAGCGTTGAGGGCTTCAGTCTGCTTAACCTTTTCAATTAGGCCCCTCCGCTGCTGAAAAGGAGTTATTTGCGGCCCAGTATCCTGACTGCCTCCATGGCATCCTTCGCATAGTGGTCAGCACCGACATATTCCGCAAGTGATGGAGTCAGCACCGCTCCGCCGACTATGACCCTCACTCCAGGACATGCCTTCCTCAGCATGTCGATCGCCGTCTTCATGCTTGAGACGCTCGTCGTCATTAGAGCGCTGAGACCGACAATATCGGCGCCGTTCTCCCTGACTGCCTCTACGATCTTCTCAGGAGGGACATCTTTCCCCAGGTCGATCATCCTGAAATTGTAATTTTCCATAATCACTTTCACTATGTTTTTACCGATATCGTGTATGTCTCCCTGAACGGTCGCGATAACTACCCGGCCCCTCTCTTCGGAGCCTTCGGAGCCGTCTTTCGCAAGCTGTCTGCGGATCAGTTCAAAGGATGACTGTGCGGCTTCGGCCGACTTGATAAGCTGCGGAAGGAATATGCTGCATGATTCGTACTCTTTACCCACCAAGTCGAGGGACGGAACTATCTCTTTTTCAATAATTTCCAGAGGTTTCATTCTTGAGAGCAGGAGCTCAGTCGCCCTTTCCGCATCTCCCTTGAACCCTTTAATAATAGCCTGTGCAAGATCGGCCTGCACATCGCCGCCGGTCATGGAGCCCCGGTTTTGCTTTTCTTCTTCCGGTCCTGAATGACCCGCAATAAATGCCTCGGCCTGCCGGTCTTTGCCCATCAGCACCCTGAACGCATCGACGGCCTCCCTCATCCCCTCGTCGCCCGGGTTCATTATCGGAGCGTCAAGGCCCTGCATCAGTGCCATCGCAAGCATAGTCCTGTTGATAACGGGGCGAGCCGGGAGTCCAAAGGAGACATTGCTCACACCGAGCACCGTCTTAAGCCCGAGTTCCTCTTTGACCATCCTTACGGCCCTGAGGGTCTCCACAGCTTGATCCTGCTGCGCTGAGACAGTCATAACAAGGCAGTCGATAAGGACATCCTCTTTGGGGATGCCGACCTTTTGGGCCTCCTCCATGATCGTCCGGGCTATCTTAAGTCTGCCCTCCGCGGAGGATGGTATCCCGTCGTCGTCCAGGGTAAGCCCCAGTACGGCTGCTCCGTATTTTTTAGCTATGGGAAGTATCTTTTTCAGGGAATCCCTCTTACCGCTGACCGAGTTGATAAGGGGCTTTCCGTTGTAGACTCTCGCAGCCCTTTCCAGAGCCTCCGGATCAGAGGAGTCAAGCTGAAGAGGCAGAGCAGTCACCGACTGTATCTCAATGACTGCTCTCCTGAGCATCTCAGGTTCGTCAATATCCGGAAGCCCCATGTTCACATCAAGGATGTGAGCTCCCTGTTCCTGCTGCCGAACCGCTTCCCTGAGCACGTAGTCCATGTCTTTCGCCCGGAGCGCGGCCTGCAGCGACTTCTTTCCTGTGGGGTTGAGGCGTTCACCGATGATCACCGTGTCATCCCCGAAGAAGACAGTTTTTGACGCGGAACAGACTCCCGTTTTGAGGCCTGGCCAGATCCCTGTAGGGCTTACGCCCCGGAGCCGCTCTTTTACAAGGCTGATGTACCCCGGATCCGTTCCGCAGCACCCTCCGACGATCAAGGCACCCTTTTCGACAAATCCTTTAATGCAGCAGGCAAATTCTTCAGCCGTGACATCATACCTGGCTTCTCCCTCGCTGAAAACCGGAAGCCCGGCGTTTGGCTGGATCATCACAGGTATGCTGCTTGACCGGAGGATCCTTTCGACTATAGGCACAAGCTGTTTAGGCCCGAGAGAGCAGTTAACTCCCAACGCATCTGCTCCAAGGGACTGAAGTGTCAGCACCATTGATTCAACTGTAGCACCGAAGAAGGATGTCCCGTTTTCCCCGAAACTCATCGTAGCCAGGACAGGCAGGTCTGAATTCTCTTTTGCCGCGATCATGGCTGCTTTGAGTTCATAAAGGTCGGTGAACGTTTCAAGAAGTATCAGGTCGGCTCCTGCTGCATCCCCTGCCCTCACTATTTCGGCAAAGACCCCGACGGCATCTTCAAAAGGAAGGTCCCCGACCGGTTTAAGCACACGCCCGCATGGACCTATGTCGAGAGCGGTGAACTTGCCCTTGCGGGCAGAAGCCGCAGCCTTTGCGATCATGACCCCCGACGATACGATATCCGCAAGCGGACATCCTGCCTTTTCAGCCTTGAACCTGTTGGCCCCGAAAGTATTTGCCGAGACTACATCGCACCCCGCGTCAAGATATTCTTCGTGGATGGATCTGATCAGTTCAGGATCGGTCAGGTTGAGCAGCTCAGGTATGCCGCCACTTTTCAGCCCCCTCTTCTGGAGCATGGTGCCCATGGCACCGTCGAAAATTACTGCCCTTTTTTCATCTGTCCTGAATGTCATATGACCCGCCTCATTTTCCTTGTAAACTGTTTCCGCTCATTGACGTCAGCCGGGAAATTCAGCCGCGCTTTACCCTAAGGGAATAGAGTATCCCCCTTATGTTCTCTGATATCCTCTTTGCGATATCAGGCTGATTCATAGTGTAGAGGTGTATGCCGTCAACACCTGCAGCGAGCAGGTCGACTATCTGCGCCGTCGCGTATGCGATACCAGCCTCTTTCATAGCCATGCTGTTATGTCCGAATGCCCTTATAATTTTCTGGACCTTTTCCGGGACTGTTGCCCCGCACATTGAGACCATGCGGCTGATCTGGGAAGAGGATGTTATGGGCATAATGCCTGCTACTATCGGAGTCGCTATTCCTATGGTCCTTGCCCGGTCTCTGAAGCTGTAGAAGATCTCGTTGTCGAAAAAGAGCTGGGATATGAGCACATCGACTCCGCAGTCTGCTTTTTCCTTGAGGCATCGCAGGTCGTCTTCCATCGAATATGCTTCGATGTGCTTCTCCGGGTAGCAGGCCGCGAAGATCCTGAAATCATATCTGGATCTTATGTATCTTATGAGGTCCGAGGCATAGCGGAAGTCCTTGAGCGTCTCGCTTTCCGCCAGGTCTCCCCTGAGGGCGAGGATGTTTTTTACCCCGTTTTCAGAGAGTGTTTTCAGTATTGGCTCCACTTCTTCGATCGAGTTTCCCGCGCAGGTAAGGTGGGCGAGAGCCGGTATGGCATAGCTGTTCTGTATCTGGGAGGCGATTTCAACGGTGTTGACGCGGCTGGTCCCTCCCGCACCGTATGTAACGCTGATGAGGTCAGGCGCCAGGCTTGCAAGCGCGTCTACCGTCGCAAATATCGAAGCGAGATCTCCCGCGCCCTTGGGAGGAAAAATTTCAAAAGTCATCGTTGGCCTTTCCTGTTCAAAGTAATCTCTCATAATCTGACCCCCCGTTACAGATATCTTTCAACTATCACTGCCGCCCCGTCGCTGTCATTGTCTAAAGTTGTCTCATCCGCCGCCGCTCTTACATCAGTTGGTGAATTGCCCATAGCAACGCCGTACCCTGCCCATCCGATCATTTCCCTGTCGTTGGAGCCGTCACCTATCGCAAGGACAGGGAAATGATCGGATGGGCAGGGTACGGCGTTG
>ENA-UOOR01001756-UOOR01001756.1-fermentation-metagenome-genome-assembly--contig:-NODE-1756-length-24351-cov-156.591167_pt1 | contig 24351 bp, 19 predicted proteins | sample MGYA00245780_ERZ724029 | MGnify/ENA primary metagenome ERZ724029 (study PRJEB28704, sample SAMN03018315) | fermentation metagenome | biome: anthropogenic terrestrial biome; feature: soil... | reverse complement strand
AAGAAATAAAAATTAAACTGATAGGGTATAACATAAACAAAAAAGTTATGCAAATTATTTGCATTAAAATAAGGATTTCTACAGAGCCGATTCCTTTATAAATTATATAAAAATAAACTCAATTAATTATACACATAAACTTCTATAAATTAATATCGACGTTTTTGATAACTTTAAGTTTTCTGTTTATTTTTAGGTATCTGATTATTAAATATCTAACTTTATATTAAAAAGTTAAACTCCGAATGAAAGGATTAAAGAACGTTGGGATATTATCAAGAATATTCTTTAATTCATGGGGAAGGTCGGATGGGTAATAAAAGGAAATTATATTCTATAGCTTTAGCTTCAATAGTCTCAGTTTGTGTGCTTTTAACATTAATCTCAGCCATAGCATCGGCTGCTGAAGAAACCCGGCTCTCAGCGGAAACTGGAGAGGTTGGAGAACCTGCTATTTATGGTGATAAAGTTGTGTGGTCATATTGGGATAAAATTCATCTTTATGACTTGAACGCCAGAAATGACACAATAATTAGCATGCCTGGACCTTATTATGCAGCATATCCTGCTATTCATGGTGATAAGATTGTATGGTTTTTTTATAACATGTATAATCCTAAAGGTGAATATGGACTTTATGTGTATGACATAACAACTTCTGAGATACTAATCACGAAGAATGTGTCAGATTGGACTTATCTTGATATTTATGGTAATAGATTTGTGTGGACTGAAAATGGGAATATCTATATGTATGATATTTCTACTAATATTCAAACTCAGATTCCCATAAATGAATCTGCAAGCAATCCTGCCATCTATGATAACAAAATAGTATGGGTGGGCCATAGGCTCAATGATATCGCTATAGATGAAAATAATAATTCAATAAGTAGATCAGATATTTACATGTATGATCTCTCCACTAAAAAGGAAACTAGGGTCAGCACTAGCGGACGTGCATCAAATCCTGCTATCTATGGGGACAGGATAGTGTGGCCGGATAGTCGCAATTTAGATTTTCTTACAGAAACAGGGGATATCTACATGTACAACATCTCTACTGAGGAAGAAAGCAGGATCTCTTACAGCGAACAATCTTCTTCAGCTTCACCTCCAGCTATCTACGGTGACAGGATAGTGTGGTGTGACAAGCGTACAGGTTATAATATCTATATGTACGATCTCTCAACTCAGAAGGAAACTCAGATTACCACTAGCGGAGGTGCAATGAGTCCTGATATCTACGGGGACATAATAGTGGATAGGGATAATCGTGAAGGATTGCCCACCGGCGAAGGTAATCTTTGTGATATCTATATGTACAATCTCACCGCTAAATCCATAAAACCACAAGCTGTTTTTACATCTAATGTGACTTCCGGAAACGCACCATTGACAGTACTTTTCACTGATATCAGTAATGGTGAAGCACCCACTTCCTGGTATTGGGATTTTGGTGATGGTATCTATTCAAAACATGCTATGAATGCAACCCACACGTTTACAAAGCCAGGAAATTATACAATCAGTCTTACTGTAGAAAACGCCGCCGGGAATAGTACAGCAACAAAGCCGAGTTACATAGTTGTTACTGATTCAAACGTTCCAGTTGCAGACTTCAATAGCAACGTTACAGAGGGTTATGCTCCCCTCACAGTACAGTTTAATGACTTATCCCAAAAGATAGCATCAAGAACATGGGATTTCAATAACGATGGAAAGGCAGACTCAGAAGATACAAATCCAATTTATACATACACAATTCCTGGAACCTACACCGTTAATCTGACTGTAAGCAATGAAAATGGGACTGACTCAAAAACTGCTTCAATAAGTGTACTTAATCCAAGCAGTTCAAGCGGCAGCAGTAGCTCAAGTAGCAAAAGTTCAAGTAGCAGTGGTGGCGGTTCCCCCGAGCCTGCAAGAAATGTCCAGGTAAAGGAACTTTCACAGGCGTTTATTACAAGCGGAAAGCCTGTAAAGTTTGATTTCACAAAGAATGCGACTTGCGTTGTGTATATAGGCTTTGATTCGAAGAGAACTTTTGGTAAAAGTACAACAATTGTGGAACAGCTCAAAGGAAAATCTACTCTTGTTTCTGAGCTGCCTTCTGGCAAAATCTATAAGTTGTTTAATATCTGGGTTGGGAATGGAGGAATTGCAACCTCAAAGAACATCGAAAATCCAGTTGTTTGTTTCAAGGTTGAAAAATCTTGGATAAAGGACAAAAAGATCGATCCGGTTTCCATCGTTCTTAACAGATATAACGATAAAAAATGGGAGCGATTCCCAGTAGGCCTTTTAGGGGAAGATAACGAATTCCTATATTTCACAGCCGAAACTTCTGGGTTCTCTTCATTTGCAATAACAGGTACAACAAAAGCCTCATCTAATGAAACTATAACGAGAGTAGAGCTTGATTATCCTGAAACAGTTAGTGAAAATAATACAGAGAATAAAGGGTTACAAACCGAACAAGAAGAAATTCCAAGTACGTCAGGCTTTGAAATATATTGCGGGGTAACTAGCCTGTTTGCGATATTCCTATATAAGAGAAAGTAAAAAAGGAAAAGTCTAAATTTGATTTACAGTAAGAGGTAAAGCCTCTTATTCTTTTTTCAGTTGCTTCCTTCATTTTTCGTCTACTCTAGGCTGCTTTAGTCAAATACTCTGACGTTAGGTATAGCTTGCCGCGACTTAATGACATGGATTTTAAAATTAGCAAATTGAAGTACTATGCACTTTTACGCTACTGTTTTTCCTCTATTAATTGAAATTTATTAGGTTAAAAATTTAAAAAAAAGGAAAAATGATGAGTTGTATATGTTTAAATAACAGTTATCTTGTGTAACAGAGATAGAAATATGAAATTTTAGGAAAATCTAAAATCACAAAGTAAAAAGCAAAACCATAGATTACATACCCTCTAATAAGGCTGCCTCATTCGGAAATGATCATCGCAGGAGAGTTGCGTACATATTCAAAACAGAATACAAATAGTAAACCTTTGTGCTTAATGTCTCTTGATGAGGAATTTGTTGGTGTGTTATTGTAATAAAGACTTCTGATTTTAGTATGTAAAAATGTTATTTAGTAAATATAAGTTAACTTAGTGCGATAAACGGTTTTTAGACAAGCCCAGAAGTTCTCTTCTAACAAAAGAGATATATATAACTAGTGACATTTTGCTCTTGTACTTGGAGCGTTTCTGCAAATGTAAGCAAAATGGGCTCGTGGTCTAGTCGGTTATGACATCGCCTTTACACGGCGGGGATCCTGAGTTCGAATCTCAGCGGGCCCATAGCATTCTTCTTTATAATCTTATTTTCTGATTTGGAGGTTTTGTACACTTTCTTTTCTAATGCTTCAATTCTTGTTTCAGAGTCAGATTTTGCATTGGGTTGTATTTTAAATTAAAAGGTTTACTACACTAAAAGAATCTCATATATATTCGAGAGTCTATCCCCCTTCTATATAAAAAACAGAAAACAGAAATAAAACCTACTTATTTTTCAAGAAGCATGACTGTCACATTTTACAGACCAATTTTGAATAGTTCTGGATGGGTAAAACGTTAAGCAAAATATATTTATATTAGATTAGCATGATGTAACTTGTGAGCGGGTCTCTTTTTGTTAGATAACCCCAACCCCCAACACCCCAATTCATACTCCCCAACCCGCTCATTCTATTCTATCGAAAATCGAAACATTTATTTAGACTCAACTTCGTCCAATAATTATCAAGTTTTATTTCAAGAGTTAATCTTTTTATCTAAAGAAATGTGCCTGAAATTATAATTACTAAGTTATAATTTATATAATATATACTGATAAGCTATTTATAGCTTGAATAAATACTCATATCAAGTGAGCGGGTCTCTTTTTTGTAGTATAATCCCAAATCATATCCCCAACTATTTCCCAAACTCTCACCCGCTCACAGACTGCTCTTTATTTCTTTTTACTATCTGTAAACTCAAGGATTTTTTAGAATATTGTTTAGTTGTATAGGTTCATCTTATTATCTAGTTATCTGGGCTTATCCTAACTTACTTAGATTTAACTAAATAAAAATTGAAATAAAAATAAAAAATTAAAACAGAGAGCGAGAAAATTAGAAGTCGAAGAGAGTTTTTTGTGTTTTTGATTCGGCTTTTTTAGGAGTTTCGCTTGTTTCAATCTCAGATCTTTCTTCAAGTTCTTTTTTGCTTTCAAGTTCTTCAGGTTCTTTTTTGATAACTGGATCGAGATTGACAGGTTCTTGCAACTTTGGAAACTCAGGAGAGATAAAGCTTTCTATCGGTTCGGAATTAGGAAGGACTTCTTTCTCAAAGGATTCAGGTTGAGAAATTGAATTCTTAATCTTAAGAGTCTCGTGTTTAGGGGAATTGGATATAAAATCATCAGATGTGAGGGAAACTGGGGTAAGATTATGAGGTGTAGAGGTATCAAAAACATTATCATTTGAATTCACTATTTCTCTAGAAATCTCTGGTGAAGTATCAAAGCTAAAGTTAAGGGTTTTCTGCCCTCCTTGAGAAGTCCTGGAATCGGGACGCTCAGGTTTCTCAGTAGTTTTTCCTGTTTTTTCCTCCTGAATTTTAACTGCACAGCCAGAAGGCACCTCTTTATCATTGCTTGAGGAAGAGGGAACCTTGAAAAATTCCGTATCTTTACCTTGTTTTCCTTTAAGAAGGAGTTCCTGTGCCTGATCGTAGATTCTTTGTAACTTTTTGCTGGCTTTTGTGCTTCCCGAAAGATATACCAATTCCTCAAGTTCGAGCCCAAGCTTTGCAGTAATTTCAATTGCAGTTTTTTCATCTTTTAACATGCGAGAGTAAAGCTCCAGCAGGTTATTTCTGGAATAACGCATGGATTCAAAACTATGTTCTCCAATTTTAGAAGCTATATTATCCCTGAGGTCTCGCTTCGAGCGTATCTGTCCCATCCTTCTCCAGAGAGATGGCGGCTGGTACTTGATAAATCCGGGATAGGGCTTTGTCTTTGAAATTGCAGTCCCGCAGACCATTAGCATACTTGCGTACCTCCACATGCTATAGTTCTGGCGTTTTTTTACGCGCCCAAGGTAGAGATCAGCCTTGGAAAGATAACCAAAACCTGTTCTTATGTCCTCAAGGCTCCCGTCCTTAGAGGCATACTGGACAGGCAGGTTTTCATCGATCCAGTGTACAAGGTCTTCAGGACTTTCATCAAGCCCGCGAGCAGCTTCCAGAGCCTTTTTACAGTCCGTGCTCTTGAAGATTCTTTGCATTGCCTTGAAGATATTTTCCTTTACATCCCTGCCTGATGTGCTGATGTCCTCGACATTCAGCGTTTCCCTCCCGCTGGCTGCAGCCTGAAGATCATTAATTGCACTCCTGAGGTCGCCGCCTGCCCCTTCTGCGAGCTGCTGAATTGCATCAAGACTACATAGTACTCCCTCATTCTCACATACCTTTTTTAAAGCAGGAATCATGGAACGGCTCTGCACGGACCCGAACTTAATTTCCAGACAGAGGTTCCGGATAGTAGGGGTCAATCCATAAACGTCGTTTGCAATTAGCACTATGGGTTGAAATGTATTTTTTATAATCCCGGTAATAGCCCGCATTCCTCCTCTGTCTGCAGTCCCGTGAAGATTGTCAGCTTCGTCCAGAATGATCAGGCGTTTTCCTCCAAAGAAAGTATTCATTGAGGCTGCCGATCCAGCAACCTTTTCGATCACACCTGCAGTTCTCTGATCGCTTGCATTGAGTTCGATTACTTCCCAACCCTGATCGCGAGCAAGAGCGTGGGCAGTAGAGGTCTTCCCTACGCCTGCAGGTCCGTGAAGGATCACTGCCCTTCTCTCGGGAATGCCTGAAAGCCACTTCTCAGCCCAGGTTCGCAAATCCTGCACTGCCCTCCTGTTCCCTACTATATCCTTTAGGGTCTGGGGGCGGTATTTCTCAGCCCATTCAATTGCCAACGTCATTTAAAATCATACCAATAAAAAAGAACTTATTCTTAATTCTATACATTTTAATCTTTTAACTATATGAAAAGTCTTTATTCCTACCATCATCTGATACTGATTTTTTACCTATAACACTAATCACTTCCATAGGTATTAAAGTCTTTTTGCTTTTATAAAAAGAGGAGTTTCAAATTGCTAAACGGTCCTGGTCAGAAAAACTACACTTGTACTTCCTTTCTGTCGTCTTCTTGAGCGCAACCGTTGCGCCGGTTGACCACGCCGTCACCAGGAATTTTTGATCAAACTTTTTTTGAAAAAGTTTGTGAGCAAGCATTTTTTGAAAAAGTTTGCGAGACTCATAAAGGACAAAATTAATTAATGAGCATGTTTGTACTTCTCTAAACTACTTAAGATCTTACTTAAAAGTCTGGATGGATATGGAAAAGAATAGCATGCATGACCTCCTTGAGGCTATCAAAGTAAGAGCCAGAACCAACAGGGCAAGGGTAGCTATGGGAATAAGGGACCCAAATCCTAAATTGCTTGAAAGCGCTCGGAAAGCTCAGGAATTGGGGTATGCACAGGTCGTCCTGGTGGGAATTAAGAGAGAAATCGATGAGATCGGCACGGAACTCGAGGTAGTGGATACGGATGAGCCCGAAAAGACTCTCGTAGAACTTATGGTTTCAAGAAAAGTTGATGCTGCTATCAGGGGAACTGCAATGGCGTCAGGAGCCCTTTCCCATCTCAAGGAGGCTCTTGGAAAGAAAAGAATCTGCAGGCTTGCCCTACTCCTCACGGTTGATGGGACGCCTTTTTTTCTCGCTCCTGTAGGGATCGACGAGGGGAACACCCTTGAAGACAAACTCAAGATGATAACGCTTGGTGCCGAACACATAAGGAGATTCGGGATAGAGCCCGCGGTTGGTGTGCTTTCCGGGGGCAGGATTGGAGACATAGGAAGGAACAAGCGTGTTGACAGGACTCTTGCGGATGGAGAATTCGTAACAAGACGAGCTGTTGAACTCGGGATTAATGCCAAACACTATACGATTCTTATTGAAGATGCCATACAAGAATCGAACTTTATCGTTGCTCCTGACGGAATTTCAGGGAATCTGATCTTCAGGACAATTGCTTTCCTTGGTGGGGGGGACGGGCTCGGAGCTCCGGTATTAATGGATGATTTCGTTTTTGTAGACACATCAAGGGTAGGTGGACATTTTACGAAAGCTATAATGCTTGCAAGTGCACTGTCTCACTTGAATAAGGAAAGGCAAAAGGTGATTGATTGAAAACCATTGCAGAGACATGGCCGTTAGTGAAAGGTGACTACACGGTAGGAAATCCAAAGTCCCGGATTGCGGTCGTAACTCTTGCGAGCCAGATAAAGCCCTCGCCTGAAGCGGCTCTGTGGGGAAGTTCAAAAACTGAAAACCTGGGAGTCGAAAAAATAATCGTAAACACAATCTCAAATTCCAATATCAGGTACATCCTTGTCTGTGGGATGGAATCAAGAGGACATCTGGCAGGTCATTCCTTACTTGCAATTCATGCAGAAGGGATTGATGAAAAAGGCAGAATAGTTGGCTCAGAGGGAGCAATTCCTTTCATAGAAAATATATCAAGGGAGGCAGTCGAACGCTTCCAGCAACAAGTAGTGCTTTTTGATAAGATAGGCTTGATTGACCTTGTTGAAATTATGAAAATTGTGAGGAAGTATGAGGGCCTAGGGGAAGTTTACCCTGATGAACCTTTTGTGGCCACTTCCCAGAAAAAAAGGAGGTCCACTTTTACAGTTCCGATTTCAGGTGATATAATAATTTCAGAAGACTTTTTTATGGACACAACTTCAGGAGTTGTCTGCCAGGCAAAAGATTTCTAACTCCAGAAAAGAAACTTACTTCGAGCATACTACTTCAAGCATACACTATCATTTTTTGAAACAAATACTAGCCTGTAAATTTTGAAGGTATAAAAATGTTTAAGTTCCAGAAAGAGCAGGAAATCGTTAATCTCGCAGGGGTGAAAATAGGCGGACAGCCGGGAGAACTCCCAACCGTGCTTGCAGGGACTATCTTTTATGATAAGCACGAAATCGTAGAAGATGCTGCAAGAGGACTGTTTGATCGGGCTGCTGCCGAAAAACTGATAAATCTGCAAGAAGCAAGTGCGGAAGAAACAGGAAGCCCGCATATAATCCACATTTTCGGGACTACTCCTGAAGGCATTACCCATTATATTGACTTTGTGTCTGAAATTTCAGAAGCTCCCTTTCTTATAGACTCCCCCGAAGGAGCCGTACGTTCCCATGCCGCAGAATATGTAAGCGAGGTAGGGCTTGCAGACAAAGCGATCTACAATTCTATAAATATGAGTATAAATGCCTCAGAAATCGAAGCTCTCGCTCTATCCGACATTGACAGCTCGATTATTCTTGGCTTCAATGCAATGGACTCATCCCTTCAGGGTAGGATGGAAATGCTGGAAAATGGGGCAGGGCTTCTGGAAGAGGGATTACTTTCAATTGCAGACAGGTGCGGAATAGTTAACAAGCTTATAGACCCAAGCATTACCCCTATGGGAAATGGAGCTGGGGTAGCCCTCAAGATGACGATTATCGCAAAAGCAAAATGGGGGCATCCGACAGGCTCGGGAATTCATAACGCACCCTCAGCCTGGAATTGGCTGAATCGGAAGAAAGAGAAAGATCCTGTCCTCTACAAAATCTGTGACATAGGTTCGACCTGTTTGCAACAGGCAGCAGCCGGAGATTTCATCCTCTATGGGCCTATTGAATACGCACCATACGTATTTCCCATGGCTGCCATGAGCGATATAATGATCTCTGAAGCTGTAGCTGACCTCGATATAGAACCTGTTGCCCGGCATCCTGTAAATTTGCTTGTATAATTCCCGAATTGCGCTTCGGGATCAGAAAAATCTTTGATTTTTCTTTTAGTTGCGATGTAATCGCAACAGCATGCTGCCCTTTTCACTCACTTCGTTCGCTCAAGAGGGCTGAACTATCGATGAATAAGGCTAATTTTCATCTCTCTCCGGAGGGTTGATTTACCTAATTCTGTTTTGGGTCAGACAGCGGGTATGATCGTAACCCTTTTCAAAAAAAGCTTGATCGAAAATCTTTTTTAAAAAGGTTTGATTGAAAGTACAGAAGGTGATTAAAAGATTCTATCAGGCCAGAGTCGATGTACTGGCAGAGACTAAACAGGAGATATTCGCATGGGTTTATTACCAAGATGTTTCTGCTGAAAACCGAACTAAATGATTGCTTTCACTAAGCCATTGCTTTCAGAAGGCTTCCATTTATTCAATTATTAAAATATCCATCTTTAGAGCGAAGCACAGTGCCTGTCCTGCCATGGGCACACCTGATGCAGATATGTTTTTTATGATTCATACACTGGCTGCACACAGTTTTTCCACATAACGGGCAGGTATAAAGTTTAGCCGGACGCCCACAGATCGCGCATAAACCGCTTACTTCCAAATTTCTACCCCTTTAGTATTTTCAAGAAACTCTTCATGAGATTTCCTCCAGAGTTTCCGGAGTTTTCTGAATTTCCAGAACAACGAATTTCAGACCAGGAGAAAATTAAAAAGAGGAAGGTTGAGCCCTTCGGAAAACGAGATTTTTTTAATCACGATCGAGAGCTCAGTCCACTATTCCACCAGTATTTGCAGAGTGGACGGAACGCTGGTATCTTGCAAGGTAACCTGTAACTTCTTTTTTAGGAGGCACGAAGACCGCCTTCCGCTGCTTAAGTTCTTCTTCTGAGACTTTCAGGTTTAGGATTCTTTCTGGAATATTGATTTCTACCATATCTCCATCCTTTACAAGGGCAATTGGTCCTCCTTCGCTAGCTTCGGGAGAGACGTGCCCTATACACGGCCCGCGAGTGCCTCCGGAAAAACGCCCATCAGTTATCAGAGCCACGGACTCCAGAAGCCCCATACCTCCTATTGCAGCTGTAGCGGCAAGCATTTCCCGCATGCCAGGTCCACCCTTTGGGCCTTCGTAGCGGACGACTACAATATCTCCGGGTTTTACATTGCCTGCAAGGATACTTTCCATAGCATCTTCTTCACAGTCATAAACCTGTGCAGGACCTGTATGGACACGCATTCTTGGATCAACCGCTGCCTGTTTCACAACTGAACCGTCAGGGGCAAGGCTGCCTTTAAGGACTGCAATTCCTCCCTCAGCATGGATAGGTTCTTCTAGAGTTGCAATTATCTCTTTATTGAGCTTCGGGTTAACAATGTCAAACTCGTTCAGGTTTTCCCCGATAGTTTTTCCATTTACTGTAAGCAGATCCAGGTAAAGCTTGGAGGAAAGCCTCTGCATAACTGCCTGAACTCCACCTGCCCTATCAAAATGCAGCATGAAATTTGGACCGCCAGGACGCAGGGAAATCAAATGGGGAGTTGTCCTGCTTAATTCATCAAATTTCTCAAGAGGGAGATTCAGTCCAAATTCGTGGGCAATTGCAGGAAGGTGCAAAGTTGTATTTGTGCTTCCTCCAATTGCCATATCAACCATTATTGCATTTTCAAGAGATTTAAAATTGACAATCTTTCTGGGAGTTAGGTTTTCTCGAACCATCTCAACTATGCGCTCACCTGATTCTTTGGCAATGCGGATTTTTTTTGCATCTACTGCGTGAGCAGTTGCACAGCCCGGAAGGCTCAGCCCCAGGGCTTCGGTCATGCAGGCCATAGTGTTTGCGGTAAACATCCCTGCACAGGACCCGGCTCCTGCACAGGAAAGATTTTCAAGTCTTTTAAGGTCAGCTTCTGAGAGTTTGCCTGCCCTATAAGCTCCAACCCCTTCGAAAACCGAGATGAGATCCGTGTATTTATCATCCACATAACCCGGAAGCATAGGCCCTCCGGTTACAACAATTGAAGGAATGTCAAGCCTGCCTGCTGCCATAATATGCCCTGGCACGATCTTGTCACAGGAAGGGATAAGGACAATCCCGTCAAACTGGTGGGCTTTAACCATAAGCTCTATTGTGTCCTCAATAACTTCTCTACTTGGGAGGGAATATTTCATACCCTCGTGTCCCATTGCGATTCCGTCGCAGACTCCTATTGTATGGAATTCAAAAGGAACTCCTCCAGCGTTCCTTATTCCGGCTTTCACAGCCTCAGCAAGTTTATTTAAATGGATATGACCGGGAATTATATCATTCCAGGAATTGACGACTGCGATGAACGGCTTCCTCATTTCGGAATCTGTGACTCCGGTCGCTTTCAGAAGTGAGCGGTTGGGAGCACGTTCCGGCCCCTCTTTGATAATAGCGCTTCTCATTGCAAATCTCCTTGAAGTTTTATAGTGAGAATTAAGTATTAAATGTATAGGTAGAAAAAAACTTCATAGTATAAACAGGTTGGGGAAGAAGAAGTTGTAAAAAGATATGAGAAGGGACTAAGGGACTAAAAGTCCCTTAGAATAAAGAGACAGGAAGTCCGGCTGAAAAGATATTGACAAATTAATTAAGGTGTAGCTGAATAGGAAACTGGTCTGGAAAAACATAAAAAATTTTACTTGAGAAAACTAGATCTCAAGTTGGTATAGATTAGAATCAGATATACTATATTTGACATACCTATATTTGACCCAGGAATGGGCTTACATTTTACATAAAAAGATATTGTAATATAATAATCCAAATATTTATAAACAATCCGAATTGTAAATCACTAGATAGTGAACGGGCCTTTCCCTTAACCGCATCTACAAGATCACATCCAAAAAACGAGCAAACTACAAGAGATTAACCAAAACAGGAATGTACCCGTTCACAGTCTATTCTTATTCTGTTTCTAATTTAATTCTTTAGTGAGTTAATATTGGGTTCATGATAGTCTCCAAGGTTTTGAAGCTATTTCCAGCCAGCGTCTTCTGATATCTATCGGTTTTTAGCATTACCAGGAACAATAAAATGAAATACGTTGATTAAAAATAAACTTAGATAGAAATATAATTATACATACGAGATACATATGAAAGAGCAAGGGCACAGAAGCAAAAATGGGGGATATTAAAGAGCTCTGTGCAGACGGTTGTAGAAATGGATGAGGATTCTGAGGATAAGGACACGTTAGATATGAACCTCCAGACTGCAGGAAGTAGAAACAACGTTAGAGGAGAGGCTCTCCACGCAGCTCTGGAAAAGGAAAAAACTCTCAGAATGATGATCAATAACAGTCACGTAGTGCTCATTCTCTGGAGATACGAAGATAGATGGCCTGTGGAGTTCGTGTCCGAAAACGTGGCGAAATTTGGATACACGGTAGAAGACTTCACTTCTGGCAGGGTAATGTATAAAGACCTGATATATTCAGATGATCTCAAGAGGGTTGAAGAGAAATTTGAGAAAAAAGTAAAAAATGGGGTTTCAGCGTTTAGTATGGAGTACAGGATAATTACGAAAGCGGGAGCTGTACGCTGGGTAAATGAAAGGACGTTTATCCAGAGAGATATGTCCGGAGAGGCAACACACTTCCAGGGAGTGGTGCTCGATATCACCAAGCGGAAGAAAGGTGAAAAAGAACTGGGGAAGACTCTTGAAATTCAGAAAATGTTGACTACAGCAGTTAATAATAGTCCTGCAGTGATCTTTCTCTGGAAAAACGAGAAGTATTGGCCTGTGATTTTTGTCTCAGATAATGTGGTACAGTTTGGATACACGGTAGATGATTTTCTCTCGCAGAAAATTCAGTATGGAAAAATTATACATCCTGACGACCTGGAGAGAGTAGAAGAGGAACTTGACAGGAGCATCCACAAAGGAGAGGTAAGCTTCAATTCGGAATACAGGATTTTTACAAAAGCCGGAGATATATTATGGGTAAACGAGAGGACTTTTATCCAGAGAGAATGGGATGGGGAAGTAACTTGTTTCCAGGGAATTGTACTGGATATAACCCGTAGAAAGAAAACTGAGGAAGCCCTACGAAAATCTCTTGAAATGCAGAAAATTCTGAGAGCAATAATTAATAAAAGTCCTGCAGTAGCTTTTTCATGGGTAAATCTGGAAAACTGGCCTGTAGATTTTGTTTCTGAAAATGTTACGCAGTTCGGGTATTCCGTGGAAGATTTCCTTTCAGGAAATATACTTTATGGAAATATAATTCACAGAAAGGATATCCAGGCTGTCATCGAAAACCTGGCACATTCAGTAAGACAAGGATACGATTCTTTCGAAATGGAATATAGAATTTTTACAGGGGATGGCGGTATACGCTGGGTTGAAGAGCGAACGTTTATCGAACGTAATATTAGAGGCGAAGTTACTCATTTTCAGGGAATTATTATTGATGTCACTGAGAAGAAAGAGGCTCAGAAAATGCTAGATATTCAGAGGGAGTTGGGAGCTTCCCTCAGCACTACCTGGAATCTACAGATCATGCTTAATCAGATCCTTGATGCCTGCATGAAGATAGAAGAAATAGATGCAGCAGGCATATACCTCAAAGACGAACTTCTGGATCAAATTAATCTGGTTGCACATAGAGGGCTATCTCCTGAATTCATAAAAAATATTTTGGCATACAGGGCAGACTCTCCTGAAGCACGACAGATCTGGACTGAAAAGCCTGTCTACAGGATGGATTTTTTTTCTGAGAAAATGGCAGACTTAATCAGGAAGGAAAAAATAACTGCAGTAGCTGTGATTCCTATGAAACACAGAGGAGAAATTATAGGCAGCCTCAATTTTGCTTCACATACTTCAGACAAGATTTCCCAGAATGTACGCAGTTTTCTTGAAAGTGTAGCCCTGCAGGTAGTGAATTATATAGCTCCAATCCGTATCGTGGCGGACCTTGGGTAATTTTTCTCTTACGTGAAGTCAATTTAATTCTAGATCTGATTGTAGCTTTGATTCTGATCTAATTCTGGACGAAATCCTTATTTAAATTAATTTTTATAATTAATGTAGGATTGAAAAGTGGGGAGATATTGGGTTTCGTCTTATTCCCCCGTAGTCAGGGGAATGTGCAAACCTATTTTTGCTTACTTTTTGTCCGCTTCTGGCATTAATATACTCACATAGGATGGGGGATAAAATTGAAAGCGATAGTGGTTTATCTCAGTACTTCTGGGAATACAAAAGCTATGGCTGAAGCAATAGCAAGCGGGATTGAGTCAAAACATGTAGATGCAAAAGCTGTTAGCTTCTATGACGTAAAAGTTGAAGATCTTAATGAAGCCGACGCAATTGCAGTTGGTTCCTCGACTTTTTATTATAGAATGCTCCAACCCATGGAAAAATTCATGGACGAAGTCCTTGTTTCCACAAACCCAAAAGGGAAGTTAGGAGCTGCCTTTGGGTCGTACGGTTGGAGTGGAGAAGCGCCTATACTGATAGCCGAAAAGATGCGAGATATGGGAATGACAGTTATAGATCCTGTGCTCAGGATATTGCACAAGCCTACAGATAAGGACGTGCAAGAATGCAAAAGGCTCGGTATCGACATTGCGGAAAAGCTAAAGCAAAGAAGAAGCAAAACTTCATAACCACAGAGGTACCGAGAAATCATTTTTTGAACATTAGGAATGATTTACAATTTACCTCAAGTTCCAAATTCAAGGAATAAGTGAACTGGCTGTAAACTACTAAGCTCTATGCTACTAAATTCTATAAATTATCGAAAATTTGGTTATTGCAAAGAAAAACTATTCTTATTTTTTCCATTGTCCACATTTTCAGTACATTTTGTGGCTCATTATTCATTTGGTTTTTGAGTGATCTGGGTAGAATTCTTGAGTAATTCATCAAAAAATTCATTTCCAAACTTAATAGCTGAAGGTTCATAGTTTATCAGGCTTTCTCTGTCGAAATGCTTCTGATTTTTTGGGAAAAGGGAAATCATGAAAAACCTATTTGTTACGGTAAGATTCGCGATCTTGAGTTCTTCTGAGTAAACGAAAAACTTTACATTTTCGAGAGTCAGCATATTCTTGAGGTCTTCGAGATAGTCCTTAGAATAGAGCTGGAAAACAGATTCAGACATAAGAAAAGAAAGCTCGACTCCGTTTTTTGCAAGTTCCTGGCACATAGAAATAAGGGGAGGATCAAAATAAGCTATACACTCAAGAATATAACTTGACTTAGAGAGGTCTTCAGCTATCTCCGGATTAAGCTCAAACATTCTATCCAAATCAGGTTGAATCAATTTACTCTTCCCGAGTTCTCCAAGCCGTTTTTTGAATGAAGGGGGAATTCCCTGAAGATCTCTTTCAGCCCAGTACTCAAAATTTTCCTCGAAAACATCAGTTATACTGACAAGAGGCTTCATTTTTTTAACAAGGACTTCTCCTATAAGCGAAAGTTTGTAGATTTTATCTTCCTGAACAACCAGAAACTTTTCTTTTAACTTTTTTATTTGAGGTAGAATAGCAGTGGACGTTACATCAAGGGTTTCCCTAATTTCATCCATATTTTTTGGTCCGTCTTTTAGAAAGAGCAGTAACTGCTTTCGTCTGTCAGAAAGAAAAATTAGGTCTAAAAGTTCTAATTGCAACCCTTTATCTCCTCTGGAGTTTTATGTAACTAAAGAGATATAGAACAATCAAACGTTTATAAGTTGCCATTATTTTCCTATTTCCTATTTAAATAGGCTGAAAAGACTTTTTTTCCATATTATGTTCGATATAAGTACAGGCAGTAAGTGAGAAGTAAAAAATCGTTTAAGTGAGAAGCAAGAAGTCGTTTATTATATAAAAGAACAGGACAAAGATTATATAAAAGAACAGGACAAAGCGGCTAGGACAAAACGGCTTACAATTATAAATTTTGTTGAGTCACCCTGCCCTAGAAAGCTCACGCTACTGTTTAGGGCAGGGAATCTCTGAGTTTTTATGTTTAAGCTGGAACCTGGATAATAGAAAATATTCTCAAAGATTGATACTATTGTATGGCTTTCTGATTCAAGAATTTAGTGAATAATCGGCGCCTGATAGTTGTTCAGGCAGAAGCTTCCTTGGTCAGAATATAAGCAACCATTTCAGGATTGAGTTTACTTTCCCTTGAGACTTTTTCTTCTATTCTCTCAGCAGGCGTGCCCTCTGATTTTAGTTCCCTTATTTTCTCAATCACTGAGGAAGGAATACTATAATATTCGTTAATGTCCTTCCTGTGGCCCCAAACATCACCTTCGATAAGCTGGATACGCTGCATCTCAAGGAACATTTCTATAGATTTTGAAACTGTACGCCTGTAAGATTTAGGTAACTGAATTACCTCTATTTTTGGACAGGTTTCAACCAATGCAAAGATGTCTTTGTTCGAAGGCCTGAAGGCCAGATGAACAACGCGTTCATTAGGATTGAGAGTAAATATTTCCTCTCTGGAGCTAACTACTCGAATTTTCATGTATGTTATTCCCCCACTGTAAAGTTCTTGTGTTTTTACCTCAATATAAACTACTTATACTTATTATAAATATTTATCTGCCCGCGCTTTTATTTTTTATACAGTACTTCAGCTTTCGGTCTCCCATCTGATCCTCTTAGACGCTGAAAGAGATCTTGAAAGGATAAAACCTGCAAAAATAATCATAACTCAGAAATTTTAGTCCCCGTAGGAATTTCTCGGCAAAGAAACCAAGGAGAAAGCAATTCCTAGTATCTAGGTGAGAGATTGATTAGAAAGAATTTACTGCGGTATCTGGACACACTTTGTAGACTGCAATTTTCAATACTGTAAGCTTGGAATGAAAAAACTACTCTGCTACTATGCAGTGCTCGATATCAGATAATCTGGCAGCTTCATCCTTCAGAGGAAGAGCCGGAGAAATCCATAAATTAAAAACAAAAAGTAGGAAACTATTTTGGAAAAAAGATATTCTTTGAGATATGAAATTGCCTCAGAAATTAATAAATAAGGGCTTAAAATTGCCCAATCGCAAAAAGCAAGGGATGAGCTCGAAAAGCGCCTGCAAAGTTTTCTGTTTAAACTATTTCAAGTCATTTAGGGAAGACTGAAGGCAGAATCTCTCTTTGAAGTAAATAAAAAACTCTGAGATCCAGCCTATCAGCAATTTAATAAATCAGATCTCACTGAGTAAACTCTTCGAAATTTAGCTACGTCGAACCTAAACTCAGGTTAAACTCAGGCAAATGGATGTTTTGAAGAATCCTTTTTAGCAAGAGCTTCTTCCACAGTTGGCTTTCCTTCCATAGCCCTGGCTATTGCAAGCTTTGTTGCTTCATAGTTATATTCGTAGACTTTGCCCTTGTCTTTTGCGTCCCATTCAATAAATACTGAGACAATAATAAAAATATCATCAGCCTGTTCTTTAGGGAGCACTCCTTCAGCCACGGAGTCCATGACCGCCTTTGCGATTGCAGCTTGAGCTGGCCCGAACATGAGAGCAGCTTGCGAGACATTCTTTATCGTTACCTTGTTTACTAACAGGGTTACAGGTTTGGGCTGGATATTTGGTTCAAGGACTGCTAGAAGTGGGGTATGACCCTGCCTGGGCATTGCAAGCGAGTTAATAAACGCTGTTTCGACTGGCCCTCCTCTAGGTCCGATAACTAAATCTATGTGTGCAACTTCAGGCCCTGAGCCTATTAGAGCTTCTCCTATCATGCTTTTTAGAATATTCTTTGCCAATTAAACACCTCAGCTTATTTTTTAATAAAAACCTAATACCCAACTATCACGGAAAATAGTTAAGTCTATAATACTTTTACATATACATAAGCAATTTCTCTGGTGCAATTTTAACAGTTAAATAAAAATAGGTACCCCAGAGAACTAATATAGGAAATACAAATAGTTTCAAAAGCTTGTAAAACACCAGATTTAAATCTCCTTTACCTGAACTGCTTCTTCTTGCATATGTGAAAAAAGGTCGGTGCCCCACTTTAGAGCTTGAAGTTCTGAACTGAACAGACTTTCATCCTCAAAAAATTTCGCTTGGGGAAGAACGGTAAGCAGAAAAAACCTGTCTGTAACCGTAAAGTCTGCAATTTTCGAGTTTTTCGGAAAAAAAGATAGGTTAACATACTCAAACCCGACAAGAGCTTGCAAATCTTCGTTGTAATCGGTTTTAAGTCTCTTTAGCACAGGTTCGGTGACTATTAAAGAGATTTCGGTTTCTTTTCTTGCAATTTCCAGGTAGAGAGGGATAAAAGAGGGATTGAAGTAAGAACTAAAGCCTAGAACCTTCCTTGAAAGGAGAAGATTTTCCACAAACTCAGGGTCCAACTCAAACATGTGGCTCAGTTTGGGGCGAATAAGTTTGCAGTTTTTTAACTCCCATATACGACTTCGCAAAACCTTAGGAATTCCTTCGAAATTTCGCCGCGACCAGTAATTGTAATTATCTTCGAGCACTTCAAGGGTATCTATGAGAGGTGACATTTTATCCACAATAGCCTTTCCAGTAATAGAAAGTTCATAAGTGTGGTTCTTCTGTATAACCAGTTTTCTGTCTTTAAGTTTTTTAAGCTGGGGGAGAATAGAAACTGGGTCCGTACAAAGTTGCTCCTGGATTTCATATATGGATCTTGGCTTGTCTTTCAAGAATAGTAGGAGTTCTTTTCGTTTCTCTGATCGAAAGATCAGTTCTGTTAACCCAACTCTTTTTTCCACCCTGACATCTCAAAAAAATTATATGGTTTAAAGATACACAGTGATCATATATACATTTCTATAGCCATTTCAGACACAAAGAAAATCTTCTTTGGATACAGATGCTAATTATCTTTACAGATGCTAATTATCTTTAAAAGAATCCTAAAAAACTCTAAAATAAGCTCTAAATTACCTCAAATTACATTAATATATAATATATGATATTATAATTTATTATACTATAACTTTAAACCAGATTAGGAATAGGAAAAGTTTTCAAATGTCAGATTCTTATACTTTTAAGGAGAGCTAGCTTCTTCTTCCAATGGTCAAGCCCTCGCTTTGCTGCATACCAGTCAAGATATTTTCCATCGTCAATAAGTTCGCCGGCTTCAAACTTTTTCATAAACTCAGTTGATATCAAGTCGTACTGGTCTTCAAATTTATCACAGATTATAGAATAGCGATCTATTTTATATTTTGCAAGATATTTCTCGTGTTCCAGAGCTGAGCGAATAACCTCGCTTGCTTCCTGAAGCGAGTAGTCGGTATCAATCTGCAAGGTAAGATCCATATTTATCCCATAAATATTATTACTGGTTTTAAAACGATACTATTCTCTTTTCTGCTTGTTAGATTAGCTATCCAGCTTGTGAAATTAGCTATTTTTTCGGCTCGAAGAATCCAGTTAGTTCTTATTCTCGAGACCGAGGCCATATTTGTACCCTATAATTTCACAAACTAATAACATTTTACCCTTTGCGAGCAGAATTTTGAAAAGAATAAAGTGAAAGAAATGTTAAAAGAAAGGAAGAGGAAATAGAAGAGATTAAAAGTAGACCAAATAAGATAAGCGATAGGAAATAAAAGGAAAAAAAGAAAATAAAAGGAAAATAAGGAAATAAAAGGAAAATAAGGAAATAGGAAAAAGAAGAAAAAAATCTGAACAGATAGTTATTATAGAAGATGTGGGGTTTTAATTAAAGCCACAGAGTCATCAGTTCTCGGTTGCAAAGAGAATCTCTCCAGAACTTTCCAGATTCTTATAAACGAATGCTGAAGAGTAAGCAAGCAGCATGAATTTAAAGCCCTGGGCGAAATCCAGCTCGATAAACCTTAAAATCATGTACACAAAGAATGTAAACTGTACTGCGCACAGGACCATTCCGGCAATTGTGAGCATTTTCTGACGACTACTACTACTATCACTACTATCTGAATCATCGGATTCTTCTGACATTTTGTTTCAAACCTCGCAAATAAAGGGCTAAAAGTACTCTTTATTTCGCTCGTTTTTAGCTAATATTTAGCTTTTTATTGTTTCTTTTATTATATTTTGTTTTATTTTTGTGTTTCGTCAATCGGGTTTTACCGTTTTAGTTTTCAACCGGCTCAAAATTAAATAGGGTCCCCCGTAAGAGCGTGAAGGCTGGCTTTTACGGAGCTCCTAAAATGAGACAAAAAGCTGAAAACTTCAATGGATGCATCTGAAGGTTCAGTTCTACATTGATCCTCTGGTGCAGCATTATTTGAAAAAACACTCTCCGAATTAGAGACTTTTATACAGTATCCTTATTTATTGGGGATAGTATATATAGCTTACGAAGCATGGAGGGTATTGCGGGGCTTGAAATTGATTTTCAGGTGACGGTTTTGAGATTTATACGTAAATTCTCAAAATAAATTTCAACTTCTTATTCCAGGTATCAAGACCTCTTTTGCTGCATACAAGCCGAAAAAATCGTCGTCATCCCCAAGTTTATCAGAATCAAATTTTTCCATAAAGGTATCTGAATCCATTTCATTCTTTTTCTTAAAATTCCCACAAATGTCTGAATACTATTGTATTTTGCAAAGAACTAACTATACTAGACGCTTCATAAATGAGCTAACTTACTTTTTGAGAGTGCAAAAGAGTGGTAGAGGAATCAAGGAAAAAATTTCTTCTGGATTATGATACCGACTACTGTAACAATAATTCCAACAATGATATCTATAATTTTTATTTTAAAAAGTTTGGTATTAGAATCTTTTATGGGACCGCTTTGTCCTGTTTTCGGAGCCTGTTCTTTGGTACTAGCAGGCTCTTCGGTAGTAGCCGATTGTTTTTCGTTATTAGAGTATTCTCCGATACTCGGCTTTAGAGCTTTCTTTATTAAGATTATTCCACACACTAATATAATGATAATATATTTAGCTAGTGAGTTTTTTCGGGCTTCTTCTGTATTTGATTTTAGGTCTTGTTCTGTAATCGACGGGATAACTTTCAGGGAGACAGGTTCGGATTTAATTTCCTGAATATTAAGTTCTTTGTCAGCAAAGGTTACAGTGCATGGATCCAAGGAAAAGGTACCGCTTTCCTTTGCCCTGATAGTGTATTGGATTTCTTCAGTGTCTTCCGGGTCAAGAATATCAAATTTATGGGGATGAGGAAAATTTCCTCCGACAAGATCTAAACTTGGAGAGCTAATCGAATCTACAACCTGAATGTCTGTAATCTCAGTACGCCCAATATTTTCGATTTTAACAGTTATCGTACTTTCCTGGAACTGACGGATAGATTGAGGAGATGCCGTTTTGGAAACAACTACAGATAATATTTGAGGTTCTAATATAGTCACATTAGTTACTGATTCAGAGCTATCCCTTCTAAGTGAGATTGTGCCTCCATATGTATTGGAGTTCCAGTAGCAATCCCAATAACCTTCCAGCGTCGATGGAAATTTGCCATCAAATTTTAGGTTTACATTTTTCAGAAAGAAATCAAAACCTGGAGAGTATTCCTCAATACTTCTCAGTTCCTTAAAATTAAGAATTCTATCGTTGACAGATCCAGAAATCTCCATTGCAGCACAATATTTATCCCTTGGTTTAAGCTCATTAATCTTGGAAATACCTGAAATCTTGGACCCATCTTGAGACAAATCTAAGTTAAATAAAAATGTTTTTCCACTATCAAATTGGTACAATGTTCCCGTCCATGAACCAGAAATATCTGGGTACCTCAATACATTTAGAGTGCTTACAGGATTCGCTTCAGGGTTCCCATAATACATTTTTATCTTTGTCTTACTACTGGCGGGAACATAAGGTACCTTTACCCATATCTTAGCTTTTTTAGTGGAAGAGTCAAATTTTTCTATCCAGTAATTTAATTCATTGTTGTCTTCATCAATGAAGCGGATATCTGCACCATTTTCTTGTGCTTCGACAGGAAAATTGTTTTCTTCAAACTCAATCAATATATTATGATCCTTTATTATACTACCAGAATTCTCTTGAATTAATATATCTCGGCTATAATCCCATGTACCTCCACCATCTTTTGAAAATGCAGACGCCGTCCCACAACTCAATAAAATCAATAGTATCAAGCAGGCAAGACGATTCATTGATTTTCCTCATAAATAATTATATATTATTAAAATAATAATCACAATGCCTATTGTACATGATTTTGCACCTTAAGTGCGTAAATTTTAAATTAATTATTTTTTTAGGAGCGTATTAATGGACTATTTTTTTCTTTTCGAATTTTCTTTATATCTGATAATTTGTCGATTTATTTTTTGGCTGCAGTGAGCCTCTCAGAACTTAACTGGAACAATCTTAGTTAACATTCAAGGCAAAAACCGGAATTTCAATATGTGTTGGATTCGCAAGGGCGGTAACTTATCAGGCATTGGGATGGTTTTGAGAGTAGATTTTATTTCAGTCAATACCCCGCAGCAAGCTGCGGGGCTGGAATTTTTTTGTTCTCATCTACTGAATCTGGAGCAGAGGCGCGGACATGCCCTATTGTTTTCAGGGGAGTGCGCAGGACAACATTGTTTGTTAGACAGTCAGTTATTTTCCTATTTTTCATCTTCTGGTTTTTCATTTTCTGATTTTTCATCTTCCGACTTTTTATCTTCTGGTTTTTCGTCTTTTAGTTTTTTATCCTTCGATTTTTTTATAAGCCCACATATAGCTCCAATAAAAGAAACTCCCACTCCGCTAAATACCCATTGTATATTTTTGTACATCCATGACTGATCATCATCCTCTTTTAAGATATTCAAAGTAACTGCAATTTTGACGAATTGATTATGGATGTAATCAGAATTAACCGTGGGATTTTGAGGTTTTTCAGAATCTTCGCCTGAAGGCCTAGAACTTTTTTCTTCTCCAGCTTTGTTCCCGACTCGTTTAGAATTAGGATTTGATGTTTCTGTAGATTCGGAAAACATAGTTGTTACATTTCTATCGTTTTTAATTTCACCTTTATCAATTTTGAATCCATAAGCAGTCCCTGAGTTACCTGTTATAAGTTTGACTTTTAACGTATCTCCTGTATACCATTCTGTCCAGAAATCTTTACTTGAATCCCAGAAACTATAGGTCACAAGTTTATTGTCATATTTATCATAAAGAACGACTTTATCGGAGGTATCAGCAAGATTAAGACTTTCGAAGTGGATTCGTATCTGGGCGGCACCAGGTTTGCTTATATCAGGCCATTTATAATAAAAATTGTTTGCATAAGGATGATATGACTCGGCTAAAGAGTTATCAGATATGCATATATCTGATCTGCCCTCTACCTCGTCAATTTTGAACCCATATGCAGTTCCTGAGTTACCTGTTACAAGTTTGACTTTTAACGTATCTCCTGTGTACCATTCCGTCCAGAAATCTTTACTTGACTGCCAGTAACTATAGGTCACAAGTTCATTGTCATATTTATCATAAAGAACGACTTTATCGGAGGTATCAGCAAGATTAAGACTTTCGAAGTGGATTCGTGTCTGAGTAGCACCAGGTTCACTTATATCAGGCCATTTATATTCAAAATTATTTGCGTAAGGATGATATGACTCTGCTAAAGAGTTATTAGATATACACACATCTGATCTGCTTTCTAATTTGTCAATTTTGAACCCATATCCTGTCCCTTGATCGCTTGTGATGAGCCTAATTCCTAACGTATCCCCTACATACCATTCTGTCCAGAAGTCTGCCTTTGTGATGCCAGAATAAGTTACAAGACTATTTCCATACTTGTCTAAAATAATTAATTTATCGTACCTACCAATATCTAAATCTGAAAAGTGAAGTCGTATTTCAGTAACACCAGGTTCACTTATATTAGGCCACTTATATTCGGAGTTGTTTGCATAAGGATGTTTAGACTCGGCTAGAGACTCAGATGATGCCGCAGGCATACACGCGAGAACTAGTGCAAATAGACAACACAAAATAATTTTAATGATACTTATTTTAGACATATCTCCACCCTTTTCAGTCTTATAAAATGTCATTACTTTAACAGGAATACTAACAGAGAGGAAAATAGTACATAGACAAATTTACTAAAATTTACTGTCATTTAGACAGTAAACGTTCTAAAGTGATTGGTTTCTCATTTTAAGCAGATAACCTCGAAAGACTCAGCATTTTCTGTTTCAGTTAAATCCCACGAGGCTTGCAGTGTGGTGTGATAGCTTTGATTATAGATGTATGAAAAACTTGGTAGATAGCTACAATTTAATTTACTAAAACCATCCAAAGTTGGAGATTCCTAAATATCGAAATATTTTCAAAGATATTGTATAATGCATATAATAATTTTTCGAAATTATCAAAAAACAATGAAACGTTTGGTATATAAGTTAATTTATTTTTATTGATAATGCTACAAAACTTAATCCAAAATTTTAATATTTATGAAATTTAGGCTCTGTAGAAATCCTTATTTTAATGCAAATTATTTGCATAACTTTTTTGTTTA
>ENA-UOOR01001754-UOOR01001754.1-fermentation-metagenome-genome-assembly--contig:-NODE-1754-length-24355-cov-189.940288_pt1 | contig 24355 bp, 12 predicted proteins | sample MGYA00245780_ERZ724029 | MGnify/ENA primary metagenome ERZ724029 (study PRJEB28704, sample SAMN03018315) | fermentation metagenome | biome: anthropogenic terrestrial biome; feature: soil... | reverse complement strand
TTCCCAGCAGATCCTTATGCCCGTTGCGGTCGACTCCGAGCACATTGTAAATGGCGCGGGTAACCGGTCTGTTTTTATCATCCATCACCTTGTAGTGGATGGCATCCATCCATACAATGGGATAGACTGAATCAAGGGGACGGGTACGCCAGGATTGAAGTTCAGGCAGTACCCTGTCGGTAATGGCGCTGATGGTATCGGCTGAAACCCGATTACCCAGGTTCTCCTCCATCCAGTCACTAATCTCCCGTGTACTGTTTCCTAATGCATACAAACCAATAATACGGTCAGCCACACCTTCGGTCAATATGCGTTCCCGCTTTTTGATAAACTCAGGTTCAAACCGGGAATCCCTGTCACGAGGTGTGTGAACTGTAACCTCACCCAGGGAAGTCTGAACCTGCTTGCGGTTATATCCATTGCGGCGATTACCCGATAAGCGCTCCTCTTCATCCATGTGAACATCCATCTCACCCTCCAATGCTGCATTCAGAAGGTTCTCCAGTAATGGCGCAAATGCACCGTCTTTTCCTAAAAGAGGCTTGCCGGATTTTAGCTGTTCCAGCGCCTTGGCTTGAAAGGACTTGTAATCAAAATCTTCCATAATGTAAACTATTGCGTAAAAGTAATAAAAAAATGAATTTATGCTTTGACACAGTTTACTTTACAGCCTCTCTTTTTGGCTCTTTTTTGAAAAGATCTTTTTGTTCCTGAACAGGCAACTTGACCCAATCAGGGGCGGTATAATTATACAATCTAGAGAAAAATGGGCTTTTTAAGGCTTGACTATTTACCCTTATCTCAACAGGATTAAGACAAACCGAGATTAGCTTTAGGGTTCTGTATCTTTCCTCGGAAGGGATATTTTTATTACTGCGGGAAAGCAAGACACTTCAAAGTCTTCATTGGTTTCAAAACATCTCAAAGCCGGTTGGAATAACAATTTTTTACTATATTTCCTCTTCGAACTCTCAGGTCTCTTGCTCGTGTTCAAAAGGGATTCCCTGCCAGAGTCAGTTTGCAAGGACAGGGTAATTATCCACCACAAATATGAGGATGGTTCCGTTCGTAACCGCCATACGGCACAAGGCTATGCCTATGAATCGACATGGAGCCGTGGACAGGCATGGGGGCCTTATTATTTCTTACAATCACCTTATTCGTTCAACTTTTTCTTTAATCTTGTCAATGCTTCCAAATAGTAATAATCACCATAAGTCAATGGTACATCCATTTCAGAATTGAACGGATAGGCACCCATGCCGTGTTTTAATATAAAGCAGCCATTTCCACCTAAATTTGCCGTATATTCAGGTGAAGCCAATGTCCGTATTTGTTTTTCCGCTACCGCCATGTATTCCTTAGCCCTGCTCTCGCCTACAAAATCACTTAATTCGATAAGTGCAGAAGCCATGATGGAGCCGGCGGATGAATCTCTATATGTATTTGGAATATCGGGTGCATTATAATCCCAGTAAGGAATATAATCCTCTGGCATATTAGGATGATGTATCAAAAAATCGGCAATATTCTGCGCTTGAATCAAATAACGTTCATCTTTTAATTCACGGTAGAGGTATGTATATCCATAAAGTCCCCATGCCTGTCCGCGGCTCCACATCGATTCATCTGAATATCCCTGATGGGTTTGTTTTGTATGCGGAATAGCTAAAATGGTATCGTAAGATACTACATGATATGAGCTATAATCGCTACGGAAATGATGCTCAATAGTTTTATCCGCATGCGATAAGGTAATCTCTTTAAATATTGGATCATCAGAATAATTATAAGCCCAAAGCAACAATTCGAGATTCATAATATTATCTATTATAACCGGATACTGCCACCTGTCTTCACTATGATCCCAGGAACGAATCAAACCAATATCGGAATTATAGCGTGTTGCCAATGAATATGCTCCTGTCAACAGTACTTCTTCATAACGTTTCTCCCGGATTAAACGTAATCCATTTCCAAAACTGCAATATAACATAAAACCTACATCGTGATTATCGGTCGTATATTTCTCGCGTTCCACACGATCGGTATAGAGTTTTGCATACTCCAGTATTGTAGAATTTTCACTATTTTCATACAAATACCATAAAGAACCTGGGAAGAAACCACTGGTCCACCAACGCGAATCAGACATGGTATTTACTCCATTTTCGAATGAGCGAGGTAAAATGCTATCATGGTCTGCATATTTTTCTGCCATAAGCCGATATTGTTGTTCTGAAAAGAGCAATGCTTTATCAATAACTGTTTCCAGTTTCTCTTCACGCACACAACTCATAATGACGAAAATCATGATTACAGAACTTATCAAACTACACTTTTTCATATGTAAATTGTTTTATATATAAATATCTATTAATTAACGATTTAATTCATTTTTAAATTTTATATTTCTCCGTTTAGACAAAACAAAAGACAGCACTCATCTTTAGGATAAATGCACCGGTTATTGAAAGAAAACAAAACAGGCAAGAAGGGATTAAAATTTCATATGCGTGCTCGGGGCAACAACCTTGGGTGCTTACCTGTTGAAGTCAGTTTCATATTCGACTTGGATGCCTTCCACATCTTACGCCAGTAAAAAATCGACCTTTTTTGTTTCCTGTTATGTTAGCTCGGCAACTTCCTTTAGCCTGTGGGACCGACAGGGTCAGAGGGGGCAAGTTGGACCCTGTATCCCATTTTTTCCAGTTCCGACTGAAGGTATCTCCTTCTTCGTTTCTCGATCCTGCTGTTCAGGTGTTCTTCCCCCAGTTCATTGTACGGGACTCCATCCTTGAGGATGTAATATGCCGATTTGAGGATGGAGTGTGCCACTGCCACCGGGGCCCGTTTCTTTCCCCGCCTGGCAGCCAGGCGGTGGTAACGGGCGTGGTAAAACGTACCCTTGGCGTGGGAGGCCGCCCATGCGGCCTGGGTCAGGATCTGCTTTGCCTGTTTGTTCCCGTGGGTGGTGCGTCCGCTTTTTTTTACCCGCGCTCTCGTTATTACCCGGGGATACCCCCACCCAACTGCTTAAATGCTTCTCGTCGGGGAAAACATCCATGTCCAACCCGATCTCGGCGACAAGGTCCTCCACGCTCTTGCGGTTCAAACCCGGGATCTCGCGTAACAGGGCCAGGGCGTTGTCATAAGGGGCGAGCACCTGTCTGATCCGTCCGTCAAGTTCCCCCACCAGGCAGGCCAGGTGGGCGTTGTTCCCGCGCAGGGTTCCAAGTAGGTAGATGTGGTGTGCGGTAATGTAACCGTTGCAGGCTTCCAAAAGGTCTTCCTTGCTGGCTCCTATCTTTTTGTGGTACACCTCATCGATATCTGCCATGGTGATTTCCTTCCCCCCGCAGAGCTTGTCGATCAACTTTGTGGCCGTCACACCGCTTGTGTCGCTCAACACGCTCGAGAGTTTCACGTTACAATCCTCAAGGATACGGATGATCCGGTTCTTGTTCGAGGAGATGTCCTGTACCAGCTTCTTGCGGTAACGGGTCAAATCACGTAACTCCCGCTGTTCGCGCGCAGGAATATAACCGGGTTTGAGCAAACCGGCAAGCAGCAGCTTGCAGAGCCACCGGCTGTCCTTCTTGTCCGTCTTATGCCCCGGTACGTTCTTCACGTGCCGGGCATTGACGATCCAGACCGTCAAACCCGAGGGCTCCAGCACGTGGTAGACGGGTTTCCAGTAAACGCCGGTACTCTCCATCACAACGTGGGTTACACCATTCTCCAATAACCAGTCTTTCAATTCTGTCAAAGAGCGCGTCACTGTCCCGTATTCCCGGGTTTCAGTCCTGAGTCCTTCGCCACTGATGGTGGCCACTAACATCTTCTTGTGAACATCGATCCCGCAACCAAGGGATAATACCTGGGTGAATGATACTTGTGATTCCATACAATATTGCCTTAAAGTGATACGGCAAATGTAACAAAATCCTCTATTTTCATCCCATTGGATGTTTAATTTCTCAACATGGAGGTTTCATATGATTTAAATTATTGACTTTCAAATGTATTATATGGAACTCGCAATAATCATGTTCTTGGGTGAGAACACTTTTTATGCTCGTTTCATACAATTATTTTACTTTTTTCGGTCTATGGAACGAGAACGATTACTTCACTGAGTTTTTATTTTAACAACACTGGTTTTCAACCCTTTTGCTTTTGCCTCCAATACCAATTCTCCGGACTTTTCTCCTGATTGCACAATAGTTGTCAGCTGGCCATTGAATACTGACATCTGAGGCAGATGGAACAATTCCAGACAGGTGGGATTACCATTGGCCGACGCTCTGTATTTTCCCTCCCCCTTTACCGAAAATTGAATCATCCGGCTATCATGTGGGCACAAATTTCCCTCTTTATCCACAATCCGCACGTTGATATAGGCTAAGTCCTTCCCATCTGCATTGAGTAATGTCCTGTCGGGAATTAATTCTATGGAATATGGTTTTCCGGCAGTTTTTACAGTTTTCTCTTCTACGGCAATATTGTTCTCATTATATGCAACCACCTTCAATTCACCGGGTTCATAAACTACATCCATCCATATCAGGCGGTAACGACTTTCAAGCGAATCGGGGTTCTTCGCTTTCCGGCCATAACTTTTACCGTTCACAAACAATTCTGCAGTTTGGTGGTTCGTATAAACGAAAACAGGCGTAATTTCATTTTCCCGTCCTTCCCATGTCCAGTGAGGAACAACGTGAAGTGTATTCTCTTTCTTATTCCAGACACTTCTGTAGAGATAATAGCGGTCTTTGGGTATACTTGCCAGATCAATGATCCCGAACATGGAACTATGGCTTGGCCAAGCATCGGTATGATAAGGAGTGGGCTCTCCTAAATAATCGAAACCTGTCCAGACAAACTGTCCCAGTGTCCATTCATAATCTTCGGCCAAAGCAAAATCCTCATCAGGGATATTAGACCATGGGCAATATTCCCAGTCGTAAGAAGAGGATTGATGGTCCTCGTATAAAGCATTCGCCTTTTTCTCTACCGGAAACTTATAGACACCCCGAGAACTTACTGTGGATGCGGTCTCAGAGCCTAAAATCAATTTTTGGGAATTATTTTCATACATTTCAACATAACGTTGCGTACGGTAATTGAGTCCCGGGATATCAATCGTGGAAGCAAATCCATTTTCTAGTACACAAGTAACCTGATCTATGCCGGAAGTAACCGGACGCGTAGGATCTTCACGATAACAAATCTCTTGCAGGAAATCCGAGACTTTATACCCTTCATCATCGCATTGGCTGGGAACTTCATTACCAATGCTCCACATCACGATAGAAGGATTATTCCGGAAATTATGTAACATGTTGATCATGTCTTTCTCCGCCCATTCATTAAAAAATCGATGGTAACCGTTTTTACATTTAGCGATATCCCATTCATCAAAATTCTCCACAATCATCATGAATCCCATCTCATCACACAGCCTCACCAATTCAGGAGCAGGCATATTATGGGTTGTACGGATAGCGTCACATCCCATATCCTTCAACAGAGTGAGTTGTCGTCGTAAAGCTGCTTCATTGACGGCAGCACCCAGAGGCCCTAAATCATGGTGATTACAAACACCTTGAAATTTACGTCTTTCCCCATTCAGGAAGAAGCCCTTATCGGCAATAAACCGGATATCCCGGATACCGAACGAAAGGTTGTATTCATCCACAAGCGTTTCGTCCAGATAAACTTTTGACACTATTTTATATAGATGGGGATTTTCGGGGGACCATAGTTCGGGATTGTCAATAATAAAATTTTGTTCAAATTCTTTCCCCGGGTTTAACCGTCGTGTATTATCTTCGGTTATTACAATATTTCCACTTTTATCTGTCACTTGGGTGATAACCCGTATATTTTCCCCCGCGTTATTGGCTATATTTGTCTTTAGACGTACAGCCGCATATTCTTTCGAGACAAAGGGAGTGGTCACATACATACCCCAGACAGGAACGTGCACCTTATTCGTCTTTATCACATACACATTCCTATACAAACCCGCACCGGGGTACCAACGGGAAGACTCCGGTAAGTTCTCCAAACGTACTGCCAACAAATTATCTCTACCATCGGCATTAAGATATTTGGTCACATCACAATGAAAAGAGTTATATCCATAAGGCCAGAAGTATACCTCATTCCCGTTGACATAAACACGTGCTTCACTCATCGCACCATCAAACAAAAGCCTTACTTCCTGTGAATTTTCATCGAAATTGTCTATGTCAAAGGTATTCCTGTACCATCCAACACCTACATATGGCAAACCGCCTGTCCGTCCTGTTTTGACAGTCGATTTGGTTTCAAGATTCTGGGTAACGGCCACTTCCTGCAGATCATTATTCCGGTCGAAAGGACCATAAATAGCCCAATCGTGAGGAATAGTAACTATCTCCCAACCATTATCATTGAAATCTATATTCTTTGCCTCTTTATAATCACCTTTGGAGAACTTCCAGTTTTTCTCCAATAGAAACTCTGTTCGCTGCGCATTGCAACAAAAAGTTATAGAGAAGAACATAAGAAAGAGTGTACTATTTGTTTTCATATGACTAAAATTATTGATTTTCAAGTATATAATATGGAAATTGCTTTTAATCATGCTTTTGTGCGATAACACTACTGTCCCGTTAAGATTTGAGGCCTCGAAATAGTTCGAGTTGACCGTCGTCAGACGAGACATTTAAATTTGGTTTGTTAAACAATTCACGTACCGGTATTCTCTCAAACAGCATAGTTCCTATGGTTTGAGAAATCATATAAAGTGAAGGTTCTTCGATGTGCATCTTTTTCTTGGCCAGTGCCAAAAGCAAGAATGCACATACGGCTATCCATATCTGGGTGTAGACGGCATTTTCAGAGGTGCCATAAAATGATTTGATATGCAGGTGTTGCTTTATCCATTTGAAGAAAAGTTCGACGTTCCACCTTTCCCTGTAAAGTTCGGCAATGGTGAGGGCCTCGTAACCGGTATGGTTGGTGATGAAGCGATACACGTTCCCAGTGGCGTAATCTTCATAGACAACCATACGGAATTCATCCGGATATTTTTCCACAGATGCCTCTTCGGTCAGGCGGATCATCTGGTCGCTGATCACACCTGTCTGCAGGTCAACCCCCCTAGAAGAAACAACCTCGTACTGCATGTTGTCTTTTGCCCTGGTCACAAAGAACGCACCATTGTTATGGATGTTATTGAAAAGCCTGAAGAAATCGACGTATCCCTTATCCATCAAATAGATGGCACCCATCTCGATACATATTTCATCTATTGCATTGACATCATGCACAGATGCTTGTGTAAGATGGATGAAGACAGGGAGATTACCTCTCAAGTCAATTTGTGTATGCATTTTTATGCCTCCCTTATTCTTGCGGAACTTGGCCCATGGACAGAGTTTGAGACACAGACTGATGGTGGTGCTGTCGAAAGCATAAACCATATTGTCAATATCAAGCCGGAACTTGTCTTTCGCGTAAAGTGGCCGCACTTTCTTTATCAGGACTTCTCCCAATTCGGCATAGATGTGCCAGTCCCTGTTCTCGTTGGCTTTTGCCAATGTGTTACGGGGAACCGCGTAACTGATGCCACAATGATACAACTTTCTAACCACGGCCAATGCATTCAGGCTCGCTTCGACATCGCGCAGGCTGTTCTTGTCAGCATATTGAGCCATGCACATAACAAGGAACTGGTCGTGGCAGGAAAGGTTCCTGACTCGATAATCGCCTTTATACTTGGCCACTATTTCGTTGAAATCTCTACGAGGTATGAGCTGCATGATTTGGGAGAAAACTGTTTTGCCGGAATTCATTTCGTACGTTATTTGAAGGGAAACGTAAAAGTAACCAATTCAAATCGTGTACAAGAAATTCAGCACGCATACTATTAAATATAAAATACTTACAAAAAAAAATATTATTTTAACGGGACACTAATGGTGCGATAATAATTATTACGCTCGTTTTATATCATTTTTTATAAGAAAGCGGTTAGAACAGTCAATTCAAATAAATTCCCTGCTTTTATATTTCTATTTTTTCATTATTTCATATTCGTACAAAACAAAATCGTTGATGCATGCAAGTTCCACCTCCATCATCCCTTTCCTCCCGATTGTTTTCTTCATCTTCTTTCCGCTTCCCAAAACCGGTTTACAGCTGATTTTAGTTCCTTCCTTGAACCATGTTTCCACGCAGCCTTTTTTATCAGGATTGTTTTCTCGGAAAAACAGTAGATAACCTCTATCTCCGTTTAATGATTGAAAGCCTGTCCATGATTCTCCCGATGGTTCGTCTCCTATCGGCAGGATTATGCCGGAGTGGAAATCATGCTGTATCTTTTTGTAGGAGCTTATTATTTTTTTAATACCCAGCGCCTCGTCAGGCAGTCCGCTTCCTTCAAACCATGCCAGGGGCTGCCCTGTCATTGTAATGGCAAAAAGATAATCGAAAGAATATTTTTCAGGTGCGAAGGGATCGTTAGCATATTTATCGGCGTTGCGCCATTTATTCAAAAACTCTATCTGCAATTTCTCGGCAGGTACATAGCTGGACAACTGCCACAAATTGCGGAGGGTATGGTAAGGGTAATAATTACCCCAGTCGGTGTAGCGGTTTTCGAGAAAGATATTCCCATATTCATTAAAGCTGTGATAACCTGCCCTGCGTCCGGCAGTAGCATCCAGATTAAAAACTGCAGTATAATCAGTTCCGATTAAAACTTTATCAAATAACTTGCGCAGGTTTATTTCCGATTGTTTTGTAGGAATAGTCAATCCGTCAATTTTGAAAGTCCGTATTCCGTATTCATTATACAGGTCGATCATTGCCTGAGCGTCTTTTTCCCAGTCGGCATAATCGTTTTGAACGCTCGGATTGAACCACAGGCACACTTCAACGCCCAATTCTTTTCCACGTTTTACGACCGGATGTAATCCATTGGGATATTTTACCGGATCAGGCTTCCAGTAGTCAGGGTTATCCCAGATATTCTGAAACGACCCTTTGGCGATAGCCGAGTTCGGACTCCTTCCCATCTGCCAGCCATCGTCTATTTGAAAGTGCGTCATGCCCAATTCGGCCGCACGATCAATCTCTATCAAGCTGAATTTTTCATTCACTTTTGAATCCTGGCTCCGGTCGCCCCAGGTATTCATCATTACCATCTCATCGCGTTCGGGCAACAGCTTGCGGATATTTTTCTGATAGGAACGCAAGGCGCTCAACTGTTCTAACTTGCCTCCACTGTAAACTCCCATTACCACGCTGTAGGTTTTTACCCATTCATCCCTCTTCAAGTCTTGTTCATTTAAGCCCAACCCCGTAACCGTAAAATGCCCAAATTCGGCAGTAAAATCACTTCCCGTATATGCCAGTTGTACACTTGAGCAGGGAGATTCTTTCAGGAAGAAAAATCCTTTTCCAACGATAGGATTGTGTGCGAATAAAAGATTACCTCTGTATGAATTCTTACGGTAGGGAATTACCCTGGTTTCAAAAACAAGGTTGTTATTCCAATCCGTAACATCGTAAAATTCAACCATTCTTATCCTCCAATGATTCCCGCCGGGCTGAAACTGATCGAGAACCGCCGTAAATTGCTTCAATCTCATATCTTCTGCAAATTCGATATTCTTCTTGTCGCCCAGATTTTCCGTCAATCCTCCAAACACTCTGTTTGTATAGCCTTTCAAGTAGGTATCACAGACTATCGCGGGACTATTTTCATAAATGCGAAAAACACGTTTTATCTGGAGTTCGTCGAGTATTAACGAAACTATCGTTTCCTGATAAGCCGGATGGATACTGTTTCCCTTAATTTCTCGCGAATCAAAGGTTGCATTAGTTATTCCAGACACATCTTTAGCAATATAAAAATCCGGTCTTTTATTTTTATTCCGCCAGACGTAGTCCCCGGCTTTATCACTGAGACTATATGTTATAAGATTTCCTCTATTCCACACAAATTTTCTTTCTACCAACGCATTTCCTATCGTGAGAGTGTCATTGTGCAAATAGCTGTAGTAACTCTCGTGAGAATAGGACATTGATAGGGATTGTATAATAATTATCAGTAATATAATAAACCTGTGCTTCATCGGATAATTCTGTGTTTGTTCTTATTTTAAAGCCTTGGGAGTTTCCAGAAATTTCTGTTCGTTAAAACGCTGATTATCGGGGACTCCCTCTTTTTTACCGGCACCTTCTTGCATCAACTCTTTCAGTTCTTTCAGGTATTGCTGATAGACTCCACGTGGGATAGTATCGTACTTCTTAGCAAGTGAAGCTGCCATGCCGACCACTTCGCCCATCATTCCGGTAGTACGCATAACCCGTACCGTACCCAATGCGACATGCGTTACACTGATATTACGTCCTGCCATAAAAAGATTATCAATATTCCGTGAATATAGACAACGATAAGGCACCGCATAAGGATATATCTGGATATGATTAGTCACCGCTTTAAATTCAGCCCCCGGGAATTTTTCGGAGTTTACCGGATCAGGAAAATGAAGGTCTATACTCCATGAAGTGGTGAACGAAGCGTCTTCATGGAATACATTTTTATCAATATCATCCTGTTTTAAAATGTAATCACCCAATAACCGTCTGGATTCACGTTTACCCGCAATACAGGCTACCCAGTCGAGGCTTAGGTTCCGGTATTTTCCATTATCCTTTAATTCATTTTTCAAAAAACTCCAATTCGAGTAAATAACCAAAAGCCCATAATCACGTATCCGTTCGAAGTCATTTATCTGATCGAGATTCATTCCTGTCTCCCATTTCCATTCTCCCATGGTGACTTTTTCGCAATTGTCCTCATTGAAAGTAATTCCATATTTGAATTGGGAGAAACGTGTGCTTTTTCCTGTATCTTTTGAATACCATTGCACAGAAGACCCCATGGTCATGTCATCTGCCATTTCAGGGGCAAGCCCTTCTCCGAACTCGCTACGACTTTCCCGTCCCATGCGGTAATCTGCTCCTGCAAGATACCCAATTGTTCCATCACCGGTACAATCGGAAAACAACGGAGCTTTGAGCCGTATCTCTTTCCCGTTTTCAATATGTTTGATGATGACAGACGCTATTTTGTCATCTTCCATATCAACAGCTATTGCCCGATAATTGGAAAAGAGAGTCACATTCTCTTCATTGGCTATAAACTCACTCTTTTTTTCATCCTCATAATTTTCTGCCGGTTGGGCATTCCCATTCTTTGAGTGTCCAAACTCACGAATCATCCGGCCCAGTCCTTTGTTGGGTTCCAGTTCAATAGTGCCGCCCAGATGCACCCTGATCTCCGAACTGTTATTTCCTCCCAGTACGGGACGGTCATTGATCAAAGCGACTTTAGAGCCTAAACGGGAGGCAGTGGCAGCCGCGCACATTCCGGCAATACCTCCGCCCACCACAACAAAATCAAAAGATTCGATTTCGGAGGGATCCTCCGGAAGATTTGACAATTCTTTCCGGAAAGAAGCTAATTCGTCTTTATCCGTGGGAGGTGTTCCGCCTTTTTCAGTAGTAAAGTAAATTGCATCACAACGGGCGTTAAAACCGGTAAGATCGTGCAACACAACAGCAGTTTCCTTATTTCTTACTTGTACATTACCGGCATATTGCCATTCCCACTCTTCACCTTTCTCACCTAAAATCACCGGCAACATTTTACCGGCGATTTTAAGTTTGAATTTACCAGGACCTTCGCCCTTTTGCCACGGACTTGTCCAGTTAAATGTACGGACATAAACGTGATACACGCCTGTCTCCGGAAAGGTAACAGTTGTAGAGGCATCCTTAACAGGCACCCCTATACCGTGTGCGTTCAGGTAAGGTGATCCCATCTGGTCCATAAACTGTTGGTCAACAATCCATCCGCCCTTATTCTCAAAGCTTTCCGCCTCGACCAGTAAATTCGTAGCATAGGATGTTGAACAGAACAAAAACCAGCATGAGAAAAGTAATGCTTGTATTATATGCTTTCCTAATTTCATCAAACCTTTTAGCTTTTAAGATATTTCTATTATTTCACCTGTACATTCATCAGTTTAGTCCAACCCTCATCGGTGGTTTCATCATTGACGGCAAGGTGTATGGCAGGCTTATTTTCTTTTTGTATATCCACAATAGCCACAGCCCATTTATAATTTCCGGCGGGCACATTTGCCTTGATCTTGAAATCATATGCCTGGGGTTTGTCTTTTAACCATTCCGAGGGTTCACAATTCTTATCTACAAAGATACTCTTTACATTGTCTTTATCATCCAAAAGTGCAAAAGCAACTTTGTATTTAAAGTTCCATTGTGGAATATTATTGGGAAAGTATCCCCAACCCATGTTTCTCCAACGGTGGTTTATGGTCACTTCTTGTCCTGCATTGAGCGTTTCGGGGATATATATCTGATCTGGATAGAGACGATAGCCTCCCTCGGAAACAAAATTTTGTACCAGGGAGAAGCTGGTTGTGAACCATGACTCTGTCTCATTGCCAACCCTGAAGTCCATCATATTTACATGTGCCTCTCTCGAAGCTTCATACTCTCCCAGCCTTACATCTTCGGGATGGCCTTCGCGATATTTACCACTCGAATCAATCCAGTACCTGTGTGTTCCGCCAGTAATCCAGCCACCTTCCATAATAATGGGGCGCTTAAAATTCCATGTCTTGGCAAAGTTCTTCTCCCAGGTTCCATAGTAATCATTCATTCCGAATGCATCTTGCCTCAAGCTATACCCTTTGTTAATTGCCTTGGATAACAGGGTTGCACTGTTTTCGTTCGCCGAATTCGCCCAACTTGCAGGATGACCAACCAAGCGATGATAGTTGATCACCAAAGGTACTTTCGTGAAATGTCTACTGTATAAATCAGTAACCCATTCAAACACTTCTTCTTTCAATCTTTCGGTGTTAGCAGTAACTTTCTCCCCCTCACTCTCATAGATTACGTTATGCGCTTCCCCCCACTTACCTAAACCATAAGCATCAATAAATGAAGTCCGCTCGGGATCATTAAAGTCTTCAGCCAATGCTTCGATAAATTTGGCATAATATTGTTGGAAAACAGGATCCTGGGGGTAGGGTGTTATACGGTCCGGATAACTAGGATTTTCCAGATAATATGTAGCACCGGCATCGAGCACAAACTGGGGAGTATTCAAACGCTGGTCGCGTCCGTCAACGACGATACGGAAGGCGATAGGCAATCCCCTTTTTCTCGCACCATCAATCAGTTTTCCTATATTTGTGCTAAGATCTCTCCATGCATACACTCCATCCCGAGGATTCAACACGGCCCAACTTGTCCGGATATAACAAGCGGAAGCATAATCCCTTACTTTAACTGTTTGTGCAATATCAGAAACCCAGAACTCTTTATCCCAATAATTCTCATCGGCGGTAGCAGAAGCATACATTACCCATCCGTTCAAAGGGTTATGAAGAACTTTGGTCCTATTATATCTGGTTTTCACCAAAGTTCCCACGGTATGATTATCATCACCCGGATTCCTATCTTTTGAACAGGAATATGGGGTGAAGTATACTAACATTACCAATACACATAAAATAAGTTTTTTTCTCTTACTCATGATTTTAAAAAATTAATTGTAATTAATAATAACTCTCCAATATCTACATATTCAGGTATCATCATCGACAGAATACACGAGATATGCAAGAGTTAGTAAAAATTGCCGTATCTTCTCCAGCAAATTCACCCTTTATCGGATACGGCAATTTTGATCCCATTTATTTACTTCTTCTTTGCCATAATTGTTTTATTTCTCAAATCCAATACAATAAAATTGGTTCCGGCAGGGAGCCTGTAGTAGGAATTACGGGTTTCTCCATCGTAGCCTCCATGCAATTCTCCCACTTTGTCGAAAGCAAGGGATAAATTCTGTCGTTTGCCGTCCGAAGTGAGTGGATTGGTAAATGCATATGCAACATTCTTGAAATCACTTTCACCATACACTACAAATTTCACTCCATCTCCACTTGACAATGCTTGTCCTTCATAGATGAGTATTTGAGGGTCGGCCAAACTTACAGAGAAGTTACCTTTCCACCAGCCCCAGCTAGTTCCTCCACCAAACATCCATAAATCGGTCACGATGGTATGCATCTCTACTTGCGGATCTCCATTTGTCATCCATGTAACTACGGCAGGTTCAAGCGCTTTGGCCGGTGAGAAGATCGTCGCTTTTGAATCCTCCAGATTCACCACAATACGGTATTCTCCGGCAGTCTCAATATTCCATGAAATACGTCTCTCCTGTAATGCTACATCTTCCGGCATACCATCCTGCAATGTACCCTCTCCATCCACAGGGCTAAGGTATTTCATATCGCCACTTTCAACGATTCCAATACTGAGATCTCCCACCTTCAGATCAAGAAGTACCGCGTACTTACTTTCATTTTCCAGGGTTTGATGTATCTCTATCATTTCATTATCCACAGCACTACCCAACAGGGCTATCATGTCTGCTACCGGCACTTCTTCTTTGACAGCAGCCACATGAACAGTGACAGTACGCACCTCAGGAGCTTCAAAAACAGGTCCTCCTTCCCATTGAGCAACCACTCTGAATTCAAGTGTCAAAGGCCTGGTCAAGGGGACACCCCATCTTTCGGTCATCCAATTATACAACTGCTCGGAAGTAAAACTTCTACTGAACACATCCTCTTCTTCAATATTGATGATGGCTGTAGCCGTACCAAAATTATTCCCAACCACATCAAGTTTCGTCGTATAGAAAACAAGGCCTTCATCAGAAGTTTCTCTTGCTTTTGTCCAATCGAAGGTCAAGACAAATTCCCTGGGATTATCCAAGTCCAACGCAATTTCGTGAGATGAGGCAGTAAGTTCCAGTTTCTCTTCGGGTTTTGAAATATCCTTAATGTCATTGTCGCATGCATTCATGCAAATTCCGACAAGCAATATAGACAATATTTTATATGAAAATTTCATTATTTGCATAATATGTTTTTTGTAAAAAAATTATCAAATTCTGGTAGATAAATAATAATCAACCACCTGCACAAATTTCAAATATTAATTATATCCCGGATTTTGAGGAAATTCAACATCACGGTTAGAATCGATTATCGCTTGTGGAATAGGCCACAATAAATCTCTCTGCGTAATCTTATCCTTTATAGTCGTATTATGAGCTTTTACGCGATCTATCAATTTATTGGTACGTACCAATGTAAAGCGACGGCTCTCTTCCCCCACCAATTCCCGGATACGTTCATCGAGTAAGAAATCCATTGTCATGTCACTGACATCAACCATTGTTGCTCCTGCCCGTCTACGCACTTCATTCACAGCGTCAGCGGCTCTTTCCGTGTCTCCCATTCCCAGATAAGCTTCGGCAAGTAACAGATAGGTCTCGGACAAGCGGAATTTCATACGATCCTTATAACTACCGGTTAGACTTAAATTCTCTTCACGTCCGTAGAAGAACTTGGTCAATGCCGGGAATAGAGATTTAGTGGAGAACCATGTTTGTTCTGTGATATTGCATTTTCTACCATACAGCGATGTCTCATTCGGATTGTTGTAATACCAATTACGTTTGATATTATAATCCGAATTACGGATATCCCTTGCATCGAAAATTCCGGGCACATTACCATCAGCATTGGTACCACCCGTACCAATCCACCATTTCATCGGAATTATCTGTCCTAGTCCACGGCCTCCCAATGAATCTGCTAAAACGAAACCGGTTATGGTAGAATAATTGGGACTCCATGCCCTACGGGTCCAATCGGTAGAATTGGTTCCTCCCCCTATTGCATTAAACTCGAGCTGTAAAACCCATATACTCTCCCTGTTACCACTTTTTCTATTTTGATTATTCTCTGTGAACAAATCGCTGAATACATCACCGGGCTTATCTTTATTTACACCAAAGCGGGTTTCCATCAATTCGAAATAATTACTTTCAATTACCTCCAATGCCGCTTTTTCTGCCAACTCATACTCTTCCTGTAACAGATACACCTCGCATAACAAGTGATATGCAGCCCATGTCGTCAGTTTTCCATCTTTCACATCATCAGGATTTTCAGGAAGATGTTCAGCCGCGAATTTCAAATCATCTATAATGTAACCTAATACTTCAGCTTTGGGCGTACGGGTAAAATTGAGTTGAAAGTCATACAATATTGTTTCCACATAGGGTACATCGCCGTATAGATAAACGAGTGTACGGTAAGCATATGCTCGGAAGAAACGTGCTTCTGCCTGAAAATACTCCTTATCCGTCGGATGATCCCAATTGGTATTTTTTTCGGAAAAGATCAGAATTTCGTTAGCCGAAGAGATCAGACTATATGCCCAATTCCAATATGAACCGACAAATCTTTCTTCGGGTGTCAATGTCAGATTCGCAAAAGCTGTCAAAGAACCGTCACTGTTTATTGCTTCTACAATATCTGTAGCAACATGTAATGCTTCATAAGGACATGCATTACCATGCATATAGGCATCCTCTTCCCCCCATGTATTATACTCGGCACGAGCAAGCGCATAGAGTCCGGCAGAACCGACCTCAAAGCCATATGTACTGGTAAAGGTATTGGTAGGTGACAACTCCGATTTCAAATCCTCGTCAAGAAACCCACTACATCCTGTAACAGTGGCCATTATCATGAACACTAAACCTATTTTTATATAATTATTCATCATCATATTACTTTTCATTTAGAAGTTTATATTTAATCCCAACATATAAGAACGGGCTGTCGGATAAGAGGCCATCCAACTATTATCATAATTCAGAATTTGTCTCATGTTAGAAAATGTATGTAAATTATTAATACTTAGATTCACATTGATTGCACTCAAATGCAACTTATTGACCATGTTTCGGCTTAAATTATAACCCAAGGTTATATTTTTGATCTGAACATAATCTTTCTTCTTGTAAAATCCATGGCCCAAAGTATTGATGTAGCCCGGAGAAACAATATCAGCATTTGTATTTTCAGGAGTCCAATAATTTGCTCCACGCACATAGTTCGTCGTTCCGTACGCCCATGAACCCAGGTTAGCCACATTATCTTCACTCCAGACACCAAAGACACCGTTCACCAGGAATGAAAAGTAAAAATCTTTATATGTAAGCCTGTTTCCCATCGACATGGTGAAACTGGGTCTCTGAGATCCGATTATTTTCTTGTCGTTTGCATCTATATATCCGTTTCCATCCACATCTTCCACCTTGGCTGCCCCGGGTTCAGCTCCTGCTTGTATCTCCCTTTCTACACCATTCGCATCGGTATAAAAATATTCATCTCCCTGTTGCCAAAGACCAACCACATTATAGTCGTAATGAACTCTCAAAGGCTGTCCAATAAACCATTTATTGACAATATCATCAATTTGGTCTCCCCTCAACTCTATAATCTTATCTCGATTCAAAGAAAAATTAAGATCGGTATTCCACTTGAAATCCCTATTATCTATATTGACTGAATTCAACGTTATTTCAAATCCTTTATTTCGTGTTTGCCCTATATTATCCCATATTCTGTTGTAACCATTCATAATAGGTACAGTACGTATCATCAGCAGATCATGCGTATTAGAGAGGTATGCCTCAAGGGTTCCGCCCAGTCGGCCTTTGAATAACTGAAAATCCAACCCGACATTGGCGGTATAGGTAGTTTCCCATCTCAGGTTGGGATTACCGATACCGTCACCGGGCAGGTAAGCTGTATTGACAGCCTGACCACCATCTCCCCAGATATATTTCACTTTGGAATAGAGACGATCTAACGTCCTGTAAGCAGTGATAGCCTGGTTACCATTCGCCCCGTAGGAAGTTCTCAGTTTAAGCATATCCAAGAAATGGACATTATCTTTTATAAAACTCTCTTCAGCAATATGCCACGCAAGGGCCACTGACGGAAAAAATGCATATTTATTGTTTTCCCCGAAGACTGATGCTCCGTCGCTACGCCCGGTCAAAGTAGCCATATACTTACCCTGATATCCATAATTCAAACGGAACATATAGGAAAGCATCGCCGTTTCGGAAAAGCCCGAAGATATCTTTTGATTGCGTTCGGCAGTCCCCATCATAAAATAGCTGGTATCATCCGTTACAAAACCATCACCGCTTTGCGACGATGAAACTCGTCTGGTTTCCTGCATACTGAACAGTCCGGTCGCATCAATGCGATGTTTACCAATTTCACGCTCATACCGGAGTATATTTTCCCATGTATAATCGTTATAATGGTTGTTACTGATGCTTGCTTTTCCACCTACCTGTCCTCCTTGTTCTCTTCCTTCAAATGTATCACGTCCATAATATGTACCGGTAAAGCTACTCCGGTAATTATATCCATAATTAGTCCTGAGAGACAATCCTTCAACCGGCAACAGAATATCGGCATAAGCATTCAGGAAGAAATTCCGGTTGGTCCTGTCCTGATCTGCATTTACATTGATCATGGGATTTCTTATAAGAGAATACTCCATGGGTTCGGCCACATAATAGCCTGCTTCATCCATATATTTGCCATAAGGACTCTGTTTTATGGCGTGTTCAATATTGGGAGTTACACCACCATCTTCCTTCTGGACAAACTGAGTTCCGACACCAATAGTCAGCCACTTGTTGAAAGTCTGGTCGATATTGGCAGATATATTGGTCCTATACAGATTAGAATTATACACTACCCCTTCCTGGTCGAGATAGGAGATCGCAGCCATATACTTGGTATTTTCTGTTCCACCTGAGATACTCACCTGATGATCGATGGTATAGCCTGTGCGGAATAGATAATCCTGCCAGTTATGTGTGATGCCGTTTATATAGTTTTCACGCTCACTGATACTAATGATATTTCCTGCAATAGGATCGAGTTCATCACCGGTATAATTATTTTTCAGACGGCCTATATCCTGTTTAAACCTTATGAATTCATTAGGACCCATCACCTGAATCCTCTGCATAGGCTCTGAGAATCCAACTTGACCTCTATAAGCAACCTGGGCCTTCCCTACCACCCCTCTTTTGGTCTGGATAAGTATTACGCCATTCGATCCACGTGATCCATAAATAGCTACAGCAGAGGCATCCTTCAATACGGAAAGGCTCTCAATGATATTAGGGTCAAGATCGACCAATCCTCCACTATATGGAATTCCGTCCAAAACAATCAATGGGCTATTACTGGCCGATATCGAGTTCTCACCACGGATAAGAATAGATTGATCACTACCCGGGGCAGCATTCGAGGTCGTGATATTCAACCCTGCTACCTGCCCTACCAGACGGTCCATCAGATTACTGGTAGAAACCATATCCAATTGTTCTTTACCCACAACTGCAAGGCCACCGGTTAAATCCTTTTTCCGCATCGTACCATATCCAACCACCACAACTTCGTCAAGCAATTCATCGCTTTCCCTCATTGTTATATTCATTACACCTGAAGGATCTACCTTAACTTCCTGGTTCGCAAATCCAACATAAGTAAGTATCAACGTAGAAGAGGGGGAAGCCTGGATCACGAAATTTCCGTCCATATCGGTAACAGCTCCCACATTACTTTCTTTCACACGTACCGTGACGCCTATCAGGGCATCACCATTTCCGTCAACTACTTTTCCTGCAACTTTGACAGTACCTTGTTGTGTAACTGCAAATACCTGTATTATCGATAGCAAGAATAAAGTAACAAGCACTAAACGATTTTTTAACTTTTGCATGTTCTCATTTTTTGTTTAAGAAAAATTTTATAATTACAACTCACACTTCTCTTTTCATTATGCATAATTTGGAGAGGATGATTACATCCAATAGATTCATCTTGTTTTTAATGATAAATTCCAGACCCCACGGCATAGACGGGTTTTGTTCTTTGCTTCATGCTATAGTATTATCTTGCCGAAGAAAATAGATGACAACACCTATCTCTTCAGCAAAGGTAAATGACAACCATAAACATGATGGTATTCGTTTATTCAGAAATGGTTCTAATTTGTACAGAACCCCTAAAAACTCGTTTTTTTATAAAAAAAGGGGTTAGCGAGCATTCTTTTTAAACTCTGAGGGGGTCAGCTCGAAATGTTTTTTAAAACAGATACTGAAATATTTTGGATTGACAAATCCGGTCAGATCTGCAATTTCCGATATCGTCAGATCTGATTCTTTTAACAACTGCGTACTTCGTTTAAGGCGAATATCCATGATAAATTCTTTAATCGACATGCCGGTTATATCTTTTATCTTTTGGTATAAGAGTGTCCGGCCAATTGCCATATCCGATACAAACGCCTCTACATTATAATCGCTATTGCTAATATTCTCTTCAATATGATCCATAGCCCTCTTCAACAACTCCTCGTCCATTGAAGAGATGGTCAGCTTGGAGGGATCGGCGATATATTTCTTGCTATATAGTTCTTTCAGTCCGTTCTGATTCTTTATCAGATTATCTACCTGTTTGATCAGGAAATCCATATCAAAAGGTTTATCTATAAATACATTGGCTCCGTTTTCCAATGCCTTGATCTTGTTCTCGGTATTTTTACCCAATGCCGACAAAACGATTATTGGCACATGACTTGTCTTGATATTCGAACGTAAACTGCGACAAACATCAAATCCATCTACTTCCGGCATCATTAAATCGGTAATTACAATCTGAGGGAAAATCTTTTCCGTTTTAGTGATACCTTCATTCCCATTGGCAGCTGTATATACATTATAATATTCCGACAGTCGCTGTTCCATATAAGATCTCAAACCGGGATTATCTTCAATAACAACAATGCTATATGCCTTCCTGCTTCCCTTACCGTGTAAATCCATTCCTCCCGACTCTGCCAGCATATTATCTATCTCTGAAATAGTATAATCATACGAAACAAGGTTATTGTTCGTCTGCTCAAGATTCCGGGTAAAAGGCAAGACTACAGTAAAGGTGATCTTTGAATCACCTGAATCTAAAATAATTCTTCCATCCAGACTATCGACTAATTCTCTTGCTATGGACAGTCCCAATCCGGTGCTTTCGCCAAATACTGTCTTACCGGATGTCAGTCGATTGAAAGATTCGAATATTTCCTCTTTTTTATGGTCAGGAATCCCTTTCCCTGTATTTGTTATGGCTATTGATATATATTCGGCTTCCATGTTCCCGGATAACGAAAGACCCTCCAGCTCTTCTTGCGTTGTATGATAGATCTTGACGCCAACAAAACCATCTTCATAGGTATACCTTATCGCATTAGAGAATAAATTGGTAAATATCTTTTCTATTGCATCATAGTCAAACTTGGTATAAAAAGAGTCTATCTTGTAATTTATTTCAGTTTCAATCCTCTTTTTGTTGGCATACAATTCAAACAAAGAGAAAATATCATCGATATATCGAATGATGTCTCCGGGTTGTTGGTTAAAAGTAATTTTCTGGCTTTCTATTTCTCTGAATTGAAGTAACTGGCTAATCATTCGTTGAATGCGATTTACATTTTTTTCTATCAACTCCATATAGGCATTTGCACTCGACGATTGATCTTGGGGTAAAAATTCCTTAAGCTGTTTTAAAGGATCGAGTACCAGTGTTAATGGAGTTTTAAGGTCATGTGAGATATTGGTAAAAAAATTAATTCGCGCCTGAGTAAGTTTCTTCATATTCTGCTCCTTGATCTGTTCCATCTCCAGGCGATTCTTGAATATTTTCTTATTGGTAAAATATTGCCAGATGAAAGAAACCATAATGATCAATAAGATGAAATAGCTGATATATGCCCAGCCCGACAGGAATGGCGATGGTTTCACCTCGAAATGTAAAGCCGACAGTTCATCTCCCCATAGTCCGTCGTTATTGGCAGCCTTGACCTCAAACCGATAACTACCTGCAGGTATATTAAAAAATTGTATCGTCTTCTGTCCCTGAGGCAGCAATATCCATTCATCTGAAAGCCCAACCATCTTATACGCATACCGATTTTTTTCTGCATATAAATAACTATCTGCCGAAACACATATTTCAATATTTGATTGTCTATGTGACAATACTATTTTGTCATTCCTTCCTTCAGTATACGACAAAGTGGATATATCTTTCTTCAAAGGTGAGTTTTTCGTATTGGGTATAACTCGCCTGTTATTAATCAACAGATCGGTAAAAAAGACTTTCGGCTTTTGATTGTTATATTTTATCTTGCTTGGCGTAAACATGATGAAACCGTCTGTTCCTCCAAACAGCATCTCTCCTTTTGAAGTCTTATAGCATGACCGTACATAAAATGCCCCACAAAAACTGGGATCATTGATTTCTGATTTATTTATTTTCTCTGTCTTATAGTCATAATAATATAGCCCATCATTGGTACTAAACCAGACGTCCCTCGAAACGGTATCTTCCAATATGCCAAAAACTGTTTTGCCGAATAAACCATCCTCTTCAGAGAAATTCACATAACCCCCATCCTTACTCAATCTGTTTACACCTCCACCACGCGTTCCAAACCAGATATGGGAATCTGAGGTAATACAATAAACACAAAGATTGTTGGTGGTATATGGAGCATCTTCGATATAATAATGTTTCATTACATGTCTCGTATTCACATCTATAACATATGCCCCCTTATGGGTTATCAACCATAAACTACTTTCGTTATCCCGGAATAATGTTTCGACTTGCAACCTGATGGGATTACCCTTGGAATCAAGGATAGAGACTGTTTCTATCCTGTTTGTCTTCTTGTCCTTATACATCAATTCAGCATCAGGGTCAGTCATCCAGATTCCTGAATCACTTTCCAGTACAAAATCGTAAATAGTCAGTTGTTGTGAAGTGACAGGATGGTACATACGCAAGTCCGTAAACCTGTTCTGTCTATCATCAAACTCAACCATGCCTCCGTTAAATGATGAGATCTGCAAAGTATTGTTATCTCCATCATAACGAAGTTTCTTTATCATATTTGAGGTTACACCCGCCTTATTCTCTTGCGTAAAATAGGTGAACTTGTCAGTTTTCCTATTCCAGTAGTTCAAACCTCCTCCTTCGGTTCCTATCCACAGATTACCCTCTTCATCTTCTTCAAAACAACTTACTATGGGGTGGTTCAGTCCTCCGTGAGTAGCTTTGAAATAATTGATATTGTTATCGAAGAGGGTCATATAAGCCAGTTTACCTCCGTATGTACCTATCCAGATACCACCATCCGGATCGGGATAAATAGACCATACCGAATTGTTTGGCAAGGAGTATGCATAATGAAGACTGAACCGCAGACACTGCAATTCCGATGTAATCGGATCTAAAAGAAAAAGCCCGGACTGAGTAGCAACCCAGATAATATTGGAGGAGTCGAGATACAGCTTTTTGGCACTGGCAGATTTTTCATATTCTCTGAAAAGGTTGTGATATCTTATAACTCTTCCTTCATTATCGTATTCATATAATCCATCCATATCTGAGAGGACATAGACAGACTCATCATGCTCAATTACATCTTTCACGATAACATCGTCTTTCAGAGAAGTAAATAAACGATATTGCTTAGTCTGTTTGTTTAATCGGTATAGTTTCTCTTTCAATCCTATATAAATATGATCTCCGGTACTTATCAAGGCAGATATAATGGTGTTGGAAGATAATGGATAATCCGTTACAACAGCAAAATGATCAGGATGAAACGATTCAACTTTATTGTTTCTTATCAACCAGATAACCCCTTCCCTATCCAGTGTAACCGTGCCAATATTACCATCCAGAATAGATTCAAAGTCCTGCGTCTGGTAATTAAAGCGCAATAATCCGTGATTGGTTCCGACATATAATCTCTTTGAGTGATCGGTAACAAACTGTCCGTATGTCCAATACGAACTTGGCGATAGCTTTGTAACAAGATCATTCATCTGAATAAATGAATTTCCGTTATAGACATACAACGCATCGTATCCGCTAAACCAAACTCTCCCAACACTGTCTTTGGCTATGCTGTGTATTCCTCCATAATAAGAGGTCTCCGGCATAATATGAAATCTATAATCTGATATATTCAGGGCTAAAACAGAAATAGAAAATAAAATGTAACACAATACGGCAGACAAAAATTTCATATTTCAAATATTGTAATATATGACACTATCCGGCAGATTCAATTCACTAATGCAATTTTATTCTTTTGTGATGAGGAAAACAATTAAGCACGCAAAGTTATAAAATTTATGAAACACTCCTATTTTTGATTTCGAGAAAGAAATCAAAAACGGAATGAGTTGGAGTATCATTACAGGGCAGTATTTTACGGTATCAGA
>ENA-UOOR01001752-UOOR01001752.1-fermentation-metagenome-genome-assembly--contig:-NODE-1752-length-24370-cov-7.826445_pt1 | contig 24370 bp, 21 predicted proteins | sample MGYA00245780_ERZ724029 | MGnify/ENA primary metagenome ERZ724029 (study PRJEB28704, sample SAMN03018315) | fermentation metagenome | biome: anthropogenic terrestrial biome; feature: soil; material... | reverse complement strand
AAGATTGTATTCCTTCAGATCTTGTAAGAGTGAAAGTTAAAAGAGTACTTTATGGGACATCCGATTTGGAAGGGACCGACATTTGGTTTTGCGACGAATTTAACGATAATCCCGGATTGATGGAGAAAGGAAAAACATATATAACATTTGTTGAACAAATTTCTAATGAACATAAGGATTCTTATATGAAAATATCTTATGGATTTGTTCCGTACAATCTTACCGTTTCAACTCAAAGAAACAAAAAAGGCGAAACAGTCGTTGAGGAAGATGTGCCTTTTGAAAATTGGGAAGAGGTTACGGACAACTTTTATGAAACTGGGGGAGAAAATAAATGGGAAAATTTTGGGAATGCAAAAGACAGATTTTTTAAGCATACCTTTCCCGTTGTCCCAACAAACAAGACAGAGTTTCTGATGGAGTTTAACCAAGGGAATGCATCTGTTTGTGACGGACGGGATATCACAAAGGAAGAGTACAAAAAAGGTGAGAAGGTATGTATTATACCCCAGAAATTTGCCCAGATAAACGGATTAAAAGTAGGTGATAATCTCAATCTTAAACTGTACTATGCGGATTATGAAAAACCGGCAAGCCAGACATTTTCAGCAGGTGTTACTGTACTGAACTTTGGGATTCTTAATGCCCAAGGAGAAGCATATCCGGTCTTTGAGGACAGCAGTTATAAAATTGTAGGATTTTACAGCAATACCGTCAATCCTGAAGCAGAACCCACAGGGTATGAACTGGGAAGGAATGCGGTGGTTATCCCTTCGAAATCCGTGAAAAACAGCGACGAAAACAACATTGTAGGCTACGGCCCCATGAAGGGATACAACACATCTTTTCAGATACCAAACGGGACGACAAAGGAATACATGGAGAAATTCAAAGCTTTAGGCATCAGCAATTTGGAGGTGGAATTTTATGACGGAGGGTATGAAAAGCTGTCTTCGGGGATGCAGAATTTGAAAACCGTAGCCGTGGTTTTGGTAGCCGTAAGCGGGGCGACAACGCTGGCAATACTGTTTTTCTTCGTATTTTTGTTCATTTCAAAGCAGAAGAAGCGTACGGCAATAGAGCGTTCCCTCGGTATGAACAGGAAGGAATGTACACTGTCCATGCTCTACGGTATTCTTATAATTATATCAATAGGAGCAGTTATAGGGAGTTTTGCCGGATTTAAGACAGCGGATTTTATTATGTCGAAGTCGACAAACATGGAAACGGAATTGTACAGCACGGCTTTCAGCAACTGGGTAAACAATTCGGATAAGATGGCGAATTTAAGTGAAATCAACGTATCGGCAAATCCCATGACGCCGGTTGTAGTATGCCTCGGGGTGGTTATTGTATCTTTTGTTATTTCATTAATATTCATTAAAAATAATTTAAAAGCGGAACCCCTTGAACTTTTAAGTAAAAGCGAAGAATAAAAAAGGACGTTGTTTAATATAAAAAACATAAAATCCAATAGTTATTTTAAATATACCTAAGATTTTAATCGAAAAAGGAATAAATCTTAGGTATATTTGTGTTTGTTTTATTGTTTTGTTGATTTTTTTGTGATTTGTGGTAAAATTAATTCTGTTGATAAATTCTTAAAATATTAGGAAGTGGTAAAAAGTATGAAGGAAACGAGAAACGATGTAAGAAATGTCGCCATAGTTGCCCATGTGGATCATGGAAAAACTACATTAGTCGATGCTCTACTCAAACAAAGCGGAATATTCAGAGCAAACCAAGTGGTAAGAGAGAGGGTAATGGATTCTAATGACATTGAAAGAGAAAGAGGAATAACTATACTGTCCAAAAATACAGCCATTTATTATAAGGACATTAAAATAAATATTGTGGATACTCCCGGACATGCGGATTTCGGCGGAGAAGTGGAAAGAATATTAAAGATGGTAAATGGAATAGTACTTCTTGTAGATGCTTTTGAAGGACCAATGCCTCAAACCAAGTTTGTGTTAAAAAAAGCTTTAGACCTTAAATTACCGGTAATAGTATGTATCAATAAAATTGACAGACCTGATGCAAGGCCTAAGGAAGTAGTAGATGAAGTTTTGGATTTATTTATTGATCTGGGAGCAGATGAAAATCAGTGTGATTATCCTGTTGTATTTGCTTCGGCTAAAACAGGCTCTTCGACTCTTGACCTTAATGAAGAAAAAAAGGATATGACGGATTTGTTTGAAACCATAATCAGGTATATTCCCGCACCGGTCGGAGACTATGATGGACCTCTTCAGGTATTAATATCCACTATAGATTATAATGATTATGTAGGGAGAATAGGGATAGGCAAAATTGACAGAGGTAACATCAGAGTAAATCAAGATGCAGTTATAGTAAATTATGAAGATAAGGATAAGAGAAGAAAAGTCAGGATAACTAAAATATATGAATTTGAAGGACTGGAAAGGGTAGAAGTAGAGGAAGCAAAGATGGGCAGTATTGTTGCCGTAACGGGAGTCGAAGGAATACACATAGGTGATACCATATGTGATGTGGATAATCCGGAACCTCTTCCCTTTGTAAAAATTTCCGAGCCCACCATATCAATGACTTTTTCCGTAAATGACAGTCCCTTCGCAGGGCAGGAAGGAAAATTTGTTACCTCGAGACATTTGAGAAACAGGCTTTTTAAAGAAATACAGACGGATATGAGTTTAAGAGTCGAAGAAACGGATTCTACAGATGCCTTTAAGGTTTCGGGAAGAGGAGAACTTCATTTATCGGTGCTGATTGAGACCATGAGAAGAGAGGGATACGAGTTTCAAGTATCCAAACCGGAAGTTTTGTTTAAAACCATAAACGGAAAGAAGAATGAACCTATAGAAAATGTAACAATTGATGTTCCTGAGGATTTTATAGGAATAGTCATAGAGAAGCTGGGAAGAAGAAAGGGAGAACTTGTTAATATGAAGGAATCCAACGGAGGATATGCGAGGTTGGAGTTTTTCATTCCGGCAAGAGGGCTTATAGGTTATAGACAGGAGTTTATGACCGATACCAAAGGCAATGGAATAATGAATTCCGTGTTTAAGGGATATGAACCATATAAGGGAGATATTCCCAGAAGAAGTCAGGGATCCCTTATTGCATGTGAAACCGGAGAAGCTACGGGATACGGTTTATATTCTGCTCAGGAAAGGGGAGTTTTGTTTTTACAGCCGGCTGAGAAAGTTTATGAAGGAATGGTCGTAGGCGCGAATCCTAAGGGAAACGATATAGAAGTTAATGTTTGCAGAAAAAAACAACAAACCAATATAAGATCGTCTAATTCAGATGATGCATTAAAATTGTCTCCTCCGGATATTATGTCTTTGGAAGAAGCTTTGGAATTTATAGAAGATGATGAACTCATAGAAATAACTCCGAAAAGTTTAAGAATAAGAAAAAGAATATTAAACAGTTCATTAAGGTATAAATCTCAAAAAAATAAAAAATAAGGAACATTTTTTAATGTTCCTTATTTTTTATAACCCATAGGTAAATCATAATATACCTTAATGTAAGCTTTCCATAAATGGGTTTAAAAAAAGGCTTCCTCAATATATTATTTTTTTAACAAAAGCCTTTTTTTATATTTTGGTTGGGTATATACTAAATATTGCCATGAATAAAAGCGAGAGGGAGGGGATGATGTGGAAAACTTTATATCTACAGTAATATCTATAATAATATGGATATTAAAAAATATATTATGGATTAATATTTTGCTGGCTATATTGGTAGTTTTTTTTGAAAGAAGAGATCCAAAGTCAACTTGGTTATGGTTGATGATATTTTTCTTTCTTCCTGGTATTGGATTTATATTTTATTTGCTTGCTGGGCAGGATTTAAAAAAGAGAAATATGTTTAAGTTAAAGGAAGAGGAGGATAAATATATCAGAGATCTTGTGAGAAATCAGGAAAGGAATATTCAAAGGAATCAGCTAAATTTTGATGATCCTGAAATTAAGGAGCATCAGGATTTAATTCAATATCATCTTGCTGCCAGCGAATCTATTTATTTTCAGAATAATAAAGTGGAAGTATATTTTAGCGGGCAAGATAAATTTAAGGCACTGATAGATAGTTTGGAAAAGGCAGAAGAATTTATTCATATGGAATATTATATTATAAGAAATGATAATATCGGTAAAAAGATAATGAAGATTCTTACCGATAAGGCGAAAGCCGGAGTTGAAGTGAAACTTCTGTACGACGGAATGGGAGGAAGACATCTTCCTAAGGATTTCGGGAAAGAATTAGTTGATGGGGGAGGAAAAATAGGAGTATTTTTTCCGTCTTTTGGTTTGTTTAATTTGAGAATTAATTATAGGAATCACAGGAAAATTTGTGTTATCGACGGAAAAGAAGCTTTTATAGGAGGATTTAATATCGGAGATGAATATCTGGGGCTTTCAAAGAGATTTGGATTTTGGAGGGATACTCATTTAAAAATAGAGGGAGAAGCTATTACAGGACTTGAATGGAGATTCTTACTTGATTGGAGATTTGCTTCTAAAGAAGAATTCCAGTTTGACAGGAAATATTTTCCTGAGTTAGAACCAAAGGGGAAAACCAGTATCCAAATAGTATCAAGCGGCCCTGATTCTAAATGGAGCAGTATTAAAGACGGATATTTTAAAATGATTAGTAATGCAAGGCAAAAAGTTTATATTCAGACTCCCTATTTTATTCCAGATGATAGTATATTGGAATCTTTAAAAATTGCCGCATTGTCTGGGATAGATGTAAGAATTATAATTCCGTCGAAACCAGACCATCCCTTTGTGTATTGGGCAAGTTTATCATATATGGGGGAGCTTTTAAAAGCAGGAGTAAGATTTTATATATACAATAACGGTTTTATTCATAGTAAAGTAGTTATTTCGGATGATGTACTCTCCTCTGTAGGTAGTGCAAATTTAGACATAAGAAGTTTCGAGCTGAATTTTGAAGTAAATGCATTTATGTACGATGAAGAAATAAATAAAAAAATAACAGATAAATTTATTGATGATTTGAATTTTTGTAAGGAAATAACCATGGAAGAATACGAGAAAAGATCCTTTATCATAAAATTTAAGGAATCCATATCGAGATTACTTTCACCTATTTTGTAACATAAAATAACCGCCTTTGGAAATAATAAATAATGAGGTGGTGACTATGAAAAAAGGTTTTATTGTTTTAATTTTAATGATTATAATTGTTAGTTCTACTTCTTGTCAAGTTAGGCAAAATCAAAAACCTACAACTTATGAAAAAAGCGATAAAGCTTCTGAAGGTTTATATAGAATTGTTGAGAATATTAATGATATAATAATAGATGTAGAAAAAGCAGGAAAACTTTCAGCAACTTTTAATGAAAGTACAAGTTTGATTGAAGCAGATATACTTAAGGAGAAGGAAAAAAAGAAGGAAGAGATAAAAAAAGCCTGGGAAGAGATAAATTCCAAAATAAAGGATAGCCATGAATCTTGGAACAAGTATGAAAAAGAAATAATGGAACGTGGAGCTACGAGTGAATATATTTTAAAATTTAAAAATAGTCTCAATGGCCTTACCGTTGCTGTAGAAAACAGAGAAAATAAGGATATAATTAATTATGGGAGTAAGGCGCTGTTTGATTTTTCTCCTTTTTTAGAGCTTTATAAAGATGAATTCAGAGGAGAAACATCAAGAATAAAGTATTATGTGTATCAAAGCTATCTTGCGGGAGAAAATAATGAATTGGAAAAGGCAAAGGATCTTCTGGATATGACTGAAGAATATACTGCGGGTTTAAGACAAAAAATTGAGGATGATCAAAAAAAAATGAAGATATTTGAAAAATTAGTACTGTCTCTTCAGGATATGAAAGAGGCAATAAATGTTGGAAATAATAATTTGCTTAAGATTAAAAGAGATATAATATTACAAAATATCAAGGATATAGAAGAATAAAAATTAGAAATTGTAAGGGGGATTTTAAACTATGAACAAGGAAGCAGTAAAGAATTACTTTATTATTAATGGAGAAATAATATCTACCGATGATATGAGAGTATTTGATACTATAAAAATTTCTCCCATATATGAAGTTATCAGAATAATGGACGGAATACCCCTTTTTTTTGAGGAGCATGTGAAAAGAATGAGAAGATCTGCGGAAATAGTGGGCAAAACTATATTCAGAAAAGATCAGGAAATAATAGGGGACATTAAGAAGCTAATAGAAGCGAATAATGTAAAGAATTTAAATGTAAAACTTCTTTCGGCCTATGAAGAAGGAAAGAAGGAGACATTTTTAGCGTATTTTATTGAAAGTTACTACCCTGATGAAAAGGTATATAGAGAAGGAATACATACAATACTTTATCATTATGAAAGAAAAAATCCTAATGCTAAGGTGTTGAATGTTTCATTCAAAGATGAAGTTAATAAAAAGATAAAAGAAATGAATGCATTTGAAGCTCTTCTGGTAAATAAAGAAGGATATATTACCGAAGGAAGCAGGTCTAATATGTTCTTTGTAAGAGGGGAAAAAGTGTTTACAGCTCCTAAAGGAGAGGTTCTTCTGGGAGTCACGAGAAAACATATAATAAATGTTTGTAAAGAATTAAATATTGATGTCGTGGAAGAAAATATCAATATAAAGGATTTAGATAAAATAGACGGAGGCTTTATGTCCGGTACTTCAGTAAATGTACTGCCTATATCTTCTATAGATGATAAGAAATATAGTTCCGCAGACAATAATTTAATAAAGGCCATACAAGATGGATATTTAAATTTAGTTAAGAATTACATTGAAGAGAAGAAATCCCTTTGTAAATAATATAAAACAGTGTTATAATATAGCATAACATATAAATTCTATTAAATTAAAGGATGAAATGCCATGAATAAGAATAGAAGGAATAATGTATCTTTAGTATTGGTTATAGCTTTTTTTTTAATATTTATATTTATTAATAAAGATTTAAAAGACTTTCCTGAAGTAATAATTGCTGCTAATACTAAATATTTGATTGTGGCCGTATTGCTGATGTTTGGAAACTGGGCTTTAGACGGAATTATATTAAATGTTTTAACTAACAAGATTTATGGCAAGGTAAAATTTTTAAAATCTTTTAGATTTTCGTTAGTTGGGCAGTATTATAGTGCTATTACTCCATTTTCTGCGGGAGGACAACCAGCGCAGATATATTTGATGTCTAAGGATTCCATACCGGTATCAAAGAGTTCTCTTATATTATTTAATAAATTCGTAATATACCAAGCAGCAGTAACGCTTTACTATTTAATAATGTTTATTTTCAAATTTAATTTTGTATCCGTTAATGCAAAATCAGTGTTGCCTTTTGCAATATTTGGATTATTCTTATATGTAGTAGTACTGATAGGTATAACTTTATTATTTTATAAGCCAAGTTGGATAAAACCCATAGTTTTAACTTTATATAAATTTTTAAGTAAGATCAAAATTATGAAAAATTTAGAGAAATATAAATACAAGATAGAAAAGTTCGTGGAAGAATATGAAATTAGTGCGGAAAAAATTAAAAGAAACAGAAATAATAATTTGGGGCTTTTCTTACTTTCAACAATTCAGATAACTTTTGATTTAAGTGTAACTTATTTTGTTTATTTATCCATGCACCTTAGAAAAGCAGCATATCTGGATGTTATAGCCGTTCAGTCTATTGTATATTTGGTGGCGGTTTTTATGCCGACTCCGGGGAGTATAGGTGCTTCGGAAGGAGGGTATTACCTCTTGTTTAAGCCAATATTTACCAAGAACTTAATATTACATTCCTTAATTCTATGGAGAGCTATAAACTATTATTTGAAAATTTTAATTACAGGATTTGTTACTTTTATAGATCATTTAATTAGGAGAAGAAAAAAAATTGTAATATAAAAATATCCTCAGCTTAGGCTAAGGATATTTCTTTGGTTAAATCTGCTATTTTAATTATTGTTTCAACAGCCTTATTCATGGCAAATACAGGTACATATTCAAATTTTCCATGAAAATTATGTCCGCCGGTAAAGATGTTAGGACAAGGCAATCCCTTAAAGGACAACATTGCTCCGTCTGTACCACCCCTAATAGGAATAATGGAGGGAGTTACAGATACTTCTTTCATGGCATTTTTTGCTATGTCAACAACATACATCACAGGTTCTATTTTTTCTTTCATATTATAGTATTGATCTTTATATTCCATAACAATAATATTACCATATTTTTCATTCATAAAATCAACTATTTTTTTAAATAAATTCTTCTTCTGTTCGAATTTTTCCCTATTATGGTCTCTGATGATATAATTAATGACCGTTTGTTCCACATTTCCATTTATTTTGGTAATATGGTAAAACCCTTCATATTTTTCGGTATACTCCGGTCTTTCGCTTACAGGCAGAAGGGAATTCAATTCCATGGCTATAATCATTGAATTAACCATTTTATTTTTAGCAGAACCGGGATGAACATTTCTGCCATTTATAATTATTTTTACTTCTGCCCCGTTAAAGTTTTCATACTCCAATTCTCCTATTTTTCCTCCATCAACGGTATAGGCAAAATCAGCCCCGAATTTTTTTACATCGAAATAATCTGCACCTCTTCCTATTTCTTCATCGGGAGTGAACCCTATTTTAATTTCGCCATGAGGAATTTTGGGATTTTCAATTAAAAATTCCATTGCTGTTACGATTTCAGCAATTCCTGCTTTATCGTCAGCACCTAATAAAGTAGTTCCGTCAGTTGTGATGATATCCTTTCCTATGTAATCTTTTATTTCAGGGAAATCTTCAGGAGAAAGGATAATATTTAAATCCTTATTTAGCAGGATATTATTGCCGTCATAATTTTTTATTATTTTTGGTTTTACATTTTTCCCCGACATGTCCGGGCTGGTATCCATATGAGCAATAAATCCTATGGTTGGAACAGTTTTATCAATATTTGATGGCAGAGTTGCATATAGATATCCTTTGTCATCGAACACAACAGAAGAAAGGCCTAAATCCTTCAATTCTTGTTCTAAATATTTTCCAAACTCTAATTGTTCTTTAGAACTTGGAACTGTTTTAGATTCTTCATTAGAAGTAGTTTCATAACTTACATATTTTAAAAATCTATTTAATATTTTCGACATTTTTCCACCTCCGCTCCTTTTGACATTATTATACTACATTTTTATAAAAAATAAAAAATAACATTTATAATTAACTAAAATTAGATATTATAATAATTCTTAAACATTATTGTAGATAAAAGGAAAAAAATTAATATGGAATATTATTATTAAACTGATATAATTAAAAAAGGAATAAGATTAGAAGGAGGGTAGATAGATGAAAAAAAGTAAAAATATTGTCACTTTGATAATGTTTTTAGCTTTAATTCTTAATTTTTTCGTATTGAGCTTGACAAGTGCAGAAAATATTAAACAGAAGGATATTTTAAAGAGTAAATTGGTAGTAGAGGGCAATGAAGAAGGGGAACGACTTTCTATAGTAAATTCTAAGGGAATATTTATTCCTGTTGAGATACTGAAGAAGTATTTTGATAACGATATTTCAATAAAGGAAGAAGAGAACAGGTTACATATAGTTATACAAAAACCTGCTTTTACTTTGGAAAATTTTACGCTTTCTAATAGAATAAAGGACGGAGTATCATTAAATTTTCCAATCCAAAATATAGATGGTGTAAATTACATAAATATTAAGGGTATAGAAAAAATATTGGGAATAAGCTCTTCTTATATAAAGGATTCAAATATTCTGATTTTAGACAAAATAAAGGACAAGCAAATGATAGGGAAAACTGTTAATAAGACAAAATTAAAGTCCCCTTACAATAAATTTTTCTTTTATATTCCAACTATAAGATATATAAATAAAGGAGAAAAGGTATTTATTTTTGATGAAAAGGGAAATGATTACAAAGTTAGGACAAAGCAAGGAGAAGTTGGCTTTATAAAAAAAGATGAACTTCAATTAGGATGGGAAGTTTACAATAATGATTTAAAACTTAATACTCTAAGAGAAAACTATTCTCCCAAAGGGAAAATAAATATTGTATGGGATCAGATAACAGATATGACTCCAGATACTGGTGATGAAGATAAAATAGACGGACTGGATGTTATAGTCCCTACTTGGTTTTCCGTGATAAATGACAAAGGATATATTTTGAATAAAGGAGATTATAAATATGTGGAAAATGCTCATAACAAGGGCTATAAAGTTTGGGCATTAATAGACAATAATTTTGATAAGGAGTTAACCAGCAAAATATTAAAAAGTTCTGATGCTAAGAAAAATATTATAAATCAGTTATTGATATATTCGAGCATATACAATTTGGATGGCATAAATATTGATTTTGAAAATGTGTATTATGAAGATAAGGATAGGTTCACAAATTTTATTTCTGAACTTACGCAAACTTTAAAACAGCAAAATATTTCAGTTTCCATAGATATAACTGTTCCATCTGCAAGTCCTACATGGTCTAAATTTTATGACAGGCAAAAATTGGGCAAAATTGTAGACTATTGCATGTTAATGGCTTACGATGAAACTCCCGGAGATAGTAAATTAAGCGGTCCGGTAGCATCTATTAATTGGGTAACCAAAGGCATAACAGATACTATTAAGTCCGGAATTCCAGGAGAAAAGCTTATATTGGGAATTCCATTTTATACAAGGCAATGGGAGGAAGCAAAAGATACAAAAGGCAATATAAGTGTAAAATCAAAAACACTTTCTATGAAGGCTGTAAATAAAATAATTATGGAGAATGACTGCAAACCTGTTTGGTTAAGTAATTATGGTCAGAATTATATAGAATATGCAAAGGCTGGGAAGAGATATAGGATTTGGATAGAGGATAAAAAATCTGTAAAGCTAAAATCTGACCTTGTAGCAAAATATAATTTAAAAGGAATTTCTTCTTGGAGAAAAGGCTTTGAAGAGCCAGACATTTGGGAGGTAATTAATTATACTGTTAAAGGAGAAAAAATTGCAAGTAGCAATTAATATTCTGGAAGGGAATGGAGATTTATGAATAATATAATTACTTTAGAAAATTTGAAAGTGGAAATAGAGAAAAAGAGAGAGGAACTTAACAATTTGATGGTATGTGAAATAGATAAATATAAGATTCTTGATTTTAGTCAAAAATTAGACAAGTTAATATTTCAGTATTATAAATTTAGAGAAAATGAAAAGAGTAATTGAGCAGAGTTTGGAGCTCTGCTTCAATTCTAAATGTAAGATTTTGTTATGTTATAATTATAATAATAAGGAAAATATTATAATCAATATAATTATTCCTGCAATTGTTCCTATTACATAACGAAGTGTTTTTTTCTTTATAAAGAAAAATTTCATATTACCCACCCCTTATTTTTCTTGTAGTATAATTTATTTATTAAAAATCATTTATATGCCATGTTTTCTTTTTTTATATTTTAAATGTATCTTTTTAGTGGTATTATATACTTAAGATAACTTTAAAAAGGGGGATGTTTAATGACAATAAAAATATTGAGTGATAGTGCATGTGATCTGCCAGAGGAAATATTAGATGAATATAACATAGAGATATTACCTATTGTGGTAAATAAAGGAGAAAAAGAATTTTTAGACAGAGCAACGTTAATGCCTAAAGAAATGTATGATGATATGCGTAATGGAGCGGTTTATAAGACTGCCCAAATTCCGCCTCATATGTTTGAAGAAAAGTTTGAAGAAATTGCAAAGAAAAAAGAAAGCGCAATATATATAGCATTTTCTTCTGGCCTTTCCGGAACATATCAAACTGCTGTAATAGTAAGAGATACAATGAAAGGAAAGTATCCTGAGCTGGACCTTGACATAGTGGATTCTAAGTCGGCCTCCTTAGGATTTGGACTTATTGTACATAAGGCGGCTCAGATGGCGAAAGAAGGCAAGGTCAAGGCAGAAATACTCAAAACTATAGAGTTTTATGTGAAGCATATCGAACACATATTTACTGTTGATGACATAGAGTATCTTTTTAGAGGAGGAAGAGTCAGGAGATCTCAGGCATTCATAGGAGGATTACTAAATATTAAACCTATATTGGTCTTTAATGATGGGAAAATTGTTCCATTTGAAAAAATTAGGGGAAGAAACAAAGTAATGAAAAGAATGTTGGAGATAATGGAGGAAAGAGGAAAAAGTGCGGATCTTAAAAATCAGGTTATAGGGATTAACCATGGTGATGATATTAATGGAGCAATGCAGCTAAAGAAAATGATTGAAGAAGAGTTTGGCTGCAAAGAGTTTATAATTAATATGTTGTGCTGTTCTATAGGTGCACATTCGGGACCAGGGACATTGTCTGTGTTCTTTTTAAATGAAAAACCGGATAAAGTGATTGAGTTATAAGAATATTTGATAGAGAAGATTATATAATTATAATAATAGAAAAATAATTCAATATCAGTTTTTATGATTTTGCCATTAAACTTCCGCAAAACCTCATACCGTTGTGGCTGAGAATGTAAGGATTTTCAATGAGGAGAGTTATATGTTTTCCTAATTGAACTTTTATACGAAGTTTTTATTCTTGGGGTATGGGAGATTCACATAAGTGATAATTTGGAGGAAGGGTTAATGGTTTTATTTTGTGGTAAAATATATTCATAAAGAATGAGGATTTTTCTGTTTGATGAAATTGTGTTTAGACGGGAGGAGATATTATTATTTCTTTAATTAAATATGGAAGGATGTATTATAATCATAATAAATGGGATAGAAATGAAATTATGGATTATAGTGATAAATGTTTTAGAAATATACTTAAATATGCCTATAGGAACAGCACTTTTTATAGAAGGTATTATGCGAGTTATGGTATAAAGTTTGAACATTTAAACACTATTGATCCAAAGGATATTCCTTATATGGATAAGGAAAAAGTCAGAAATAATTTTTTTGATATTCCAACTCTTAAGATAAAAAAGAGATATTTAAATGATGCATTAAAAAGGAATGAACTCTTGCTCAAGGTGGGTAACTATTATTTGGTTCATACTTCCGGAAGTACGGGAAGGCCATGTAGTTTTTTATATGGGAAAAGAGCTTTAAACAAAATTGAATCCAATTTTGTTAGATTGAGTATAGGGGGAAAGAACTCCATAAGAATGACTGATTTTCCCATAAGAACTCTTTATATAGCAAGTGTAGGTAGCGGATATGCATGTACTGCTTTAGCTCTGGAAGGTATAAAGAAATATAAATCAAGGAGTGTAGTAGTTAGTGCTCTTGAACCTTTAGAAAAATGGCAAAGAATTGTCGGCGATTTTAAACCGAATTATATTGGCGGTTACCCTTCTTGTATAAAAATTGCAGCTCATCTTCAAGAAGAAGGGAAAATAAAATTAAGGCCCAAGAAAATTATTACCGGCGGAGAGCCTTTGACGAAAGAAACTTCAAAATATTTCTCAGAATTGTTTAATGCGGATATAATAGATTATTACGGATGTACGGAATCCATTATTATTGGAGCAGGAGCAAGCTATTATGACGGAATGTATTTATTTGACGATATGAACTATATAGAGGTCGATAAAGATAATAAACTTGTTATTACTCCATTTTATAATAATACCTTTCCTCTAATTAGATATAGATTAAATGATATAGTTGAGGATTTTAACTATGATGGAGAAGGGGTTCTTCCTTACACTCATATAAATAGAATTATAGGAAGAGAAGAGGAAGTAATGTGGTTTAAAAACAGTAGTGGGAATTTTGATTTTCTTCACCCGCTATTTTTAGATGATATAGATGTGAAAGGCATAAAGTATTATCAATTTATACAGAAGAGCGATACGTTTTTTAGCTTAAAATGTGTAAAGTTCTCAAATTCAGATGAGGAAGAATTAATAAAAAATTTAAAGGGCTTATTAGATAATTTTCTTAAGAAAAAAAATATGGAAAATGTAAAGTATGATATTTCTTTTGAGAAAAGCTTAGCCATAAATCCTCATACTGGGAAAACAACTATGGTAATTAAGAAATTAAAATAAATTTTTATATTTATTATGATTTTTATCATATAAAATATGTGAATTATTCTAACTTATATAAGATGGGAGAATTCTTGCTAAGAAAATTAAATAAAATATGGAGATGAGTTATTGTTATGTATTGCGGAGAAAAAGTGCGCTTAAGAGAATACCATGATGAAATTATCATGGGCATATTAAGAGAGGATTATGGAAAAATAATTAACAAAAAATAAATTAAAATGCTGGACAAATATAATAAATGAGTGTATAATAAGTAATGTTATTTGGTTTTGCACCTTTAGCTCAGTTGGTAGAGCAACTGACTCTTAATCAGTGGGCCCAGGGTTCGAGTCCCTGAAGGTGCACCAGAAGGAACACCTTGCAACCAGTGGGTTGTGAGGTTTTTTTATTTTTATTTAGCAACCCTCAATATGGTATCTTCGTGCCACTCTGATTTTTTCCTTTCATTCCATACTCCCAACAGAGATTATTACACGCTCCAATAGAAATCCCTTTATATTATTATTTCAGGATGTATCTCTCCAATTATCATAGGAATTAGTTTGTAAATATTATGAATTAAAATCATCATAGGACATTCTAATAACAACATAAATATAAGGTGAGATGATTGATCGAAGGATAATAGCAATTCAGATATTTTTGGAAAGCGAAGAAAGGGAGGCTAACCATGAATGACAAAGAGAAAATCAGAATATTGGATGATGAAATAAAAAGGCTTAGAGATGAGGTTATAACGTGGAAAACACGATATGAGGAATTGAAAAATTGTGTAGAAATAATCAATGCCGAAAGGCTGGAAGAAGCCAAAAGGCAGAGAGAATTCCTATATTCTCTTTTAAGTAAGAAAGAGGAGGAATAGAAGGCATGGAAAATAGTTGCATTATATTGATAAGCACTTACTGAATAAAATAGTAAGTGCTTTTATATTGCCGTTTGCCATTATATGGGTTATGAATATTTAAAGAAAAATTCTTCACACTATATAAAGAAATCATTATTTTGAATAATGTGAAGGATGAAGAAAATGAAACGACTGAATAAATATTTAATCTTATTCGTAATCGGAGGGATATCCTATTTTTTTATTGAAATCTTATGGAGAGGGCACTCCCATATTACAATGTTTATTTTAGGCGGCTTATGTTTTGTATCAGTAGGTTTAATAAACGAATACTATTTCAAACTTAAAAAATCTTTATTAATACAGCAGAGTGTATCTTGTTTGGTTATAACAACATTAGAATTAATATTTGGATTAATTTTGAATGTAAGGTTGAGATTAAATGTTTGGGATTATAGTAATTTAAAATTTAATTTGATGGGTCAAATATGTTTAGAATATAGTGTTTTATGGTTTTTTCTTTCTTTACCAGCTATAATTTTTTACGATTATTTAAGGCATTGGTTGTTTGGAGAGGAAAAACCACATTATAAATTTATTTAGATTTTAATACAGATAAAAAAGAATCGGGGACAAACCCCGCTAAATGGTATATAAGTTTAATATCTTCTAAACATATCGCAATTACAGAAAATGATTACTAATATGAGGAAGAAGAATAACAAAGAACTATCTATGCCACAACGTCTTTCATCTCTACTTAGTATATCATCCATATAATAAGCACCTCCTATTATAAGAGTAAAGCCTCTTAGAATAGAGTATGAAAAATATCGGCATAGTGTTAATAAATATTTTTCTAAAATAAGAATATTTTAGAAAAATATTTATGATAATCGCTAATACTTAAAACTATTTGTGCATTTACACATAAAATAAACTTTCTAATATTTCTATTGATAATTCATTGAAGTTTTTTATTATTAAATCTGCCTTAGACAGATCTTGATTCCCCGAATTAGGATTTTTATATCCTATACATTTCATGTTTGCAGCCTTTGCAGCTTCTACTCCCGCATTGGAATCTTCTATTACTATGCAATCGGTATAAGATGCATTCATCTCATTTGCGGCTTTGAGAAAAATTTCAGGAGCGGGTTTTCCGTTTTTTACTTCTTCGCCGTTTATAAATATTTTAAAATATTTTTCCAATTGAAATTTTGTTATTATTGCATCGACGCTTCTTCGATTATTAGATGAAGCCAATCCTAAGGAATAATCTTTATATACATTTTTAATAAAACTTTCAACATTATCTACCATTTGAATATCATTTATATTTTCTATGAAATTCTCTTTATACATTTCTATTAGCTTTTCTACAGAAACGGGGATGTTAAGCTTATATTTTAATTCACTCCAGCAGTCATAATCAGTTACTCCAATGTATTTAGAATGTTCTTCCACGCTAACTTTTTTGCCGAATTTTCCTAAGAGCTTATTAAATACTTCGAAATGCAAAGGTTCGCTGTCTACAATGACTCCATCCATATCGAATATTATAGTTTTCAACATATCATCTCCTTTATTTTAACAAATATCCCACCTTAACTATTATATCTTATTGGAGGATTTATTTCATTGGAAAATTATAATATTAAAAATATAAAGTCTATTTTTTGATATAAAATAAGTTGGAAAGATTTAAGATTATAAATGCTAATATAATATATGAATAAAAAATCGATAAATGTATGAATATGCCAATGCGCTTTTGCTTAGGAGCAATTTATGATATAATCGTGAAGGGTACATATTGAAAATTGAAAGGACAGATAAAATGGCAAAAAATAAAGGAATATTTTTTATAGTGATTGCATCATTTTTATTAGGCTCTATACCGTTATTTGCTAAAGTTGCTTTTAAAGGAGGACTTAATTCATTTACTACTCTGACGTTGAGATTTTTGGGGGCAGCAGTTATTTTATTTATCTATATAAAAAAGCATGGGTATAGTTTAAAGATAAACAGAAAACAGTTTTTATTTATCATGCTTATGGGATCGGCAGGATATTTTTTAACTTCAGCCTTTTTATTTAATTCTTATAAGTATATTTCTACGGGACTTGCTACGATACTTAGCTTTGTATACCCAATTGTAGTCAATCTGTTCTCCATAGTTATTTATAAAGAAAAGGTGAATTTCAGGAAAGGATTAGCTTTAGTATTATCTATAATAGGGATATATTTATTAGTGGAAAACAAAAGTGGAGTAATGAATATAAAAGGCGTTTTATTAGCATTGAGTGGAGGGTTTGCCTATGCTTTTTATGTTTTAATGGGCGCTAATAAGGATCTGAAGGATATAAATTCATTTATCCTTATTTTTTATGTAACATTAGTGGCATCTTTATGTGCTTTTACTTTTAGTACAATAACAGGCCAATTTCATTTGTATATAAATTTATACTCAGTAGTAGGCGCTCTGTTTTTATCTTTAGCCTGTACTGCAATACCCCTTATATTATTTTTAATGGCTGTAAGATGTATTGGACCTTCGGAGGCTTCAATTCTTAATACTCTTGAGCCCCTTGTGAGTATTATAATAGGTGCGATAATACTAAAAGAAAAAATAGGGTTGGGAATGGTAATAGGAACTTTTTTGGTGATATTGTCAATAATAATTATTGCTATGATGGATAAAGAGAAGAATTCGGAGAAAATGAATAATGATATATAAATATTGTCAATAATAATTTATATGAAAACAATGTGTAGGAGTGATTTTATGAAAAAAAGAATTATTATTTTATGGACAATGATTTTTATGATTGGTATTACTGCCGGCTGCAGCATTGATAGCAATAAAGATAATTCAAATATAGATGCAGAAAATATTCAAGAAGAAACAATATACATACCGGATTACTATCCTTTCAAGAAGAATACAGTTATGTATTATTCGGGAGAAGAGAATGAATATGCCGAAAAAAAATCTTATTTTGAGTATATTGGCAATAACAGAGCACAGCAGAAAATATTGAATCCGGGAACCAATATGGTAAGTATTCTTGAATATAAGGATGGAGAATTAAAAGAAATATATTCGGAAGAGGAATTTTATAATATAGAAAATTTATTGAATGTAGATGAAGAAAAAAATACAGTTATATTGAAGGAACCGTTAAATGTAGGAGCTTCATGGACTCTTCCGGATGGAACTAAAAGAACCATTACAGGTTCCAATGTAGCAATAGAAACACCTTTAAGGGAATTTAAAGCTTTGGAAGTAACTACTCAAATGGGAGAAGATAAAGTTGAGAAGGATTATTATGCTAAAGGAATAGGCCTTGTTGCAAGCATATATAATGATGGAGAAACAGAGATAAAAACTCTTCTTGAAAAAATTGAAGAGAACGCTCCCTTAGTTCAAAATATGAGATTTTATTATATTCTGAACTCAGGAGAAAAAATTGTATATACTCAAAATGATATTGGATTTAAGACGAATGAAGGGATAGAAAAACTATTTGAAAATGGATTTAAGAATCCTCCTTCAGAGAAATTAATATCTCCTATTTCTCAAAACACAGCAATAAATAAAATAAATTTTGATAAAAAAAATAGAACAGTAAAAGTTGATTTTTCCAATGAATTAACTGAAGAAATGAATGCCGGAAGTAATTTTGAAGCTCAAATAATTAAAAGTATAGTAAATACATTCGGAGATTATTATGATGCAGATAAGATATATATTTCAACAGAAGGTGTTCCTTACAGTACAGGTCACTTTCAACTTAGAGAAGGAGAATTCTTTTCGGTTGAGGAAAAGGACGTAGAAGAATTCAAATAAAAGATCCTTAAAGCCTTTTTAAGGCTTTAAGGATCTTTTATAATTAATATTCCTACTTTTCTTCTTTCTTTTCTTTCTTTTCACCTTTTGCTTTTTTATTGTCTCTTTTATCTTTATCTTTTGACATTGATTTCCCTCCTTTCATGAAATTGTATAACCTTCATTAATAGTATTCCTTTTTTTGAAAAATTTAGTATAAAAAATTAAATTTAAGCAAAAAATCATAAATTTTCTAATTCATTTACAAATCGGGAAGGGTATACTTTTTTTTCACTTTTGTTTGAATAGGTTAAAAGCATAAGATTATTTTTTGTTCTGGTCATTCCCACATAAAATAACCTTCTTTCTTCTTCCATTAGCTGAATTTTGCCGTTTTCAAAGGCGTCTATACTATTGGAAGAAGGGAAATCGCCCTCAATTAAATCTATCATGAATACTCTGTCATATTCCAAACCTTTTGCACTGTGGATAGTTGAAAGATTTACTCCTTTGGTATTATATTTTGATTGAAATGTTAAATACTCTAAATATTTCAATCTTCTTAGAAGCTCTTCTAAATTTTCTGTTTTTGCAGAGATTAATTTTAAATAATAAAGTATAGTTTTTAATGAATCAAAGGTGTATCCAAATTTTAGAGCATTTTCTTTCAAATATATTTCATATTCTAAGCTCTTTTCTATAAATGTTATTGCTTCATGAGGTGCCATATTTTTAAGCCTGTTAAAATCGATTTTTATTTCCATTATTTTTTGACGATAATCTCTGCTCAAATCATTTATTTCCAATATTCTATCGAATACTGATTTATCATAATTGAGAGTTTTTATATAATCCACATAATTTTTATATATAAAGCCTTTCATTTTAAAATATATTTTTTCAAAGGAGTTTAAATCTTCAGGATTATTAGCTACATTTAAAAATGAGATGATATCTTTTATTATCCAATGATTAAAAAATTTAACATTTACATCTCTCATATGAAAGGGAATCTTGTTATTCTCTAAATATTCTATAACACCGATAGAAGATATATTATTTCTATACAATATGGCAGCATTTGAATAATCAGCAAATTTTTTCAGTTCTTTTATTATATATTCATACTGTTCTGTTATTGTATTAAGCTTCACTATATTTATAGGAGATACATAATTATTTTTTGTAAATATATTTTTGTTGTATCTTAATTTATTTTGCCTTATAAATTTATTGCATACAGAGACAATATTTCGGGATGATCGATAATTTTCTTCCATGTAGAATATTGAAAGGTCTTTAAATTCCCTTTTAAGATCAAACAGGCCTTGAGGGAAAGCGCCTCTGAATCCGTAAATGGATTGGTCATCATCTGCCACTATAAACAGATTATTTTTAGGTTTTGCTATAAGTTTAATTATTTCCAACTGAATTTTAGACGTGTCTTGTCCCTCGTCTACTTGGATGAAATCATATTTATTTCTCCATTTTGAAAGAAGGTAAGAATCCCTCTTAAGAAAATCGAGAGTTAAAACAAGCATATCATCAAAATCTATCATTTTCTTCTCTTTTTTAAAATTTTCGTATGACATATAAATCTCTTTGAAGTGGTTTATTTCAACCTTGTTTTCTTTTAAATAATCATCAACACCAATCATCATATTTTTTATATATCCTATGCCGTTGTTTATTCCTTCTAACTTTTCATCCGCGGCCCATTCACCGTTTATATCATAATATAGATTTCTTAATATAGTGATTTTATTTATAGAATTACTGTTTCCTTCTATAAGAGTATAGGGTATTCCATGTCTATTAGTATATTCCCTCAATATGCTATAGGAAAAACTGTGAATTGTTGAAAAAGTTATGGGAATAGAGGAAGTGTTTTTAAAATTATTGACAAACCTTTTTTTCATTTCTTTGGCAGAAGCCCGGCTAAAAGTGATGGAAAGTATCTTTTCCGGCAGAATTTTATGTTTTGATATTAAATTATATGTTCTATGTAAAAGGACAGTTGTTTTTCCGGAACCCGGAGCAGCCAATATAATAGCGGGACCCTTTCCGTGATTTATGGCTTTTGTTTGTTGATCATTAAAATTTATTTTCATTAGTACACCTGCTTACAATCAGATTTTAACGTTGAATTAACATATATATTATATATTAATAATAGCATACAAGATATAGATATCCAATTTTAAGATAAAATTTACTTAAAGGTATAAAAATTGTTTGCAAAAAAGTTAATAATATCTTAAAATAATATAACACAAGGTATTAACAAAATTGAAAGTGGGTGATGGAAATGAAAAAAAAATTTAAATCTTTTGATAAAAGATTACTTCATTGGTTTAATGATACAATAAAATGCAAAGTTTTAGATAGATTTATGTATAGGATAACTAACCTGGGGGGAGGAATATTTACTACAATTATTCTTCTTGCAATGATTGTATTTGGAAAAGAAAAAATAAGGGTTGCAGGGATCGAGGGGCTTACATCTCTTTCTGTCAGCCAAATATTTGTTCAAGTGTTGAAAAAATCTTTGCAAAGGGAAAGACCGTATAATATATTGAAAAACATAAATACCTTTGGAATTAATTTAAGGGACTATTCTTTTCCTTCGGGACATACTACAGCAAGTTTTTCAATTGCTACAACAATGACTCTTAATTTTCCAAGTATTTCTGTTATATTAGTAATTTTAGCACTTACAATTGGAATTTCGAGAATGTACTTGGGAGTCCATTATCCTACAGATGTTATTGCAGGAATTGTAATAGGGATTTCTTCGGCAGTTATAATTCATTTTCAGTTTATTGAATTAGTTGAAAAATTTTCTTATATTATTTATAACTAACCCATGAAAATCCTGTTAATCTTTCAAGTGTGAACACTCTTTGTTAAATTTTCCTTAAATCTGATATATGATGATAAAAAGATAGTATTAAATAAATTAATTGTTTTATTCATATTTAGTTGACAAAACTTAAATTAAGAGTTATATTTATATTAATATATGAACAATTGCTCATATGTCCATATTAACATATAACAGATGGAAGGGATGGCTGCTATGATAGAGAAGGAATTTTTGTTAGAAGGATTGAATTGTACCCATTGTGCAGGAGAAATTGAAGAAGATGCCAATAAGATAAAAGGTGTTAAAAAAGCAAATATAAATTTTGTTACTAAAAAACTAAAAGTTGAAATAGATGAAATACCAAGGGCTGAAACTGTTTCAGATGAGGTCAGATCCATTGTGAAGAGAATAGAACCTGATGTAATTATACATGAAATTGGTGGTATGACAACGGATGAAATTAAAGATGATTTAAAGACAGAAGAGGAAGAGAAAAATGATAATATAAAATTTGTAATAGGAGTAATTGTTTTTTTAGCTGCCGTAATTTTTAAATTTGAATACAGGATTGAATTTATATTATTTTTTATAAGTTATATAATAATTGGCGGAGAAGTACTGATTAATGCATTTAAAAATATTCTTAAGGGCAAGGTATTCGATGAAAATTTCTTAATGTCTATTGCTACCATAGGGGCGTTTATAATAGGAGAATATCCTGAAGCAGTATCTGTAATGCTTTTTTACGAAATAGGAGAATATTTTCAAGGAAAAGCTGTTGATCATTCAAGAAAATCTATAAGCACCTTGTTGGATATTAGACCGGATTATGCGAATATAGAAACGAATGAAGGAATAAAAAAGGTTGATCCAAATAAAATTGAAATAGGGCAGTATATAATTGTTAAGCCCGGAGAAAAAGTTCCTTTGGACGGAATAGTGGTGGAAGGAAATTCTTTCGTGGATACATCCAATATTACAGGGGAAAGTGTCCCAAGGAGTATACAACCCGGAGATAATATTTTGAGCGGATTTGTGAATAAGGAAGGGTTATTGAAAGTAAGAACTATTAAAAAATTTGGGGAATCTACTGTATCAAAGATATTGGACCTGGTTGAAAATTCTTCAAAACAGAAAGCTAATATTGAAAAATTTATTACAAGGTTTTCTAAATATTATACTTCTGTAGTAGTTTTTTCGGCCATAGCTTTAGCTTTTATTCCTCCTTTGTTTTTTCATCAAGATTTAAGTACTTGGGTATATAGAGCCTTGATATTTCTTGTTGCGTCCTGTCCATGCGCTCTGGTAGTATCCATACCCTTAGGATTTTTTGGAGGAATAGGAGGAGCTTCTAAATCAGGCATTCTTGTTAAAGGGGGAAATTACTTAGAAGGTTTAAGTATGGCGGATACTATAGTATTTGACAAGACGGGAACTTTGACTAAGGGGATATTTGAGGTTACTGAAGTTGAAGGAGTTAAGGGCTACTCTGAAGATGATATATTAAAGTTGGCAGCCTATGGAGAAATATTTTCCAACCATCCTATTGCTAAATCTATCGTTAAACAATATGGGAAAGAAATAGATAAAAGTCAAATTTCCAATTATAGAGAGATACCGGGAAAAGGAATAGAAGTTACCGTGGAGGGAAGTAAAGTTCTTCTCGGAAATGTGAAACTCCTTCAAGAGCATGGATTGAAAGTAGCTGATAAATCGAGTATAGGTACTGTAGTATACGTAAGTAAGGACGAAGAGTATATAGGCAATATAGTAATTTCCGATGAAATAAGAGATGAATCAAAGGAAACTATTAAGAAATTAAAAGCTTTAGGAATACGAAAAACAATAATGCTTTCAGGAGATAAAAAGACTACAGCCGAACAGGTAGGAAAAGAAATAGGAATAGACGAAATTTATGGAGAATTGCTACCTCAGGAAAAAGTTGAGATGATGGATCGAATCTTGAAAAATAAGAAGGGCAAGAAAAAAGTAATATTTGTAGGAGACGGGGTAAATGATGCTCCCGTAATTGCAAGAGCAGATGTGGGGATATCCATGGGAGGAATGGGTTCGGATGCGGCTGTTGAGGCTTCCGATGTGGTTATCATGGATGATGAAATAAGTAAGGTTAAAACGGCAATAAATATTTCCCACAATACGAATAGAATAGTGAGAGAAAATGTAGTTTTTGCATTGGGAGTAAAAATGGTCGTATTGATATTAGGTGCATTGGGGATAGCAAACATGTGGAGTGCGGTATTTGCAGACGTAGGAGTTGCGTTGATTTCAGTGTTTAATTCTATAAGAGCATTAAAAGTGGAAGAATAATTCTTCCGCTTTTTTTATAACCCATAGGAAAATCAAAATTTCCTTAGTGTAGATTTTCCGTAAAATGGATTTCAAAAAAGCTTTCCTTAATTTATTAATATTTCAATGGAAGCTTTTTTACTATTATGATAGAATTAAAACGAGAGGGAATGAACAGGGTTATAATATTGGAATATGGATTATAAAAATAAAATTTGTAGGAGGGTTTATTATATGGACAGAGAAGATATAAATACCTTGGGATTTGGAACTAAAACTATTCATGGAGGTCATAAAAGGGATTCTCAATATGGTTCTTTGGCTACGCCTATTTTTCAAACGTCTACATTTATATTTGATTCTGCTGAACAAGGAGGGAAAAGGTTTGCCTTAGAAGAACCGGGCTACATATATACAAGGTTGGGAAATCCAACGGTTGCCGAGGCGGAAGAAAA
>ENA-UOOR01001751-UOOR01001751.1-fermentation-metagenome-genome-assembly--contig:-NODE-1751-length-24375-cov-6.925247_pt1 | contig 24375 bp, 26 predicted proteins | sample MGYA00245780_ERZ724029 | MGnify/ENA primary metagenome ERZ724029 (study PRJEB28704, sample SAMN03018315) | fermentation metagenome | biome: anthropogenic terrestrial biome; feature: soil; material... | reverse complement strand
ATGTTTAGAAAATAAATAATACAGAACTCCGAATAGTGCCAAAACAGATATACTCCCTAACGAGAAACCTATATTGTCAATGTCATCAATTAATTGTTTTATATGTGTATTATTGATGCTATCAATAATAAATGTAAGTAGTTTATTAAGTGGGCTGCTTAATAAGAAGCTAACTGCGAAAACAAATAATAATACTGTTTTTCTCATCCCAGTATCAATAGAGTATGAATGCACTTTCATTCCCCCGTCAAACAATGTGTAAAAATAAGCTCATATGAAACAGTAGAATCCGCCACGCCTATGTACAATGAAAAATCACTTCCAAGTATTGCGAGAAACACCTTAGGATATACATTACTATGATCTCGAATTATTTGACGAATGAGTTCACGATCAATATCGGATGGAGTGGGGTTAGGCGCGGGATGAGTGTGCCATTCGCCCATGTAATTTACAATCCCGCCTGATGTTTCCCACTTTTTGTTTATCTCAATTTGATGCGACTTTTTGCTTCTTACGAAACCAGTACGGCTTCTTTTGTCTAAGGATGTTGGTTCGGATATATCACATAGTGTATAGCATTGATCGTCAGGAGCATACGTTCCAAATAGTACGCCCCCTGCCTCTTTTATATTGTCTTTTTGTATGTAGCGAGTAATTAATTCTATAAACTCATTCTTGATATGCAAAGTAGTCCCATCGAGTAACTTAATTATTCTTTCCATTCAATCAAACCTTTTTATCACAAGAGAATTATCATGATTTACTACCCACTCATCATTGATGCATGCGTCATAGATTGCTGCGCTGGAAATTCTTCCAATATACGATAATAAATAATTCCCACGTTTACCTTTAGCAATTATGTCATTGCAAAGATATTCGATTACTTTATTTAGAAAGCATCTAACCTCAAAACCGGAATAAGGAATATATGTTGATTGGCATCCGGCTTCCCGTTTTAAGTACTTCTCAGGAGCTTTTACTATTGGTTTGGTAAAAGCATAGTTTTCATCAAAAAGCACTTGATAAACATCTTGTTTTTTTTGAAGCACAATAGCATGTCCACCTAGCATAAACGGCTCAACCCAAATAAGCACTAGTGGCTTGAGAATTTCACCATTCAAAAAGTGTTCAATGATCAGATGCTCTATAGGCGTGCTACCAACAGCTACAAAAATATAATCGTATTTGTTTACAGAAGATAGATTGCGCTCCATGAAGTCAAAAATGTTTGTATGAAAGCTATTGCACACTAAATTAGGGTTGTGTCGTGTTAACTTGCTTTTAATTGAGTCGCTTTTGGGCTTGTTTATATATTCATAACCGCATAAATGTCTTGCAATATTTTCATCGCTAAGTTTCTCTTTATCAATTAACATTAGTCGCCGTGTGCCCATTACAGTAAGAGTTTCAGCAAGCAGGCTTCCAACTGAACCGCATCCAATTATTGATGCTGACTCTATTTGACTCGACCAGCCCTCACCGCCACGGGTGAATAATCGCTCCAAATTCATATTTTGCACACTTAGCCTATATATTTTTTCTTTTCCTTCTCTACCTTGAAATATGACGGCTGGGTTTATTTTATCATTTCTGAATCCGGGAAGTTTTGCTTTGCTGTGCTTAGATATTAGCGAATCACCAAGCAAAGTATGCATCCAGGCTTGTAGGTTTAAACTATCGCTGACATTTTGAGAAAACACAATAATAACAGGGTGGCCAATATTCTGTTGCAAAAATTTCTTATATTCATTATAAAACAATGAATTTTGTTTTACATATAGTAAAATCTCTAGATTAGTTTCCGGAAAAGGAGGTTTCATAACGGAATTCAGCGGAAGGTATAGGCATTTTTTGAAATTTTTATCATAGATCACGGTAATGCCGAGATTGTTAAGATAATTGGTAAGGCTCTCCCTATCATCGGAAACATAATTCATTTTATTTGCTTCATGATAATAACAAAACAAGCGTTTAGGCTTTCCCGTTGGAGTAAATATGGACTCAATAAATTCACACGCTTCTAAGCGCCAATAAGCATTAAACTCATCGATAAAATCGAATTCGTTCTCTCCCCTAACGCCTTCAGATATTATCTTAATAGCCTTATCAATGACTTCTTTTGTAAGAGCTAAATGGTTCTTGAAATTTGGAATGCACACATTGCTATCATATGTGCAGATAGAAAAATCGTTATTAACATGCGGGAGTGGTGCAATTTCATTGTATTCCTCTTCTAACAAATACATTTGAGGAAAAACATAAGGAAACCCTATGGGAAAGACGCATTTGAGGTGAAAAATGCGTCTTTCTATCTCGAATGCAATGATTATTTTTGTTTTGTCTATATGCGCATTGTAACCATTATCGTGCAGAAAACTCAGAACCTCTTCAAGCTGAGCGACCGTCATGCTTCAATACCCCCGGTGCCTCTGTTTTTACAAGTTTACTATTCTGAGGTGGGGTGGGGCTTCCCTTAGGGAAACGACTTCCAAACATCTCAATCATATACTGAGATGCCTTTTCCTCGTCCTCTTCATCAATTGCTTTTTCTATTTTGCTTTTTAAAGCCTTTAGCGCAGATAAAATGGTGTTTTTCTTTGTATCGCTAAAATCATCAAATAAATTTTCGAAAGGCATAACAGGTTTTCGGCATACAAATGACGCTTCCAAAGTATTGATAATATTGTCTACCACATTCTTTAAGCATTTATCGTCACGCCCTTCATATGCATCGAAGTGCTCCGCAGCCAAAATTGTAATTTCAATGCCCTTGAGGGGTATTTCTTTATAATCCTTCCAAGCCTTCAAGTATTTAACGATGGTTCTCAGTTGTTCACCATAATAAGCGTTTTTGTCCAAAAACCACGCTTTGAATGCTTTAGGGTCACTTTCGATCCAACCATTTGTTTTATGCGCTAAATGTGCGATACCATCTTTCATAATGTAAATTGGATAATCGATATGATATGATTTTTGATAGATTACTCTCACGCAAGTATCTTTATTGACTGGAGGAACAGTGGTATGACCTTTAGTTGCATCAACAATCCAATTGTGGCATGTACTCGTTGCAATCCAATCCTCTTTAGGAATGCCATCGTACCCATTAAGGTATATGCCATCATCCAAATCGTATTCACCATCTGGCAATGGGTTTATTACCGTTTTCATTGCAAAGGAGCCCTGCCAGCAAAACGATGGTTGTAGCTTTTCATGATCCAAAAACCATTTCTTGATTTTTGATCTAAGAGCATCACGACTACGCCGCAAGTCCTCCTGTTTTGCCGCTGTCAAGATTACCTCATTATGAAACTTTTGAAATAGCTTGTGTAAATCTGCCATATTATCAACCTCCAACAAATATAGAGTAATTATACCATATATTGGGGAGCCGAGCAAGACTCGCATCAACATATAGGTCACATTTATGCGGACAAAAATTTGCCGATAATTTTAATATTGTTCTGAAAAGCTCCAAACACTGCAGCGATATTTCAGCCGCCCGCAATTACTATTATAATGTGTCCATCATGGCCTTGGGAATGTTACATTATAGCCATACTGTAAGTGTCCCGATATCTTCTATATGTCCAATTATATACCAATATTAACCAGAACGCCACTGCAAATGTCAGTGGCGTTTACCATTGGAGGGAAATCATGTGCAAATTCATTTATCTATCTGGCCAGCCGCCTTAATATAAACTTTACAAAGCCCCATGACCCCGTTTAGGCGCCATTCCACTTACAAAGCTAAAATACTTCAAACTCTGAGGTGCTTTTATTGTAGATTCACCTTAATTTTGTAGAAAGGGATGGAGATACCCGTTGATAAGGCTCCATCCCTCTGCGGTAATACAGGGATAGCTATTCTGAAAAATGCAAAAACCAGGCACCTCCTGCTGTACAAGAGGAATGGATTCGATTTAAGATTTCAGCCAATATTTGTTTGCCGTTATTCATCCGCCAAACATGGCTTCAAATATCTGCCCATCTATGTTGATGATTTCATCAATGGGGATCTCTTCGCCATTGATCATAAGAACAACCCTGTCATATTCATCTATCTTTTTAACTGCACCGATAGCAGTAACATAGGCACCGCCGGCTTTTCTTGCATCCGGCTGAAAGTAGGTGATTACAATTTCGGGCTGTTCCTTCATCCGTTCGGCTATGATTTGCAGTCTGTCGCTCAAAGCGCCCTTCCTGCATTCGTCGAGTTCTATTCGCTCATCGGTCAGTCTTGCGGTTTCTTTGATGGCGGCATCATGGCCGGTCAGTGCGGCAAAGGGGGTAAACTGGGCCGCCCGATCAATGATCGGCATTTGGGGGCGAGTTGCGGAGACATGGTGCGGAAGATGGATAATATCATCATAGGAATTCGTCATGCCTTATGCCCTCCAATCTGACGATTTCGGTCTACTGTAGTGGCCCCTTCCTCCAAATTGATACCCTTCAGGATAGCATTTTTACCGTACCTTTTTCGGATTTCCAGAGCTGCTTTCTGCAATCTTTTTTCCCGTTCCAACTCGGCCTCCTCCTGTTTTTGTGCCTCATAGTCCATAAATAAACTAAGTTGTTCGGGACTTTTAGTCTCCTGTATGACCGCCTCGGGGGTCACGCGGTTTGCTGTAAGATTGATTCTTCTTACCAGAAGATTTTCATCAGCAATGCGGTCAAAAAGCTCCATCACAGATTTCATAATCAGTTTCGTGGAGGAGGTATGTCTGCCGAGATTAATGCTGCCGTGGGCCTGCTTCGGAATAGCGCGACCATAGCTATCGGTGGTAATCTCGCCCCGATAAGACTGACGTCTTTTCGGGTCAGCGAGATTCTCAATATCATAACCAATGGTCAGAACCAGCTGGTCGGTCACAAGTCCTTTATCTACCAGATCCAGCACCAACAAATCAGTCATTTCCCGCACAATCAGCTTCGTCTTGTCAAAGGTGTATGGAGACTGTAAAACCTGACCTGAGCCAACGCTGTTGGTGCTTGGTTTATAGGCTTTAATATCGGCAATGGTGCAGGGTTCCCATCCCCATGCATGGTCAATCAGCAGCTCAGCGTTAATACCGAACATTTTGTATAGCAAATCCTCGTTGTAATAATCGGTAGGTTTACCGAGAGAGCATCTTGCAATATCTCCCATGGTAAAGAGGCCTTGCCCCTCCAGCTTCCTCGCGTATCCTTTCCCAACGCGCCAAAAGTCCGTTAGAGGGCGGTGCGACCATAAAAGGCGGCGGTAGCTCATCTCATCCAGCTCGGCAGTCCGGACGCCGTTTTTGTCTATCGGAATATGCTTTGCCCGGATATCCATTGCAATCTTGGCAAGATATAGATTCGTACCGATTCCCGCCGTGGCAGTGATGCCAGTTGTCTCAAGAACATCCAGAAGCATTTTCATAGCAAGCTCGCGGGCTGTAAGATTGTAGATGCCGAGATAATTGGTGGCGTCAATGAATACCTCATCGATGGAATAAACATGGATATCTTCGGGTGCAATATACTTCAGGTAGACATTATAAATCCGTGTACTGTACTCAATATAAAGTGCCATTCTCGGCAGAGCAACAATATAGTCCAGCGAGAGATTCGGTGAGGATTTCAGTTCAATATCGTCAAAGGAAGCATCGGAAAAGACTCGCCCCGGTGCTCTGCGCAGCCGTGCTGCGTTGACTTCCCTCACCTTCTGCACAACCTCAAATAACCTTGCCCTACCCGAAACGCCATACCCCTTGAGGGAGGGAGTAACGGCGAGGCAGATGGTTTTTTCGGTGCGTCTTGCATTGGCGACAACAAGGTTAGTGGTCAGCGGATCAAGCCCTCGTTCCATACATTCGACCGAAGCATAGAACGATTTTAAGTCAATTGCAATATAGGCTCTGTTCTTCCTGTCCACTCTTCGATCGTCTCCTAAAAAATAGATGCCCGAAAACTTAGATTTTAATGAGTTCATCCTAATTCTATCCAGATCCATACTATACAATGCATTAAGATTCTAAAAGATCTTCTTGAGCGGTCCGTTCCACCATTGCAGCCAAAGTATTTATTCGGTCAATGCATCATCAAACCGCTTCGGATTGTTCTTAGGATGGGCCGCCTATCTGCCATAAGCCTTCATAAATCCATTATATACTCATGCCTATCATTAAAACAAGGAGGCAGAGCATGTGCCAATATATGGCCGGATTCCCACCCTAATCACTCTATTTAACCGATAGGAACAATAAACATCGCAAAACCCAGGGAGCCGGCGCGAACTGTATCCTTGGGTTTTCATTTCACGCAATCAGGAAAGGACGTTATTATGCGCAAGCTAGTACTCCGCATCTGCCCGCATCTGGGCAGATATTATTTTGCCCTCATGCTGGCTTTTCTGATGCTCATATACCTTACAGTTCCCGTTTTCGCTGTGGAAGATATGTGGATCGTCGCCAACCGCATCATCAAGGATGTGTATTCCAAAATAGCCGGGCTGAGCACTGTGCTGGCGGGTCTCATGTCCGCAGTTGCCGTTGTTGGAGCCAAATTATCAAACAACCAACACAAGGTTGACCAGGCATGGGATTGGCTTCGGCGTATTTGGATCGCATGGGCTGTCATCAATGGAATCGGGGCGTTTCTTGCCTATGTGGTCCCATTATTTAATGGCCTTGCAACACTGGACGTCTGATTGTTAAGCCGGATTCCAGCCAAAGGAGGTGAGGCGCTTGCTGGAAGGGCTGATGAAGGGTCTGGCTCTTTGGATTTATGACCTGCTTCTGGAGATCGTGGAGTTCATCGCGGACTCTCTGCTGGAAGTATTCAATATGGATCTGGCATATTTTGAAGCCAATGTTCCGGTTACACAGGAAATTGTTACGATTATCATTGCAGCCGGGTGGGCCATTCTGATTGGAAACCTTGCCTTTCAGTCGTTAAAAACTATGATGTCCGGCATTGGATTTGAGGGCGAAGACCCCAAAATCCTGTTTTGCCGGACCTTTGTATTTTCTTTCCTACTGCTTGCAAGCCATCAGATCTGTGAGATTGGTCTGGGGATGACCGCTTACCTCAACACACTGCTGCAAACACCGGATGCGGTGCGGCTGGATCTGCCACCGCTGGATGTGTTTGCCATTCCCGGCTCCTGGCTGCTGGTTATGATCATCGGTCTGGTGCTCATGGCTCAAATCGTCAAATTCTTCTTTGAGATCGCGGAGCGGTATGTGGTACTGGTCATGCTGACCATTCTTGCACCACTGGCGTTCGGCGTGGGCGGCAGCAAAAATACTGAGGATATTTTCAAGGGCTGGGCAAGGATGTACGGCTCTGCCTGCCTGATGATGCTGTTTAATACGGTCTTTCTCAAGCTGTTGCTGTCCGCCATGAGCAATATCCCCTCCGGCCTTGGGATGCTCCCTTGGTTAATGTTGGTGGTGGCAATCGCCCGGGTGGCCCGGAAAATTGATGATATCGTCAGCCGAATTGGTCTGAATATCGCCAGAACCGGTGACCCCATTGGAAAGGGCGGTGTAATGTATCCTATCATGGTGGCAAAGTCGCTGACACAGCTTGTTTCCAAAACAGCATCCTCCAATCGGACGGCAACGGGAGGCCCGGGGATCGGATGGCGTCCGGGAAATGGCGGCACCGGTGCAAGTCCGCCGCCACCATCTCCCCCATCTTCTCCATCCTCCGGCGGAACCTCTGGCCTTGGCGGCGGTGGTGTATTTTCCGGGAACACCGCCCCACATGGCCACAGAGGTAAGGGCAGTGCCTCCGCCCCTGAGAACGGAAACGCCACACAGCCTGCCATGTCGGTATCGTCACCCAGCGGTACAGCACATGGCAAAGAGCCGCCGCCCTCCCGTCCGCCCATCGGTAGCAGGCGGGAACAAGCCACACCCGGCGATACAACCTTTGAAAAGGATCAGCAGCGCCGCCGGTCAGATGCCGGCAGACCTCCCTTATCAGCAGACAGTCCGGTTCCGGACGGCGTTTCATCCGGCCGGACAGGAAAAGCATTGCGAAATACCGGGGTGGCTTCGGAAAATCCGTACAGCCGGCCGGGCGCTCCATCCTTGTCAGCAGACAGCCGCAGGCCAAACACTCCGAAACAAGGTTCGCCAAACCGATCACAGCAGTCCAATCGCAAGGCTAATATTGATATTTTCCGGGACGATGAACCCTCCGGTTCTGTTTCTCCCGGGCCAGGAGTAAGAGGAAGCCGCCCTGTCTCCACATCCGAGAATAGAACGCCGCCCCCACCGCCCAGCTCGGCCAGCCAAAGTCGAACAATACGGCATGGGGGAAACCACACCCATACGGCTGCCAATGCGGCGACAATACAAAATCCAATAAGAAATATGGAAAATCCCGCGGAAAGGAGTGTAGGAAGCAAATCGATAGCTCCGCCATCCAGTCAGGTATCATCGCCCATGGCAGGCAGGGTCGGTAGAGGAACAGGAGGCCGCAGCGGCGGTGTCACTATGCCCGGGGGTGCGCAGCGGGCACCGTCTATACAGACAGGGCAGCAAAGGTCGTCTGTGCCCGCAGCCGGTGTTCCCCCCACCACGTCAAAGAAACCTTCGCCACATGGCATTACCACGTCTATTCGAAGCGGCGTAGATCAATCCAAACAAAGCCCCCCTCCGGAAGCACAGCCACCCCGCTCCCGACCCGTGCGCTATCGGATGGTAGACCGCGCAGAGGGAATCCGGCCAAAGGGGGAAACATCATCTTCTCCGGATTCACCGTCGAAATACAGAAGTGACCGCCCAGCCGGCGCCGTTCCTAAGCTGGGAGGTGAGGCCAAGTGAGCCAGCAAGAACAGAAAGGCAACACCGCCGCCAAAACTGTAAAGCTGGCGAAGGGCGTTGCCGATACCGTCAAAGGCGCTATAGGCGGCGGCCTTCACGGCGCGGGTGTTGCAGCGGCAAATGCCTTTGCGCCCCAGCTGATCAAGGTGGCAATCGCCGTTATCCTTGCCCTGCTGCTGTTACCCTCCATTCTCTATTTTGCTTTACCCAATATCTTTTTCCAGTGGCCATCGGTGGATGAGGCTGAGATTGTGGCAATGAATGAACAGGCGGTATACATAAACGGCCTCTATGAAAGGATAGAAAGCTTTACACAGGAGGAAGCCGACAAGATTGTCGCTGCGCTTTCCGATGGGTACGACGAGGTGGTAGTTCATATGGATCTGGGCGGTGTCAGCCGGAACTGGCTGACCGCCATCAGCTCGGTCATACATGAGCAGGAGATGGAGCGGATTGATGAAAACAGCGTAAGAGCTTTGGTGAAGAAAAATCTCGACTACTCCTATATTGTTGAAACATGGGAGGAAACGGTTGGATCCGATGAGAATGGAAACCCCATCACAGAGACAAGGACGCGCATCATCATCAGTATTTGGACAATCAGCCCCGATGCACTGATGGAGCGATTGGGATTCTCCATGTTTCAAAAGGAATGGGCTCGTTTCTTTTATACCAATATCAATGATGCGCAGCTGGTTGACCCATCTGATCCGGATTATCCTACCGGAGAACTACCCAATTACGGCGACCTCGTCTTTTCTAACGGCGGTCAGGAGGTTGTTTACTACAATCAGGCGGATGAGCGGTGGGGTAATGAAATGTACGGCAAAACCAATACCATTGCCATTGCCGGCTGCGGTCCGACCGCCCTGGCAATGGTGGTGGCCACCCTGACCGATACGGCAATTGACCCGAAAGGAATGGCCGACTGGTCCTACGCAAACGGCTATGTAGCGGAGGGTAACGGCAGCTATCATGCCCTGATCCCCGATGGAGCCCGGCATTTCGGGTTGAGCGTCATGGGCGCAACCGCTGCCGATGGACAGAAGATTATTGATGCATTGGCCGAAGGCAAGCTGGTCATCGCCCTGATGGGGCCGGGGCACTTCACAGTGTCCGGGCATTTTATTGTCCTACGAGGGATTACGTCCGAGGGAAATATGTTAGTGGCAGATCCCATCAGCATCCGAAAAACCGGCATGGAGTGGGACATGCGCATCATCATGAGGGAGGCAAGCCGCAAGGCGGTGGCAGGCGGGCCTTTTTGGATTTTAGATAACTGAAATGGAAAAGGCGCAAATATCAAATTTGCGCCTTTTCTACCTATTTTACTTTAGTGGCCCGGTACCCAGACCGCTATTTTTGTTGCAACGACAAAAATTCAGACAGGCCGATTACTGCTACCTTTGATTTTACAAAGTCCCTTTGGTTTCTTGTAACAATATATTCTATCCGTGCTCTTTCTGCACAGGAACTTTGCAGCGCATCCTCAAAATCGTTGAATCCTAGTTCAAAGGCCGCCAAGATATCGTTCCGGCAAACATCAATCACATCAATTTGATTCAACAAAGAGAGAATGGCATGGCGAATCTCATCAAGTGAATATGTTTTCCTGATGATATAGACAATGTCGGTGATAGAGTTGGCTGTAATATACGCTTGAATTTCTCCATGATCAATCATGTGAATCAACTTTTTCGCAGGACTCAAAAAAGGCTCACGAGCTAGGAGAATATCTAAAATTATGTTTGTATCAATCAAGACTTTCATACTTTTTCAGCCGCTCCGTTCTCTCCTGCTGCAAATCTATATCTCCACAATTCTTAAAGATACCAATGAGATCATTCAGAGAACTATGTGCAGATGTTTTTTGCGGCGGCGCAGAGGAATCGTCCGCTATCAGGAAAACCCTGACTTTAGAGTCGATTCTTTTTGCATATTCATCAGGAATCTTAATGTAACCGTTTGTAGGTATTGCTTGAAATTCATAAGCATTCATCAAAGAAGACTCCTTCCCAATCGTATGGTATTCAATCATTGTTTTTCTTTATTATACCACAGATTGCTTCAAATCAATAGAGAATCTGTGAACTAAATCAAGGAGGTGTCTATCCACGCGGCGGCAAATACGGCAATTACGCAGAAGGCACAGCATCCCATGCAGGGATTGGCCGGACACTCAGGCGTAATTCAGCGGCCTTCCCATATGGGGGCTGATCGCAGCACCTGGGATCGGCCATACAAACTTTCTGGTAGATCTGGCGTTCCGCGGGTATTTGCTACAAGCGCAACGAGTTATCCCGTTTTGAAGCGGGTAGAAGGCGCAGTATGACTGCGCCTGATCGCTTATTTCATATGAAATAAGGTACGTCGATCCCATTGATGATTACCGAAACTCAATATGCAATTCTTTTCCCAATCCAACCGCAACCTTTTTGAGAAAATCTAAGGATGGGTTATAGGTTCCGCTCTCCAAGCGGCTGATGTTGCTTTGCCGGATTCCCATGCGGTCAGCCAGTTCTTTTTGTGTGAGGTTCTGTTCCGCCCGCGCTTTGATAATCTGGCGGATGATTTCATATTCCGGCGCAAGAGCCTTGTATTCCTCACGCAGCATGGGGTCAGCCTGAAATGCCTTTTCTTTGTATTCATTGAAGTTCATTCGGAACACCTCTCTTTATAATCCGCCATGCGTCTGTTGGCGGTGTCAATTTCATTTTGCGGCGTTTTGCTTATCTTTTTTACAAATCCATGGAGCAATACAATCTTAGTTTCGGTGGGAATAAAGTAAAAAATACGAGAAATATCACTTGCAAATTTGATCCGCAGCTCCCATAAGTCACCTTCAATGTACTTGACATAGGGCTGTTTCAGCGCCGTGCCATATTCGGAAAGCAGTTCGATTTCCCAGAAAGCTTTTGCCCGGTGCTTACGGGGCAAGCTGTCCAAAAATTCCGCAACGACTTCTTCCTGCTTTGCGGTGCTGTAAAGTTCAATCTCCCACATAAATATGCCCAGCCTTCTTTTCTACTGTACTCTTACATTATACCATATATGGTATAATGTCACTCTTTCATGAAAGGTCAAAGGTGATTTTAATGCAACGGCGAATACGGCAATTGCGTAGAAAGTACAACATTCCCATGCGGGAATTGGCCGGACACTCAGAGGTAAGCGTCCAGCGGCTTTCCCAGATAGAGTTATCGGAAATGCCGGTAACCGATCACATGAACCGCCTGATGGAATTCGCGCTCCATCGGTATCTCCTGCAAAAGCGTGCGGAATTGTCCCGGTTGGAGGCGGATTTCGCCACATACAGAAAATGTCTGCTTGACTTTGTAGACGAAGGAGATGAGAGTCTATGAAAACCTACCATACCTATCATATCCCCGCCAACTTCACCGATGCCGGCAAGCTGTTTGGTTTGTTCGGCATCCGAAACGCCATAGAAGCGCTGCTGCTAGCCGGCCCATGCGCTATTATTTGCTTTCGGTTTCTCCCGCTGGATATTTCCGGCAAGGTAATGGCCGCTCTGGTAACGGGAATCCCTTTGGGAGGTTTTGCTTTGATTGGCATTCAGGATGATCCCCTCTCCCGCTTCCTCATGGCATGGTGGCGGTGGCGGAGAAGTCGGGGCGCAATTACCTTTCGGGGCTCTCCGGAACAGGACGAAAAGAGAAAGCGGGCGAGGGCGCGGAGAAAGGTCGGGAGCGCATGAATCTTAAGCAGCTTATATTTGGCGGCGGTGTGACCCGGGCAAAAGCCACGGAGTATCCTCACAGCACACAGAAGTGGATTCCCGTCCTGGATATCCGAAATGGAGTTGTCATCACAAAGGACGGTCGGTATGTGAAAATTCTTGAAGTGATGCCGGTGAACTTCCATCTGAAATCCCTGATTGAGCAGCAAAACATCATCTATTACTTTTCCAGCTACCTGAAGGTGGCGCCGGATCACCTGCAAATCAAGGTGATCACTCAAAAGGCGGATATTGCGGGCTACGAAAAACGAATGTGGGAGCGGTATGAACAGGAAACTGTCGCCGACTGCCGGGCCATGATTGAGGACAACATCCATGAGGTTCGGTATCTGGCGGCCAATGAAGCGGTGACCCGCCGCTTCTTTCTCGTTTTCAGCTACGAGCCCCGCATGAAGACCCGGGCCGCTACGGTGGAGGCCATTGCGGACCGGCTACGGGATGAGGAGCAGACCGCACGGCGGTATCTGGATATGTGCGGCCTGGAGGTGCGGGACGTGCCCTACGCCGACAACTTTCAGCTGGAACTGCTGTATTCCCTGCTCAATCGCCGCACTGCTGTCAATACCAAGTTGCCCGCCAACGTGTTTGACATGGTCGGGCAGGTATTCGGTGAGGACGACGATGCATGGGAAACCTATCTGGAAGGGAGCGAAGCGGACGATGCAGAATAAGCCACGCAGGCTAAAAATACGGCCAAATATATCCAGAAAAGATGGGAGGAGAGCGGAATATGAAGTACCGAAGCCCGTATTTGACTTATCTAAGGAGGAAGCAGCGTTTTCCCCGGAATCGGCTTTACCGGACGCCTCAAGCCACGGCAGGTATCCGCATCGGGGAAGCTCCTGGGAAATCGCGGCAGTGGTTCTCCCAGAGAAACAGCGGATGAAAAAAGAAAAAAAGCAGAGGGGAAAAAAGTCTGGTTACAACCGGTCTTTTCTTTTTTTTCACCGAAAAAGTGTTCCAAAGTCACAGCCGGAACCGGAGAGCTCCACCCCGCTTGCATATCCGGAACAGGACAGTTCTGTGCCGGAAAAAAAGCGTCGCTTTCTCTTTTTGGGGCGAAAAGAAAAACCACCTAAGGTATCGCCGCTGGAGTCCGGCATGACAACCGTACCGGATCTTCTGGCGCCCGCCTCCGCCGATTTTACCAGCCGTGACTATGTGGAGGTGGACAGGATGTATTTCGCCTATCTCTACATCACTGGATACGGCTATGCTACCATTGTGGGAAATGGATGGCTCAATCCCATCATTGAGGCCGGGGAGGATATCAACATCAGCTTCTTCATCCGGCGTCAGGCCAAAGACAAAATCCTTTCCAGCATTTCCAAAACCACCATGATCAACCGCTCCCGGATGCGGGAGGTGGAGGACACCCGCCAGGATTATGAGGAGCTGGATAGCGCCATTAGCAGCGGGCTGTATCTGAAGGAGGGAATCAACCGGGGCGGTGAGGACTTCTACTACATCAACACCCTGATTGAAGTTGTCGCACCCGATCTGGATACTCTGGAGCAGCGCGTCTCTCACATGGAAACTCTTTGCACCTCGCTGGATATTGTATGCCGCCGGTGTGACTACAAGCAGGAACAGGGCTTTTTGTCCTCGCTGCCGCTGCTTTCTCTGGACCCGGATATTGAGCGAAAGAGCCGCAGGAACGCCTTAACAACCGGTGTCGCTGCGGCGTTCCCGTTTTCCAGCTTCGAGATTTGCGACCAGAACGGTATCATGCTGGGCATCAACCTCCATAACCGTTCCGTCTGCATGATCGATATTTTTGACGCCACCAAATATTCCAACGCCAATATGTGTGTAATGGGTATGAGCGGCGCAGGCAAGACCTTTCTATTACAGCTTATCGCCATGCGGCTGCGGCAGCAGGGTGTCAAGGTGATGATCGTGGCCCCGGTCAAGGGCTTTGAGTTTCGTCCGGCCTGCGAAGCAATTGGCGGAAAATTTATCAAGCTATCTCCAGCGTCGGAGGATTGTATCAATTGGCTGGAAGTCCGCCGGCGCAGCCTGGATATCGACGCTCGGCTGAGTCGGGATCGGGGCGACAGCTTGATTGCGGATAAAATCTCCAAAACTCATATCTTGTTCGGGCTGCTGAAGCCGGACATCTCCATTCAGGAAAAAAATCTGCTGGATGACGCCGTAACCGAGTGCTACGCCCGGCAGGGATTCACCCACGACAATCAAACCCTGTTTGAAGCGGACGGTAAGTCCTTTCGGCCCGCGCCGACCCTGACGGATTTACACGATATTTTGGGAGAAAAGGAGGAAACAAAAGGGCTGGCCCTGAGTATGCGGCGTCTGGTGAAGTGGCTGGGCAGCCGGACAAATGTGGATTTATCCAATGACTACATCGTATTCGATATTTCAGAGGTAGGCAAAGACCTGCTGCCGGTGGTGGAGATGATTGTCACCGATCTGTGCCGGGATGAGTGCATGGCGGATCGCATCCGAAAAAAGGTGGTGATCATCGACGAATTGTGGTCCATCATCGGAGCTGGCTCTAATTCTGACGCTGCGGAGTTTATTTTGGAGCTCTTTAAAACCATCCGGGGGCTGGGCGGTTCCTGTATTGGGGCAACGCAGGATTTGTATGACTTTTTCGCATTGGAAAACGGAAAGTACGGCAAAGGCATCATTAACAACAGCCGTATCAAGGTGATCCTGCCGCTGGAGGAGGAAGAGGCTGTGCGTGTCAAGGATGTGCTGGGCCTTTCCGACGAAGAAACCATGCAGGTCATCCGGAACAAGTCCGGCGAGGGTCTGCTCTGTGCCGGGCACAACCGAATCAGCGTTGCGTTTCAGTCAACAAGACTTGAATACGATAACATCACGACGCGCCGTGCGGATTTGGAGGCTCAACTAAAGAACAGGCAGAGTGACGTTAAGTGAAAGAAACTCCGATTGCAAAACATGCAATCGGAGTTTCGAACTTACAGGGAGATGATAACCATATTGTCTTTTACAGTTACGGAACCTTTTACCCTCTTACGGGCCTCTATCTGGAGTCCAAGGACTTCAATAAACTTTCCACAAGAAATGGAGAAGGATTTTGCGCGGGCTTTAATCGGGTACGGTATAAATTCCTGATCCGCTTTCTCATTATATGCTTTCACAAAAATAGTTTTCTTATCTTCCGAGAAGCCAAGACATACAGTTGTTGAATCCTTTAACGGTTCGGCGGCAGTCTCATTTAGCGCGATCACTCTGGCTGAAATGTTGGCGGTGGGTGCGACGGCCTTTGGCAGTTTTTTATCCCAGATAATTTGATACCCGTTTTCCATAACCTCACCTCTACACGTGATTTTTCTTCAGTATACAATAGCCCGAACAGGAAAGCAATGCTAAAGGGTCTGTGCATAAAGAATGAAAAGCCGGAAGAATGCTGGATTTTGGAGGAAGATTGTTACACAAACTCTGTATCTGTCTTGGGGTATCCCTACTTCTGAAAAAACAACAATCGCTAAAAATTGCAGAGAAGGTAAATGCTTATGTTATTTTTCTTTGAGGCGATCCGGCAAGAATTATTTGCAAGGCAACCTTTCGGCGGGCATGAATGCGGGAAGGAAAAGCATAATGAATTCCCCTCATCCTATTCATTAGGTGTCTCATCTGCAAGCTGGATAGTTAGGAGCTCAAAGCTTTACGAACAGCCCGATGGGGCAGATATCCCGATATTCTGGGGTGGAGATATACCAGCAGGCTGCTCCAACTTTATCCCATCGAACCTCCAGCGTAATATCATGCCAGCCGTCTGGGAATAAGGCCGTGTAACAACTCCCAGCGTGAATTCCATCCCCATTCAGCAAAAGCCGAGGATGGGGATCGCTATCATTCTGATCGGGAAGTTGAATCTGTCCAATTCTTTCTCTGTTCCATTGATCCATTTTTCTTTCTCCTCCCTTTCCCGGCAACCCTGGACTTCAGTACCATTATACATCATCTTCCCAGAGCAATCAAAGCGATCTCATTTTTTTAAGAACGGAAACCCGCATGGTGCATCCTAATTTTAAGAGATGTGCTATGCGGGCTTCTTTTGGAAAATTCTATGCTACTTGAAGGAGGCACACGCATTGGATATTTTGCAAGAACTAGAGCACATCCATAGCCTGATCCACAAGGCGTATTACCAAAGCAGCAACTTGAAAACCATCGTCATCGAACAGAATGAATCCAATCTATACTTCAGCGCGGAGTTAGATAAGCTGGTGACGGGACTGGAAAAAACAGTCCTGCATGCCCGGTATCTGAATGAGGTTTGCTACATGGACATTCAGCCGCTGGAAAAAACGGTGGTGGATTTTGAAAAGCATTGGAGCTTACAGACCCCAACTGGAATCATAGAGGTAGATGAAAACGGTTGGCTGCATATCCAGCTTGACACCCTGCTTCCCCACTGTAAAAAGCGTCCGGATTCCTTGCTGCGGGATACCCTTTCCCGGCTGTTGTACGGATACAGGCAAAATGACGGCAAGCTTCCCTACTTTGACCGAGCCATGCTGATCATCGATGAACACTGCAACATCAAAAACCGGCGGGTATTTGATCAGGATAACAAGGCGTGGAAGGTGATTCCCAATATCCTGAAAGGATTGGTCATCCCAGACGATGACCAGCACACGCTGGGGATCACCCTTGTTTCCACCTGGGCCGATACACCCGCCTGTCACATCTATGTCATGGATATGACCGACGTGGGAGCCTTTTTTTCGTTCCATTCCGGCGACTGCGGTACCTATTTTCGCCGCTGAACCATCGTTTTAGAGGTAGCTGCCTACCCCTACATACCCCTGTTTCCAGAGGTGGCTGTGTCTCTATTTCCGTCAGGGAAATGTGCTATATGAGCGGCATATTTAGGGGTGGCTACCGTTCCATAACCGCGGTTTACTAGGGGTGGCTGTGGGCGGTGGCAGCTGCCCCTATATGCCTTAATTTGCTTTTATCTCGTGTACCGGCAATATGGAGAAATCGGAGAAACACGATAACAACAAGGTTTTCTAACAGTTCCACCCATTGTCTCTTTTCTGGGTAAGGGTGGTTGCCACTGAAAAATCCCCTCTTTTCCCTAGAGGGGGTCGCAGACCCCATAACTACCCCTAAGAGGGCTACGTAAAATCCCTTGGGAAAGGGATTTACATGCCCCGGCAAGGGATGGTTATGAAAGGGCCGCCTACCCCAGTTAGGGGGGTGGGGTGGTTATTCACTTTGGAGGTGATTATTTTGTATTTCAGTTGTTCAGATATGGAGCTGCTTCGGTTGGCGGGCTGGTGCAAGAATCTGCCGGCGGAGCTTTCAGAGATGTTCACGTCTCAGGAATCCGGTAGGCCGGTATTTAACAGGCAGAGTATCAAGTTTCTGATTCAGCTCGGCCTTGTCAATGTGACAAGGGACGGGCAGAGCATTCGACTGCGTGAGAAAGGCTGGCGTCTTCTCAGGTATTTGGGCTGCCAATATCACAAGGATACAAAGTACAAATCGGCGCTGAATGAGAGGCGTATCGAAATAGCCCGTATTCTATTGACCTTCTGGCGGGCGGGCTTTCAGGTATATGGGGATGCGCTGGAGGATTTGGGGGCGCCGCAGGTATTTGTGCCATCCATGGCGGTGCGGCGTACTTCCACATCGGATATATGGGGAGGTGCCGTGTTCCGAGGACTTGGCCGGGTCGGACCAACGGTCTGTGCCTGCTACCATGTGCAGGAGGAACAGCGGATCAACTATCAGGGCGAGCGATTCATGCTGGATAAGATTGCGCTGCGGTTTACCACTCAGGAAGCTATGTTTTTTGCAGGCCCCGAATATATTCGTCTGGCCCGGGCATTCAGGAACAACACCATCGCAAAGCCGGAGGAAAAGACAGGAGACTTAACGCTCCCGCAGCTTCGGGAGGCGGCAAGTCATCCGCTACATCTTCTTGAGTGCGGCGATGTGGGGGCGTTACAGCTACGGATCATGAGCGAAGCGGATTACCGGTACCGTCTGGCCGCTGCCATCTTTCGGACAACGGATAGAACAAGTCAGGTATTCTCACCACCCATCGGCGTCACCGATGCAGATGGAATCCTCCCCAAGCTGGGACCTTGGGTCATGGCGGTGGATATGGATATTCACCTCATCGATAGGGCATACCGGCAAGCAATGGCCGCCGGCTATGAAAAGCTGTTGATCCTTTGTCTGGAAGGGCAGGTGTCTGCGCTTCGCCTACTATACGGTAAGGAACACGTCCAGCTCCTCGCTGTCTCCGCACAAAACCTGCTGGACGCATTCGGTGCGCTCCCGCTGCATGAACCCGCCGCCGAGGTGTATGTTAATCCGAAAGGAGGGCTACTGAATGCCGCGCATCTCCCCGTGGATTGAAAAGTGGGAAAATAATCTCGCGCACAAATTTAGGAAACACAAAAAGAAGCTGCGGAGGATCTGGCCGATGCTCCTGATCGGACTATACCTCTACGGCGTATTTGTGAATTCCATCCGGCTGGGAATCCGAACCACATTCCCGGAACCTGGGCAAACGCCGCTGGAAACCATCTGGGTCTGGAATCCGGTGTTTGCTCTGGCGGCAATATTCACACCCACCGGACTGGGCGTGACTTTTTTTCTCATTTTGATGACCTGCCTGATCACGAAAAAGGGATATAGCTGGTTGTCCGGCTACAAGTTTACTCGCGATTCCCGGGGCTTTGACATTTTGCCCGACGCCACCCATGGCAGCAGCGGATGGATGACGGATAAGCAGATTGATATGGTCATGCTGCGCGGAAAAGCCGATGAGCTTACCGGTACAATATTGGGAAAATGGGAGAAGGTGAGGAAGAAGATAATAGTCAGTGTATGGAATACGTTTGCCCGAAGCAGCTGCATGGGCTTAATGACCACACCCTGATCTGGGGTGCAACCGGAGCAGGCAAAAGTCGGGGCTTTGTGAAGCCTTTTTTAATCAAGGTGGCCCAGCGTGGGGAGAGTGTGGTGCTGGTGGATAGTAAAGGAGAGTTGTACGAGGCCACCGCCCAGTATTTTCGGGACAAAGGATATCTTGTCCGGCAATATAATCTCCTCGATCTCGAAAATAGCGATGGCTTTAACTGCATCTACGATATCGAGCGGGACCCCGATTTGGTGCGGACGGTGGCGGAAATCATAATTACCAATACCTCCAACGCCAAGGACCGGCAGAATTTTTGGGAGACGGCGGAGAAAAATTTACTCACCTCTATGCTCTATTACATGGGCTCCGCCACCGACCAAAACGGTAAACTGTTGCCCATTGAAAAGCGATCTCTCGGCGCCATCTACAATATGCTGGCAAGCGAGCGGTTTTCGGCAATTGCCGAAAAAATAGATGCCCTCCCGCCTGGGCACCCAGCTCGTGCACCCTTTGATTTAATCCGGGAGACACCGGTGCAGAACAGGGCCAATATCGTTATGGGGTTGGGAAACCGTCTGGGCGTGTTCCAGAACAAGCTGGTAGACTGCATCACCAAATACAACGACATCGACCTCACCATGCCCGGACAGCGGCCCTGCATCTACTACTGCGTGATCTCCGACCAGGACAGCTCTCTGGAATTCCTCAGTTCCATGTTCTTTTCCCTTTTGTTTTTCCGCCTCACCGATTATGCCCGGCATCATGGTACGAATGGTCAGCTTCCAGTCAAGGTAAATGTATGTCTGGAAGAGTTCTGCAACATCGGCTATCTGGGGGCTTCCTTTTTGAAGGTGATCAGCGTCATACGCTCCAGAAATGTAGCCGTTCAGATCATCGTACAGGGGGCGGCGCAGCTTTCCGGCCGGTATCCCCAAAAGGAATGGGAGGAAATTGTAGGTGCCTGCGACTGGCAGATCTTTTTGGGCTGCAACGATCTCATGACGGCAGAGTACATATCCAAGCGGTGCGGTACGATCACAGTGCGCACCGATTCCAACCAGATGCCCCAGCAGCCACTCTTTTCGCCGGTGTATAACTCTACCAGGCCCTACAGCATTACCCGCAGTGCCACACAGCGCCTGCTTATGATGCCGGATGAAATCATGCAGCTGGACAATAAGGAGTGTTTAATATTGATCCGCGGCCGTCGCCCTCTCCGACTGCGGAAGATTATCGTGGAGGAAATGCCGGAATACCCTGCGCTCAAGCCCTGCCGGGTAGTGGAGCATATACCCGCATGGCGGGAAGCCGAAGCGGAGTTGGAACGAAAGCGGCAGGCGGAAATAGCGGCAAAGGCGGCAACACCTACGATTGGTGCTTCCCCTACCGCCGATCGGAAGCGCATCCCTCGGCCTAACCCTGAATGTACCGGCCAGCAAACGGTGATAGGCTGGAAGTATGGGCAGGAGGCGGAACCGGTGCAAGAGCAAACGGCCTTATTCATCCCCGGGGAAAGCGAGGAGTCACCGGGATCTGCCAAGACCAAGACAAAGCAAGCAGATGACGACGTGATCTTTGCCGATACCTTGTTAGAGCTGGAGGGAAATCTAATTGATTTGCAGCGAAAAATCGGACATAGGGATGATAAATGACAACGCTGGAGGCATCACAGCCTCCGGTATTCTTTGTTGGGAAGGACGACCTTTCCTTCGGCAAGCAGCTAATAAGTTTGCAACCAACTTCCGGTTCAGGGGAACTGGTTTTCGATGAAGCAGCCGTTCGGCTCAATAAAAACACGGGTTCGCCCATGTTTTTTATTGCAAATAATACTATAGTATGTTATGCTGTAGATAACTTTAACAGTAACAGAAGGTGTTAATATGGAAGCTATTAACTGCTATACTTTACCATACGGAATCGTAACATACCTTGCGCAACTACAATATCATTTATGGTGGCATCATTCATCAAAGGATACGCAACAGATCATTACGGATATTGAAGATTATTTTTTAAGTGGTTTGCTGGAGGGAAAAAGCGAGGAGTTTCTCATAAACAGTATGGGAACACCTATTGAAGTGGCGAAATCTTTTAGGGCAAACAATCAAGGCTTACGCAATTTATTAACACCCAATGTGGAAAAATACTTATATGGCTCTTTTCTACTTATATTTTTTCTTGTTGTATTATTTGACTCTTATAACCCTAATTATGTATTTGATTTCTCAACGGCTATATTAATACCTTTAGTAGGGCTAAGACCTTTCGTGAGAGGCCATCTTGTTACAATAAAACAAAAGGACAGCAAAGCAGCAGTTATCATTTCCGCCACACTTACTATACTGATAGGTATAATATCGACAAATGCCTTAATTAGTTGTATGATACAGTTTGATCCAAGTGTTATAGAGCTTGCTCCGATTATGACAATCATCAAAATAGTATCATTGTCGCTATTTGTAATGTGTTATATTTTCATTAGGAATCATAGTTATTATATCTTCTCATTTATTAGCACAACATCGTTTTGCATGTTAACCGGATTCGAGATTGTACTGCTACAAGTCAATAGCGAGGTAGAGAGTCAGGCGGCAATAGCAACATCAATTAGTTATGTTTTTTACTTTATATTAATTTGTTCCGCTATTTCATTGATTCTCATTATTTCGCAATTGTTGTGGAGGATTCAGTCATGGAGAAAAAAGGCATAGTCGAAATGTGCCTATTATGGGTATTGTTAAAGGACGATAGCTATGGATATCAGCTCATTCATACACTATCAAATATATTTTCTCCTCTGCCGGAAAGAACAGTATACGCTATTTTAAAGCGCAGCTTGGATGAAGGTTATACAGAACAATACACCAATCAAATATCTGCTGGGCCGCCGAGAAAGTATTATAGAATTACTGAAAAAGGAAAACTACATTTAGATGATTGCATAAAAACATGGACAAAGCTAGTCCAGTCTGTTGAATCCTTGGGAATTACAGAGTCCAAAAATCGCACAATATAAATTCTGTGTGTATTCACTCATATTGCCGATGGTGCCAATGGTCTAGACCTGCGATGCCATGGGAAATCAACTAAACATGAACAGCACTGTTACCCCTGACCTGACCACATCCTAATCGCTGCCGCTGGATCCTGCACATTGGAACCGGCGGCATTTCATTTGCCGATGCCACGGAAATAGACAAAGACGGCACGATAAGTTATTCCATGCAGGGCCGGTTTGGCTACGCATGGGAACTGACGGAGAGCTCCCTATATGGCATGACTGTCGAGCTGGCCATCGCGGAGAGGTGAGCTGGGGAACTGATCAACGGGCAGTAAACAGCCGAACAATTAGGACGATAAATGATTGATACCGGGGGCCTTACATGCCTCCGGTATTCTTTTTGAAAAGGATGGTATTGATTATGAATGGCTCAAAGATAGAGAGACGCCCGGCATATCGCCTGTTAAAGCAAAGTGACGTCGTATCTTATTTCCATATGCAGATGCCCCGGTGGCTGTTTTTTGATCCCAAGTATGTGGCTTTGTCTCTGGAGGCTAAAGTTGCTTATACCTTTTTACTCAACCGCTTTCAGTTATCCCGCATGAATGGCTGGATCAACAAAAGCGGAGAGGTGTACCTCATCTTCCCCCGGAAAAAGCTGGCGGAGGAAATGGGAATCAGCTATCGCAAGGCCATCCAGTGTTTTAAGGAGCTGTTGGCAGCGGACTTAATCTGGGAACACCGCATAGGTCGGGGAAAAGCCAACCACATCTATATGGCGGCAGTGGAATTATCGGAGACGGCCTCTGCTTCTCATAGCAGCGCCCCCTTTGTCGAGCAGTTTGAACCCGAATCAAGAAATGCTGAAACGGCAGGTCATGATGACGTATTAGACCCCGTAGTGGCGGATATCCGGCAGGGAGCGCGCTTCCGTGCGCCTTTGGATGATGTGCCGGAAACGCAGGCTAAGAAGTGCGATTCCAGCAGGTCTGAAAGTGCCGAGTTTGCAGATCTGGAAGTGTCGTTTTTGCACCCAAGTAAGAAAGAAGATAAAAAGATTGATGATAGTCAGACTGAAACAGTCAGTCTGTCCGGTCGAGTGCAGGTGCGGGATAAGCCGACAGACCCGGAGGAAGAGGAACGTTTGCTCGATGAGATTTTGGCGAGCTGCGAACTGGATATTCTCCCGGAGGAGGAAGCGGGCGTATTCCGCAACGTCATTACCCGCCTGTTTTACTCCGACAGCTTCCGCATCGGCGGTGCCGTTCTACCCCAGTCGGTGATCCGCTCCCATCTATGCGAGATTGACGGAACTGTGCTATTGGATACTCGGGAGAAGCTGCGGCAGAACCGAACGAAGCAGGTGAAAAACTCCACGGCCTATGTGATGACAACCTTACTGAACAACATCTGGGAAACGAAAAGCGACTTGATGGTGGACCCGTATCTTAATTCGCTGGGATCTTTTTAAAGCACGGAAGGGAGGTGGTTATAATGCCGGTCTTGACGGATGTACAAAGATATGCGGCGGACATCTTGCGTTCTCTGCTCTGTATGCGCCGGGAGCAAATGCATTGGATGATCGGGCGGAAATATCCGCAGGTAAAGCCAGAGAAGATCATGCGCCAGCTTGGGCATATCCTGCGGATCTATGACGACGAAATCTATTACCGGTGGCCGGGGACGGAGCAAAACCCGGAGCGGGCGGCGGCGATCGACGTGATGCTGATGATCTGCAAGGGCAGCCTGCCCATTATCGGTGGCGCCTATCGCTCCCCTTGTTCGCTGTTGTTTTTTGTTCCCATGCCGCATTCCGGTACGGTTCTGCCTTACCGTGTTTATATACCGAAAGACGGAGAGGAAACAGAATGCCGTGTGGCAGCGGAGCGTGAAGGGAATCCCAGAGGCCACGCCGCCGTATTTGTTATTT
>ENA-UOOR01001750-UOOR01001750.1-fermentation-metagenome-genome-assembly--contig:-NODE-1750-length-24381-cov-4.894434_pt1 | contig 24381 bp, 27 predicted proteins | sample MGYA00245780_ERZ724029 | MGnify/ENA primary metagenome ERZ724029 (study PRJEB28704, sample SAMN03018315) | fermentation metagenome | biome: anthropogenic terrestrial biome; feature: soil; material... | reverse complement strand
AGAACTAGAAACAGTCACCGTGAACTCTGCATCACTACCAGTAACCAAACCACTACCAGTATTACTAGCACTTAAAACCAACTCTGTTTGAGTTACAGTAGTTGTTACAGTTACTTCTGTAGTAGCACTACCTTTAAAAACATTAGAATTAACAATATTTGCAGTATAAGTATAAGTACCAGCATTCACATTCGCGGCAGGAACACTAATACTAAAACTACAAGAACCCTCACTCATAGTCTGCGTACTATCACCAGCATAAGGACCAGATAATTGAATACTTAAACCATTACACCGAGAATCAGAACTAGAAACAGTCACCGTGAACTCTGCATCACTACCAGTAACCAAACCACTAGCACTATTACTAACAGTTAAGGATAAAGCAGTCTTATTTGATTTTCCAACAACAATATTAATTACTTCAGAACTACTTAATAAATAACTTTTATTTCCCTCAAAACCTGCAGAAAAATCGCTACTTTTCTGCTCACTACCAACTGGAACAGTAAAAGTACATTTTCCCCCATCATCAGTGTTTAATGTTTGTATAATATTTTTAGTCATTAATTCATCACCTCTTTAAAATTTAAACATTCATAAATGTTTTCTTCATTCTTAAAAAGACTAATTTTGCATTGATTACACTGCTCATATTGACAGTTTAAACAATATTCAGTGTAAACTTGAGTGTAACGATATTTTTCTTGTGTTTTAAAAATTCCTAATCAACTCCTTTTTTTTCTTTATATTCAGGTTTAACGAATAATTTAGGTGTAATTACTTATGGTTATTCTTCATCAAGTGGTGGAACTAAGAGTTTACACTACTATTATAATTAACATTACCATTAAATAATGCTTTTAAACTCTTATTTGAAGAACTTGAATAAGAATAATTTACTTTCCCTGTTGAATCCGTAATACCTGAATATAAAGTACTAGTTCCCTCCATGAAAACAACAGTAGCACCATTCACTGGATTACCGTTTATATCAACAAGTGTGGCTGTTAATGTTACAGTTTCACCAGTACTCGCAGAAGTCTTATCAGAAGTTAAAGTAAGTACTGTATCTTGTTTAATTATAGTTACCTCTTCGTATAGATTTATTGTTGCATCACTTACAGGATTTCCATTTTGATTTACAAGTGTAGCAATAAATTTTATATTTGTATTAGGTTCAACTGTTCCAGTATGATCACTAGTAAGTGAAAGTGTTGTATTTGCAGGGGTTACTGTGAATTCTGTTTTTTCAAGTGTACTTTTTATATACATTGCATCATCCAGGAAATTAGCAACAATATAATATGTAATATTTTCATCAATTGTAAGTGTAATTGGAACTCCAGCTATTCCATTACTATTTGTAGTTGCATTATACTCTTTTGAAACAGTTTGATTTGTTACACTATCAAATTTACTTAGATTCATAACAATATTTTTACCAGGTATTGGATTTTCACTATCATCTTTTAATAATACTTGTATATTATCATTAAAGACAACACTAGTTGTTAATAATGTCAAATAAGTTTTTGTACGAGTTTCTGTAACTTCTACTTCTACTGGTCCAAAACTTGTTGCAGAATAATCACTATCTCCATCGAAAGTACCTGTGAAAGTGTATGTTCCAGCATATAATTCAATGTAAATTTTAAATTGTCCATCTTGATCTGTTGTGAGTGTGTAAACTTTATATTCAGTTGTACCATCAGTATTTAATCTTTCCATTCTCAAGTTTACAGTTTTTTCTGAAAGTGGGGTTTCTGTATTATAATCTTGTAAAACACCTATATAATCAGTGTATCTTTTCACTGTTGAAGGTGCTACGATTTGACTTTGTCTTTTATCTCCAGCTAAAACTGTTACTTCTTTTTTTTCTGTTCTTGATGAGAGGTAATTTTCATCTCCTTCAAATTTTGAAGTGAAATAATATTTACATCCACATTCTTGTGTACTTGCTAGTTCAATATATTTCTTAAATTGCCCATCTGAATCTGTTGTGATGTATGGATCTAAAACTCCATTAATGATTTCCCCTGTTCCATATGTTTTACTTGTTTCTACACCATCTTTTACTCTACTCATTGTAATGAGAATATTTTTGTCTGGGATTCCTTTTTGTAGTATGTCTGTTAGGACTCCTGTGTAATTTTCCATTCTGGTGACTTGACTTGCAGCATTTATTCTTGTTTCTATTTGTGTTGGTGTTGTTACTATTATTTTTATATTGTCTTGACTGCAGGGTTCGTATTTATCATTTCCTGCATATGTTATGTTGAAAACATATTCTCCTTCATATAGTTCGAGGATTTGTGAAAAGTATCCGTTACTATCTGTTGTCATTGCATATGTTTTATTAGCATTATCTGATAATCTTACCATTTGAACATTAACTGATTGTTCTGCTAAGGGTTGCTCACTTTCAGTGTCTATTAATTTTGCTTTGAAGTAACTGTATCTTATAATTGTGTCTGTAACTTCGATTATACTGCTTTTTCTTTTATCATTATTAACTTCTACAAGGAACATGTCGGTTTGAGCATTTTGGTATATATTAGTTCCTTCATAAATTATTACAAAATTATATTCTCCAGTAGGTAATTGTATTTGAGGATAACTAAAGTAACCTTCAGTGTCTGTAGTGAGTGTATATGTTTTACTTTCACCACTTAACCTACTCATTCTAATTTGAATTTTTTGATTTGATATTCCATTTCCAGTTGTAGTATCTGTGAGTTTTCCTGTATAACTTGTATTTTGCTTTACAGTAGTAGGATAACTTAATTGAACTGGTCTTTTTGTTGCTTTTACACCTACTTCATTACTAGTTAATTGTATTTCAGAATTATCCGTTTCAGTAAGTATTGCTCTAGCAGTGAAAAACCATGTAGCTGCTTGATCATCACGGATTTGATATTGATATGTTGCAACACCAGTAGTATTTGTTAGTACTGTTGCACCTGTTTCACATTTCACATTATCTTTAAAAAAACTTACAGGTATATCTTGTAATGGATTATTTTCTGCATCTGTAACAGTTGCAGTAAAATTTACTGGATTTAAAAGTAATGTTTCATTTGTATCAACTTTCAACACCACTTTCCTATAATTTGCTTTATTACTGTTTAATTCATATTCTAATTGTTCTACACCTTCAAAAGGATGAGGTGTGTTCAACTCTTGTTGAACACATTCACTTGTAGTGTAATCCTCATTCTTTCTTAGTGAGAAAAGGTTTCCTATACCACGTACTTTTCGTGGTTTTGTTTTGAAACTTTTCAAATTCCTGCACCTCTCATGTTTCTTGCTTGAATAATATTTTTCACTTTTGCATCTGCATCTTGGAAAATATGATTATTGACAAGTTTCTTGATCCAATTTTCATCAGTTACAACTTCTTTAAGAGCATTGACAATGTCCTCTTCTTGCATTCCTTCTGGAATGTTTTCAAGGTTGAAGTCATGTTCTAGTTTGAGGTTGATGTCTACTTGAACAGGTTCATTACTTGTAACAGTTGATGTTGTTTTGTCAGTGTTTTCAGTATTGTTTTCAATATTTTTGAGTAGATCTGATTGTTCATCGAATACATTAAAACCTGATGGAGCTGGTCCAGCATGACTTTGACTTGGTGTCCAGTTTCGATGCAACATGTAACCTGTTGTGTCCATTTTGTTACCAGCAACATTTGCCCAGAAATGCCCTAGACTATTCCAATGTCCGTGAACTTTACTAGCACTTAATCCACATGCACGTGCTAAACCTATCAGTGCATCTGAACTATCACTACAATTCATTCCACCATTCATGAAAGCAGATAACCAACTACCATATCTTTCACTATCCCAATAAAACTCATAATGACATTGACTAAATACATCCTCCGCCATAGCCTTAAATGTTGAAAAATCAATATCAGGTGCTCCATTCTCAAATTGACTTACAAGGAAATTTGTTCCAGTTTGATATTTTCCAGCAATATCTGGTCCTTTCATTTTCCAATTTCTAGCCTTATTTTTAATATAAGACACATTATTGGAAACTGAATCCATCCAACCAGCACCACTGGTACTGTCAGGATTTTCTAAACCTACTGGTATGGTTAGTAAATTTCCACGAATAAGATCTTTTAAACTTACCTTATTATTCTTATTTGCATTTAAGTAATCAAAACTATTATTCTTAATAAGTGGATTTCTTTCTGCTTGAGAATAAGTAACATAACTTGGGGAATTGTTTTTTCGTAGCATATTACTAATTTTACTACTAAAACCAGCACCACTATGACCTATAGGATGCACTCTTGAAGGTGTTCCACTTGCAGGTCCAGCACTCCAAGTTGAAGGATTCTGTAAATGATGGTAAAACTTACCTATAGTACTACTTAATTTATCAAAGTAGCTTGTTGCCTCTGTTTTGATTTTTCCAGCAGCTGCAATAATACTACTTGCCATTCCATTCCAAGCAGTAGTCATCTTTGTAGTAGTTTCTTTGGTAGTATTGTACATACTATTTAATTGGGATTGAGTAGTGTTTTTAACACTGGTTAAACTGGTTTTATTCTTATTAACCATATTGTTTAATTGTCCAGTTAAATTAGTATTCATACTGTTTAAACTATTAGCTAGAGTAGTTTTTACCGTATTCATAGTAGTAGTGTCATTTGCTTGAATAGTACCATAACTTAATTGGTCTTTTAACACCATTTGGTCCATAGCAGTACCCATATTTGTAGCTAATAAATTATAACTGTCTGTAATTCCTTGATTAGCAGTATTAGTCATATCATTAACACCACCAAGACCACTTTGAAGAGCGGAAGTATCAGTTGTTACTGGAACACTCATACTAGGATCTGTTACAGTAGTATTTGCTGTGACATTTGCATCAGTAGTAACACTATCAGTATTTGGAATTAAATCTGTAGTATCAGTTGAAAGTGTAGGAGTTCCAAACTTATCAGTGATTGTTGATCCTAATTTTTTAGCTGCATCTCCTGCAGGTTTAACCATTTTATCTATTTTATCTACTGTATTTTGCATTTCATTATCTACAGCTAATTGGATAAAACCAGGACTGTGAATTCCCATAGCATTTAACATTGCCTTGACAATATCAGAACCTATACTTCTTGCTTTTGCAATTATTTGTGCACCAGCTTGAAGTATTTTATCTTTTATCTTGATGAATTCATTGAAAACTTTTCCAGGTAACTGTGAAACATAACTAATTAATCCTGTAACCATTCCAGAACCAGCACTTCTTGCATGACTAATCATACTGCTAGCCCAACTAACAACTTTACCAATAATATTTGAAAGATAACTCCAAATTCTACCAGGTAAACTCATAATGAAACTAATTACTCCTGTTACAAATCGTGACCCAGCACTTCTTGCTTGAGCAACCATACTACCAGCCCATGAAATTACACGATTTATTACACTCCAAAGGAATGTCCAAATTCTACCAGGTAATTGCATAAACCATGTGATTATACCCATTACGAAACTTGATCCAGCTTGAACAGCACTATTCCAAAGACTAAGAATCCATTGCCCAATTGCAGTTAATGTTGCAAGTAACCATGTCCAAACTTGTTGAGGTAAAGTTACTAACCAACCAATAAATCCTAAGAAAGCACTTAAAATTTGTCCAGGTAAATTATATAAAAATTCACCTATACCTTGTAATGTTTGCCAGAACCATGTCCATGCTCCAATAAGTCCACCTACAATAAGGTCGTATACCCATTGAAGAGCACCACATACTGCATTCCATGCTCCAATAAGTCCATCCCATAACCATGAGGCAAATCCTTGTAACATAATAAAGAAGGCATTCATTGCATCATGAACTTGTTGATTATTATAATACAAGTATATGAGTATTGCTACTAATGCTGCAATAGCCATTACAATTAACACTATAGGATTTAATGCAAGTAAAGCATTCCAAACTGCTGTAGCAGCATTTACTAACCATTGAGCAGCAGCATATAATTTACTTTTTAATGCAGCAAGATCTATACTTTCTGCAAGTTTTGTGAAAGCATCTTTAAGTTTACTAATTTTATCTGCAGTAATATCCTTGATTTTTCTTGCAAATTCTATAACTTTTCCTTTAGCATCACTTAACTTACTTATTAAATCAGAAAGTTTTTGTTTTACAGTATCAATTTTACTTCCAGATATTTCTTTCAACTTACTGATTAATTCTGAAATTTTAGTTTTTGCCTCTGAAACTTTAGTTCTTAAGGATTCAATTTTTTGTTTTAAAGAATCAATTTTATCTCCAGGTAAATTTCGTAACTTTTCAGATAAACTAGTGAATACATCTTTTGCAGTTTTAACAGCATCTTTTAATTCTTTTATCTTATTTTTTACACCAATAACTGCAGTTTGCACACCAGTAAAGATTACAGATACTACTTTAAATGCTATAAATAGTTGTAGTAATGGTTCTAATATAAACCAGAATGGTTTGATTGCATTTACACAATCTCCCATGATTTTAGCTAATTGTCCAAATACATCAATGATTTGTCTTATAACATCAACACTACCATCACCTTCTGCAGGTGTTACTGTTGTCCATAAACCAGTTGCTATGCCAATTACCCAAAGAACAGTGCCTCCTAAATCTTTTAGGAAACCAATCACATCACTAATAAATCCACGTACGTTTGGATTGTTTATGAATGCTTGCCATAATCTTTGTACACCAGCACTAACAGCTTGTAGCATTTCACTTACGTTACTCCACCAACCAAAGCTTTTACCAACTTCATATGCAGCTACTGCTATTGCTATAAGTGCTACTGCTATCCATACTACTGGACTTATAAGCATTGCTTTACTCATTATTTTAAAAGCATCTGCTGCCCCCATAGCTTCTTTTGCAGTATCACTAAGTTTAGTTGCTCCAAGTGCTTCTGCAACACTTAGCATGTTCATTGTTATTCCTGCAGCTTTACCTTCAGTTTTTAAAATACCTAACCATCTTGCTGCACCCCCAACTTTAGGAACTAAACTATCAAATGCAGTTAAAATAGGTGCTAATGTTGGTGCTATTGTAGCAAATCCACTGATTCCCCCAGCAGCAAGAATTAATCCACTGTATAGTTCAGGGCATGCAGATTTCATTTGAACCATCCATTTAAGACCTTCACGGATGTAAGGGATAAACATTTCCCCAATTTTTCTACCTGCAGATGTGAAACCTTTTTCAACTTGCTTTAGCAAACCAGTGGTGGTATTCATCATACCATCCATATCTCCACCAGCTTCTAATGCTTTGTTTAAAGCTTCTTGATAACCAGCAACATCACTTGCTGCTCCACTCCAACCTAAATCTTTTAGTTTATCTTTTGTAATTCCAAAATTAGTTTGAAGTATATCGAATTCACCATTTAATCCTCTTCCTGCAGCTTGCATAATAGTCATAGCTTCAGTACTATCTTTTCCCATTAGGATTGCTCTTTGACCTACATCATTTACAGTAGTGGTGAAACTTTTGAGTTGATCATTAGTCATTCCAGTACTCATTTTAATAGTGTTCATTGCTTGTCCTAAATCATTTAGACTAACAAGTGAGTTATTTGTGAGTTGATCCATGTAACTTACAAAATCTTTTGCAGCACTTGAACTACCTAATGTTGCAGTAGTTAAGTTTGTCATTTGTTCACGAGTCATTGCAAGACCAATTGTTAATTGACTTACACTACTAACTCCTACAGCACCTACTGCACTAGAAATTACACCACCAAGACCACTAAAAGCATTACTTACAGTATCAATCTTACTTTTTACAGTAGTTAATGCACTTCCAATTTTATTTTTTATTGCAGAAGATGTGATTCCAACCTTATTTGTTATAGTATCCCATTTATTAGCAAGACTGGATTGAATTTCATTACCCAAAATTAGTACTTTTCCTTTAGTACTATCAATGTCTACTCCCATAGCAGACACTTTAACTATTGCTTGTTCCAAGTTTGTATTTAAACTTGGATCTAATTTCATAGTTTCTAATTTTTGTTGTACTGCAGTTGCATTTACACCAAATTGACTTAGATTTGTTATTCCTTTATTCATCGATTGGCTTAAACTGTCCATATTAGTTAAAGCTTTTTGAGAACTGTTTGATAATTGAAGGAAACTGTTCATTCCAGTTATTCCAACTTTATCAAGTGTTTGTGCTGTTTCGCGTGAAGTTTTATCCAAGTTTGCTAAGTCTAGTAATGCTTTTTGTTGGCTAGTTGATAATTGGTTGAAACTACTTGCTCCAGTAGTACCAATCTTTTTTAAATCATTTTGAACTTTTGTAAAAATATTACTGCTTTTCTGTATCTTTTCTTGATACTCTGAATAAGCTTCACTTGCTTTATTAATACTGTTAGTACTATTATTTCCTAAATTTTTCATTGCAGTATCAATGTTTTTCATTGCAGCACTGGCTTGGTCTTGGGCTTTAATTATTATATCGATGACATGTTGTGATACCATGTCTTTTTGCCTCCCCAGCTTAAAATTTGTTTAAAAAAAAAGTTGAGATAAATTTTAGTGATGCACTCCTTTTTTAGGGTCATCAGTTTTATTCATCTCTTTATATAGTTCAAGTCTACCTTTTGTAAGGAAAATGTTTTGAACTATTGTTAAATCCATTTGATTATCACGGATATGGTATCCGCAATAATCTAACCATATAATTTGTTTGCCTTCATCAGTTTTCAGGAAAAGAATCAACTTCATCTTCCAGGTCTACATCTTCACTTAAACCTGAAATCTCTTGAACTACTTCATAAATTTCATTAAAAGCTTTTCCAGTTAAATTACTAATATCAGTTAAAGTGAAAGGATCATCTGCATACTTTTCATTTTCAAGTGAATAGTAAACAGCTTTAGTTTTTGCCTCATTACTAGCTTTTTGAGTTTCCTGAACATTTAACTCTCCGAAACTTTTCATTTCACTAGCTGCTTTTGTTTGTCTTGCACCTCTTCTAGCTTTTTCTTCAGTTTTGAACTTTCCAAAACCAGAAGCTTCAATCTCTTGCACTTCAGATATTTCACTTTGACTTAAAGGTCTTAACCAAATTTCACCTTTTAAAGCTTCAATTTTATGTTTTTCAACCTTATCGATTCCTTTAATTATATCTGCTTTTTTTAATTCTACCATAAATTATTTCTCCATTATGCTGTAGGTGTCATATTGATCCAAATGTTCTCATTCTTATTATCACAAATAAGATTAGTTGTTCTAGTGTAGTTTTCCATTCCAGTAGCAGTTGCAGTTACTGTATATTTTGCATAAGGAACAGTTTCAATAGTGCATGAACCTGTACTATCAGTTGTACCAGTGAAAGTTTTACTATTGTCATCAATATTAGTTAATGTTACAGTTGCAGCATCTACAGGATTAGTACCATTACGTACATTAGCAGTTACAGTACTGTTACCAGTTACAGCAGTATCAGTAATTTCTGTTTGAGCATTAATTACTTGAGCATACATATCAGTAACAACTTCTTTTCCATTTAAGAGAGTAACTTTTCCAGTACCTAATGTAGTTAAATTCCAGGTTACTTCTATTTGGTCACTGTCTTTTGCATCATATTCAACCTTCATTGCACATTCTGGGAATATGATTTTCATACTTCTACTTGCATCTTCACAAATCTTAACATCTAATTCAAGCTTAGTTTTAAGTAATTGACAAGCTGATGGGCTTAAAATTTGTGTTTCACCATACTCTGCAGCACGGATTAAATCAACACTATTTTTATCCATTAATGAAACAAGGCTTAAACTAATTTCACGTTGTTGTGCACTAGCTTTTAATTGAGGTCTTCTACTACCAAATCCTATTGTACCATCTTGGTTAAGATTGTTTTTACCTTCAAAACTGAAACTATTCATAATAGCAGATGGTTTAGCATCATTCAATTTTAGATCCACATCATAGAACATAATAGGAATTGCACCACTGGTAACAATTTCTTCAAAATCCTTAGGATCAATATCTTCACTGGATTCATCCTTATATACCCAATCAGCACTATGAGTCATGAATTCATCACTGACTTCAATTTTTAATCCATCACATAACATACCTACAATTGTCTTCATAAAATAATCAAAAGTTGCGTATCCTGTGAAACTGGATAATTCTGTGTTTTCACCTCCCCAAAATTCGTGAGTGTTAAATCCATTTTGACCTGCTGTAAAAAAATAATTATCAAGAAATGCTGCAAGGTAATGTCCTATTCTTTCCAAATCTACATTTCCTTCAGTTGTACCTGTAGGTTTCATTACTCCCGGTCTAACTTGTTTAATCATTCTACTTCCACCAGTACTAGTGACTGGATCATCTCCAAGTTCAAACTTATTACTGGTTACCTCTTCATGCCAATCAGGAACAGTACCTGATTGCACACCATATGTGGCTTCTTTTTTCATTCCAAATACTCTTTCTGCCATATTCTTTATTCTCCTTTTCTATTCCTTTTAGTGACACACTAACCATGTGACTGGATATATAAAATTAAAAATTATACTTGTCGCTGGAATTTTCTTAGCTTTACCCTCAATTTGAATAAATCCAACAGGGTATAAAGTTTCAAATTCCACTTTTGTAAAAATACTATCTGGATCTGTTTCCAGGTCTTTGACTTTATTAAAATTTTTCATGATGGATTGTCCAACACGTGTTGCAAGATTTAATCCTTTATTTTCTGCTACTTCTAAATCTTCATCGTATTCTATACAAACAAATTCAAAAGTAGTGCTTAAATGCGTAACTCTACTAAGATTATTATATTGCTCATTCTTGTATAGAATTGTAGGATGTTGAACTATCCAAACTGCTGGAGTATCAATAGGAGTTTCATTTTGAACACTCCTAATAATTGTTTCAACATCCTTTAAAATCCCATCAGTAACATTTTCAGAGGTAATATACTTCTTAACAGTACGTGTTATAGTATCCACACCATCAACAATATTAAGATTCATAAATTCACCTCTTGAATAGCTCTAATACTAAATTCTTCAAGTCTATTTGTAGTTTGATTTATACTATCTTCAACAAAATGTTTTGGTTTAATTCCACGCACATGTTTTGCAAAAACAGTTTTACCAGAATAAGGTCCAGTATGAGGGGTAAAAACAAGAAACTTGCCCTTTTTAGGATAAATCATTGCATGATTAGGACCATACAAACCAGTCCCTTTATCGAGGTAATCTGCATATTTTGTACTGCTCATTATAGTAGTAGAATTAGTTGATTCCCCACGACTCACCATCCAACTACCTTGTAATCTTCCAGTATCAACAGGACTATTTATTTTTATATTACGAAGTAGCTCCTGAGTTGTGTATTCCATTATTTTATGAGATAACCTATTGATTTTATCCCCAAAATCTTTAAAATCTTCTTGTTTGAGTTCAACTGATATTTGAACCATTTTCATCATCACCTGTTATAACAAAAAAGTCAATACTATCACTTTTACTAGATTTATCCAGGACAAAAGGTTCAAGATCATTCTTCAAATCATTACTAAAAATATTACTACTTAACCAGCCAATACTCCAATCATTATATTTCACAATAGGAGTATCTTTTCTTGCCTCTGCAAGTGCAACCATATTAGCTATAAGTCTTAAACAAACATTACATACTGCAGCATAATTCACATTTTCTACAGAAAATGATGTATGACAGTAACTATTTATTAAGCCCTCTGCTTGTTGTATCCAATTAGTGATTATAGTGTTTAGTTTAGTGGTGTCATCTTTGTTTAATCCTCTAAAATTCTCTGGTTTAACACCAGTAAATTGTATTACATCTTCAGGAGTAGTGTAACTCATATATTACACCTCCTTTATTCATGGTTGTGCATCTTCAAGAGTTTTTACTCTAGCTTCTAATGCAGCAATGTAATCTGCAAGATAATCATGTTCTTTTTTTCTAGATTTTCGTGTAGTAACTGGGAGTTCTGCCCATTTTTTAATAGCCATCTAAACCACCAAGATTATTATGCTTTACTAGCATCAGGTAAAGTTTTAGCTACAGTTTCTGTCATGTTTGCAATACAAGTTGCATTGGTGTAATTGTATTGAACATCTGCACGGATTCTGAAGTAGTACTGTGTTTTTTCTTCTTTTACAATACGATCTGGTTCAACAGTGATGTTTTTCCAGATACCATATTCCATGTTTGCAGGGTCAGTGAGAATAGTGTAAACTTTATTATCAATTGAACGTGCATCAGTAGCATCCAATGTTTGGCATGGCATTAATGGGATGTTTTTGTATCTGATTGGTGCAAAACCAGTTTGGTTAGTATCCCCTAATACAGTTCCACGTGATTTAAGAAGATTTCTGTAAGCATCTTCAACTTCAAATGGTACATAGAATTTAAGTTTACTTCTATCACGGAATCGTGGAGGTATTTTAAGAATCATAGCATCAAACATACTTTCAACAGTATTAGCTTCTACATTAAAATCACTACTAGCAGCAGTACCATTAGTTATTGTATTAGTACATTTCTTAATCCAACCATCATTACTGTGTAAGAGATCATTAGTAGCGGCAGTAATTGTAGTATCCCCAAATAATGCCCAATATTCAAGGTCTTCACCAATACGTTCTCCCATCATAGATAAGAGTGTTTGTTCAAATTGAGCTTGTTCCAAGTTATCTTCTTTTTCTTCATCAGTAATTTCGCATAAAGCTTTGAGTTTCTTTGCATCTAATTCATTTACACCAAATTCTACATCTGCTGCAGTTAAACTAGTTTTAGTGTTTCCATCTGCATCGTAACCATTTTGTAATACTCTACCATTAATATTAGTACGATTTAATTCTTTTTTATAACTTTTCATTAAGTTAAAATTTGCATCTTTCAATATAGTATTAGGAAGTGTAGCCTCTCTAAGGAATGTTCCCATTTTTTCAGGATTAAGTAATGCTTTACCTGTTTCCATATCAGTTTTCATTCCTTTGAATACTGCTTGTTCCCTTTCATCAGTTAATTGGTTTAAAATTTGTTGATTTTCCATAAATAACATCTCCTTATTTTCTTAAATTTGGATCTGGTCTACCATCTGCATGTCTACCCATAGCTTCCATGATGGTACTGTTTGCACTTTTTTGTACTACTGGTGTTCCATCATCATGGTTTGGTAAACCTTTACTTGCAGCTTTTTTCTTTTTACCAGTTCCACATGCTTTTTCTGCATCTTGTTTCTTCTTTAAAAGTGCAGCTAATTGTTTCTGTTCTGCTGGTGTTAAACCAGAAGCAGCATTATTTTGATTTTGGTCTTGTGGTGGATTTTGATTATTCCCATCCATATTTTGGTTTTCCCCATTAGTAGGTGGAGTATTTTTCTTTTTAGGGTCTTTTTTAGGGAATGCTTTTTCTGCAGCTTTCATAATGTTTTCACTAATGGATTCATTCATTTCTGTTTTAAAAGCTTCAAAATCTTCCTTTTTAACATAATCTAATTCAACATCTTCTTTCTTTTTTGGTGTGAAACTTTCCTTTAAAGCTGCAAAAAATCCTTTTGCTGCTGCTTGAGTTTCCATTTCAATTTCTTCTGACATAGTATTATTCTCCTTTTGTTTAATTGAGCAAAATTTTGCTCCACGTTGGCAGGGTGCAACAACAAGACTAACTGTGAAACCAACAGGATTATCCAAGTCTTTGATAAGTGTTCTACTTTTCATACTTGCATTTTTAGTTACTGTTTTAATCTTTTCCGCTTCTGATTTATTCAGAGCAGTTACAGAAAAACCAGTAAACTTTCTGTTTTTGACTTCAGTTACAGTTACAGGATCTGTTATTTTGGCTGTAAGAATCCATGTGCCAGGTGGATATTCTCTTTCCTCACCATTGAGATTTTTTAGGGTCATTGGAGCTGTGCTTATTTTGGATTCTACAGGTTCACCTACCTTCTTAAAGTCCTTTAAGTAGGAATGGTTTTTATCGATAATTCCATAATTTTTAAAACTAGTTGCTATTTGTTGTACTTTTTCTGGGGTTAATGGTGTTTCACCATTTTTATAATCACAGTCTTTTTCACCAGGTACAAGAACTGGTGCTGTGATGGTGACTGTATTGTTACTCTTTTCTACTATTTGGATCAAATATTCTCATCCTCCTTTTAGAAAAATTCAGTTATTCGATAATATCGAATAAGTTGTTTGTAAAAAAATATTAATAAAAAATTAAACAATGTAAAATGTAAAAAAATAAAATAGTGGGTTTTTAGTAAGTAGTGTTCAAAAGTGTAAGAAAAAGAATGAACACTTCACTTTTCAAATGTAGCTAAATCAGTAAATTCAGGATGCTTTTGAATAAAATCATATAAAAGTCTAGCATCTCTTTCATGATCTGACTCTCCAGGTCTATCATAAACACCTAAACGCATATCCATGTAAAAATCTTTTTGATTCTTACGTAGCAATCTTTGACATAATTCTCTAAGATCATTGAATAACCATAAATCAATTAGGTCGGATGGGATAATAATATCATTAACCTTACAAATTGCAATACAATGTTTATTTAAAAACTTTTCATTTACTTTATACTTCATTTTATTACCTCTAATACAACATGTTTAGTTTTAGCATTATACTTTGTAATTTTTAGTTGTGTATTCCAAGTTAAATATTCCATTTCTTTCTTAAAATTATTAACATTATTTTCTGGTGAAAAGGTAGAAACATAAAATCCTTTTGTTCCAGCTGGGGCATGTATTTCAAATGTCCAATCAAATGTTCTCTGTGATGTTTCTGCAAAATATTTAGCCCCATCTTTTGTAACTGCTAAACTATTAAATCCAGGTAAGGATACAATATCTCCTACTTTTGGATTTGCTCCTAAGTGAGGATTTTCTTGCATTCTCCAAAATGTCATTGGAACTTTAGTTGAATTATTACAAAGGTTCTTAAGAATATTTGAATGATGGAATAAGTCACCTAATAAATCGTTATAGTGATCATCATCCATAGAATAATTTTTCTTATCAGACAAAAATTTTCTATATTTATCAGTATCACCTTTACAAGTTACCCAAAAATCCCTAAATGACCTGTAATCATTACCTGTCCAATATCTAACAGAGTCTTGTTCAATCCCAGAAATATCTCTAGGATTAACTGTAAATAAATCATCAAAGTCATAACCAGGAATATCACCAGTTTCAGTTGTACCTTTAATCTTTAAGAAATTAGTATCCTTAGTAATAGTTTGTATTTTCTTTGGTTTAACAACTTTGACTAAAGGTTTTAGCATATCCTCATTCAAATCAAGTTCATTTTTTAATTTGTCATATAAAGCAAGATATCTTTTATTTGCTTCATATGATAAACCTTTATTTTGAAGTCTAAGATTGTAAAAATAATCCCAGTTTCTTTTATCTAAAATATCATCTAATCTTTTCTGATCTGCATCTAATAATTCATTATGATTTAAAAACTTTTTAATTTTTAATTTATCATAATCAAGAGCATCCTCTTCAGATAATTTAAATTTATCAGAATAATTCTTTATATGCCCCCATAACTCTTTATCTTTCCAATCGTTATTAAGTTGAGAAACTGTTAATTGATTCAAATCTATTTTAGGTAATTTCCATTTTTCTTTGTATTTATTATAATAATTAACATAATATAATGAATCCTCTTCATCTAATCCATAATGCTTATACTCTTTAAACAACTTACTAAAATCTTTTTTATCTTTAAATTCTAAGTAAATCTCATTTTCTTCATCAGTTAAAGTTTTTTTATACCCCATTTTTTTAATTTGTAACTGTCTAAAGTATTGCTTTTCATCTAATGTAAGATCAAAATTGTACATATCTGATTTTGTATAATAAAAGTAACTTTTTAATTCACGTTTCAACATCTTGAGTTCATCCATGTCCTCTTCAGTTGCCATATGGGCTAATCTTTTATTATATAATTCATTTAATCTGATTCTTTTCTGAATTTCTTCATATTGTCTTCTTTGAATGAAATTCTCCTCATTATTTGATACTAAGTTTTCAAGATAACTCTTATATTTCTGGTCAGAGTCACTAAGTGCAAATTTATCCCATCCTTTAGGTTTCACAGGATACTTCATATCAAGATCTGAAATTACAGTTTCATTTCCAAATTTCTGTTGTAGTGCATCTTCAACACTTTCAGGTCTTTCATAACCTGGAATATCTACAAGATCATCTTCATGAAATGGACTAAATAATGGAGCTGCTTTTCCCAATGGTAAAATATATGGGACAATTGTACATCTACACCATATCCAATCTTTGGGTTTTCCATGACTTCGATCTCCTGGAAACTGTAATCCATTTCCAAAATAATCTCCTACTCTGACAATTTCACCTTGTCTTTCAATATGATCAGGTCTTACCCTATTATCTCTAGCAGTCCACCATTGATGATATTCAGTATTTAAATTAACATTGCGTTGATAAGCTCTAAATGTACCTTCATTTTGTGCACTATTAATTTCTGTGACTGCTATTCTTTCTGCTCTACTAGTTGAAAGTGTATTATATTTTTCTTTTAATCTTTGTGCAGTTTGTCTGTTACCTTCACCATCAAGGTAAGAATTTAGTAATGCATCATTTAATTCCCCATCGACACTTGCTAATGTTTTTTCACTAGCATGGAAAATTTCATGTTTTCTATTTATGATTGTTTGCTGCACTATTGGACTAGTTTTGAATAATGATTCAGTATTATCAATTATACTAATAGCTTTAGTTGCTACTTTTTTATCAGATATTGATTCTATGATTAATTCCGCATTTTGAGCACCAATTTCTGCTGCTTTTAAATTATAATAATAAATTAAATTATTATAAAGAATCATATGTGAATTAATAATTGGAGAAATTAACAAGGATAATGAGGTGTAATTCAATTTGGGATCATATTTTTCTTTTATATTTGCATCAATTTTTTTACACATTCTACGAAAGAATTCACTTAAAGCATTTTTCATCTCAAGTTCAAGAAGAGAACGCTTCCTGTATTGTTCTTCTAAGGCTTCTAGTGTCTTCTTTGATTGATGTGTTTTTAGTGCCATCAGTGTTAGGTAATCCCTCTTCGCCTTCGGTTGTGTTGTCATATAATTCTGCCTCATCCATTAAACTATTCTGTAAATTTTCTAGTACTGCAGCACCAGTAGTTCCACCAGTGAAAACACTTTCTAATGGTTTACCATTTAAGAAGTAACTGTCCATGTAATCATTATCTTCTGGTACTTTTAATCCAAATTTATCACCAAAATTATTAATCAGATCTCTTGGAGTCATTGCTCCCATGTTGAATAATTCTTTTGCAAGTGTAATATCCGTTGCATAATCTTTCTTATCTAATTCAGGTAAACTGAATACCCAGTCTGTGCATTCAAATTCATTCTTAAGTAACAAGTTAATGTCATTTTCATTTGTTCGGATTATTGGGCGTATTTTCTTATCATTGTAAATGTTGTTTGATCCTTGAATGTTACTTCCACCAAGATTTCCTGTTTCATTTACTGCTACTCTGTATACTGGTACACCATGAGCAGCTAAAACTTCATCACGATTGTCTTTTCGGTATAATCTGAAACTGGCTTCTTTAGTATCAACTGAAAGAGGTTCTAGTTTTACTTCAACATTACCCTCTTCACCTTCACTTGGTACTAGAATTGTTACTGCACTGTGAGGATTTTTAATAACCTGTTTTAATTGTTGTGAAATTTTATACTTTAAGGTCTTGGTTACATCATAATCTGCACTACTTGGATCTACATCATAATCTGCAAAATCCCCAGTAACAATAACTGAAAATGCTGGCATCCCATAATTCTTAAAAAAGTTACTATTGTATTCTGCACGGTGAACATCACCACTAATAGCACGAAGTGCACTTATTATTGGAGGATTCCCATAATATTCTGTCTTAGGTGTGTATTCCTGTACCCATAATAATTCATTTGCACGTTCATCTGGTGCTAAACTATTATATGGTGCTTTTTCACCTGTTTCTGCATTAACATCAAACTGTGTACCATCTGTTTCTTTGTTTTTACCATAAATAACAAACCAAACTTCTTTTGTACCTATTTTCTGTTTAACACGATACCCATCCTTAGCCCTACGAAGAGTATAGGAGGGTATGTGACTTAATGTTTGAGGTGGAGAATCACTTTTTCCTTCACGAACAATTTCAATAACACCATATCCTGTAGCACGACAATCATAAGTTCTCTTATAAAATAGGTTGTTTATATCTGGAATATTATTCAAGAATGTCATTACATCTGTTGGAGGTTCAACATTTTCATCAACCACATTATCTTTTGATGGATTAAGTGTCCAACTATTACCACTTGCATCTGTTGCAACTGCATCACAACATGCAGCATGAAACGTATTCAAATCAAGTAAATCACATAATTTATGTGGATCATACAATGGTTGCAGGAGTATATCATAACTCCAACCATCTGTATGTATTTGTTTACTTCCTACACTATCCATTTCTACACTTTTTATTGCATAGCTTTCCAGAATGGAATTTTCAACAAGATTATAATTGTTTTCATCATCAACTGTAACAATGAATGAATCTGATTGTTTCTTTTTTGTCATACTTTTATACCTCTTTTTGGTCTTAACCAGTATCGTGCACTACCTGTTGCAGTATCTACGATATTATCCTCTCCTCCTTCTTGACCATCAAAATTTATTAATTCATTCACTACTTTATCAAAGATTTTATCACTTATTCTTATTTTATCATTTTCTGCCATAGCAGCTAAATCAAATGCTCTTGTTACTTTATCACTTTGCACTTTATCTGCACGAATCAAGTATCCTTTATTGTTTCTTCTTAATTGTTTTATTAAGATTTTACTTCCTGCTCCTGGTTCTTGTTCTATACGAACATGAGTTTTCTTGGAATCATTTATTAATGTGGAGTGGAATTGTTGTAGTACTTTACTTGCACTGAACTTTCCATGCACCAGATCTATGAAGTATACATATTCATTGTCATAAGCACTTAGGATACCTGCAGTTGCATCTCCTTCTTCACCACTTGCACCTAAATCCCAATACCTCAAATGTGGTAATTCTTCAGTTAAATCCAGAATCTTTTTATGAGAGATTTTACTCTTATTAAACCATTTTCTTTTAAAAATATCTCCTTCAGGGTCTTGTGGGTCACCTTGATAAACACTTTGGAATCTAAAGCTTCCCATATCTGCTTTGATTTTTTGTAAATCTGGTAAACTTTTTTGCTCTTCCCATAAAGGTTGTCCTGGTAATCTTCCAAGTGGATCATTTTCTTCACTTATTGCTGGTAGGTTTAGTATTACCCATGTTCCATATGGTATAGTTCCACCATTTCGGAGAATGTCTATTGCTTTGAAAAAATCCATTTGAGTTTCGGTTTCTAGTATTTGTCCTGCTAAATCATTTTTATTTAATCTTTGCCAAATACCCACTACTGCAGGATTTACTCCTTTATCCATATCTGCATCTAATCTGGTTTTTGCTTCTGTAAACCACCAGTCATTGAGTTCTTGTTGGTGTGTTTTACTTCTTGCTTTTTTGAAACCTTTTGTTGGATCATCAATTAGGAATAGGTTTGCACCTTCACCTAGTATTGCTCCACCTACACCTGCAGTGTATAATCCACCACGATGCCCTTTAATATCCCATGAACCTGCAGCTTTACTGTCTTCTGCTAGTTCTATAGGTTCTGGGAATAGGTCTTCACCTACTTTTTTGATTAGGTTTCTGCATCTTCTACCCCATTTTAGGGCAAATGTTGCTGTGTGTGCTGCTAGTATTACATGTTTATCTGGGAAGTTTCCAAGATACCAGGTCAAAAAATAGTATGATATTAGTTCTGATTTTCCATGTCGTGGTGGACAAAAAATCATCAACCGTGATAATCTACCTTGTACAACATAGAGTAGTAATTCAATTATTAGTACTAAATGTGGGAATGGTTTCCATGCACCTTGACTTGCTTTCATAGCAAAAATGCCTGGACTATCAGGAATTTTATTTACTTGACTTTGCACTTCTTTTCTGCTTTTGCTCATTTGCAACATCCTGTAATAATTCAGTGCTAAGTTTAGCATATTTAGGATTCATAATGATCTCTTGACTAACTTCACTATGTGACTTAGTATCTACTTCTGCCCCTATATCTGCTTCAACTTTACTATCCTTAATTTCAGTACTTTTACCATACAATAGTCTTATGGTTTTTGTTGTTTTTTCAAAACTATCTGCAATACTTTTTACTGCATGAGCTTTACTTGTAGGTCTACTTTCATCATCATAGGATAAATCTTCAAGACTATTTTCAGTAGCCCTCATAATCTTATTACCAATACCAATTAACTTTTCCTTAGTTTCATTATACGCTTCATCATTTGCTTGACTTTCAAGTTGGTCTTGATAATTATCCCATGCCCTACACCTTTTCTTCCAATGCCACCTAGAACTTTGATTAGTAAGGTTACCTAATGTAGGTGTAGGTATAATATTTTCAGAATCATTGCAATTTATATCATTTTGTATCTTTTTAATAGTTTTTTCAAAAGTCCTCTTAGCACCCAGATTACGATATTCTTTAAACCACGCATAGGATTTACTGCTTTCACCTTTTTGTCTTTCCCATGCCACCATAAAAAATTACCTCTTACATTGGGGGAATCAGTTTGATTAATTCAGTTACAAGGAATACAAATATAGCACCAAAAAGCATTATAGTTATACTAATTACCCATTTCAATGTGTCAAATGTTGCTTGAGTCTTAGCATTCAATGCACATAACTGTTGTAAAGTTTCATTCAATTTTTGTAAAGTATCTTCAAGATCCTGTTCCCTACTTTCCACATTCTTATTTTTTTCTTCTAATAATGTAATCCGTTTTTCTTGATAACAATGCGTATTCTGTGTTGTATTCTTATTTATATTTCTACGCTGTGTCATCATTATCACCAATATTAGTAGTTTCTAATTTATCTTTTGCTAAAAATCCAGCTAATGCACCGATAACGGTTGTAGCTATATATTCATTATTGTAAATAAGTGAAACAATACTAATAATAATTAAACCTATAATAAGTATAGTATTATTATTTAATTGAAAAGTCATTAAATCACCACCTTTAAAATTTATAAATTAAAAAAAAGTTTAAAAAAAATATGAGTTGTAAACTTTTAGTTTACAACTGAAAATAATAAAAAAAATAATAATTGCCAGGTGGAGGATTCAAACCTCCATTATATCATAACATTAATACTTTAAATTAACCTTTTTTTAATGGGAAATCATACTTGGGTTACTGGGATTTCCTATTAAAAAATAATAATTTTCATCAAACTTTATAAAAAAAATTCAACAACTAAATACAAGACCTGGCATATTCCATATCTCCAAAAAAGGTTTAATATAAAAAAATGTTTTATTATAAACCTTTTTAGTTAAAATTAAACGAATTTTTGGTTTTGTAAATCCGAACATTTTCACGGTAGGATAAGGTTTTAAACCTTAATGAAAGTAAATTATACTTTCCCCACCACATGAAAAGATTAAATGGTAAGATTTTTTATAAAAAAAATAAAAACATATCAGACTCCACAAATGATTGATTATTAAAAGGGAAAAAACATTAAATAGATTGAAATCTTAAAAAAACCTTTTTAAATAATCATTATGCTTTTATCCTCCCTATAAGTTAAATCTCACCAAATAAATATTATAAATGATATCCTTGAGGATAAACAATTTTCTTCCCATTAACGAAATTAGGAGGTAAACCTTGCAATACACAACCGCAATTTGAGCAAAGAAGCTGATTCTCAAACATGTAAGTTTTCTTTGAATGACAAATAGGACATTTTTCAATAGGTACTGCAAGATCTTGATTTTTGTTTTTAAATCTATCACCTTATTCATTATTTGGAGGGAAATAAAAATTGCATTTTTCTTTTGCTTTTGAAGTGATTAAAAAGTGAAAGAAAAAACCTGTGAGAATATAAAAAAATATATCCTCATTATACGGTGGAACGGTTTAGACCAAAACTTTTTACTTCTTTATGCACTATTTCATATTCCTGGTAAAAATTTTCAACACGGTGAGGTCCAAGACTGGCAGCATAACTACCCAACCTTTTTTCACTTTGAAAATTTTTATATTTCTTACGATAATTCACCTTCCTAATTCTAGCTTTTTCAAGGTAACCATATTTTTGACATTGCTCGCTACAGTATACTTGTCGATTATGAGTTTTTGTATATTCTTTTCCGCACCAGTGACAAACAGACATACAAATCACCACTTACTCAACGTTTTGCCAATCATTAATATCTGCTAAAGGGATCTCCTTAAATTCATATAATAGTCCTAGAGTATCTGCAACTCTTACAATTTTATTTGCAAATAGAATTATAGTATCTAAATCTTTCTTGTTTTCATAAAGACTATTTATGTCAAATTCTAATGCTTTTTCTAAGTTTTCAATACTAAGATCAAGTTTTTGTTCTGTAACATCAACCATTTAATCTACCTTCAGTTGTTTCACATTCTAATACACGAATATTCCCTAGATTACACATTCTTTTGTATTTACCTGCAAGAATAATTAAAAACTTACCATCTAAAACAATAGTATCATCTATAGTTACTTGCATAACATACCCATTATCCATTATAATATCAACACTATCATTTTCACCTAAATTTTCAAACAACTTATGTAACTCATCATGAGTTTTATGCACAACTTTAACCATATTATTCACAACCTATTGAATATGTAGTTAAAAAAGAACCAAATTTATTAGTACAAAAAATTAAAGATTCATTAGTTTCTTTTAAATCTTTAATAAGTTCATCATATTTTGGATACTGCTGTTGAATAGTTTGTGGAGTAAACTCTTCATAATTTATAACCATACTAATATTTGTATACCATTTTCTATATTTTGCTTGCCATTTTGTTAAACATGGGCGTAAAATTTCATTTAAAATTCTAAATGTTAATTTAATTCCCCTTTGAGTTTGATCTAAAGTAAGTTCTTTTGCAGGAATTTCTTTAAGTAAATCTCTAGATATATTAAAAAAATCGTACCATGAATCAAAAATTTCAACTATAACATCATCTTTAAAATCTAAAGGTATCCCTAATTTTCGTGTAGATAATTCAATCCATAGTTTATAAAAAATATGATAAGCATGAGGATATGGATTGTCTTGTAATAAAATTTTTAATTCCTGATTATCATGCTCTAAAGATAAACATTTATCCTGATATTTATTTTTCTTTTCAATTGCATCTTCTAATAATTCTTCAATTTTTGTTTCACATTCATTCATTTTTTTACTCTCCTTTTCCATGACATTCAATATTAACATACTCCGCTTTCACATCAGTATGCTTATTCAAGTATTCACAAATATTTTCAGTATACTTAATAGCATCACTACTATTATTAGAGTAAATCTCTATTTTAACACCAGTAGTATAAGCTCTCATACTTTACCCTCATTATTCTTAAAATAGGGACAATTATCCATAAATTCTAACTTTTTAATTTCATCCCATAGAATATTACTATCCTTAAATACTAATGGATCATAAACACAGGTATCGTGAATATATCCAGTTATACCTTGATATTTTTCTAAATTTTTGCACCTAAGACACTTGTAGGTTTTCCCTTTAACTTTCATCTTAATTCTCCATCCTTCTTTAAACTTTCAAACTTTACCCTTTTGGGGTATGGTAAACACTTAAATTAAGGTTTTTTGACCACTTTTTCTGCAAGTATTACAGTCTTTCCCATCAATCAAAGCTTTATCATCAACTTTACAGTACTCAACACATTTACCATCACCAACAACACGCACATCCCATTTCTTACAATTATCATCAGGGGACATTTTTTTATAACCTCATTCATCATCACTTTTCAGATTTCCAGAATACCTCTTGGTAAGGACAATTATCTTCTTTTAAATCACAAACAATCACAGCATCAACTTCACAAGTTTCTGCATTGAAACCTCCAGAATATAAAATTCCACTACTGCATTTTTTACATCTTTCATTGAAACATTCAATCATAAATTACACCTCATTCTTCATCAATTTTCAAATCTTGAATAATATACCTAATTCCAAAGTAAATGACACTTAGAATCATTCCTATGAGAATTAAATCAATTATTATCTTTATTATTTCCATTATCATTGTTTATTCCTTTAGTTTTAGTTTAGTTAGTAAGTAGTAGTAGTAGTAGTAGTAGTAGTAGTAGTAGTAGTAGTAGTAGTAGTAGTAGTA